>Ga0075471_10001282_pt1 | contig 16387 bp, 13 predicted proteins | sample DEB19_08_DNA_2_FD_74787 | JGI IMG/M metagenome (GOLD analysis project Ga0075471, IMG submission 74787) | Aqueous microbial communities from the Delaware River and Bay under freshwater to marine salinity gradient to study organic matter... | ecosystem: Environmental > Aquatic > Marine > Coastal ... | reverse complement strand
ATGCGATCTAGGGAGAGGCGCAGTTCCCGGCGGGACAGACCACGTGCTTCGGAGATGTCCGAAGGCAGAACCACATCGCGAACCTTGAAACCCTTGGAGTTCGGGTCACCTCCAGCAACAAAGGGGGCATGCTCTGCACCGAGAAAATTAGGGCCTCCACTGCGAGTGATGCTGGGTAGCGTCATATAGGCCGGCAGCCCGCGCTGGACACCCCGCTTGTAACTGACCACGCTGCCAAAAGAGGGGTGGAAGGTCACAAACGCACCGCAACCTACTGGCACCGGTGTTGGTGCGCCCGTCATCATGTAGTGATTTCCACCACCGTGATTGGGATCCTTGTGTGTCACACTGCGCAACACCGTGAACTTGTCTGCGGCCTTGGCCAAATGCGGAACGCACTCAGAGAAATGAACCCCGGGCACGCTCGTCTTGATCGGCTTGAATTCCCCACGGATGTCGCTTGGAGCCTCCGTCTTGGGATCAAACATTTCGTAATGCGAGGGCCCACCGTCCAACCAAACGAGGATGCAGTTCACCGGGCGGCCGATGGACGGCTGCGGTGTGGCTTCGCGAGCCCGGAGCAGCTCTGTAAAGCCGAGCCCGCCACCCGCGGCGGTTAAACCGAGCTTCAAAACATCGCGGCGGAGGTGTCCGGCACAGTTATGGGTAAGGCGAGGCATTCGTTTGGAATGGGATAAAAATGCTACCTCAATCTACGGACCACCTTTTCCCTTCCTTGCAGCGAATGCGTCATCAATGCCCCGAGACCAGATCCACGGGCTTATAGCCGCCCTTGCCCCGGAAGTAGAGGAAGAGGCCGATGTAGCACAGCAGCATGAAACTCGGCAGGATGGCGATGGTGGTGAAAACACTGCGCTTGTTAGCCCCCTGCACCGCTTCGAGTTCCTTGGCCTGCGCTTCCGGCAGCGCCTTGATCTTGGCTTGGTCGAGCGTTGGACTAGCACCAAAGAGGCTCGGCTTCGGCTCGCCTTTCACGCTGGCATACAGCGCCGCATGCTCTGTTGTGTTTAGGCGCTTTTCGAGGTCACCGTCCTGCTTGAAGCCGATGTAAGGGCTGCCCAGCACGCCGAGGAACAGCACGCCAACGGCGGAAACGCCGTTCAAAGTGAGAGCGCCGCCTTTCGGAAACTGCTCAGATGTCAGGCCCAGTGTCGTCGACCAAAGGAAGGTCTTTCCAAGTGCATAAACCGTAGCTGCGGCTAGGATCGTCCAGCCTGTGGCATGGCTCAGGAGCATGAGACCGATAATCGCGATACTAGCGCTGACCCCCAACAGCCCGACAGGCGAGAAACGATGTACAATCGGCCCAGCATAGAAGCGAAGCACGGTCATGATTGCGGACACATAGACAAAGATCCAAGTGGCAAACGAAGGCAGGTCTTGTGGGCCACTTAGCTTTAGCAATTCCGGCATCCATCCATCGGTTCCCAACTCTGTCGTTGCCAGCGGTCCGATGGTAATCAAAACCACAAGGAAAAGCCAGTTCCCTGCAGAACGGGTATATAGACCGGCAAGCACTGCCACCACGGCCGCGATAACAAAGACCGTGGTCCAAGAAGCCTCTTGGTTCATCATCTGAGCCAAAGCGGGAGCTGTGAGGGCTGTGAGGATGAAGAAACCCACCGCTCCGACTTCCCTCAGCATCTCCCGATAGCTCACTCCGGCTGCCACACGTTCATTCACGGGAAAGGCGCACGGAAGGATGAGCAACGCATAAATGATCACCGGAATGAAGCAGAGAGCAAAGCGGAACTGCCATACCTCGCCAAAAAACAGTTTGGTTTCCGGTAGCAAGCCACAGAACAAAGCACCGAGTGCTAATCCGGCGGGCCAGCCCGCATGAAGAATATTCAGCCATTTGGCCTTCTCTTTATTGAAGACTGTTGCCACCACCGGGTTGATGAAGGATTCCACGGTGCCATTGGCGACAGCCACCAATAGGGTGCTCCAGTAAAAGTCTTGGTAGCCCGAGGCCCGCAGTGTCAGTGCCAAAGAGACTGCGTGACAGGCAATCGCAAAAAAAGCCACTGTCTTATAGCCAATGTAATCGATCACCAGACTGAAGAAAATGATCGAGATGGCAAAGGGCCACATGCCAGCGCCATTGATGCTTCCCTTCTGCTGCTCGGAAAGGTTGAAGCTGTTTTGCAGTTCCCCGATGGTATTCGCCCTGACGCCAAAAATGAACGATGTGGCCACCAAGGCGATAAAACAGGCCCAGAAAAGTTTCATGTTGGCTTTGCCGTTGGAGGACGAGTTCATGCGAGGAGGGAGCAAGTGGGTTGGGAAAATGAAAAAAACATACCAGCAAAGTTACCTCGTTAGCGCAATCACATTCTCCATCCCAGACCACTCGAATCACAGACTTAAAGAAACGCAGTCAGACACCGGATAAAGGATGGAATCTCCTGAAACATTTTTGGGCAGGGACGTGAGGAGCACCAAGCTCGTGTCTGACTCGGGATCAGCCCAGGCGAGGGTACCGGTGGAGCCGCTGTGCCCGAAAGCATGATCTGAGCAGCCCTTACCGAGGCCGCTGGGACCTATCATGAAACCGATGCCGCGATGTGCTTCGAGTTTGGGTGTGTGATCGATGATCATGCGCCTTGCAATGGCTTCGTTGAATGGTTTGCCCTTGGGTCGCATAAAGCTGCGCAGAAACCTCGTGATGTCCGCCGCAGTGCTATGAGCTCCGCCCCACGGTGCAGCCAGATTCCGCCAATAGTCGCTATTCCAGTCCCAATCGTGAGCGTTGGGATCACCGCCGCCGGCTTCGGGCGCCGCGTGTTCGGTTTGCATTGGCACCATGTCGTCTTTGGAAAAGGCTCCGAGACCCAAAACGGTTTGTGTCATGCCGAGCGGTGTGAAAACCTGCTGTTGCAGGAATGTCGGCAGAGGTGTCTTTGTGACTCGTTGGACGATTTCAGCCGCAAGAAGGATGCCCATGCTTTGGTAATGATACTGCGTACCCGGGGCAAAGAGAAGGGGGGTGCGTATTGCGCCCTTTATAAAATCCTCCAGCGGCGCATGGCGTGAACGCAGCGCGTTGTTATTCTCAAGCTGGTCGGGCAGGCCAGAAGTGTGCGTGAGCAGTTGCTCGAGTGTGATGTCTTTTCGAGCGCCTTCATTGAACTCCGGTAGATACTTCACCGCCAAATCGGAGAGCTTCACTTCACCCCGATCTACCAATACCATCACGGCAGCGGCAGTGAGTGGCTTGGTGATCGATCCAAGCAGAAACATCGAATCAGGTTTTGCGCTGCCAAAAGCTTTTTGCGTCGCTTCACTGCCATGCTGGACATGCAGCACCGCCTGATGCAGCATCCCGTGTTCGATTTGCTTTTGTATGATTTGAAAGGCTTCTTGCATGGTAGAGGCGGCACGCGCCGGAATCGCGAACGCAGCTAAGGCGCAGGATAAGGTTTTGCGGCGAGTCATGGCCAGTAGATGCGTGTGCCGTAGCGCTGAATAAGCATCTGATCTTGTTCAATGATTGAACAAAAACTCCTTCGTATTCAGAATGGCCCACAGCAGATCCTCATAGCCGTTGCGTTTAGCGCGTTGGGAATCAAGTGGGCTACCCTTTGCGTCAGCGCGAGGCTTGAGGAGATGGTTTTCGGCAATCTGTACTTCTTCGGCAGTTGGCTCGCGAGAGTAAGCGGCAAGGTAGAGCTCTCGGATACGCTTGGGCTCGGACATTTCAGCCTTGATAAGCTGCTCGGCGCGGCCGCCGTTGGCAGTGAGCTTGGATTTAACATCGCTGGCATTCATGAGGTGCAGGCTTTGCGCGAGGCTGGCACTTTGAACGCGCTCACATTCGCACACGCTGGTGTTGTCGGGACGACCGAAAACTTTGAGAAAGGGTGAGGCTCTGGTGTAGCTGTTGTCAGGCAGTGAGATGGCACGGGTGCCAGGCGGGAGATCAGCGAAGTCCGTTTTCGACGCGGTGACCATGTCGATGCTGTCGAGTAGAACCTCGGCAGTAAGACGCTTGGGGTAGAAATGAGAAAAGGCCTGACGATCAATGGCATTTTGCTCGTTTGGCATGGCACTGAGCTGGTAGGTGTGGCTTTGTGCAATCACCCGGACGATGGATTTGAGATCGAAGTTGTGGTCCGAGAAGTGCTTCGCAAGAGCATTGAGCAATTCAGGGTTTGTAGGCGGATTGGTATCCCGAAGATCGTCCTCGGGTTCGATGAGTCCGCGCTTGAAAAAATGTTTCCAGTAGCGATTGACGAGCGCTTTGGCAAAAAACGGATTTTTCTTGTTTGCCATCCAATCGGCGAGAGCAAGTCGCGGATCGTCATCGGGCGGGATGTCCAGCGGCGTCTCGCCGAGACCCGCGGGCTTCAGCATGACTCGAGTTTTGCGATGCTCGGTCTGCGCGATGCCGCGCTTGTGGAAAATCAGATCCTCACCCGCGATGGCAGTCGGTTTGCGACCGATCTGGCTGAAGAAGGCGGCCATGTGATAATACTCGGCCTGAGTCCATCGCTCGAAAGGATGATGATGGCACTGGGCGCATTGCATGCGCACACCCAGAAAGAGCTGTGCAACGTCTTCGACCTGCGTGGTAGGTTCCTTCACTCTTTTGTACCATGCGACAGGTGGATTTGAGACGATGGTGCCGGTGCTGGCGAGGATCTGGCGAACGAGTTGATCGTAGGGCGTGTTTGCGAGCAGGTTGTCACGCATCCAGGCGTGAAAGGCAAAGTTTGCAGTGATATCAGCATTTTCAGCACGCTGGTTTTTGAGCAATGCAGTCCATTTATTCGCGAAGTAGTCGGCATAGTCGGGCGAGTTAATGAGCGCCTCGATGGCGCGGTCTCGTTTGTCAGGCGATTGGTCGGCGAGGAAGGCCTTCGTTTCATCCAAGCTAGGCAGACGGCCGCCGATATCGAGGGAGACACGGCGTAGAAACGTGCTGTCATCGCAAATGGGAGACGGTGGGATGCCAATCTGCTTCAGGTTGGCGAAAACATGCTGGTCAATGAAGTTCTTCACCGGCGGCAGCGACTCAACTGGTGCACCCAGTGGTATGGAGATGCTGCAGACACCCACCTTGCCACCAAAGCGCACCATCACAGCCACGTTGCCCGGGAGGTCGAGTGTGTTCACAAGCCCGGCATCGCTGGCGGTGGCCATCGCAGTATCATTGGCTTCAAATAGAGCGAGTCGCGTCACGTCGCGACTGCTTCCATCGGAGTAGCGTGCGGTGACCTTGAGTTGCTGAGCAGCCTTCGGCTTCAAGGTAATGCGCGGGGGCTCCACGAAGATGGTGTTCAGCACAGGCTCATTCGGTTGGGTATAGGGCATGCCCTCGGCAATCCAGCGAACAAGAGTTTGGTAAAACTCGGAACCCGGCTCCAAGTGTTTTCCACCCGTGTGCGGTACGATGGCTGCGCCCTTGGTGATCAACAGGCTTTCTTCGGGAGCTGGCGGGAATACGCGGCGGCCTTTTCCCTGTTTTACAATGGCCTCATAGTCCTCCTCTGCCTCAAAGCCTAGCACGCTGAGGCGAAAGCCGCGCTGACCGGTAATCGCCTTGGCATGGCAAGCTCCTGCGTTGCAACCCGATTTCGTCAAAATGGGTTGAATGTCCCTTACGAAGCTCAAAGGCTCCGCAGTGAAGCCTAATGTGACGGCCAAGAAAATAGGAAGAACTTTCCAAAACATAATGCAAACCAACGCATCATGCGGTGCCCTTTTCGCAACCAACATCCCTCCTTTTCCATGAGATCATTTTCTTGGATTGCCATTTTTTTGTTCATGCCTCCAGTTTAAGCATCAGCGGAGACGGTTTCATGTCTGCAGCAAGGACCGAGCCTACGCGCGGATACCCCCAATAAGGTGAACAGAAAAACTGTGTTTGAGGATATTATAGTTTCTCAGCTCCAGCTTCTGCTGACATCACGCGGACTGGACTCGAAAAGCAATTATGCGATCTGGGCGGAGCCGAAGCTGATGAAGTGAAACCTAGGCGATGAAAAAACATCATAGATGGCGTTTGAGCTTTCATGACGCCCACCACACGCCGTTCATTCATTGCCGCCACTCTTGCCACAACCTGTTCAAAACTGACAGCGCAGGAGGCCGCAGATCCAGTGATCGACATTCATCAGCACATGAACTATCATCTGCGCAGCGATGAGCATCTATTGCTGCATCAGAGGGCCATGGGCGTGACGAAATCCATCATTCTACCGTCAGGCACTTATGTGAACCGTCTTTCAACACATAATGGCAAGTCAAACGGCCTGGCAGCAAAGTGCCTAAGCACAGCATGGGCGCGTGATTTTGCACAAATGCATCCCGATGCCTACCTGTGGGCTTGCAATGAAGTGACAGACGCCGTCTCTGCACCGATGGAGATCGAGAAATGGCTGAACCAGGGCGCATGCATGATTGCCGAACAAAAATTCATGGTGGAGTGCGATTCCGCCGCAAGTCAAAAGCTCTACGAACTAGCCGCAGCTTACCATGTTCCCATCTTGCTGCACTTCCAGCACCAGACCTACAATTTGGGCTATGATCGTTTTCATAACATGCTGGCAAAGTATCCCAAAACCACTTTCATCGGCCATGCGCAGGCTTTTTGGGGCAACATCGACAAACATCACGACCCAAAGGTGAATTACCCGAAGGGCAAGGTGACACCTGGTGGGCTCACGGACCGTTACCTAGCTGACTACCCGAACATGTACGCTGACATGTCTGCCGGCAGCGGATTGCTCGCCTTAACTCGCGATGAAGATCACACGCGCGGTTTTTTTGACCGACATCAAGACAAGATTCTCTATGGGAGTGACTGTGCCGACCATCTAGGCCGTGGGCCCGGCTGCCAAGGTGCTGCGACGCTTGCAGCAATCCGTAAGCTATCTTCAAGCAAAGTGGTGGAACGGAAAATTCTTTTTGGAAACGCGAATAAGCTTTTCCGCTTGTGAGTAGGCTCAATCTTCCGCTTCCCAATCCTCCATGAGGCGCGCGAGTTTGCGCTTGAGCCCGACTTTGGCGGCAGCCGACATACGATCAATAAATAGTACGCCATTCAGGTGATCAATCTCATGCTGGAAGGCACGGGCCAATAGGCCGTCTGTCTCCCACGTCTCGACCTCTCCCTTCAGATTCATGAAGCTCACAGTGATCGACTCGGAACGGCGAATATCCCCACGCAGGCCGGGAAAGCTCAGACAGCCTTCCTCGCCAGTCTCCTTCGCGGCACCAAGCTGAAGCTGCGGATTCATGAAAACCACCGGCATCCGCTTCACCATTTCCGCAGGCTGACCATTGATCTTCAGAAAGGTGATGCAGTCCGGATTGTGAGAACAATCAATCACGGCAATTTGTACATCTACGGCCACCTGGGGCGCGGCAAGTCCGACGCCATTGGCATCCCTCATCGTGTCAATCATGTCCTGCGAAAGCTTGTGAAGCTCGGGCGTGATTGTCGACACAGCTCGGCATTTGGCGCGCAGGACGGGTTCAGGATAGCGGACGATGGGCAGGACCATGGAGTTTCATATCATCGGCAGCGGAAAGGCTCAAGCCTTCATCATGAGCACCTCAAAACCATAGCTTGGTGACCGCTTGCAGGCGCACGATTCGCGTTGCCCAATTCCCTGCCCTGCGCTCTAAATGGGCCGCTTTCATCCTCCCAGCCAGCCCACATGTCCGAATTCGCCGCCGCAGCCACGCCGCCAACGCCTCCCAGCAGACGTCGTGTCTTTGCTTCCCGGCTTTTTAGCACCTTGCTTCTGTGGGGGGTGATGGTTTTCGCTTTTAACTCCCAGCGTGAATGGTTGGTCATGGTGATCACAGGGCTATTCGGCGTTGCCGGGGCCATGGAATACTATCGTCTGCTTCGGGCCGATCCGCAGGCTCGCACCTTCAACACGCTCGGCCTAGTCATTTGTCTAGGCTACTGGGCCACTGCGGCATGGTGGCTCCACCTTGGACGCTCATCGGACCTCATGTGGCTGGATCTGGCCGCTCTCACTGCGAGTGTGCACGGAAGCTTTTTGCTATGCTACCGTCAGCAACTCGAGGGCGTGGTCACGCTGCAGCGCATCTTTAGCACCGTTTTCGGTGTCGTTTACACAGTCATCTTCTTTGGTTTCATGGTAAAAGTCATTTACCTCTATCCAAACGAACCAATGAAAGGCAGCTTCCTACTGCTTTTCCTCGTCATGGTGACCAAATTCAGTGACATGGGTGCTTACGCCGTGGGTGTGTGCTTTGGAAAGCATAAGATGATTCCGCACATTAGCCCCGCGAAGTCTTGGGAAGGTTTTTTTGGTTCCTTTCTCGGTTCGTTTGCCGCTGCGGCCATCCTCATGACCTTCATGCCTCACAAACTGGCTCCGCTAAGCTGGCTCCACGCCATGATACTTGCTCCCCTGCTCTGTGCCACGGCTGTCACCGGCGACCTTGCCGAGTCCGTCCTGAAACGCTGCGTGGCAATCAAAGATAGCGGCCACAAGCTTCCCGGCATCGGCGGCATCCTCGACCTCACTGACAGCCTGTTGTTCACTGCTCCTGTGTTTTATTTTTATCTCAGCGCTCTTTGGCGCTGAGCCATGGTGGCAGAAAAGGAATGAGCGAGAATTTTACGATCAACATCATGCCACAACATCAGACCGAGGCTACAGACGCCATACCGCCAGCCACACGAGCGAAACGCGTTATTCTACTCGGATCCACCGGCTCTATTGGAGCGAGCACCCTCAAGGTCGCACGAGACTTGCCAGAACGCATTCAGATTGTCGGACTTGCAGCGAACAGCAGCATGGATGCCCTAGTCCAACAAGCTTTAGAGACCGGCGTGAAACACGTGGCCCTGTCCGATCGTGCTGCAGCTATCCAAGCGAAAACAAGGCTTCCAGATGCCGTCACTGTCCACAGTGGACCGCAAGGCCTCATTGACCTTGTGCATGAATGCGAGGCAGACATGGTCCTCGTAGCGATCGTCGGAACGTCGGGTTTGGCACCGGCTCTCGCTGCGATTGAATGTGGCATGCACCTCGCTGTGGCCAGCAAGGAAATTCTCGTGATGGCTGGCGAAGCTGTCACAGAGGCCGCGAGACGGAAAAACGTGAACCTTCTACCCGTGGACAGCGAGCACAATGCCATCTTTCAGTGCCTAGAAGGTCATCGTCACAGTGAGGTGCGCCGCATCCTCCTCACCGCCAGTGGTGGTCCTTTTCGACAACTGCCAGCTGATCAGCTTCCGCTGGTCACCGTGGCGCAGGCTTTAAAGCACCCCACGTGGACCATGGGACGCAAGATCACCATCGACAGTGCAACGCTCTTCAACAAAGGTTTGGAGATGATCGAGGCAAAGTGGCTTTTTGATGTGCCTATGAATAAGATCGAGGTCGTTGTTCATCCACAAAGCGTCGTCCACAGCATGGTTGAGTTCACAGACAACAGTGTGATTGCACAGCTCAGCCACAGCGACATGTGCTTTCCCATTCAATATGCCGTGACTTGGCCAGAGCGTGTCCCGAACAATCTGCGTCCTCTGGACTTCTCCAAACTTGCCGCCCTGCACTTTGAGGCCCCGCGGGTCAATGATTTCCCTGCTCTGAATCTCGCGCGTCACGCTGGCACCATCGGTGGAACTTTGCCCGCCGTGCTGAATGCCGCCAACGAAGTCGCTGTCGAAGCCTTCCTGAATAACCAACTGAGCTTTCCCGGTATCTGGCACACGGTGGAACGTGTCATGAGCGCCCATCAAGTCATTGCGCATCCCAATTTGGAAGCTCTCATTGATGCTGATCGCTGGGCCCGGCTTGAAGCAAATAGCTGAGGGCCAAAAAGTCGCAGCAATTTTTAAAATACATTGGCTGACAGCCGCTGTTTTTTGACCCGGCTAACCTCATATTTTCACGCACTGAGAAAGATATTCCCCTCGAAAATCTTCGAGATCGAATCGCACTCAATTGCTCAAGTTAACACTTCTCTCAACGTGCGCGCAATGCGGCCTAAGGTGGCGTCGCGACCAATCAAATGAGCGATAGTGGTGACGCCGGGACCACGTGATTGACCACTGAGGGCAAAACGCAGCAGAGGCATCATGGCTCCGGGTTTGATGTTCAACTCTTTCGCGGCGGCTTCAACGCCGTCCAGCACACCTTGCTCACTCCACTCATTCGCCGCTGACAAATGAGTAGCAACGACTCCCAGGAGGGTGGCATTTTCAGGTTTTCCTTTGAGTTTGGTGATCACATCAGCTTCGAAAGAATAGTCCTCCCGGAAAAAGTAATGGACCCAGTCAGGCAACTCAGAGAGCAAGCTCACTTTTTCGCGCACACTGTATACGGCCGCAGCAGCAATGGCTTCATCGGACCAAGACAGGCTTTTTGCCTTCAGAAATGGCATTGCGTGCTTGAAAAGCTCATCAGCGCTGAGTTCGCGTAAGTACTGCGCGTTGAACCACAGGCTCTTTTTGAGGTCGAACTTTGCATTGCTTTTATGGATAGCCAAAGGATCAAAGAGTGCCACGAGCTCGCTGCGAGAGAGTTTTTCATTTTCCGCTTTAGGCGTCCAACCTAGCATACAGAGGTAATTGAACACTGCGTCAGCGAGGTATCCAGCATTCATGTAGCTGTGCTCGATGGCGCTACCTTCATCCCGCTTGCTCATCTTGGAGCCATCGGGATTCAGGATAAGGGGGATGTGTGCGTAGGTAGGAGGCGTGACACCAAAGGCATGAAAAAGATCAACATGCTTCCACGTGTTCGAGAGGTGATCCTCACCACGAATGACGTGCGTCATACCCATCTCGATGTCATCCACCACATTCACAAAGTGAAAAATGTAGCTGCCATCCGGGCGGCGCACGGTCATATCCGGTTCCTCCGTGGCGGCGAAAACCACATCCCCACATACTAGGTCATGCACGGTGATGGCAGTGCGGCTGAACTTGAAGCGCACGGCTCCATTTTCCTCAGTGTAAACGCGCCCCGACGCTTTGAGCTTGGATAGATAGGCGTCATATATGGCCTTACGCTGACTTTGAAAATATGGGCCACAGCCGCCTCCCACTTCAGGTCCTTCATCCCAGTCGAGGCCAAGCCAGCGAAGGCCCTTGATGATGCCCGCCGATGCTTCAGCGGTGTTGCGCGCGCCATCGGTGTCTTCGACGCGTAGAATGAAGGTCCCACCGAGCTTGCGGGCCATGAGCCAGTTGAACAATGCAGTGCGAGCACCTCCAACATGGAGGTCGCCAGTGGGCGAAGGAGCGAAACGAACACGAACAGACATAGGGACGGCGGATTAGCCACCGGCTAAGCCTTTTGTCCAATGCAGATCGCTGGAACGTGTATGTCACCAAGACAACACTCGCCGATAGACCCAAGTAGACCAAAATGCTCCCAATCAAGGATAGCGTGGAAATTTCGAAAAATCGGGCTTTCGCTTCTCGACAAAGGCTTTTTTACCCTCTTGGGCCTCTTCGCTCATATAATAAAGAAGCGTGGCATTGCCGGCGAGATCCAGCAGGCCCATCTGCCCATCGCAATCTGCATTGAGGCAGGCCTTAAGGCAGCGCAAAGCCATGGGCGAGTGCTGAAGCATCTCACGGCACCATTTCACGGTTTCCTCCTCCAACTTATCGAGTGGCACGACGGCATTCACAAGGCCCATATCGAGCGCCTGCCGGGCATCATACTGGCGACACAAATACCAGATCTCGCGCGCCTTTTTTTGACCCACGATGCGCGCCAGGTAGCTACTTCCCAAGCCGCCATCAAAACTCCCCACCTTAGGTCCGGTCTGCCCGAAGCGAGCATTTTCGGCGGCGATGGTCAGATCACACACGACATGAAGCACATGTCCACCACCGATGGCATATCCTGCCACCATCGCCACAACAGGCTTTGGAAGGGTTCGGATTTTTCGTTGCACGTCGAGAATGTTCAAGCGTGGCACACCGTCATCACCCACATATCCGGCATCACCACGCACCTTCTGATCACCGCCGCTGCAAAAAGCAAGAGGTCCTTCTCCACACAGGATGATCACTCCTACGTCGCGATCCTCATGCACAATGTCAAAAGCATCAAGCATCTCGCGCACCGTCAATGGCCGAAAGGCATTGCGCACCTCTGGGCGGTTGATGGTGATTTTGGCAATACCCTCGCTGGATTTCTCCAGCTTGATATCCGTGTAAGATTTGATGGGAGTCCACATGGCAGTAGGCAGCTTGAACAAACGAGCCATCACGCGAATTGCGTATACAGCTTCAATTCAGCAATACGCTGAGCGACATCCAGTGGAGTCACCGTTTGCAGTTTGTGCGTGCTGAAAGCCTCGCAGGTGAAGCTGGCGACGACGCTTCCATGCACCACTGCGGACTTGAGTTCATCAAAGGTCGGCTTGGTCTTGCCGTTGGCCGCCAGCCAGCCAACCAGACCTCCCAAAAAGCTGTCACCAGCGCCGGTTGGATCGAAAACTGACTGAAGTGGGTAGGCAGAACAGGAAAAAAAATGCTCTCTTGATTCACCGAAAAGGTAGCTGCCATGCTCTCCACGCTTCACGATGACGAATCGTGGGCCTTTACCAAGCAATCGGCGCCCGGCTTCTACCAAGTTGCTTGTTCCAGCAAACTCTTTTGCCTCGCCATCATTGATGACAAGCAGGTCAATACGCTTGAGCACATCATGCAGGCGTTCGTTGGCAATGCTAATCCAGAGATCCATGGTGTCTGCGGCGATGAAATCGACCTGCCCGCATTGGTCGATCATCTGCATCTGGTTCTCAGGATGCATGTTGGCTGCCACGGCGATCTTCGATCTTTGGGCTTCAGCATGGATTTTCACCGCCCAATCCTCCAAGACATTCACAGCCACGTTATGCGTCGTGCGGCTGTTCATATCCTCATGATACTCGCCGCTCCAAGTGAAGGAAGCACCACTGCTGCGCTCCAGGCCTTTGATATCGACGCCATGACTAGAAAGCATTTCGAGGTGTTGGGGCGGGAAATCGTGTCCAATGATACCCACAAGATGGACGGGTTTCACAAAAACGCTCGCAGCAAGCGCAGCGTAGCTGGCAGAGCCGCCTAGCAGGTTTTTCTGCTCATCCTGCGGAGTTTTGACATGATCAAGGGCGACACTACCTGCGATGACGACGGACATGTGTGTTGATGAGAGAGGTGAAGGGATGGGTTCAAGCCTCGCCGAATGAGCACTCCAAACTGGAGGTATACCGGAAAGGGCCGCCGATCTTCGGTTTGCGCCCCGCCCTGTCAAGCAGCACCTCGGTGCCAGATCCATCCAACAGCAACTCTTATCGTTTAAATCTGGTGAAGCAAACCCAGCCAAGCCCCATAGCCCTATGATCTTCGGGCTCCTTGGTGATTATAATCAAGTTAAAGTGGCGGAGAGAGAGGGATTCGAACCCTCGGTAGCGGATAAGGCTACGCATCTTTAGCAAAGATGTGCTTTCGACCACTCAGCCATCTCTCCGTTGTCCGCCAACCGGTTAGATTAGCGGTGAAGAGTATTTAGCGTTTGCAGCCCCGATGCGTCAAACGAAATGTCGCCTCTTAAGCACATGAATTCTTCCGCGCCATCTCTCGCCTGCTATCCTGAAGGCCGGGCGCTGCTCGGTCTCTCCGGGGGCCGGGATTCCGTGGCGATGCTGCACCTGCTATTGACAGCTGGGCATCGTAATCTTGTGCTGTGCCATTTAAATCACAGCCTGCGTGGTCGCGAATCGGATGAAGATGCTGCGTTTGTGCGATCACTGGCCGAAAAGCACGGCCTGACATGTGAAATCGCCAAAGCGAACGTAAAAGCGATAGCAAAGAATAAGAAGCTTTCCATCGAAGCGGCTGCACGACATGCTCGCCATGTTTTTTTCAAGCGGATGAGCCGCAAACACGCCACCAATAATTTACTCTTGGCCCACCATGCGGATGACCAGGCAGAAACGATCCTTGGCAATGTGCTTCGTGGTTGCGGACTGGAAGGCCTAGCGGCGATGGGACTCGTAACAGAACTCGACAACGGTCTTTGCTTGATACGCCCGCTGCTGAGAGTGCGGAGGGCGGAGATTGATGCTTATGTTCAAGCCAAAGGCATCGCTTATCGTGAAGACAGCACAAACGCTACTGCTGCGCATCGCCGCAATCGTCTCCGGCGCGAGGCGCTCCCCTTGCTCAGCGAAATCGCCGGTCGTGATGTGGTGCCCCTGCTCAATCGCCTTGGCGCTATTGCCGAGCGTGATGAGTCTTTTCTGAATGAAGCGGCCAACTTCTGGTTTGAATCGTGTCGCGAAGGTCACATGCTAACGAAGCTGAATTCCCTGCGAGAACTCGATGCCGCGATTCTGAGCCGCGTGATAGCTGCTTGGCTTCGTGAGCATTTGAAGCTGTCTGGCATTGGTTTCGAAGAGATTTGGCTTGTTTCAAGCCTGCTGCATGCTGAAAGACCAGCAAAACTCAATTTACCTGGCGGCCATTTCGCTAGGCGTAAGGGTGGCCGTCTTTGGGTGGAGTGACTTCGGTCTTGAGTTTCAAGGCCTTCGTTCGTATTTTTGTGGCGTAATCTTCGGAGCAAACCAGTCCATGATAGACGATCTCACCCCTAGCCAAGGCGCTCCATTCCGCCTCGCCAAGCGATTGGGGTTGGGGCGCAAGACGTTGGTGGATGCAGGGAATCAAATCGGCCTGCGTCCGGCGGAGGGTTGGCAGAAGCGAAACATGGATTTCCTCAACCAAGTGCTCATTCCGACCCTGCTCACCCCTAGAAAGCCCGGCTGTTATTACGGCGATCTACCGGTGGCCAAGTCCAATGAGATTGGTGTGACGTGGCTGGGCCACGCGGGCTTCTTTGTGCAGGTGGGCGACTTCAATATCGCCATCGACCCGGTTTGGGCGCTATGGCTCGGCCCGGCGAAACGCCTGCGCCATCCCAGCGTCTGGCCACACGACCTGCCACCGATCGATCTGGTGCTCATCACGCATGCCCATCATGACCACCTGCACCTTGCCAGCCTACGAAAACTGACAGCTGCGCAGCCAATCATCGTTCCGGAAGGAGTAGGAAGCCTTGTAAAAAACTGCGGATTTAGCCGCATCGTCGAACTCAAAACGTGGCAGAGCGCCAGTTTGGGCGATTTGCGTATCACCCTAACCCCTGCTCGTCATTGGGGTGCCCGGATGATTCACGATACACATCGCGGCTTTGGCGGCTTCCTAATTCAAAGTTCATCGCAGACTCTTTATCATTGTGGAGACAGCTCGATGTTCGATGGCTTTGGAGAAATTGGAAAACGTGCTCAGATTGATGTGGCACTGATGCCCATTGGTGCCTACCAACCGCCTAGTGGACGCCCTGTCCATATGAACCCGGAGGAAGCGCTTGATGCCTTTGAGATGGTGGGAGCCCGACACATGGTGCCAATGCATTTTGAAACTTATCCTCTGAGCGGTGAACCATTGAACGAACCGATCGAGCGACTGGAGATCGCTGCCAAGGAAAGGCGGCTGATGGATCGAGTGCTTCGTTTGCAGGAAGGAGAGTCCTCCATATTTGCACCACCTTGAGCTTACGCCCTCAACTGACACTGATTGCCGCCATCTCCGAAGATGGCTTTATTTCGCGTGGCCAAGGGGTGCCGTGGAATTTACCTCGGGACCGAATACATTTCCGAAACGCGACCGCTGGGAAATGGTTGCTCATTGGTAGACGCACATATCAGGAGATGCTGGGATGGTTCCAAGATCACACTCCACTTGTTTTGACTCAGAACACGACCTTCGTTCCTTCGGTGGGTAAGGCTGTGCATAACATTCATGAGGCCATCGACTTAGCAGCAGAAGCACACGCGCCTGAGCTTTTCGTCTGCGGGGGTAGAATGGTCTATGCAGATTCCATTCCACACGCAGATCGCCTGCTTATCACCCATGTTAAAACCGTTTTGGGCACTGGTGTTCCTTTCCCTAGGTTTGGATCCCCCCATTGGCATCTGATTTCTAAAATCGAACATCCCGCTGATGCTGAGAATGCTCTCGCCATTTGTTTCGCGACTTACGAACGCCAACAGGATAACTCAGTAGAATGAATTTTTCCGAATGTGGGCTCACTAGAATGATGTAAGCTGCGGTCCTCATACATGAAGTTCTGGAGTCTTCTTACTCTCATCCCCTGCTTACTTGTGCTTGTGACACAAAGCGGCTGTGCAGGCTTGAAAGAACCCCAGGAAACCCAAAAGAGTGGCAACGGATCCAACGCAAAAGCTGAGAACAACACGGCGGTGGATGTTGGCTTCCTGCTGAGTATGGACTACAATGAAGCGCGGGTATTAAGTGCGCATTCAATTGAGTTTCCACCTTTTTACAAAGTAGCAGCAGACAGCA
>Ga0075471_10001281_pt1 | contig 16397 bp, 9 predicted proteins | sample DEB19_08_DNA_2_FD_74787 | JGI IMG/M metagenome (GOLD analysis project Ga0075471, IMG submission 74787) | Aqueous microbial communities from the Delaware River and Bay under freshwater to marine salinity gradient to study organic matter... | ecosystem: Environmental > Aquatic > Marine > Coastal ... | reverse complement strand
GGGAACTCGAGCCCCTTGGCGGCATGGAAGGTCATCAGCGCGGCCCGGTCGGCCGTGGCATCCCAGGCATCGGTGTCGGCCACGAGTGCCGTCGTCTCCAGGAAGCCCCCCAGCGCGTCTTCCACCCCGGAGCCGGTAGCTCCCGGCTCGAACGAATCGTCGAACTGCCTGGCCGCCGTGAGGAGTTCCTCGACGTTGGCGAGCCGGTCCTGCCCCTCTTCGTCGTCTTCCTGTTCATCGGCGAGCATCGCGCGGTAGCCGGTCCGGTCGAGAACCGCTTCGAGCAGGGCGGCCACCGAGGGCTCCCGCCCCGCCGTCGCCGCCAGGTCGCCGTGCAGCCGCGCGAAGGCCGTCAGGGCGGCCCCGGCCCGCTTGGGCATGCCGGGAATCGTCGTCGCCCGGGCGGCGGCTTCGAGCCGGCTGGCGGCGTTGTCCTCGGCCCAGGCCGCCAGCCGATCGAGCGACTGCCGGCCGATACCCCTCGGTGGAACGTTCACCACGCGCAGCAGCGCCTCGTCGTCACGCGGATTCCGCAGGAGCCTGAGCCAGGCCACGACGTCGCGGATCTCCCGCCGCTTGAAAAACTCGAGCCCCCGCACGAGCTGGTAGGCGATGCCGCGGCTCCGGAGTGCCAACTCGAACGACCGCGACAGCGCGTTGGCTCGGAACAGGATCGCGTAGTCCTGTGGCGAACGGCGGCCGGCGGCGACATCCCGCGCGATCTCGGAGGCGATCCGCTCCGCTTCCTCGAGCCCCGAGCCGTCGAGCACGATTCTCACGGGCGCCCCGGCCGCCGCCGCCGTCACCAGCCGCTTCGGCTTGCGGCGCGCGTTGTGGGCGATCAGACGGTCGGCCGTACCGAGGATGTTCGCCGTGCTGCGATAGTTGTCTTCGAGCGTGACGACGGTCGCGGCGGGATAGTCCCGCTCAAACTCCAGGATGTTGCGGATGCTGGCCCCGCGCCAGCCGTAGATCGCCTGATCAGGATCACCGGTCACGGCCAGATTCGGATGGTCGATCGACAGCCCCCGCAGGATGCAATACTGCACGGCATTCGTGTCTTGGTACTCGTCAACGAGGACGAAGCGATGCCGGGCGTCGAGCTCGCGACGGAGCTCCGGATCTTCGGCCAGCAGGGTCGCCACGTGCACAAGCAGATCGTCGAAGTCGACCGAGTTGGCCCGCAGCAGCATCTGCTGATAGACGGGCCACACCCTGAGGGCCAGATCATCGACCGGCTTCCCCCATCGCGGCTCGAAGGTCGTCGGTGTCAGGAGGTCGTTCTTGGCCCGTGAGATCACCCCCGCGATCCGATCGACCGGCGTGTGGGTCGCCGCCAGGCCGAGCGACTTCACGGCCCTCTTGAGGACGGCCCCGGTGTCATCGGGATCGAGGATCGAGTAGTCGCTCGTCAGCCCGACCTGCCGGGCATGCCTGCGGAGCAGGCGGGCGGCGAACCGGTGAAAGGTGCCCATCTCGACCGGCTGCGGGCCGACCAGGGCGGCCACCCGTCGCCGCATCTCGTCGGCGGCCTTGTTGGTGAACGTGAGGGCGACGATCCGCTCGGCGGGCACGCCCTCCGAGATCAGGTTGGCGAGCCGGTGGGTGACCACGCGGGTCTTGCCGCTGCCTGGTCCTGCCAGCACCAGAAGCGGTCCCTCGACGTGGGCCGCCGCCCGCCGCTGCGATTCATTGAGCGAGGCAAACGTCGTGGCGGGCACGATTTTCAGGCCCTGGAGGCGGAGACCAGGCAGGATGGGCCGCCGTTCCGGGCCACCCTGTCCGGGTCGATGTAGTCGTTTTTCGCGGAATTGGAGTATAGTCCCCGCCTGCCGCGTTCGGGTGCTTGTGCCCCACGGCCCCATCTGAATCTCGAATTGCACGGGAGGGACCCCATGCCACGAGTTCCGTACAAGGATCTCCAGCAGTCCGATGAAATGGCCGAGAAGCTCGAGATGAGCACGGCGGAAATAGGGCTTTCGGTTCGTACGACCAACTGCCTCGAGGAGCGCGGAATCTTCACGGTTCACGACCTCCTCAACTGCACCCGGTCCGATCTGCTCTCCATCTCCAACTTCGGCGAGAAGACGCTGGAAGAGGTCTACAAATCCTTGGAGAAGATCGGTTTCTTCCGCACGCAGCAGGGCTCCGGGGATGCTGCCGAACGGCATCCCGAGCCGATCGGCCACACGTCGTAGTCCGCTGAACGTCGCCGGCCGCTCTCCGATGGGTGTGATTCCAGCCCCACCGGACGCCATACTGGCAGGATCCACCGGCGTGGCCGCGGCTACCGACGCGCCCGCCGGCGGATTCACCCAGCCGTTCGGCGAGGAGTTCGATGGTGAGGCTGCCACGATTCTTCGGCAAGAAGCGAGGCCATCGGCGGACGGGCTCCCAGGCGTGGGCCTCGCTGGGGGACGGCGCCTTCCATGCCTTGCTGGTGATGGCCGGGCTCGTCTTCGGCGGCCTTCTGCTCTCGGGCCTGGCGGTTCCCGAATGGCGGATCAACCACCACTTCACCCCGACCACCTGCAGGATCCTCGGCAAAGGACTGCTGCGGCGAACGTCCACCGAGCCGGCCGGTGGCCCCACCTCGACATGGCAGCCCTGCCTGCTGGTCCGCTACGAAGCCGATGGACGCTCCGTCGAGTCGTGGAGCCAGCCCTCGCGGACCACCTTGACCGCCGATCGCGCGGAGGCGATCGACGGGCTCTCGGCCTGGAGGCTGGGCGACGACGTGCCCTGCTGGTACGACCCGGCGAACGTCGGCATCGTCGTGCTCGAACGTGGCTACAACTGGTGGATGTGGCTCCTGGCCCTCCTGCTCCCGGGCGCCCTGCTCGCCTTCGGCGGCTCCGGACTGATGCGGGCGATCCGCCGCTGGGGGCGGTCCGAGGAACGAAGCGCGGTGCTCTCCCGGTTCACCGACATGCTCGATCCCCTGGCGAGCGGTCCACCGCGGGCCGACGACCATCCGGGCGTGCCGATGTGCGACAATCTCGTCAACTCCCCCGGCACCTTTCTCGCCTATCGCCTGCCGATCGAGAGTCCTGAGAGTTGGACCCTGATCGGATTCGGACTGTTCGCCCTGCTCTGGAACTCGGTGCTGACGGTGCTTGCGATCGGCGCCGGCCTCGACGTGATGGGGGGACGCACCGACTGGCTGCTCATCGCGCTGCTCGTGCCATTCGCGATCGTGGGCCTCGCGGGTATCGCGGTCTTCGTCCGAAGCCTCGTGCTGGCCACCGCGATCGGAACAACCCAGGTCGAGATCGCCGCTCAGCCCCTCCGGCCGGGACGGTCGTACGAGCTGCTTCTCGCCCACGGCGGCTCCGGAACACTCGAATCCCTGGAGATGAGTCTGGAGCTCGAGGAGCAGGCGACCTTTCGGCAGGGCACGGATACCCGCATCGAGAAACTCATCGTCTGGCGGAAGCCAATCCAGTCGTGGCGCGATCTGAATCTCGCCCCCGGGACGAGATTCGAGGCCCGGGCCACGGTGTCGATCCCGGACCTGGCGATGCACTCCTTCGCGTCGGAACACAACGCCGTTCGATGGAGCCTCGTCGTCAAGGGCGTGCCGGTCCGGTGGCCGCCGTTCGTCCGTTCGTTCCCACTGGTCGTCTACCCCGCGGAGGCCGCAGGATGAGCTTCGTGGCCGAGGCGGCCCGCTCCACGCCGCGGGTGATCGTGCAGTTCTGCCGCGCAGACCGCCGCTACGATCCGCTCGACACACTCGAGGTCCACTATCAGGTTGATGGCCTGGAGGACGAGGCCGTGCGGGCCGTGGAACGCACCGTCCTCTGGTACACCGAGGGAAAGGGCGAGGAGGATCTCGGCGTCCACTTCTTCGAGCGAATCGCCGACCGGCAGCGGCTCCCGCCGGAGGCACCGACGGAGCGATTCACCACGCGGCTGCCACCGAGCCCGCTCTCCTACGAGGGCGTGATCGTGAAGATCCGGTGGTGTGTTCGTGTGCGTTTCTTCTTCGGCGGCGGGCGTGACTTCGTGTCGGAGCACGAATTCGTCGTCGGACGCATTCCCCCCGCCCGCATTCCGGTCGCGCCGGCATGACGCACCGCAACGCACCCGCCGTGACGGCCAGTGGAGTGCCCGCGAATCCATTTTCGACGCGGCACACCAGGCCCGGAATGCTCCCCCCGCTCGACGCGGCGGGAGTGCCGATCGATCCGGGGCGACTGCTGGCCCGCCTGCGTCCGGGAGGCATGGCCATCGAGGGGCCGCATGGTCATGGCAAGTCGACCCTGCTCCACGCCTTGCTGACGGAGGCGGCGGGGGCGGGCCGGCCCACAGCGTGCGTGCGGGTCGGTTCCCGGGGCTGGGTGCAACGAGCCCTGTCTGCCATCGGTCTGGCGCGGCCCGGTGCGGTGGTCGGAATCGACGGCTGGGAGCGGCTGCCCGTCGCCATCGCCCGCGTCCTGATCATGACCGCAACCTGCCGTCGGGCCACCATCGTGGCCACCACCCACGGCCCGACCCGCATGCCGGTGCTGATGCGGTGTGAGACCAGCCCGGAGGTGCTCGCCGCGCTCGTGGCTCTCCTTCCGGCCCACGGGGGCCGCATCGGTGCAGCGGACATCGAAGAGGCCTTTCAGCTTCACGGCGGCAACGTTCGCGAAGCGCTCTACGACCTCTACGACCGCTTCGAGCGTCGCAATCGCTCGCTGCCCGTGGAAGCAGCCCTGCCCGGGCTTGCCCCAGGACGGCAATCGCAGGAACGACCGGAGCGTTTCCTGGTGCGTCTGCCGGGGCCGTGATCTCGCCCCGTTCCGGCCCCTTCGGCCGGGAGTCCCCGTCATCCGGGACCGCCGCCTTGCCGTCGTGCGGGTCCGATCGTGCCGGCCGTGCGGCGCATGCCGTTCATGACGGGTGCGTTTCGGAAATTCATGGATCGATCGAGCTTTTTTTCGCAAGGTTCCTCCCCATGGAACCTAGGGTTGCATGTTGTCGTCGAACCATGGGGGATGTCCCGCGGTCACGGCATGCGGAGAAACAAGAGATGAACATGCGTCGCGTGACGGGGATTCTGGTGCTGGCCGTCGGCTTCCACATCGGTGGCGGTCTCCAGTCTCGTGCCCAATGCTGCCTGGATGGTCTGTTCGCGGGGTGCGGCGCCTGCTTCAACAAGCCGCCGGTCTACGCGGTCGCACCCGTCGCCGCACCCGTTGTGGCTCCCGTCATGGCACCGGTGCCCGCGCCGCCGCCTCCGGTCATGGTTCCCGTTCAGCAAACCAGCTACGTGCCCGAGACGACCTACCGCACCCAGTATCAAAACGTCCCGGTGACCACCTATAAGCCCTCCTGCGAGATCGACCCGTGCACGGGCTGCTCCCGCGAGTGCATGCAGCCCGTCACGCAGTACGTGCAGCAGGCCGTGAACGTTCCGGTGACCCAGTATCGGGCGGTGACGACGACCAAGTACGTCCAGATGCAGCCGGGCTATGCAGGGGGCGGATACCCCGCCGCCACCCCGGCTCTGGCGGCACCGGCGGCAGCGGCCCCCGCGCCGGCCGCCAGCCCCTTCGCGGCACCCGTCCAAACCACCCCCCAGGCCTGGGGCGCAGCCGGGGCCGACATCCCGCAGCAGCTCGTGCCCGGCGGTTCACCCCCGGCGCTTCCCCCGCAGACCTACCAGCAGCCGATCACCCCGCAGAGCGGCGCCTATCTCCCGGTATCCCCGCCCACCACCGTGCAGCCACAACCGACGCAGCCGCAGACGTTCGCACCGGTTCCGTCGGCCCCATTGCAGGCCGCGCCGACGCCGGCGACCGCGCCCGCCCCGTCCCTGAAACCGATCCCCGAAATGCCTCGGGCCGTCGGCACTCCTGCACCCGCACCGGCGGCGACCTCCGCCGGGCAGATCACGGCCCCCGCCCTGACCCCCGGTGGCACCAACGGTTACCAGATTCCCGGAGGCACCAACGCATTCCCGGTTCCCGGGGGCAGCAACGGCCTGTCTGCACCGCCCAGCGGCACCAACGGCTCGCAGCCGGCGCCCCAGGGCATGCCGGTGCTTCCCGGCCAAGGACCCCGGGCCGCAACGGGAGCCTTTCCCCGGCTTCTGGAGCCGACCAGCCACACCACGTCGTGGCAGCCATCGATGCTCGACCCCTCGGCCACGGGGCGGCGGCCGGGGTACCCGACCGCAGCCCTCCCGGCCCGGCTGCAGCAGTAGACTCTTCCCCGTGCCGTGCACGGCGAGCCGATCCGGCAGCGTGACGGACGGGAAGAGATGGGCGAGGACGTCGGCCGACGACTCCAAGCCGCCGCAGCATACAGGTCGGACCCCGTGACGAACGCCGAGATCGCCGCCGCCTTCGATACGGTCGCGGATCTTCTCGAATACCAGGGGGGCAACGTCTTCCGCGTGCGAGCCTACCGCAATGCCGCCCGGACGATCGGCTCGATGGTGGAGTCGCTCGCCACCGTTCGCCGGGCTTCCGACCGGCGGCTCACGGATCTCGAAGGGATCGGCTCGGATCTTGCCGGCAAGATCGAGAGCCTGCTCGACTCGGGGAGGCTCCCGCTGCTGGAGGAACTGCAGAGGCAGGTGCCGGCGGTCGTCTTCGAGTTGATGCGGGTTCCCGGCCTCGGGCCCAAGAAAGTGAAGGCCCTCGTCGACGAACTTGGTATCGATTCGCTCGAGGCTCTCGAGAGGGCATGCCGCGACGGCCGCGTTCAGGAGATCAAGGGCTTCGGCGCCAAGACGCAGGCCACGATCCTGGAGAATATCGGCTTCGCCAAGGATCCCGCGCATTCCCGCCTCCTCTGGAACGAGGCCGACGAGATCGCACGGCAGCTGATCGCTTGGATGCGTCAGTGCCCGGACTGCCGGCAGGTGGAAGGGGCCGGCAGTTGGCGCCGCGGCAGGGAGACGGTCGGCGATCTCGATCTCGTGGTGGAGAGCGACTCGCCGGGAAGGGCCATGGATCACCTCGAGCGGTGGCCGGAGGCGGCCGGCGTGCTGCAACGAGGCGACACGAAGACGAGCATCCGTGGCCCGCGTGGTGTGCAGATCGATCTCCGCGTCGTCGATGCCGGCTCGTTCGGCGCCGCACTGCAGTACTTCACAGGATCGAAGGAACACAACGTACGGCTGCGATCGCGGGCCCGGGATTTGGGTCTGACGATCAACGAGTACGGTGTGCATCGGCTCGAACCTTCGGCAGAGGGACATGCCCGGCCCGCGAAGGGCCGCTCCCTGGCCGGCCGCACCGAGGCGGACGTCTACGAAGCGGTCGGCCTGCCGTGGATTCCACCCGAACTCCGGGAAGGAGGCGATGAGATCGCCCTGGCGGAGCGGCACGACCTGCCCGTGCTCGTCGAACTGGCCGACATCCGCGGCGATCTCCACATGCACACCACCGCGACCGACGGCGAGAACACGCTCGCCGAGATGGTCCAGGCGGCCATGGCCCAGGGGCTTTCCTACATCGCCATCACCGACCACGGCCAGCGGGTGACGATGGCCCGCGGCCTCGATGCCAAGCGACTGCGGAAGCAATGGGGGGAGATCGACCGGCTCAACGAGTCGTTCGCCGAGGAGGGCAAGCCGCCGATCGTCGTGCTCAAGGGCATCGAGGTCGACATGCTCGAGAAGGGCGGCCTCGACCTTCCGGATGCGGTGCTGGCCGAGGCCGACTGGGTCGTCGCCAGCCTTCACTACGGCCAGAACCAGCCTCGCGACCGAATCACGGCTCGAATCCTCGAAGCGATCGAGAACCCGTTCGTCCGCGTGATCGGCCATCCCACGGGCCGGCTCATCAACAGGCGGCCTCCCTACGACGTCGACATGGAAGCGGTCATCGAGGCGGCGGCCCGCACCGGCACCTTTCTCGAGATCAACGCCAATCCCTGGCGGCTCGACCTCGACGACAGACACGCCGCCGCCGCGCAGAAGGCCGGGGTAAAGCTCGTGATCTCGACCGATGCCCACTCGACCCGTGGCCTCGACGTGATGCGGTGCGGCATCCTCCAGGCCCGCCGTGCCGGCCTCACGAAGGCCGACGTCGCCAACAGCCACACGCTGGCTGGTCTCAGGAAGTTGATGGCCAAGAAGGGCTGAACCGAGCGAGGGGCTGCCCGTGCCCTGGAGCCGGGCTCGGCGGCCAGCGAAGCCAGGATGGCGGAGTGCAGCCGGCGTGCAGTGAGCGAAGGCCAGGATGCCCGCAGCGAACGTCCGGCGATGGGGTACGGGCAGCCCCGAGCCGCGCGGCAGGGCAGCCCGCGGCCTCACGGCGACTTCACGCAGCGGAAGCCGATGTGGTTGGTGGCACTCGAGATTTCTCCCTTGCCCCGGGTGCCCACGATGTATCGGGCGCAGTACTGCTCGCTGCAGAGATACGAGCCGCCCCGCTGCACCCGCTTGGGCTGTCCGGGCTCTGCCGGATCGAAACTGTCGTCGGGCCCACGCGGGTTGATCGTCACGGCACCTGCCGCCGCGTCGCGAGCATAGGTGTCGGGCCGATACCAGTCGCTGCACCATTCCCAAACGTTGCCCGACATGTCGCGCAGCCCGTAGGCGTTGGCCGGGTAGCGGCCCACGGGTGCGATTCCGGCGAAGCCGTCGGCGGCGGTGTTCTCGCCAGGAAATGCACCCTGCCAGGTGTTCGCCATCCATGTGCCCTGCGGCATGAACTCGTTGCCCCACGGATACGTCGCCCCGGCCAGGCCGCCGCGGGCCGCAAACTCCCATTCCCCCTCGGTTGGCAGCCGCTTGCCGGCCCAGGACGCATAGGCTTCGGCGTCGGCGTAGGCGACGTGCACGACCGGCTCGCTGCCACGGCCCACGAGATCGCTGCCAGGTCCGGTCGGATGCCGCCACGACGCGCCCGGAACATACGCCCACCAGCGAAGGTGCGCCTGGCCCGTGGCATCCCGCAGGGGCACGGCGGTCGGCGGAGGGGTGAAGACGATCGAGCCGGCCACGAGGTTCTCGGGCGGCGCTCCGGGAAAATCCTCCGCCCGCGGCGGCCGCTCGGCGACGGTGACGTAGCCCGTCGCGTCGACGAACGCGGCGAACTCGTCGTTCGTGACCTCGTGGACGTCCATCCAAAATCCATCCACGCGCACCCGATGCACGGGGCGGGCGTCATTCATCGCGTCGGAGCCGCCGAAGGGCATGCCCCGCGGATCGGCGCAGCCCATCGAGAACTCTCCGCCGGGAATCCAGGCCATGCCCGGAGGCTTCTCGCCACTGGGCTTGCGAGATGCCGGCTGCGTGCGGCCGAACACCGAGCCCGTCGGGGCTGGTCCCGGCGTCGGCCGGCCGGCCGCCCAGATGGCGGCGGCCAGTGCCGCCGGCAGCAGCCAGATGACGAGCCACCGGCGATTGCCGATGGCGGTCGCCAACGGGCTTCGGCCGTGCCGACGGGTGTCAGACGCCTTCATGCCGTTCGGCACCGGAGGGTCTTCTCGAAGCGACGCCGCAGCAGCCGTCGACGGGTCGGATTCCACCACTTTGCGAAGGTTCTCCGGGCCCGAGCGGCACGGCGGGCCTCCCGCTTCCGCAGCGAAACAAGCGCCGGCCGCTCGGAACTCGCTCCATCCTGCTTCGACAATCGCTTCAGCCGCTCGGCGGCCGCGGCGTGGTCGGTGAAGTCGCCGAGACTCTCCTGGAGGGATTCGAGCGCCTTCTCGCACTTGGACACGATCCTGCCGGGAAACACCGCCGCGAAGATCTCCAGCAGATACCGGAGCTTCTTGCCCTCGATGCGGAGACGATGGATCTCGGCAGCATCGCGGAGCCGCCGATCCGCCCGAGCGAAGAACCGTCTGGTGAGAGGCTTGAACCGCCGACGCGCGTAGGCTTCGAACGTCTGCCGCTGCCGTCCTGCGGACAGGGCGTCGACCAGCCGCTCGACGTGCCCCGGCCAGTCCTCGCCGAGCAAGCGTTCGTGCACGTCGTGAATCGGCCGCCTGGAGGTGACCCGCTGCCGCGACAGCATCGCGATCAACCGGCGACGGGCATCGATGCCGCCTCCCTGCCGCGAGCCGTCGGCCTCGGCGCGCCGCGATCCCGCAGGGAGACCGCGGTTTTCGGGGCCCTGGTCACGGGAGAGCCGCTCCGCGAGCACGTCGAGGTCGCGGGCGGTCCCTGCGGAGCGACGGATGCGTCGCAGCCACTTCTCGAACCACTCACGAGACTGCGCGGGGATGAGATCGCGAAACGCGTCAAAGGCCGCGAGCGTCCGCCGAGTGGCGACCCGCAGTTGATGGATCCGCTCGGGATCGTGCGAATCACGACACGCCGCCACGAGGTCCGACCAGACCGCCTCCAGCCGCTTTCGCAGCGTGCGGGTCGCGACCCTCCACACCGGTGTCTGCGGATCATCCAGGACCGCCCACGCCCGGGTGGGATTCGTGATGCGACGGCCGGAGGGAGCCATGTCAGCCTGAGTCCGCGGGGAACCGGCGGGCGGATCGGATCCAGAACCCGCCAAACCGCATTTTCGATCACTCGCCGCCGTCGTCGGTGCCCGCCTGGTCGAGGGTTGCCACGTCACCGCCCGTCGCCAGGGCGGCATCCGCGAGGCCTTCCTCGCCGCCGGCCGCCTCCAGCAGCGGGAACTGCCGGGCAAGGACGTTCTCCCGGTCCATCCGCAGCGACTCGAGGGCCTCAGGCCGCACGCGGACCTCCGCCGACTGGAACGTGTTGAAACCCGTTCCGGCAGGGATGAGGTGCCCCAGGATGACGTTCTCCTTGAGACCGACGAGGTTGTCGATCTTTCCGGCCAATGCGGCTTCCGTGAGCACCTTGGTGGTCTCCTGGAAACTGGCCGCCGAAATGAAGCTGGAGCTCTGCACACTGGCCTTGGTGATGCCCAGAAGTTGGGTGCTCGCCGTCGCGGGCTTGGGCTTGGCTCCCTTCGCCGGTGCTCCCCCGAGCGTCTCGATCTGGGCATTCGCCTGCGCGAGCACGTCCTTGGGAACGATGCTTCCGACGGCATACTCGCTGTCACCCTTGTCGGTGACCCGCACGCAGTCGGACAGACGGTCGTTCGCCTGGCGGAACTCGAACTTGTCGAGCACGCTGCCCGGCAGCAGGCTCGTGTCGCCGACCGTCTCGATCTTCACCTTCCGCAGCATCTGCGAAACGATGATTTCGATGTGCTTGTCGTCGATGTCGACCCGCTGGCTGCGGTAGACGTTCTGGATCTCGCGGGTCAGGTACTGCTGAACGGCCTCCTCCCCCGAGATCCGCAGGATGTCGTGCGGGACCAGCGGCCCATCGACCAGCGCCTCGCCGGCTCGCACGATGTCGCCGGCGTGCACCCGCAGGTGCTTGCCGTGCGTGATGAGGTGCTCCCGCTCCATTCCGCTCTCGTTGCGGACGACGATCGTCCGCTTGCCACGCTTCTTCTCGCCGAGAAGTTCCACCTTGCCGTCGATCTCCGCCATGATCGCCGGATCCTTCGGCTTGCGTGCCTCGAAGATCTCGGTGACCCGGGGCAGACCGCCGGTGATGTCCTGGGTGCCCGCGGCTTCGCGGGGCGTCTTGGCGAGAATGTGGCCGGCCTTCACCACCTCGCCTTCGAGGACCTCGATGTAGGCCTTTTCGGGCAGATAGTAGAACTCCAGGATCTTGCCCGACTCGTCTTCGAGCACGACCTGCGGGTGGTAGACACCCTTGTGCTCCATCACCATGCGCCGCATGTGGCCGCTGGGATCCTTCTCCAGACGCAGCGTCTCGCCCTCGATCACCTCCTCGTAGCGAACCTTGCCGGAGACCTCCGAAAGGATCGGAATCGAGTGCGGATCCCACTGCACGAGCACCGTCCCCGGCTTCACCAGCTCGTTCTCCCCGACCTTCAAAATCGCACCGGCTGGGATGTCGAACTTCTCGAGTTCGTTGCCCTTGTCGTCGATGAGGGCGATCTCACCGTTGCGGGCGAGCACCACCGCTTCGCCCTGCTCGTTGGTCACGGTCCGCACGCGGGTGAACCGCACCGTGCCCGGCCGCTTCGCCTTGTATTCGCTCTCTTCGATCGCACGCTGGCCGACGCCGCCGATGTGGAAGGTCCGCATCGTCAACTGCGTGCCGGGCTCTCCGATGCTCTGGGCGGCGATGATCCCCACGGCCATGCCCTCCTCGACGAGCGAGCCCGTCGAGAGGTCCATGCCGTAGCAGAGCCGGCAGACGCCGAGCGGCGCCTCGCAGGTGAGGGCGCTACGGACCTGGATCTTCTCCAGGCCCAGTTCCTCGATCTGCCGGGCGATCGGCACCGTGATCAGCTCGTTCTCCCTCACCACGACCGCGTCGGTCTTGGCGTTGCGGATATCGGAGAGGCTGACGCGACCGCGGATGCTGTCGGCGAGTTGCACCTCGACCTTCTCACCGCGGTACATGACGCCTTTGGTGATGCCCTGGGTGGTGCCGCAGTCGTGCATCGTGACGACCACATTTTGGGCCACGTCGGCCAGCTTGCGGGTCAGGTATCCCGAGTCGGCCGTCTTGAGGGCCGTGTCGGCGAGTCCCTTCCGGGCACCGTGCGTCGAGCTGAAATACTCGAGCACCGTCAGGCCCTCGCGGAAGTTCGCCTTGATCGGCGTCTCGATGATCTTGCCCGACGGCTTCGCCATCAGGCCTCGCATGCCGGCCAACTGACGGATCTGTTCCACGCCGCCTCGGGCGCCGGAGTGGGCCATCAGGAAGATCGGATTCACGTATCCCTTGCGGCGAGTTTCGCGGGCGTCGGTGTCCTGCTCGAGTTCCGCCATCATCTCCTTGGTGATCTGCTCGCGGGCATGGGTCCAGGCGTCGAGCACCGAGTTGTACCGCTCGCCGTCGGTGATCACACCCTTCTGATACCGCTTGAGGATCTTGAGCACTTCCTTCTCGGCATCGCCGATGATCCGCGTCTTGTTCGCGGGGGTGATGAGGTCGTCGGTCGCGAACGAGAGGCCGCTCTTGGTGCTCCAGCCGAAGCCGACGCGATTCATGTCGTCGAGCAGATCGATCGTCTTGCGGCGGCCGAGCGCCTGGTAGCAGTCGGAAATCACCCGCGCCAGCTCGCTGGACCGCATCGGGATATTGTAGAAGAGCATCCCCTCGGGCAGCGCCGAGTTGAAGAGCACGCGGCCGACCGTCGTCTCGATGACCGCGCCAGGCTTGGACTGGGCTTCCACGTCCGTCTTGAGCCGGCGATTCGGCGGCAGCTTCACCTTGATCTTCGCGTGCGTGTGGACCTTGCCCAGCGAGTGGGCGATCTCGACCTCCGCGAAGTTCTTGAAGACCATCCCCTCGCCCTTTCGGCCGGGGATGAGCATGGTGAGGTAGTAGCAGCCCATCACCACGTCCTGCGACGGCGAGATGATCGGGGCGCCGTTGGCCGGGCTGAAGATGTTGTTGGTCGACAGCATCAGGGTGTGGGCCTCGACCTGGGCCTCGATCGAGAGCGGCAGGTGGACGGCCATCTGGTCGCCGTCGAAGTCGGCGTTGAAGCCCTTGCAGACCAGCGGATGCAACTTGATGGCATTGCCCTCGACCAGCACCGGCTCGAACGCCTGGATGCCCATGCGGTGGAGCGTGGGGGCCCGGTTGAGAAGCACGGGGTGGTTGCGGATCACTTCCTCGAGGATGTCCCACACCTCGGCGTCCTTCCGCTCGAGCATCTTCTTGGCGCTCTTGATCGTGTCGGCATGGCCGAGCTCCTTGAGCCGCCGGATGATGAACGGCTGATAGAGCTCGAGCGCGATCTTCTTGGGCAGGCCGCACTGGTGGAGCCGGAGGTTCGGGCCGACGACGATCACCGAGCGGGCCGAGTAGTCAACCCGCTTGCCGAGCAGGTTCTCGCGGAAGCGACCCTGCTTGCCCTTGATCATGTCGGTCAGGCTCTTGAGCGGCCGATTGCTCGACGCCAGCACGGGCCGCTTGCACCGGTTGTTGTCGAAGAGCGCGTCGACCGACTGCTGCAGCATCCGCTTCTCGTTGCGGATGATGACCTCGGGCGCGTTCAGGTCGACAAGCTTCTTGAGGCGGTTGTTGCGGTTGATGATGCGGCGGTAGAGGTCGTTGAGATCGCTGGTGGCGAAGTTCCCGCTGTCGAGCATCACCAGCGGACGGAGATCCGGCGGGATGACCGGGATCACGTCGAGAACCATCCACTCCGGCTTGTTCTCACTGTCGCGGATGCTCTCCACGATCTTCAGCCGATTGACGAGATCCTTCTTCTTCTGCTTGGAGTTGGTGGTGGCGAGTTCCACGCGGAGATCACGCGAGAGCGTGACCAGATCGAGCCCGAGCAGCAGCTTGCGGACCGCCTCGGCCCCCATCTCGGCGTCGAAACTGCCTTCGCCGTGCGTGGCGCGGGCCTCGCGATACTCCTCTTCCGTGAGCAGTTGCTGCTTCTTGAGCGGAGTGTCCTTCGGATCGAGGACCACGTAATCCTGGAAGTAGATCACCTTCTCGAGGCTCGAGGTCTTCATGTCGAGCAGCGCGCCGAGCCGGCTGGGCATCGCCTTGAAGAACCAGATGTGGACGACGGGCGCGGCCAGCTCGATGTGGCCCATCCGCTTCCGCCGCACGCGGCTGTGCGTGACCTTCACGCCGCAGCGGTCGCAGATCATGCCCTTGTACTTCATCCCGCGATACTTGCCGCAGGAGCACTCCCAGTCCTTCTCCGGTCCGAAGATCTTCTCGCACATCAGGCCGTCCTTCTCGGGACGGAAGGTGCGGTAGTTGATCGTCTCGGGCTTCTTGACCTCGCCGAACGACCAACTGCGGATGTCGTGCGGCCGGGCCAGGCTGATCTTGACCGCCGCATAGTCGTTGACGCGATCGTAGGTGGATTCACCGATGCTCACGTGTCGTCTCCTCCGAAGTCTTTCCGGTCTCGAATCTGCCGCCCGTTGGAACGCTCTTTACCCGCGTAAAACTAAATCCGCCGCTTCTCCAACTGCATGTTGAGGGCGAGGCCACGAATCTCGTTCGTGAGCACGTCGAAGCTGGCTGGCGTGCCGGCCTCGAGGGTGTTCTCGCCCTTGACCATGCTCTCGTAGATCTTGGTGCGGCCCTCGACGTCGTCGCTCTTCACGGTCAGGAGCTCCTGAAGGATGTATGCGGCGCCATAGGCCTCCAGCGCCCACACTTCCATTTCGCCGAACCGCTGGCCACCGAACCGCGCCTTTCCGCCCAGGGGCTGCTGCGTGATCAACGAGTAGGGGCCGGTCGAACGAGCATGCACCTTGTCGTCGACGAGGTGGTGGAGCTTGAGCATGTAGATGTAGCCCACGGTCGTCTCCTGCTCGAGCGGCTCTCCGGTCCGTCCGTCGAAGAGCTGCGCCTTGCCGTGACGCGGCAGCTTGGCGTCGTCGAGCAGCTGGTTGATGTCCTCCTCGCTCGCCCCGTCAAACACGGGCGTCACCGCCTGGAAGCCGAGCAGCTTGCCGGCCCAGCCCAGGTGGGTCTCGAGAATCTGCCCCACGTTCATGCGGCTCGGCACGCCCAGCGGATTGAGCAGGATCTGGAGCGGGGTGCCGTCCGCCAGGAACGGCATCTCCTCCTTGGGCAGGATCTTGGCGATCACGCCCTTGTTGCCGTGTCGGCCGGCCATCTTGTCGCCGACCGAAATCACCCGCTTGGCGGCCACGTAGACCTTGACCATCTGGAGCACGCCCGGCCGCAGTTCGTCGCCCCGCTTCATGCTGTTGAGGGTGCGGTCCCGGCCGTCGATCGCGTCCTCCACGGCGGGCCACATCGTCTTGATGATCTTGTCGACGTCGGCCTTCCGCTGCGGGGAGCGAATATCGAACTCGTCGGGCTTGAAGGAGGCCGCCCGTTCGGCGACGACCTTGTGATCCTGATTCCGCACCAAGGGGCTGCCGTCGGCCGCCGTGAGCGGCTTCTGCAACACCTTCTCGATCTCGGCCACCATCGCGGCGAAGGCCTCGGCCACGCGGAGGTTGCCCTGGCTTTCGGCCTCCTTGAGCTGCTTCTGGAACTCCCGCCGCTCCTCCTCCGAGAGGCTCATCTGCCGCGAGAACTTCTCCGTCGCGGTCACGATGCCCTCGACGCCGGACGGCACCTCCAGCGAGTCGTTCTTCACGTCCTCGCCGGCGCGGCCGAAAATGGCGTGCAGAAGCTTCTCTTCCGGGGTCAGTTCCGTCTTGCTCTTGGGCGAAACCTTGCCGACGAGGATGTCGCCCGGCCGCACGTAGGTGCCGATGCGAACGATGCCGCTCTCGTCGAGGTTGTGGAGCGCCCGTTCCCCCACGTTCGGGATGTCACGGGTGAACTCCTCGCGACCCAGCTTCGTGTCGCGAATCTCGATGTCGTATTCCTCGATATGGATCGAGGTATAGACGTCGTCCTCCACCAGTTCTTCGCTGATGATGATCGCGTCTTCGAAGTTGAAGCCGTCCCAGGCCATGAAGCC
>Ga0075471_10001280_pt1 | contig 16405 bp, 10 predicted proteins | sample DEB19_08_DNA_2_FD_74787 | JGI IMG/M metagenome (GOLD analysis project Ga0075471, IMG submission 74787) | Aqueous microbial communities from the Delaware River and Bay under freshwater to marine salinity gradient to study organic matter... | ecosystem: Environmental > Aquatic > Marine > Coastal ... | reverse complement strand
TGAGTGGGGAATCATCTCGACGAGCCCGTTCTCGTCGCTCACGCCTGGGTCGCAGGTGAACGAGCGGAACGAGTTCCAGGTGCCACTGGAGTGGACGTCGTCGATCCTCGACGCCTGCCCGAGCTCAAAGTGGCGTCTCGTCTACGGGCTCGCGAGGTTCGCAGGCCTGCGGATTCCGTCCGAGCTGGCCGGCTACGATCCGGAGCACCCCGACGAGCCGCCTGCCCTGAGCTGGTCCGACGTCGACTGGAGTCGCGGCAGGTTGACCGTGAACTCGAGCAAGACTGAGCACCATGGGTCCGGCCACGGAGTCCGGGTTGTCCCGATCCACCCGCGACTCATGCAGCTCCTCGAGGAGCACTTCGATCAGGCTGCGGAGGGCGCGGTCGCCATGTTCCCGGACATAACTCCGAGGACGAACCTGGGGACGACGATGAAAAAGATCATCGTGCGGGCTGGGCTCGTCCCATGGGTCCGCCTGTTCGACAACCTGCGGTCGTCCTTCGAGAACGACCTGGCCGACGAGCTGCCGGCTCACGTCGTGGAGAAGTGGACCGGGCACTCCGGTGCCGTTGCCAGGAAGCATTACCTGCGGACCAGAGAGCATCACTTCCAGGCGGTCGTCGAAGGCAAGGTCATGCGCGACGCGCCTGGCGACGCGCGCGCGACGCAAATGGCGACGCAGCATGACTCCGCCGGAAAAAGCACAACTCCGCACGACTCGCTCGAAGTGGCCATTGCGGCGGCACTTATGCGAACCGGTGCGGAGTTGTGCGGAGACTCAGAGGAGTTTCAGGTGGGCGATATAGGACTCGAACCTATGACCCCTAGCTTGTCGAGCTAGTGCTCTAACCAACTGAGCTAATCGCCCGCATGTGTCGGCCGTGCACGGTCGCACCAGATGGAGACGCCGACGAGTCGAGTGTGGCCCGCACCGGGCCGCCAGTCAAGCGGCTTCCCGGGAGTGCGGATGCGGGCCGGTGCTCGCCCGCGCCGCCGGCGGAGCCGGACCGGCATCGATCAGGCGATCCAGTCGCCGATCACCGTGCCGTGCACGTCGGTGAGCCGGAAGTCGCGGCCGCTGTGGCGATAGGTGAGCTTGGTGTGATCGAGCCCCAGCAGGTGGAGCAGCGTGGCCTGCAGGTCGTGCACATGCACCGGCTTCTCCACGGCCTTGAAGCCGAGCTCGTCGGTGGCGCCGTAGACCGTGCCCCCCTTCACGCCGCCGCCCGCCATCCAGACCGTGAATCCGTGATGGTTGTGGTCGCGGCCGGAAGGCTCCTTCACATTCGTGCCCTCGTTGGGAAGCTCCACCGTCGGCGTCCTGCCGAATTCACCCCCCCAGAGCACCAGCGTCGACTCGAGCAGGCCCAGGCCCACCAGGTCGTCGAGCAGCGCGCCGATCGCCCGGTCGCACTCACCCGCGAGGCGGCGGTGATTCTTCTCGATGTGGTCATGGCTGTCCCAGGGCTGTCCCGCGCCGTGCCAGATCTGCACGTACCGAACGCCCCGCTCGACGAGCCGCCGGGCGATCAGCATCTGCCGGCCCTGGACATCGTCGCCGTAGCGGGCCAGCACATGCGCCGGCTCCCGCGACACGTCGAAGGCCTCCCCCGCCTCCGACTGCATCCGCCAGGCCAGCTCCATCGAGGCCAGATGCGCCTCCAGCTGCGGATCATGCGGCCGGGCCTGGAGGTGCCGGCGGTCGAGCGTTGCCGTGAGATCGAGCTGCCGTCGCTGGGCCGGCCGATCGAGGAAGGGATGGCGGATGTACTGCACCAGATCGTCGACGGCCTTCTTCTTCGTGTCGACGTACGTGCCCTGGTAGGCCCCGGGCAGGAAGGCGCTCCGCCAGTTCTCCGCGCCCTTGACCGGGTAGCCGCCCGGGCACATCGCCACGAAGCCGGGAAGGTTTTGGTTTTCCGTGCCCAGGCCGTAGGTGATCCACGAGCCGGCCGCGGGACGGACGAGCCGCGAGTCGCCGCAATTCATCAGCATCAAGGACGGCTCGTGGTTGGGCACGTCGGCGTGCATCGACCGCACCACCAGCAGCCGGTCGGCATGGCGGGCCACGCCTGGAAACAGCTCGCTCACTTCCAGGCCGCACTCGCCATGCCGCGAAAAGGTGAAGGGCGACGGCAAGGCTGCCCCGGTGCGCCGCTCGGTCGGCAGCTTGTTGGGGATCTCGCGGCCGGCGTACTTCTCGAGCTCCACCTTGCGGTCGAACGTGTCGAGGTGGCTCGGGCCGCCGTTGGCGAAGATGTGGATCATGGCCCGCGCGCGGGCGGGAAAGTGGGGGGGCCGCGCCGCCATGGAACGCGCCCGTGCGACGGACTCGCTCGCGGCGCGGGCCTCCGACTGTAGGAGGCTCGCGGCGCCGAGCCAGCCCAGGCCGAGCCCCGAGCGCACCAGCGCGTCGCGGCGCGACACCAGCGGCTGTCGGTGCTCGTGCTCGTTCATGACACACCGCCTCCTCACGCCGCGGTCACGGCGGCTAATCGACGAACTGAAACTCCGACGTGGCCAGCAGCGCCTGCGCCAGCCGATCCCAACGCGTGAACTCCGGCGGCGTTTCCGCCGCATCGTCGATCTCCGCCTCGACGCCCAGCCACTCCAGCGCCGCCGCCCGCTCCTCGGCCGATGGGCTGCGGGACAGCACGTTCCGCCACAGCTCCGTGATCCGCGCGCCGTCGTCGGCTACGGCTCCGCGGGCCGCGGCCTTGCGGGCCGCCGCGACGACCAGCGGTGCGTTGAGCGCGGCCAGCGACTGCTGCGGCACGGCCGTGCGGGAGCGGACGTGCACCGCCGTGTCGGGATTGGCGATGTCGAAGACGCGGAGGATGCCGGGCACGTCCTGGCGATCGAGCCGGCCGTAGAGCGAGCGGACGTGCATCGAGGATTCGGCGAGGGGGTCGACCCCGGGGCCGCGCTGAGGCGGCTGATCGCCGGTGGGGGCCGCTGCGGTGGCGATGGACGGAGAGGCGACCGTGCCTGCGGCCACGAGCATGCTGTCGCGCCACGCCTCCCAGTCGAGCCTTCGACGGTTGGCTCTGCTGAAGAGCCGATTGTCGGGGTCTCGGTCGGCCGCGACCTGGGAGACGGCTGTCGACTGCCGCCAGGTGTGGCTGGTCACGATCTCGCGATGCAGCCAGCGGAGGCTCCACTGTCCTTCTTCCATGAACCGTCTCGACAGGTCATCGAGCAGGTCCGGATGGCTCGGCGGCTCGCCGCGCAGACCGAGGTCGCCGGGAGTGTCGATCAGGCCGCGGCCGACATGGTGCGCCCAAGCCCAGTTCACGATGACCCGGGCGGCGAGCGGATTGGCCGGCGAGACGATGGCCCGTGCCAAGTCGAGCCGGCCGCTGTCGTTCCGCGACAGCGCTGCACCGCCTAAAAGCTTCGGCAGCCGCCGCTCCACTTTCTCTCCACGCCTACCGGGGTTGCCGCGCAGGAAGACGTGGCTGTCTTCGGGCTTCGCTTTGTCGAGCAGCACCATGCCCCGCGGCGGCCCGCCCACCGCCTCGGCGTTGTGCTTCGTGAGTTCCTTCTTGCGGCGCCGCAATTCGTTCTCCTCGGATCGCGTGGCCAGTCGCATCGCCTCGGCCCGCGGGACCACCAGGGGCGTGCCCTCGACGCCCAGCAGCTGCCTCACCGCCACGAGATCCTCGGATTCGTCGGGCTGCGGCTCCGGACCGCCCGCGGCGACCGGCGCGACGCGGGCCGCGAGCCGGGCGTACATCTCGGCGAGCTGGCGAAGATCGGCAGGCCGCGACGACGCGAGCTCCTCGAGCAGCAGTGGATTGACCAGCGTGCGAGCCGGCGACTCGCCCCAGGATGCGATCAGCGCGGCCACCGTCGGCCCTACCTCCGCATCTGGCTTGCCGCGGGCGGCGGCCCACGCGCCGAGGATCGGATGCACCGGCTTTGCGCCATCGAGCAGCCGCTTGAGTCGGTCGATGATCAGTTGTTCCAGGTCATAGTCGTCGGCGAGCCGCGGCGGCCGATTGTCGGCTGCCCGCGGCGCGGGGCGGGCCGTCTCCAGGAAATAGTCCGCGGCGTGCGCGACCGCCTCGCGGGTCGCCCGGGCATGCACGGCATCCTCGTGGGCGACGATGGCGACCTTCAGCGCAGCCAGCTTGGTGGCGAAGGCGTCGGCTTCCGGTCCCGGGGCTGGATCGCCGATCACCGGCAGCTCGTCCGGCGTGTGGCAGCTGGCGAAGATGCCGTGCAGTGCGTAGTAGTCGCCCGCCGAGAGCGGCTCGTACTTGTGGTCATGACAGCGGGCGCAGGCGACGGTGAGACCCATCAGGCCGCGGGTGACGAGGTCGATCCGGTCGTCGATGATGTCGTGCACGCTGCCGGTGAAGAATTGACCGACGGTGAGGAAGCCCAGGGCGGCGAGGTCGGAGCGGGGCACCGGAGGGTCGAGCCTGTCGGCCGCGAGCTGCAGCGTGACGAACCTGTCGTAGGGCATGTCGTGCTGCAAGGCATCGACGACCCAGTCGCGGTAGGTCCAGGCGAACGGGTAGCGCCGGTCGTCGTCCGCCAGGGTGTAGCCCTTCGTGTCGGCGTAGCGGGCGATGTCGAGCCACTTGCGGGCCCAGTGCTCCGCATGCGTACGGGAGGCGAGAAGACGGTCGACCGCGGCACGGAAGGCTGCATCGGCGGCGGCGGGCCCGGCGGCGACCGCGGCGCAGAAGGCATCGGCGTCGGCGGCGGATGGAGGCAGCCCGGTGAGGTCGAAGCTGAGCCGGCGAAACAGGTCGCGCGGCGCCGCTTCCGGCGACGGCTCGAGCCCAGCTGCAGCCAGGCCGGTGGCCACGAATCGGTCGATGGCGGACGCCGACCAGGCGTCCCGTCGCGCGGCCGCGAACGACTCGGGCAGGTCTGGCGCCGCGTGCCGTGCCGGAGGTGTGAATGCCCAGTGCGATGCGAGCGCCTCGGCGAGCCGTTCTTCCATGGCGGCCGCGCGGCTCGGAGGCGGGGCATCGCCGGCATCGCCGCCGGGGCCGGTCCAGGGCGCGCCGGCTGCGACCCACGCTTCGAGCGTCGCGACCTCGTCACCGGAGAGCGTTTCATCGGGGGGCATCGCCAGGCCGTCGACGCGGCGTACGGCGGCGACGAGCCGGCTCTTGGCGGCGTCTCCCGGCACCACTACCGGCCCGGTGTCGCTGCCGGCCAGCATCGACCGCCGGCTATCGAGCCGCAGGCCGGCCTCGGCGATCTTGTCGCCATGGCACCGCTGGCATTTGGCAGCCAGGAGCGGCCGCACCTTCGACTCGAAGATCGCCTCGACGTCCCTGGGCGTCGCCTCGGCGGCCGTCGCGGGCGGCCTGCCGGACAGCGCCGCCGCCACCGCCAGGCCGAGGGCCGGCAGGATCACGGTGCGGCTCTGGCGGACGACGTCGCTCATGGTGCACGGAGCCGAAGGCGGGATGACCCTGCCGGCCGTGGGCTCCCGGGAGACTCGGCGGGAATCGCTCCAATTCTAATCGGCTGCCGGAGCCGATTGCACGCGACGATTTCGCGGCCATCCCTGGAAAGCTCTGGGAAAACGCGGCCCAAACGCTGCCCGCCAGAGGCGGTTGCGCGGGATGGGACGGGTTCTGCCGGCGCGACGGGCTGCCGCGATCCAGATAGGATTCGGGCCGTCGCGGGCGGCGCCGGCTGCCGGACGGACACCTGGCGGCTCGGGAGGTTCGGGGCATGCATCGCGTGACGGAAGCCCGTGGTCGCTGGTCGCGGTGCACTGCTCGGCGGCGGTCGGCGGTCGACATCGGCTGCTGCACCCTGGCCGCGTGCCTGTGGGCGGTCGCCGTGAGTGCGGCGGGCGATGGCGCAGTCACCGATCCCGACTTCGGCCGGCCGGCGATCGTGTCGCGGGAGCACGTCTATCCGCTGGAGAACAGGCCCACGCGTTCCTGCCACGCCAGCACGATCGTGGCGACCGCGGACGGTGGACTCGTGGCGGCGTGGTTCGGTGGCGAGCAGGAGGGGGCGACGGATGTCGGCATCTGGGCGTCGCGACGGAGTGCGGGCGGTTGGAGCCGTCCGCAGGAGGTCGCGGCCTGGCGGGATCCCGACGGGAGCCGGCGGCCCTGCTGGAACCCGGTGCTCTTCACGATGCCTGATGGCTCGCTCGCGCTCTTCTACAAGGCCAGCGGAAATCCCAAGACGTGGAAGGGTCTCGTGCGCACAAGCGCCGATGCCGGCAGGACCTGGAGCGAGCCCACGGCTCTGGCTGCGGCCGGCGAGTCCGCGGCCACGCTCACCGGCGTGCCCGTCGGGCCGATCAAGAACAAGCCGGTGACGCTGGCCGATGGCACGATCCTCGCGCCGTCGAGCACCGAGGATGACGGCTGGCGGGTGCACTTCGAGCGGTCGACCGACGGCGGCACGACCTGGCGGGTGATCGGCCCGGTCAACGACGGAAAGGCCATCGGCGCGATCCAGCCGAGCATCCTGCAGCTGGGCGGCCCGCGGCTGCTCGCGCTGGGGAGGACCCAGAACAAGCGGGTGTTCCGGGTTGAGAGCCATGACGGCGGAGCCACATGGGGCGGGATGACGCTCACCGATCTGCCGAATCCGAACTCCGGCACCGATGCCGTGACGCTTGCCGACGGCCGGCACCTGCTCGTCTACAACCACACCGAGAAGGGCCGCTCGCCGCTCAACGTGGCCGTGAGCGCCGACGGCGCCGTCTGGACGCCGGTGGTCACGCTCGAGGCCGCGCCGGGAGAGTATTCGTATCCGGCCGTCATCCAGGCCGCCGATGGCCGCGTCCACGTCACCTACACCTGGAACCGCCAGACGATCGCCCACGTCGTGCTCGATCCGGCGAAGCTCGGCGGCGACTGACGCATCCCGCTGCCCGGCACGATCGTCCCGTCACAGCACGAGGGCCGCATGCCATGCCCGAGCGACAGGTCACCACCGCCGCCCACGGCCACATGCTCACCAACGCCGCAGTCTGGTCGCCGGACTCCCGGTGGATCGTCTACGACACGAGATCGAGTCCCGATGGCGCCGTCTTCGACGGCACACGGATCGAGCGGGTGGAGGTCGACACGGGACGGGTCGAGCTGCTTTATCAATCGCGACACGACGCCTGCTGCGGCGTGGTCACGGCGAGCCCGGTGGACGACCGCGTGGTCTTCATCCTCGGCCCCGAGCGGCCGACCGCCGACTGGCGGTATGGGCCGGCGCGCCGGCAGGGGATGGTCGTGCGGGCGGGGCGGCCGGGCGTGGCCGAGCCGCTCGACGCCCGCGACCTCGTGCCGCCGTTCACGCCGGGAGCGCTTCGCGGCGGCAGCCACGTCCACGTCTTCAGTCCCGATGGGAAGCTCGTGAGCTTCACCTACGAGGACGCGCTCCTCGACGCGCCGCCGGAGGCCGGGGCCGCCGGGATGACACGGCAGAAAAATCTCCGTGGAGTTGGCGTGAGCGTCTGCGGCCGGCCCGTCCGCGTGCCCGCATCCCATCCGCGCAACCACGACGGCTCCGCCTTCTCGGTGCTCGTGACCCGGCTCGCCGACACGCCGGCGATCGGCGGCGACGCGATCTCGAGGGCGTTCGAGGAGGCGTGGATCGGCACGCGCGGCTATGTGCGGCCCGACGGCTCGCGGCAGCGGCATGCGCTGGCGTTCCAGGGAGAGGTCGCCGTGGCGGGCGTCTCCGGCGGGCCACCGACGACCATCAGCGAGGTGTTCGTGTGCGACCTTCCCGACGATCCCGCCGTTCTGGAGATCGCCGGCCCGGATCCGCTGGCCGGCACGGTCGCGACACGGCCTGCGGCGCCCCGCAGCGTCGGGCAGCGGCGGCTGACCTTCACCGCCGGCCGGCAGCACCCGGGCATCCAGGGGCCGCGGCACTGGCTGCGGTCGAGTCCCGACGGAGCGCGGATCGCCTTTCTCATGCGGGACGACGCCGGGATCGTGCAGGTGTTCACCGTGAGCCCCAACGGCGGCGAGCCCGAGCAGCTCACCCGCGATCCGTGGAGCGTCGCCAGCTGCTTTACGTGGAGCCCCGACGGCCGCCACATCGCCTGCATCGCCGACGGCCGTGTGCACCTGGTCGACACGGCGAGCGGCGGGAGCATGCCGCTGACGGCCGCGGCCGCCGTGCCGCCGCGTCCGGAGGCCTGCGTCTTTTCTCCCGACGGACGGCGGATCGCGTTCCTGCGTAGCGTCGCCGGCGCCGGCGGCACTCACAACCAGATTTGCGTCGTCGACGCGCCGGGATGAGTCGATGCGGAGCGTTCCCGTGGCGGGTTCGTCAGAGCAGTCGACGGTAGGCCTCGATCGTCTGGCGATAGGTTTTGTCCCAGCTGAACCGGCGGCAGTTCTCCAGCCCCTTGCGGATCAACGCGTCGCGGTCGATCGACCCGGCCAGTGCCCGGTCGAGCAGTGCCAGGAACGATTCCTCGTCGCGTGGATCGAAATACTCGGCAGCATCGCCGCCCACTTCGGGGAGCGACGTGGCGGTGCTGCACAGCACCGGGCAGCCGAGCTTCATGGCTTCCAGGATCGGCATGCCGAAGCCTTCATAGAGCGATGGGAAGACCATGTATTCGGCCGAGCGGACGATCGCCTGGAGCGTCGCCGTCGGCTGGAACCCCAGGATCTCCACGCGGCCGGTCAGCCCGTGCTCGGTGACGAGCTCGCCCAGCCTGCGGCTGTCTCCGGCACTGAAGCCGCCGGTCAGCAGCAGCCGCATGCCGGCGCGGGCGAGCGCGTCGCGCCGCCTGCCCAGCGCCCGAAGGAGGAATTCGTGGTTCTTGTGACGCCATGCCTTGGCCGGAAACACGAGGTATCGGCCGAGGCTCCGCACCCACGCCTGCGCGTCCGCGGACGGTTCGAGGATCTGCATGTCATCCGCCGCGAGATGCGCGACGATGACCCTCTCGGGGGCGATTCCCAGCCGGTCGACGATCGATTCCTTGGTGAACGCCGAGTCGGCGAGGAACAGGTCGCCGCGCTCGGCATAGAGGGTGTAATACATCCGGCGACGCAGCAGTGCCGCGTCGTCGAAGAACTCCGGCAGGTCGAAGTCCTGGATGTCGTGGAAGGTCACCAGCAGCCGCATGCGTGACGACAGGGCCAGGCGGCCGAGCTCGGGGCACGACGTGTAGTTGCTCAATTCGTGGAGGATGAGCGGTCCGCGGTGATGCGACCACCAGGCCGCCGCAGCCGCGTCGGGCTGCCGGATGCGCGTCATGTCCGACAGGGCCCGCACCGCCGCCGTCGGTAGGAACGTGCGGGCCACATGCCCGAGCCGCTGCCGGAGTGACAGCTGTACGGGCGTGCCCGCGGGCGAGTGGCTGGGGAAATTGACGAGCTCCAGCCGACAGCCGGCAAGGGCCGTCGCCGAAGACGGCTGGAGCAGCCTCTGCTGCAGCTCGTGGGCGTACTTGCCGGTTCCGCCCGATCCGCTCACCTCCATGCCCTGTCCGTTGACGACCAGCAGCGGACACGCTGGGTCGACGGCACCGATGCGATCAGTGGATTCCGACACCAGGGGTCTCCTCGAGCGACCGCCGAGGGGCGGACTCCGGCCGCACTCGGCCGCGGGTCGTGCCCGCGATGGCGGCCTTCCTGGAAGAGAATAGTTCGCCGAGAATGCCGTTCCCACCCGGGGTGCACCGGCACGGCCAGCCCACCCGCGTCCGGCGGCGACTAGGATGATGACCGTGAGGGGACGAGGCTGCCGCATGAGCCGATGTCTGGAGGGCTGCCGATGAGCTTCTGCCGCGGAAAAAAGACCGCGTGGTGGTGCGCGGCGGCGGTCGCCTGCCTCGTGCCGTGCGCGACGCATGCCCAGCCCGCCGCCGCGATCGGCCGCACGTCCGCGCCGGGGGTCGTGATCGACCATCAGCCGGCCGCCGGGAAGCAGTACGTCGGCTCGCCCAGCATCGCGATCCTGCCCGACGGCAGCTACGTGGCATCGCACGATTTCTTCGGCCCGGCCAGCAGCGAATGGACCGCGGCGATCACCGACGTCTTCGCGAGCGCCGATCGCGGGGCCACCTGGAAGAAGATCGCGCGGATCGAGGGGGCGTTCTGGTCGAACCTCTTCCTGCACGATCGCGCGCTCCACTTGCTCGGGCCGACGCGGCATCACGGGCCGCTCGTGATCCGGCGCAGCACGGACGGAGGCCGCACGTGGACCACGCCCGCAGACGCGAAGACCGGCCTGCTCGCGGAGGGGGAATTTCATACGGCCCCGATGCCGGTGCTCGTGCACGCGGGCCGCATCTGGCGGGCGGTCGAGGACGCCAGTGGCGGCAAGGAGTGGGGCAAACGGTACATGGCGATGATGCTGTCGGCGCCGCTCGACGCCGATCTGCTCGACCGGGCGAGCTGGACGTTCTCCAACGCGATCCCGCGCGACCCCGCCTGGCTCGACGGCCGCTTCGCGGGCTGGCTTGAAGGAAACGCCGTGGCCACCGACGACGGCCGGGTGCTCGACATCCTGCGGGTGGAGGCGGGGGCGATCGAGAAGGCGGCCGTCGTGTCGATCAGCGCCGATGGCAGGACCGCGTCGTTCGATCCCGCCACCGGCTTCGTCGACCTGCCCGGCGCCGCCAAGAAGTTCGCGATCCGCCGCGATCCGGCCGCCGGGCCGCGGCCCGTCTGGTGGATGCTCTCGAATGCCGTGCCGCCCACGCTGGCCGGCAAGGCGAAGCCCGCCTCGCTCCGCAACACGCTCGTGCTGTCGCGGTCGGAGAACCTCCACGACTGGGAGCGACGGTCGGTCATCCTCCACCACCCCGACCACCTGCGGCACGGCTTCCAGTACGTCGACTGGCTCTTCGACGGCGACGACCTGGTCGTCGTCAGCCGCACCGCCTGCGACGACGCCGCCGGCGGCGCCCACAACTTCCACGACGCCAACCACCTCACGTTCCACCGCATCGGCGGCTTTCGCACCCGGACGATGGCCGACGGTCCGGTCGACCCCGCCGCGCTCGGCTGGTGATCCGCCATGCACACGGTGGCGGCGAGCGTGCGGTGCCGCGTCACGATGCTGTCGCTCGTCGGCTGCGTCGTCGCCGGCATGATCGGCTGCGCCCGGTCGCCCGAGGAGGCGGCCGTCGGCTTCGTGCGGCGGCTGGGCGGGCGTGCCGACTCGATCCACCGCATCGACCTTGCGCACACGGCCGCAACGGACGCCGACCTGACCCGGCTCGTGGCGGCGGTCGGGGGCGCGGCGCTTGCGGGCGTGGAAGAGCTCGACCTCACGCACACGGCCGTCACGGACGGCGGGCTGGCAACGCTGGCGGCGTTTCCGTCACTGCGGAAACTCTCGCTCACGCTCACCCGAGTCAGCGACGCCGGGCTGCCGGCGCTCGCGGCGCTCGGGAAGCTCTCCGAGCTCTACCTGATCGAGACGGCGGTGACCGACGCCGGCGTCGAGCCGCTCTGCCGCCTCCTGTCGCTGCGGCGGCTCGTGCTCCTGCGGACGGCGGTGGGCGACGCGGGGCTCGAGCGGCTGCGGCAGGCGCTCCCCGACGCGATGATCCATGTCGAGCCGCCGGCCGCCCGCGCGCGGAGGGCTGCCCGATGACCGGCCGCCGGGGCTTCACGCTCGTCGAGATGCTCGTGGTCGTGGCGATCATCGGGCTGATCGTCGGCCTGCTTGTGCCCGCGGTACAGCGAGCCCGCGAAGCCGCGCGGCGGTCGCAGTGCGGCAACAATCTCCGGCAGATCGGGCTCGCGCTACAGGCACACGAGGGGGCCAAGGGCCGTCTGCCCGCGGGCAGCACCGACCCGGTCGTCGACGGCGTCTGGAACTGGGCCGACACGCCCGACGCGAAGCACCACGGCTGGGCGACGCTCATCCTGCCGCACATGGAGGAGGCGACGCTGATGTCGCTCGTCGATCACAAGAAGTCGGCCTTCGATGCCGTCAACCGAACGGCCGCCGGCACCGTGATCCCGCTCTACCGCTGTCCGTCCTTTCCCGGCACGCCCTTCGTGCAGGACCCGCTGTATCTGGCGCTCGGGTCGCCCTACGCGGTGCGCAACTACGTGGCGCTCGGGGCCACGACCGCGGGCAGGCTTTACTGGGAGCCGTCGTTCCGTACGCCCGAAACGCAGGACGGCAGCATCTACCCGCAGTCGCGGACGCGGTTTCGCGACATCACCGACGGACTGTCGCGGACGATCGTCGTCTCCGAGACCCGCGAACAGAAGGCCGCCGCCTGGATCGACGGCTCGACGGCCAGCATCACGTCCCGGCGGATCGACTCGAGCAACGCCCCGACCTACACCGGCCCGGAGAACGCCCTTAACTACGTGCCCTACTACCGTTACGGAGGCGGCCAGTCGATCGACATGGACTACGGGCCGTCGAGCGCGCACGGCGGCGTCGTGGGCCAGCTCCGCGCCGACGGCTCGGTCGAATTCCTCGCCGACTCCACGGCGGCCGACGTCTATGACGCCTTCGTCACACGGTCCGGCTCCGATTGAGCGGCCGCCACGGACGCGGCCCGGCGACCGGTCGCTGCGCTCGCGGCTGATTTGCCAAGGGTGGCGGGAGGGGATACGTTGCCACTGGGGCTCGCTACGGCACGATTCCTCCTACGAGATGCGACGTGTGATGACCATCAGGATGACGACCATCGGCCTCGCCATTCCGGTCAAGGCGATGCTGACCGGTCTCGCGGTCGCCTCCGCGGCCTGGGCGGCAGCCGCGGAGACGGGAACCCTGGCCGAGCAGCTGGCGGCGATCCGCGGCGTGGGCCGCGAGGGTGCCGGCAACGCGGCGGCCGCCACCGCCTGGAAGGCGGTCGTGCAGGGGGACGCGGCGCGGATTCCGGTCGTGCTCGCCGCCATGGACGGCGCGAACCCGCTGGCCGCCAACTGGCTCTCGGCGGCCGTCGACGCACTGGCGGCCGGCCACGGCCCGGTGCCGCTCGATGGCCTGCGGGCCTTCCTCGCCGACACCCGCCACGATCCCCACGCCCGGCGGCTGGCCTTCGAGCTGATCCGCGACCGCGATCCCGACGGGGCGCGGCGGCTCGTCGCGGGCATGCTGGACGACCCCTCGGGAGAGCTGCGGCGTGACGCGGTGCAGCTGGAGGTCGATGCCGCCGCGGCGGCCAAGAAGGAGGGCCGCAAGGACGATGCGGTCGCCGGCTATCGCCGGGCGCTCGCGGCCGCGCGGGACGTCGACCAGATCAAGGCGATCGTCGGCCAGCTCAAGGGCCTCGGCCAGTCGGTCGACCTGCCCAGGCAGTTCGGTTTTCTCATGCACTGGCAGGTGATCGGTCCGTTCGACAACAAGGAGGGCCGCGGGTTCGCCGCCGTCTTTCCGCCGGAGGAGAAGGTCGACCTGACGGCGCCGGTCGCCGGCCGGGACGGACCGGTGTCGTGGCAGCCGTTGGTCACGACCGACGCCTACGGCATGGTCGATCTCAACCCCTCCTACCCGGCGGAAGGTGGCCTGAAAGAGGTGCTGGCCTACGCGTTCACCGAGTTCGAGGCGGCGGAGGCCCGTGACGCCGAGCTGCGGCTGGGCTGCAAGAACGCCTGGAAGCTCTGGCACAACGGCCGGCTCCTGTTCGGCCGCGACGAGTATCACCGCGGCATGAAGATCGACCAGTACCGGCTGCCGATCCGGCTCGAGCGCGGCCGCAACACGATCCTCGTGAAGCTCTGCCAGGACGAGCAGAAGCAGGAATGGACGAAGGAGTGGCAGTTCCAGCTGCGGGTCTGCGACGCGGCGGGCACGGCGATCCTCGCCGTCGACCGGCCGCCGACACCCGCCCCGGCCGTGGAGAAGAAGCCATGAACAACGCTCGGAACAGCGCCCGCATCGCCATGCGTCTCGTGCTCGTCATCCTGACGCCGGCCTGCTGCCTCGTCGCGGCGCGGCAGGCGTCGGCGCAGCAGCAACCCGCGGCGCAGCAGGTGGCGGCCGGACGGACGGGGTGGCCGCGGTTCCTCGGGCCCGGCGGGGACGGCGTCGCGGCGACGGCCTCGCTCCCCGCCGAGCTCACGCAGGCCAGCCGCTCCTGGTCGGTCGACCTGCCCGGCCGCGGGCTCTCGGGCGTGCTCGTGGCCGGCGGGAAGCTCGTTGTCACCTGCTCCAGCGGTCCCGAGCAGTCGCGGCTGCACGTCGTCTGCCTCGACACGGCCGACGGCCACACGCTCTGGCACCGGCAGTTCCGCGCCACCGGCCGCACCATGTGCCATGCGAAGACGAGCGTGGCCGCGGCCACGCCCTGCACCGACGGTGTCCGCATCTTCGCGGCGTTCTCGTCGAACGACGTCGCCTGCCTCGACTTCGACGGCAACCTGCTGTGGCTCCGCGGGATCACCTCCGACTACGCCAACGTCAGCAACAGCCTCGGCATGGCCAGCTCGCCGGTGGCGACCGACGGCACGCTCGTGCTGCAGGTGGAGAACGACAGCGAGAGCTACGCGCTGGGGCTCGACGCCGCGACCGGCGCGAACCGCTGGAAGATCGAACGCCCGAAGGCGGCCAACTGGACGAGCCCCGCGGTGCTGCGGTCTGATCTGGTGGCCCTGCAGTCGAAGACGGGCATCGACGCCGTGCGGGTCGCCGACGGCAGCGTCGCCTGGAGCTACGGCGACGGCGCCTCCACGATCCCGTCGAGCTGCCTGCACGGAGGCGTGCTCTGCGTGCCGTCGCACGGGATCACGGCGCTGGCGGTCGAGGCGGTCGAGGCGGGCGCGCAGCCGAAGCAGCTGTGGCGGAGCAACCGGCTCTCCCCCGGCACGGCGAGCCCCATCGCCGTCGGCGACACGGTGCTGGCCATCAGCAAGGGGGACGTGCTCACCGCCGGAAGCCTGGCGACGGGCGAGCGGCTCTGGCAGCTGCGGGTGGAGGGGCCCTTCAGCGCGACGCCGGTCTCCGACGGCAGTCGCGTGGCCTGCGTCAACGAGAAGGGGCTCGTGCAGCTCGTCGACATCACCGGTGCCGAACCCAAGCTCGTCTCCTCGCTCGACCTCGCCGACGAGATCCTCGCCTCGCCGGCGCTCGCCGACGACGGCCTGTACCTCCGCAGCAACACGAAGCTCTACAAGCTCGGCCGCTGACGGCGGGCGCCGGCGCCGCGGGCCGCGAGCGGCCTTGCCGCGCGGCCCCTGCGCCGCCGATACTCTGGGTTTTCCGGGGCCGTGGCGGTTCCGGCCCCAGCCCTTCCTTTCTCCAGTCCCCCACACACCATGCCCAGCGTCCGTTTTGCCGATGGCGTCGTCCGCGAGTTTTCCGAGGGCCTCCGGCTGGCCGACGTGGCCGCCGAGACGGGCGCCGCCGCGGCGAAGAAGAAGCGGCCGATCGCGGCGCTCCTCGACGGGCAGCCCGTGGGGCTCGACGCGCCGCTGCCTGCGGGCGAGGCGACGCTCGAATGGCTCGCCGCCGGCGATTCCCGGGCGTTGCCGGTGATGCGGCACTCGGCCGCGCACGTCATGGCCCGCGCGGTGATGCGGCTCTTCGAGGGCGTGGAGCTGGCCTTCGGTCCCACCGTCGGCGAAGGCTTCTACTACGACATGCGGGCCAGCCGCCCCATCACCGACGAAGACCTGCCGCGGATCGAGGAGGAGATGCGGAAGATCATCGCCGCCGACGAGGCCTTCGAGCGGGTCGAGGTGCCGCGGGGCAAGGCGGTCGAGATCGTCCGCGACCTCGGACAGCCGCTGAAGGTGGAGCACATCGAGACGGGCCTGGCCGCCCACCCGACGCTCTCCTTCTACAGGCAGGGGGAGTTCGTCGACCTGTGCCGCGGCCCGCACGTGCCGAGCCCCGGCTGCATCGGCGCCTTCAAGCTCACGAACATCGCCGGAGCCTACTGGAAGGGGGACGCCAACAACGCCCAGCTCCAGCGGCTCTACGGCACCGCCTGGTTCTCGCAGGAAGATCTCGACGCGCACCTGGCGGCGCTGGAAGAAGCCCGCAAACGCGATCATCGGGTGCTGGGCAAGCAGCTCGACCTCTTCACGACGAGCCCGCTCGTCGGCTCGGGCCTCGTGCTCTGGATGCCGAAGGGGGCCGTGCTTCGCGGCGTGCTCGAGTCGTTCGTCCGCGACGAGCTGGCCGCGCGGGGCTACCAGCCCGTCTACACGCCGCATATCGGCAAGGTCGACCTCTACAAGATCTCGGGCCACTACCCCTACTACGCCGACAGCCAGTTCAAGCCGATCGTGATGAGCGACGACGAGCAGTATCTGCTCAAGCCGATGAATTGCCCGCACCACACGATGATCTTCAAGGCCCGGCCGCGGAGCTACAAGGAGCTCCCCCTGCGGCTGGCGGAGTTCGGCACCGTCTACCGCTACGAGCAGTCGGGTGAGCTCGGCGGCATGACGCGGGTCCGCGGCTTCACGCAGGACGACGCCCACATCTTCTGCACGCACGAGCAGGTGGAGCAGGAGGTGGA
>Ga0075471_10001278_pt1 | contig 16414 bp, 14 predicted proteins | sample DEB19_08_DNA_2_FD_74787 | JGI IMG/M metagenome (GOLD analysis project Ga0075471, IMG submission 74787) | Aqueous microbial communities from the Delaware River and Bay under freshwater to marine salinity gradient to study organic matter... | ecosystem: Environmental > Aquatic > Marine > Coastal ... | reverse complement strand
AGGAGGCTTCGGGCTCCCCGTGTCCCGGGAGCCGGCGTATTTGACCAGCGCAGCCATGGATGGCGCAGCGCAGGCAAATCCGAGTGAGCCGGAGCCTGGAGGGCGGAGGCGAACGTCCGGAGACGGGATATGGGGAGCCCGAAGCCGGTGCGAACCGTGCCATCGCGTCTACGTTAGGCAGCATGACAGGCTGAAGCCTGTCCTACGGGATCCGGCGGGATTCTTTGTCGAGGGCGTTCACCACGAAGGTGACCGCGGCTGCGGCCATGCGGTGCTCGAAGGCGGCCTGGTTCTCACCGGGCAACGCTTCGAGCTGGGCCTCGTGCGGGATGCCGAGCGCCACGAGCTTGCCGTGGAGCCGACTGGCGCCGTCATGCCAGTGGTGGTCGTCGGGACTGCTCGCAAACCATTGGTGGCGCGGCCAGTTGAGCGGATGAACGTGGAGGATCGCCGTGTCCTGCCGAGCCCGTTCGACGTCGCCAAACGTCTCCCAGAGCGTGTCGAAGCATTCGCCGTCGTCACGGTCGGCCGCGTGCCGCATGCCCAGATGAAAGTCGAGGGCGGGCGCGATGGCGGCCGCGACCGGGAACACGCCGGGATGCCGATATGCGAGTCGCAAGGCGCCTTGGCCCCCCATTCCCACTCCGAGGAGCGCGATCCCGGGAGGCCCGACGCCGAACCGGGCACCGACCTCGGCGACGATCGCGTCGCGCACGAACCGCTCGGGTGGCATGCCGCGGTCGAAGGCCGGCATGATCCGGTCGAGCCACCATGAGCGGCCGGTGAGCGGGGCGATCGTCGGCAGGCCGGCCGACTCCAGCCTGGCGCGGAGATCACCCGGCCGCGAGAACGGTGCGCCGTCGAGGTCGTGCAGGACGACGACGGCCCGGCCGGGTAACGCCTCGGGGGGCGCGAACACCTCGCACGGATGGCCGGCGACGGTGATGCGCGACCAGTGCCCATGGGGCGGGATCGTCATGACGGGCGGTCCTGGAGCGGCATTCCTGAGGTCCTGAAATCTGATACGCTCATGCCCGATCATGCGCACGCTGCTCTCGTCTGCACAACTCGCCGAGGGAATCGAACGGCTCGCGGCCGAGGTGCGCGGCGATTCGACCGAGAAACCGCTCACCGTGATCGGGGTGCTCACCGGCTCGATCATGGTCGTGGCCGACCTGATCCGCCGGCTCGAGGGGCCCGTGCAGCTCAACATGGTGTGGGCGAGCAGTTACCGCGGCACGGCCACGTCGCCAGGCCGGCTCGACCTCAGGCTCGATCTCCTGCCCGACCTCACCGGGCACGACGTGCTCGTCGTCGACGACATCTTCGACTCCGGCCGCACGATGCAGGCGCTGATGGAGGAACTGCGGAGGCTCGGTGCCGCGCGGGTGCGGTCGCTCGTGCTCTTGCGCAAGCAGGGCCGGGCCGAGGTGGCTATGGAGCCCGACTTCGTGGGCTTCGACATCCCCGATGCCTTCGTCGTCGGGTATGGCCTCGATTTCGATGGTCTGTGGCGACACCTGCCGTATCTCGCCGCCCTCGACGACGACGACATCGCCCGCCACGCGTCGGCAGCCGCCGGTGCGGGCGGATGATCGGGGGTCGGCCGAGGTCGATGCTCATGGTCGCGCGCGGGCTCGACCCCGTGGGCACCGGCCGGCAGATCGAGCTCGCAGCGCGGGCGTTTCGAGCCGCCGGCTGGGACGTGACGCTGGCGGTTGGCACGGCTGGAGGCGCGGTGCCGATGCGGCTGGCCGCTCAGGGCTTCGCAGTTCACCGGCTCGGCACTCGGCCCGGGTTCGACGTGGCCGCAGCGGCACGGCTCGCGGCGCTCTGCCGGAGGCTGGAGCCAACAGTTTTCCACACATGGGGCCGGTCGGCGGCGTTCGTCGCCGGCTCGATCAAGCCGTTCGTCCGCCGCTCACGTGCCATTGCCCATCTGGCCACGGGGCCACGGTCGCGCCGGCTCGGATGGGCACTGGCACGGTTCGACAGGGTGATCACGGTGTCAGCCGGCGTCGCCGGCCGTTGCGAGGCGGTGGGCGTGCGATCGGGCCGGATCGACATCCTGTCTCCCGGCATCGAAGCGGCGGAGTCGGCAGGACTGTCTCGGCATGACCTCGCGGCGCGGCTTGGACTGCGGCCCGACATGCAGTGGACGCTCTGTGTCGCCCCGCTCGAGTCCGAAGCCCGGCTGGAGCGGCTGCTCTGGGCGATCGACCAATTGGCTGTCGTCCATCGCGGCGTCGAGCATGTGCTCGTGGGGCGTGGGGCTCTCGCGACGCGGGTGGCTCGCCGGGCGCGCGTGCAGCATCTCGCCGAGCGGCTGCGGGTGGTGCCCTTCTTCGCTGCCCTGCCTGATCTCGTGCGAGCCAGCCAGCTCGTCTGGCAGTCGGGCGACGTGGCCTACGGCGGAGCGATCCTCGACGCGATGGCCTGCGGCGTGCCGGCGGTTGCCGTGGCGAGCGATGCCGCGCGGCAGCTGATCGTGGATGGCGTGACGGGCAGGCTCGTGCCCGCCGATCCGGAGAGTGAGTTTCCGCGGCGGGCATTCCATATTCTCGAGGACCGAGAGCTTGCAGTCCGTTATGGAGCGGCGGCGCAGACGCGGGCGCTCGAGCACTTTGCCGCCGGCACCGCGCTCGCGCGGCATATGGAAGCGGTGGAGCGGGTCGTCACGTAGGACAGGCTTCAGCCTGTCGGTGTTCGTGACAGGCTGAAGCCTGTCCTACGGGGCAACCGTCAGTGTCGCGCCCGAAGGTGTGGCCCTTACCTCGCCATCCTCGGCCACGAGCACGCCCGCCTTGAATACCTTCGCGGGCATGGAAAACATGCGGGCGAGATCGGGGCTCGGTCGATAGAGCGTGAGGTCGGCGTCGGCGCCGACGCCGAGGTGTCCCTTGTGCGCGAGGCCTGCGATTCGGGCCGGCGCCGCCCGCGTCACGATGCACAGTTCCTGCAGCGAGTATTCTCGGCGGATGCCGGCGAGCGGGCTGCGCTTCCGCACTGCGGGGTGGATCCGAGCAAGCGCCTCGCGCCGAAACGCCTCGTCGCCCAAGAGCTGCATGAGCACCGGATAGGCCGTGAAGTGGGCGCCGTTGGGGTGGTCGGTCGAAAGGGCCACCCGCCACGGATCGGCCGCCGTGAGAAACCATTCCAGGCCGATGGCCCACTGCCAGGCGTGGATCAGGCTCTTTTCCTTGTAGGCGATCGGGAGCACGCCGCAGCCCCCCTCGAGATGCAGGTCGTGCGACATCCAGGGCGTGCCCGTCGCGTGGGCGAGATGCTCCGCGGCGGCCGAGTCGCCCGTCATCGCCACCGTGTCGCCGAACAGGATCTGGCCGACGTCGAGCGTCAGGTTTCCATGCGCATTGAAATGCTCCACGAGCGGGGCGACACCCGACCCGAACGATCCCTCGTCGAGATCGCCACCGGTGTAGCTGTGGAACTGGACGTGGGCGAGATGGGCGGGCAGGCCGTCGAACGTGCGCATCGTCTCGAGCAGCGTGCGCCAATTGCCCGGCAGGCCGAGGTTTGCCGTGTGCACGTGCAATGGGTGAGGCAGGCCCACCGCCTGCACTGCCCGCGCGAGCCGATCGAGAATCTGCCGCGGCGTCACGGGCCGCTCCGGCAGCCGTGTGTCGAGGTCGTGATGATCGCCGCGGCGGCCGTGCTTCCAGAACGACGGTCCGCCCGGATTGGCCACCTTCACCGCCCAGCCACGTCCGTGGGTGAGTTTTGCGCGCACGAGCCGTTCGGCCCCGGGGCTGTCGTGGGCCGCGAGGGCGTCGAGCATGTCGGTGTCGTCGGCGGCGAGCAGGTAGATGCCTTTGTCGAGAATCGGCAGGTCGGCAAGTTCCGCATGTGCGACCGAAGCCGCACCGGTGGCGATGGCGGCGTCGAAGACGGTGGTGTAGCCGAGGGCGGCGTAGAGCGCACCCGTCGAGTGGATCGTGGGCACGGCGGCCGGGCCTGTCGTGCGATGGCGGGCCAGGTGGGGCGCGATCCGCCGGCCCGCGTTCACCTTGGGGCCGGCGACGTGGCTGTGGAGATCGACGCCGCCCGGCATCACGACGAGGCCCGCGGCATCGACCTCTCCATAGGATGCCGAATCGGATGGGCGGCCGACGATCTTCCCATCGTCGATCCAGATATCGGCGATGACCCCATCACGGTCATTCGCCGGATCGTGAATGGTGCCGCCGCGCACGACGAACCGGTGTGATGTGCTCATCGACGCCCTCCGGGCGCTCGCCGGTCGATGGCCGCCAGCAAGGCTCCCAACGGCTGCACGTCGGCAGGCATGCGGATGATGGTCAGGCCGTCGCCGCGGCGCGCGATCGCCTCCTCGACCCTGTCAGCGACCACTCCAATGGCGAGCACGCAATCGACCTCGCCCCGCTCCACGAGCCGGCGGGCCGAAGCCTCGCCGGGCAGGAAGCGGCTGCCCTCACGGTCGGCCCGCGCGATCGCTCCGGCGGCACCGTAGCGCCACGTGCACGTGGCAGCCGCCGCGGCCTGGTCAGCCGCCCGCAGGGGAATCTCGAAGGCGGGCTTCAGGTGGGCGATGTCGCGAACGAGGTGGGTGATGCTCCAGGCTGTGAGGCCGAGGGGGTCGTGGGCATCGTCGGTGACGATCGCCACGCACGAGGCCTTCTCGATCGCTGCCCGGGCAGCGATGCAGGCATCGACCACCGGCCCGGTCGCCGCGGGCGGCTGGCCGCCACGCACGAGATGCTGGAGCAGCCGTGCGGCAGCGACCGACGTCGCGGGGGTCGGCGGCATCCGCAGCACCACCGCCCGCTGCGGTAGGAGCGCTGCGATCGCCGGATGCGTTGCTGCCGGGTCGCATCCCCAGAGAATCACGCAATCGGCGCGGTCGTGCATCTCCGCGGGGTCGGCCGTCACGGACCCTGCCCGGGCGATCGTCGGCCCGGCTGGTCGATCGAGATCGGTCGCGCCGAAGTCGACCGCGGCCCCGAGGGCCTCGGCGAGATCGCAGGCGGCTCGGGCAGCCTCGACGGAGGCACCGATGAGCCCAGTCAGGAGCACGCGGCGAGCCGCGGCGAGCGTCGTGGCGTGGGCGTCGATGTGGCCGGTGGCAGGCTCCGGTGTCGCCGCGCTCGGCGTCATGACTTCAGGCCGGTGAGCGGGCCGTCGCCGCAGTAGTCGGGATTGCCGAACCGCACGAGCCCGGTGTGGCCCATGGCGTGGGCGAGCGCCAGATGGAGGCGGTTGTGCGGCACGCCTGGGAACTGCAGCGATCGGCCCATCTGGAACCCGAGGCCGTTGCCGATCATCACCCAGGGGATGTCGTCGAGCGAGTGCGAGTTGCCCTCGCCGAGTTCGTTCGTCCAGAGGATCGTGGTGTGGTCGAGGAGCGAGCCCGAGCCACCCGGCTCGGGTGTCTCGGCAAGCCGCTTCGCCAGGTGGGCGACCTCGCCGGCATACCAGGCGTTGATCTTCGTGAGCTTCTCCTGGGCGGCCTCGTTCGAGTTGGGCTCGTGCGAGAGTTCGTGCTGCCCTTCGTCGACGCCGATCCACTTCATGTGGGGCTGGCCGACGGAGTTCGTGAACTGCAGCGTCATCACGCGGGCGAAGTCGGCGGCGAGCGACGAGACGACGAGCTCGATCTGCATCCGGCTGATCTTCGGCATCTGATCGTTCTGCTCGACGATGCCCTGCTCGAGCACCGGCACGGCATGGGTCACCGGCGCCTGGTGGCTCGCCAGCTCCTTCTCAAAATCCCGCACGAGCATCGTGTGTTCGTCGAGGATGCGCCGGTCCTCGGCGGGCAGGCCCGCGGCGACCTTCGCCAGGTCTTCGTGCAGTTCATCGAGCACGCTCTGCATGCTCTCACGGTCTTTCAACTGGCCGTAGAGCTTGTGAAACATCTGGTAGGGATCATCGATCGGGGCTACCGGCTTGTTGGGCCCGGCATAGACCATGCGGGTCCACGTGTCGGCACGATTGGGCACGAGCACGCCGAATTCGAGCGAGCCGAAGCGGGTCGCCGTCTCGGGCTGAGACTGGAGGTGGTTCTTGATCTCCTGATCGATCGAGAGGCCGCTCGACCAGCCGGCGGGGGTCTCGCCGCCTCCCTGGATGTTGCCGGGGAAGAGTTCGATGCCGGTGAGCAGGCAGCCCATCCCGCGCATGTGGCGGTCGCCGTCGCCGCCCACCTTGTCGTGCACGCCCTGGAGCGTGAGCAGGCGATCACGAAATGGCTCGAAGGGCTGGAGAATCGGCGGCAGGTCCGCGGGCACCCGCACCGGGCCGGGGGTGAGGAACGGGCCGGCGACGGTGGGCCAGAAGTTCTTCTTCACAACCCCGTCGGGGCTGAACACGACCACGAGCCGCCGCTTCGGGCCGGCGGCGTTCGCAAGCGCGAGGCTCGGCAGATTGCCGAGGAAGGGCAGCACCGCGGTGCTCACGCCGAGCCTGCGGAGCAGATCGCGGCGCGAAAGCAGGAGTGGCGTCATGGCTGAGTCTCCGGTGGCGTTGCCGCTATCACCATGATATCGGCCACGAGCCGCCGGATATCGAATCCACCGGCCTCGAACGAGGTCCGCAGGGTTTCGAGGGTTTCCGGCCCCCAGGCCCGCACAGGCTGCTTCACGAGGGCATGGAACAGGCTCTGCACGAATGCCTCCTGGGCGTCGCGGCTGGCGGCGAGATAGGCGGCGAGTTCCCGGGTTCCTCGAAAGTGTGCCTCCGGGCCCTCACGCGGCAGGTAGGAGCCCGAGGCGTCGATCGGCTTCTCCGCGCCCCCGCGCTGCTCCGCGGTGCGATGGCGGCCGATCGCGTCGAACTCCTCGAGCGCGAACCCGAGTGGGTTGATCATCGTGTGGCACGTTTGGCAGGCCACGGCGCGGGTCTGCAGGGCCACGCGTTCGCGTGTGGTGAGGTCGGGATGCTGCTCGGGCGCCAGCGGCGCCACCGCCTCCTCGGGCGGCTTGAGCACGTTGCCGAGCACGCTGCGGGCCAGAAACACGCCGCGGTGAATCGGCGATGTGGCGGCGGTGTAGGAGAGCACGCTCATCAGGTAGGGATGCGAGAGCACGCCGGCCCGCCGGCCGTCATCGAGGCGGACGCGCGTGAAGGGGGCGTCGGCAGGAAGCGTGGCACCATAGAGCGGGGCCAGCCGGCCGTTGAGCCAGACCTCATCGGCGGTGAATAGCCGGCGGAAGTCGGCGCTCGACGACCCCGTGGAAGCACCGAGCACGTCGTCGAGCGAAAGGAGCAGGCTCGCGCGCAGGTCGGCGGCCGCTGCCGGCGAGAAGCCGGCGTAGAGCGCCTTGTCTTTCGCGAGTTGCGGGCCATGGTCGATCCGCAGCCACGCGAGCAGGAAGTCGCGGAGTTTCGCCTGCGTGCGCCGGTCGCCCGCCATCCGTTCGGCCTGCTCGCGCACCTGGTCGGGCGTCGCCAATTGGTTGTGCTGGGCCGCAGACCAGAGCGGCTGGTCGGGGATCGAATCCCAGAGTCCGAACGAGAGTCGGGCGGCGGTGCCAAAGGCATCGGGGGCGCCCTGGGCCACCGGTTCACGGAACAGAAACCGCGGCGACCCGAGAGCGAGCAGGAGCGCGCGTTTGAGGGCCGCATCAAGATCGGGCGCATCGGCGAACGGCCGGTCGATGACGAGCGATTTGAGTTCGGGCGTCAACGGTCGACGGAAGGCCCGCTCGGCAAACGTGGCCGCGAAAGCCTGCAGTTTCTCGCGCCGGTCGGCGGCGTCGCGCCGCACGCCCGCGAGGTGCTCGATACGGTCGAGTACGTAGCCCGCCGTTTCGCTCGCGGCGGCGGTCGCCGCCTGAAACCACTCCTGGGAAACCGACGTACCCCGCTCGTAGCCGATCGATTTGTCGTCGGGCGGAAACGGCGTCGTGAGCACGAACACGGGCGGGCTCTCGTGCGGAATCAGGCAGCGCTCGGGGACCGTTTCGAGCGTGCCGTGCGGCGGCTTCCAGAGCAGTTCGATCGACGCGTGCGTGGGCAGTTCGTGCTGCTTGTTGTCGACGCCCTGGTTCGCCTTCGAAAACTCGAGCTTGAGCGGATACGCCCGGCCGCCGAGCAGGAAGATCGTGCCTCGGTATTCGGTGTCGTCGCCCGATTTCACATAGGCGTCGATGAGCGGCGGCTCGTACCAGGCGGTGTTGAGGGCGAGGTTCGCCGAATGGGCCGTGCGAATCACAAACTCGTAATGCCCCGTCTCGGGTGGCACGATCGAGCCGATCCAGCGGATCGCGAACCGGTTGGGCTCGAATCGCTCGGGATCGGGACCCTCGACGCCGAAGTCGAACGCGACCTCGGGGTCGATCTGCTCGTAGACGAGGCTCTTGCCGCGGTCGAAGTCACGGCCCGCAAAGTATTCCGCCCGGAGGCCGCGTTTCGCGTCGATGCCCGGGCCACGGCCGCGGAAGCTCGCGACAAGGTCGGCGACGGTGTTGCGATATTGCCGGACCGTCAGCCGCGAGAGTTCGACGCGGGCGGGCCGATTGCGATCGCGAGCCACAGGCGAATAGAAGGCACCGTGGATGTATTCGGCCACTTGCCGGGCCGCGTCGCCGGCCACCTTCGACGGATCATCCTCCGGCATCGTCTCGTCGATGTAGGCGGCGAGCTGGTTGATGGAGCGTTCGCCCACGAGCGCGTCGGGCACGTCCTTCGTGCCGGCGCCGGTATCACCATGGCAGCGGGCGCAATGCTCCTTGTAGACGGCGAGGCCCGGGTGGTCGGCCGCCGTGGCAGGGCTCCCGACGAGGGCCGCGAGCGCAAGGCTTGCCGCCGTCGAAAAGCAGGTGATTCGCATGCCACGCCTCGCGATATACTCCATCATATTGTTCGGGTTTCACGGCGGGAAACATCGCATGAAATCGCATGGTCAGGTGTCGTTTGGCGGACTGACGCGGCGCACGTTCACGGGCCTCGCCGCAGGCCTGCCTGGGTTTTTCGCCACGCACGGGTTCGGGGCGGCTCCGGCGGAGGGCCCTTCCGACAAGCTCAACCTCGCCATCGTGGGCATCGGCGGGCAGGGGGCGGCGAACCTCAAGGATCTTGGTAGCCAAAACATCGTGGCGCTCTGCGATGTCGATGAGAAGCGGGGCGCGAAGGCCTTCGAGGAGTTTCCGCAGGCGCAGCGGTTCACCGACTTTCGGAAGATGTTCGATGCCATGGAGAAGGAGATCGATGGTGTCGTGATCAGCACGCCCGACCACACGCACTTCCATCCCGCGTGGTGGGCGATCGAGCGCGGCAAGCACGTGTATCTCGAAAAGCCGCTCGCGCACGAGGTGGAGGAGGTGCGGCGGATCACCGAGGCGGCCCGGGCGAAGGAGCTGGCGACGCAGCTCGGCTCGCAACGGCATGCGTTGCCGGGGCTCCGCGCCGGGGTCGAGTTCGTGAAGGCCGGCACGATCGGCACGATTAAGGAGGTGCATTCGTGGGTCGCGAGCAAGCGCGGAATGCCGCAGCCGCTGGGGGCGAGCGCGCAGCCGCCCGCCACGCTCGACTGGGATCTCTGGCTCGGGCCCGTGGCCGAGCAGCCCTACACCGCGGGCCTCGCGCCCTATGACTGGCGGTTTTGGTGGGACTTCGGCACCGGGGAGACGGGCAATTGGGGCTGCCACGTGCTCGACATCCCCTTCTGGGCGCTCGATCTCGCGCACCCCGTGCGGGTGTCGGGCAGCGGGCCCGAGCCCGATCCGAAGCGCACGCCGACGCAGCTCACGAGCCGGCTCGACTTCCCGGCCCGCACGGGTGCCGACGGCAAGGCCCTGCCCGCCGTGAGCGTGCACTGGTATCAGGGCGTGCCGCCCATCGTCGCCGAGCGCGGCATCGATGCGGAAGCGATCAAGAAGAAAAACACGCTCTTCATCGGCACGGATGGAATGCTCCTCTGCGGGTTCGATGACTGGCTGCTCTTGCCGGAGGCAAAGTTTGCCGAGGTGAGGCGTCCGCCGCAGACGCTGGCCCCGTCGCCGGGCTTCCGCCAGGAGTGGGTCGATGCCTGCCGCGGCGGCCAGCCCGCCACCTGCAACTTCGAATACACGGGCCCGCTCGCCGAGAGCGTGCTCCTCGCAAATATCGCCTACCGCGTGCAGGGAGAGTTTGCCTGGGATGCCGCCGCGATGAAGAGCAGCCGCGACGACGTGAACGCGATGCTCACGCGCGAGTATCGCAAGGGCTGGCAGGTCTGACTCAGCGGATCTTCTGGTCGGGCAGGGCCGACTTGATCCCCTCGTCGAGCGGCATTTTGTCCACTTCGGCTGTGAGGCCGTGGTCGGCCAGAAGATCGGCAAGCCGCCGCTCGAGGTCGGCCCGCGTGGCCGCATGGGCAGGATCGGCGGCGAGGTTCACGAGTTCGTCGGGATCGGCCGCGAGATCGTAGAGCTCGGCGAGGTGCCGGTCGGGCGAGCCGTCGCCGTGCGGATAGCGGATGAACTTCCAGCGGTCGGTGCGGATGCCGCGGATGTTCGGCGTGTACGGAAACTGCTTCTCGTAGTTGTATTCATAGAGCCACTCGGTGCGCCAGCCGGGGTCGCCGGTGCCACCGGCGAGCTTCATCCAGGAGCGGCCGTCGATGCCGGTGAGCGCCGGCGCGCCGCAGGCTTCGAGCAGGCTGGGGGCCACGTCGGCGGTGAGCACCTGCTGCTCGACGACCGCGCCGTGCGGCAGCCCCGGACCGCGGGCCACGAGCGGAATCCGGATGCTCGGCTCGTGCATCGTGCGCTTGTCGACCATGCCGTGCTCCCCTTCGAGGAGGCCGTTGTCGCCCATGAACACCACCAGCGTGTTTTCCCACTGCCAAGTGGACTTCAAGAACTCAACGAGCCGGCCCACGCTGTCGTCGACGGAGAGCACCGTGCCCCAGTAGGCGTGCACCATGTTCTCGAAGTCCTTGACCGCCTCGGGGCGGGTGTCGGGAAATTGCTTCCGCCATTCGAAGAGTGGGCCGTAGATGCCGTGCCAGGTGGTGAGCCGCTCGCGGATCCAGGTGGGCTTGCCCTCGAGCCGGAAGGCGCTCGCCGGATAGGGAACCCGGACCGCGTCGAAAGCGTGGGCGTATTTCTCCTCGGGAAAGTAGAAGGAGTGCGGAGCCTTCTGCCCGACGCACAAGGCCCAGGGGCGGCCCGCCGGCCGCGACTTCAGCCAGTCGAGCGCGTAGTCGGTGACGACCGTCGTGTAATAGCCCCGGGGCGTCTCACGCCGCTCGCCGTTGACGTTCCACTCGGTGTCGAAGTATTTCCCCTGCCCCTTGTGCGAGACGAACCAGTCGAAGCCGGGCCGTGGGGCATCGTTTTCCTCGCCCATGTGCCACTTGCCGACGTAGGCCGTGGCGTAGCCCTGCTCGCGGAGGCGGCCCGGCCAGTGCGGCAACGACGCGGGCAGTTCCGTGAAGTTGTTGCGGACGCCGTGGCGGTGGGCGTACATGCCGGTAAGGATGCTCGCCCGGCTCGGCGAACAGAGCGATGTCGTGCAGAAGGCGTTGGCGAATCGCACGCCCTCGGCCGCGAGGGCGTCGATCCGGGGCGTCTTCACGTGCTGCGAGCCGTAGCAGCCGAGGGCGTCGGGCCGCAGGTCGTCGCAGAGGATGAAGAGCACGTTCGGCTGGCGGGCGGGCTCGGCGCCGGATGCGACCGAGTGGAGCACGACGATCAGGCAGCCGATGATGGTCAGGGGTCGTTGCATGGCTTCGTCCATGAAAGCATCGGCACGGACAGGCGAGACGCCTTTCCTACGCGTCAGTTGCGAGAGAACTCGGGCTTGGCGAACACGAGCCGGCCGGCTGACGTCTGCAGCGTGCTCGTGACGCTGGCGTGCACGAGTCGGCCGATCTGGTCGCGGCCCCCTTCGACCACGACCATCGTGCCGTCGTCGAGATAGCCCACGCCCTGGCCCGCGCCTTCGCCCGGCTTCACGAGCCGCACGTCGACGGTGTCGCCCGGGACGAACGTCGGCTTGAGCGAGAGGGCGATGTCGTTGACGTTCAGGGCCTGCACGGAGCGGACACCGGCGACCTTCACAACGTTTGGATCGTTCGTGATGATCCGTCCGCTGAGCCGGCGAGCCATCGCCACCACGCGTTGCTCCTCTGAGCTGTCGGCGTCGGGCTCGTCGACCGGTGCGAGCACCTCGATGTCGACCGTCTTGTTTTCCCGCATGTGGGCCAGCACATCGAGGCCGCGGCGGCCCCGCGTGCGCCGCTGCTTGTCGGATGATTCCGCGGCTTGCTGGAGTTCGTCGACCACGAACGACGGCACCACGAACCGGCTCTGGAAGAGTCCCGTCTCGGCGAGGTCGGCGATACGGCCGTCGACGATGGCGCTCGCGTCGAGGATGTTGGGCCGCAGGCCCTTCACGTCACGGGCGAATTCGACGTAGGGAATCAGAAACCGGAAGTCGTCGCGGGTCTGCAGGAGCAGGCTCGTGCAGATGTAGCAGAGGATCATGCCGAGGATCAGCGGAAGCCACGAAGCCACCGGGTTGTCGGAGTTCGCCGCCAGGATCGGCGTCAGGGCGAGCACCGCGATGTAGGTGAGAAAGACCCCCACGAGCAGGCCGAAGTAGATCGCCGTGATCACCGTGAGATCTTTGCGTCGCAGCGACGAATCGATGCCGATCACCGTCAGCGGCAGGGCGATCATGCCGACGAGCACGGCCCACGGCACCCACGCGGGCGCCTGGCGGATCATGGGCGTGCTGAACATGAGGACGGCGATCCCGATCGAGACCGCCACGAAGATTGCACGCAAGACGACGAGTGCCATGCCCAAATACTAGCAGAGGCGGCGTTCGTGATCTTGTTCCAAAAAGCGGTCGGTCATGCCGGCGAGGTAATCGGCCGTGCTGCGTCGCACGCCCCACTCGGCGGCCCGGGTGCGGAACCGGGCGGGCAGCTCGTCGGGGTGGGCGGCATACCAGTGGAAGAGTTGCGAAAGTTTTTCCTGGGCGGCCGCCCGGACCGTCATCACGCGGTCGCTGCGATAGACCCGTTGGAAGAGAAAGATCTCGAGCTGCTTCTTGCCGGCGGCCAGGGCGGGGCCGTGCGACACCACCCGCACGCCGCGGCCGCCGTCGAGCCCGTCGAACACGGCCCGCACCCGGGCGACCGAGTCGATGCCATAGCGGTCGATCGCGGCCCGGCTCTCCGCCACGAGGTCGGCCACCTGCAGATCGACGAGTTCGTGGAGCATCGCCCGGCGCAATTCGGGCCCGGCGACCGCGCCGACCTGGTCGCGGGCCCGGGCGGCTGCCTCGGCGATGAGCGGGAGGTCGAGGAGTTCGTCGAGTGTGACGAGCCCCAGCTCGATGGCGTCGTCGGCGTCGTGGGTGTCGTAGGCGATCGAGTCGGCCGCATCGACCACCTGTGTCTCGAGCAGCGGCGCCGGGGCCTTGCCGTCGCGCTTGCGCGTGGCTTGCGCGTCGAGCACCTCGCGGGAGAGATTGAGCCCCGGATGCCGTGCATAGCGGATCTCGAGCAACTCCATGATGCGCAGCGCCTGGGCATTGTGGTTGAAGCCGCCCTCGTCTCGGAGGAGTTCGGCGAGCGTGTCTTCGCCAGCGTGGCCGAGGGGCGGGTGGCCGATGTCGTGTCCGAGGGCGAGCGTCTCCACGAGGTCTTCATTGAGTGCGAGCGCCCGCGCGAGCGTGCGGGCGATGCTCGTCACCTCGAGCGTGTGGGTGAGCCGGCTGCGGTGGTAGTCGCCCTGGTTGCCGGTGAACACCTGCGTCTTGTGGGCGAGCCGGCGGAACGCCGCCGAGTGCACGATCCGATCACGGTCGCGCTGGTAGGGGCTGCGGAAGGGATGGGGCGGCTCGGGGTGCACGCGGCCGGCTGAATCGGCCGAATGCATCGCCCACGGGCCGAGGAGGGACGCCTCGCGGCGTTGCCAGTTCGTGAGATCGGCCCAGTCGACCGGCGTCATCGCGGCGTCTCCGCGGTGGCGGTGAGCTGCTCCCAGAGGCTGTCGAGCGCCTGCGGCAACACCCGCACGCCGGCCGTCGTCGGCATGAAGTTCACGTCGCCGTGCCAGCGCGGCACGATGTGCCAGTGGAGATGGCCCGGCAGCCCGGCCCCCGCCACGCTGCCGAGGTTGAGCCCGATGTTGAAGCCCTGCGCCTGCATCGACCGCTCGATCACGCCGCACCAGCGCACGAGCACCTGTTGCAAGTCGAGCAATTCGGCGGCCGAGAGCGACTGGAGCGTGGCCCGGTGATCGAGCGGGGCCACGAGCAAATGACCGTTGGAGTAGGGAAACCGGTTGATCACGACGACGCTGTGGGGCGTCGTGCCCACCACGCCGAGGGCCCGATGATGGGCCGGCGCGACGGCCGCAGCCCGGCAGAGGAAGCAGCTGTGGTCGGCACCCGGCCGCCACGTCTCGGGTTCCACGAGCTCGAGGGGGGCGCCCTTCTCGCGCCCCTGCACGTATCCCAGCCGCCACGGTGCCCAGAGCGTTTCGAATGTCATGGACCAGATCGTACCGCACGGGTTCGGCATTGACACGCCGATGCGGCAGGCCGCAAATGGCCTCATGGAATTCAAGGTCGCCACCGACGTCTTCTCCGGGCCGATGGACCTCCTGCTCTACCTCGTGAAGAAGCACGAGGTGGACATCACGCAGGTGCCGATCGCCCGGATCGCCGAGGAGTTCGTGGTCTACCTCGACGTGCTCGAGGATCTGGCGATCGACCAGGTGGGCGAGTTCGTGGAATTCGCAAGCGTGCTCCTCGAGATCAAGGCCCGGGCGCTCGTGCCGCGGCCCGAGGAGCAGCCGGAGGAGGCGGTGGAGCCCGTCCGCGAAGACCTCGTGCGCCGGCTCCTCGAATACAAGCAGTATCGCGATGCCGCCGTGATGCTCGAAGACCGGGCCCGGCAATGGGAGCTGCGGTTTCCGCGGCTCGCCACCGACGAGCCTGCTCGTCGCGCGAGCCCCGTGGAGGTGACGATCGGCGACGTGCAGGTGTGGGACCTCGTGGGGGCCATGGCCCGCGTGCTCCGCAAGCGCGAGAAGCGGAAGCCCCGCCAGATCGTCCAGGACGATACTCCGATCGAAGTCCACATCGAGCGGGTCGATGCCCTCGTGCACGAGCGCGGACGCGTCGCTTTCTCGGAGTTGCTCGATGCCGATATGCCGCGGAGCCGGCTGATGGGTATCTTTCTGGCGGTGCTCGAGCTCACGCGCCGGGGCCGGCTCGCGACGCGGCAAGACAAACTCTTCGACGAGATCTGGCTCGAACCGCGGGCCGCCAGCCCCGTGCCCGTCGCCGCGCCGGCGAACCCGTCTCCGGAACCCTCATGATCGACAACGCCCCGCTCCGCTCGCTCGTCTACAAGGGGCTCACGATCGAGGGCTACTCCCGCGCAGCCGTGCAGAGCTACTGGCGGATTCCGGAGCTCAAGCTGGGCTTCGATCTCGGCGCCCAGCCCTGGAGCTTCATGGCCACGAGCACGTGGTTTCTCACGCACACGCACCTCGACCACATCGCGGCCCTGCCCGTGTATGTGGCCCGGCGGCGGATGATGAAGATGGAGCCGCCCACGATCTACATGCCGGAAACCGCGATCGAGCCGATCGAGAAGCTCCTGAAGGCCGTCAGCCGGCTCGACCGCGGCCGCCTTCCCTGCACGCTCCTGCCGGCCCGGCCCGGCGACGAGATCGAACTCTCGCGGGAGCACGTCGTGACCGTCTCGAGCACCTGCCACACGCTGCCGAGCGTGGGCTTCGTGGTGTGGGAGCGGCGGCGCAAGCTCAAGCACGAGTTTCAGGGGCTGCCGGGCGACAAGATCCGCGACCTCCGCCTCTCGGGCGTGGACGTGACGCACGAGGTGCGCACGCCGCTCGTGGCCTACCTCGGCGACAGCTCGCCCGAGGGGCTCGACCGCTGCCCAGCGATGTTCGAGGCCATGGTGTTGATCACGGAGCTCACCTTCGTGGCCCACGCCCACCGCAAGGAGAAGATTCACAAGTTTGGCCACATGCATCTCGACGACCTGCTCGCCCGCCGCGAGCGGTTTCACAACGAGGTGATCATCGCGACCCACTTCTCCACGCGCTACACCGACGACCGCATCCGCAAGATCCTCGCCAAGAAGCTCCCCGACATGCTCGGCGGCCGCCTGCACATCTGGCTGTAGGACAGGCGTTCCGCCAGTCAGTGGGATAGGCTTTAGCCTGTCGTGTCTCAAAGCGTTCAATCCGGCTTCGGGGGAGCGGCAAAAGTCTCCTCACTCCGGCCGCGGCGGCCCTCGTTCGGGAAGCGTTCGCCGACTCCCCCAAAGCCTCCCATTCCGGTTGAGGAGGCTTCGGGCTCCCCGTGTCCCGGGAGCCGGCGTATTTGACCAGCGCAGCCATGGATGGCGCAGCGCAGGCAAATCCGAGTGAGCCGGAGCCTGGAGGGCGGAGGCGAACGT
>Ga0075471_10001277_pt1 | contig 16414 bp, 14 predicted proteins | sample DEB19_08_DNA_2_FD_74787 | JGI IMG/M metagenome (GOLD analysis project Ga0075471, IMG submission 74787) | Aqueous microbial communities from the Delaware River and Bay under freshwater to marine salinity gradient to study organic matter... | ecosystem: Environmental > Aquatic > Marine > Coastal ... | reverse complement strand
CCGCCGCAAGTGGCGATGCCCGGCAAGTTTGCCGCCGCGCTCGCCAAAGGCGATGCGGCCTGGCGGGCCGGGCACGGCGACGAGGCGCTGTATGCGTATTTGATCGCCGAAAAACTCGACCCGCAGAGCGACGTCGCGCTGCTGCGCATCGGTGCCTTGCACGAATCCCTCGGCCACGACGAACTGGCGATCCGTGCCTGGCAAATGGCGGCCGAGCGCAACGAGCGCAGCGGTCTCACGCGACAGCGACTCGGTTACGCCTGGTTGCAACACGCGGACGTGAGTCAGGCGGAAGCCGAATTCGTGCGCGCACTGCAACTCGACGCGCGCTTGTGGCGTGCGTCGATGGGCCTCGGCTTGGTAGCCGAGACGCGCGGTGATTACGCGGCGGCGCGACTGCACTACGACACCGCGCTTGCGTTGCGCCCGAATGCGGGGGATTTGCTGACGTACAGCGCGCGGGTCGCCTTGGCGCAGGATGATCTGGATCGCACGCGCGCCGATCTCGGCGCCGCGCTCGCCACCGACCCGCAACCGGAGACCTGGCTGGTGCTCGGCGATTTGCTCGCGCACGCCGGCGATTATCCGGGCGGACTCGAGGCGTATCACAAGACTTTGTCGGAGGCCGAGGCCTATCAGCGTCTCGGCGAGCAGGCGACGCGCGCCGGCGATCACGTGCGCGCCGTGTGGTACTTCGAGCGCGCTGCCGCGGCATCGCCCACGTATTTCGAGCGTGCCCACAAAAGTCTGGCCGTGGCGCGCGAGCGTTCGCGCGAGCAGCAGAACGAAGCTGCGGCGCGATGAGCACGCGGGTGCATACGTGTAAGTCGCAATGGTTCGTGCGTTCGAACGTGTGCAGCCGTACCGAACCGGTTGCGTTGCGCCCCGTAGCGTACACACCAACGACGCGGCATTGCGCTGCGGCGTACACGAACTGACACGCACCACTTCAAAAGTTTCGGAGAAAACCATGAACCCGACGGAAGAACTCGCGCGCAATACTTTGCTCGGCAATTTGCCGGAAGAGACGCGGCGTCGCCTGACCGCTCGACTCGATCGCGTCGACTTGCCGACCGGACACGTGTTGTCCGACATCGGTCGCAAGGTCACCCATACCTATTTTCCGACGACGGCCGTCGTCACCTTGCACCATGTTCTGCAGGACTGCTTCTCCGCCGAGGTCGCGATCATCGGTCGCGAGGGCGTGGTCGGACTCGGCGCGATGTTCGACGATCGCCCGTCGGCCGATCGCGCCGTCGTATTGCAGGGCGGGCAGGCGCTGCGCATCGACAAGCGCGCGCTCAAGTGGGAATTCTTCCATTCGCCGGAATTGCAGCAGGTGCTGGTGCAATACACCTATGCGCTCATGGGGCTGGTCGCGCAGACGGCGGTGTGCAACCGGCACCATCGTCTCGATCAGCGTCTCTGCCGCTGGTTGCTCGCCGCGCAGGATCGATTGCCGAGCAATCGACTCGCCGTGACCCAGGAGTTTCTGTCGCATCTGCTTGGCGTGCGGCGCGAAGGTGTCACGCAGGCTGCGGGGCGTCTGCAGAAATCCGGCCTGATCCAATACCGTCGCGGGCAGGTGTCGATCCTCGATCGCAACGGTCTCGAAGCCGGTGCCTGCGAATGCTACAAAACGTCGCGCGATGCGGTCGGCGTGCCCCGCAGCAACGGCCACGCGCCGCAGGCGTTCGTCCGCGCGGCCATGTCGGCTTGAGTTTGCACGGTCGCGGCGTCGACGCCGAACAAGTGGTCGTGGCACTCGGCGCGACGACCGAGTCGCGCAACCCGTACGAAGCGGGGCATCAGCTGCAGGTCGCGCAGTTGGCGGTCTGCATCGCCAACGAGCTCGCCCTCGACGTCGAGCGCATCGAGGGGCTGCGCATCGCAAGTCTGGTCCACGACATCGGCAAGATCGGCATCCCGGCTGAAATCCTGATGAAACCGACGCCGCTCACGGAGGCCGAAAAAACCTTGATGCGGACACACGTGCAATCCGGCATCACTTTGCTCGACGGCATCGAGTTCCCGTGGCCGGTCGCCGAAATCGTACGTCAGCATCACGAGCGCATCGATGGCAGCGGCTATCCGCGCGGCCTGCAAGGCCGCGCCATCATGCTCGAAGCGGCCATCCTCGGTCTCGCCGATACGCTCGATGCAATGACCAGCGTACGTCCTTATCGCGGCGCCATCTCGCTGCGTGCGGCGATGCAATACGTCGAGACGGAGCGCGACCGCAGTTTCGACGGCATGATGATCGATGCCTGTCGCAACGTGTTTCGCGAGGAGCGCCACTTCCATCTGCGGGTGAACGCCTGATGCGCTTGATGTTGCGACATGCCGGCATCGTGGTGCTCTACGGTGTGGCGCTGATGTCGTTCAGCCTGCTGGTCGTGCACATCACCATCGACGATTGGGAATACGAGCGCCTGCGGGCGCATCTCGTCGGCGTTCCGGTCGAAGAGGCCTGGAAAGATTACTTCGCCCGCCGGCGCATCCCGGTCGCGCTCGCGGCACTCGGACTCGTCGCCGGCGCCGCTGTCGGCTTTCGCGCCGTGCTCGGCGCGGCCACCGTCGAACGCGAGCGTCGATCGGCACTCGAAGACCCGCTAACCCGTTTGCCGAACCGACGCGCGTTCGATCAGCAACTGCGCGCGCTCGCATTGCGTGCGCGTTGGTTCAGCCGACCGGCGAGTTTGCTGTTCATCGATCTCGACGGCTTCAAGCAATTGAACGATGGACATGGACATGCGCTCGGTGATCGCGTCCTGATCAGTGTCGCGGTGACGCTGCGCAACTGCCTCGATCGACACCGCGATTTCTGTTGTCGATGGGGCGGCGACGAGTTCGTGATCTTGTTGCCCGGCACGGCACGTGACGGTGCGGTGCAGGTGGCCGAACGCGTCGTCCACGCACTGCACGGCATTCGAGTCTCGCCCGTACCCGGTTCGATCGTGCGCGTGAGCGGCAGCGTCGGCGTCGCGACGTTCAATGCCGTGCACGCCGATGCGGTCGAGGAGTTGCCGCGCGTAGCCGACCACGCGCTCGCCTTGGCGAAGCGCGCGGGTAAGGATCGCTACGTGATCAGTTCGCGGGCGTCGGCAGCGGAGGTCGTACGGTCCCTTTGACCGCGATCAACAGCAGACCCGCGGCGATGAACACCGCCGAAAGTCCGGCGGCGTTCAGCAGCGCCTGCGGATAGCCGATGCGCGGCACGTCGATGAAGAAATACGGATAGAGCCCGGTCATTTCGCCACGCGCGATCAGGTAGACGAGATAGGCGAGCGGATAGGAGAGAATCCGCCACGCATCGCTCCACACCAGCGAGTGCCGCGGTACCGCAAACCACCACAGCAGCGGAAACAAGGGCGGGATCGTGTAGTGCAGGATGCGATTGCACACGGCCTGCAGGCCCTCTTGTTGATAGAGGTGCGAGAGCAGCACGTGGTACACGGCGCCGACCATGACGATCGAAGCCGTGGCGCAGGTGACGACCCAGGGTTCGCGCAAGATCGAAAGCCGCGACTTTTGCGCACCCCACGGGCTGTGCGCGAACGCCACGGCGACGCACAAGGCGTTGGTGGTGATCGTGAAATAGCCGGTGTACATCACCACGCCGAAGCCGAAGGTCTTGCCGAGCTCGATCTGGTGCGAGACCGTCAAATAACATTGCACGAGCAGCGCCGCGCCGCCGAGTACGGCGAGCAGCGCGGCAAAGCGCGTGAGTCGCGAGGCAGGGTTTGTCACGCGGGTCACCAATAATGTTGCCAACGGGCGCGCTTGACGAAGTGCTGGAACGCCTCGCGCTTGTCTTTGGGCACGCCATCCGCATAGCCGTTGGGATCGTAGCGTTCGACGTACTGATCGAGCACCGGTTTGTAGAGTCGCAGGTGCAAGTCGGGGATGCGATGTTTGGCGCGGAACGCGGCCATCGGGATCATCGCCGATTCGCGCGTCTCGAACGGACCGGCTTTGGCGAGTACTACGCCGCGCGGGCCGAAGATCGAGGATCGTCCCGGACCACCGTAGCCGGTGTCTTCGAAGAAGCCGGGATTGCGGCCTTGCGTCGACACCGAATTGTTGGCGATCAAGGTGTAGAGGCTGTTGTGATACGAGGTCAGACGCATGTCGTCCCATTCGAAGCCGCCGGTGGCGACGCGGCAGACGATTTCCGCGCCCTTGAACGCCATGCAGCGGAACAGTTCCGGCTCGAATTGCACCGCCGACATGGCGATGTTGCCGATGTCGGTGCGTTCGATCGGAATCACGGCATCGAGACCGTACATCTCCACGAACCGATCATAGACGTCGTAGATCACCGAGGTGTATTGCTCGGAACCCGGGAACATGCCGCGCACGTTGCGTTGCTTCCAGTGCGAGACGATGCTGCCGTCGGGCTTGCACATCACCATCAGGTGCAGAATGTGTCCCGGCCAGTTCACCGGATCTTTGGCGTAGGTGCCGAAGACGATGTAGCAGTTGTACTGCTGCGCTTTCTTGGCTACTTCGGCCACTTCGGGGCCGGGCACTTCGATCGACAACGCGTAATGCTGATCGCGCGTCCAGTTGGTGAAGCCCGTGATGGGAAATTCGTGGAACAGCAGCAAGTCGCAACGGCCGCCATAGCCTTGCGCGATGTCGATGCTCTCGAGGAAGTAGTCGAGATTGCGCCGAATGCCGGGCGCGGGGTTCGCGCCGTCGACGCCTTGCACGCGCGTCTGCACGACGGCGACGTGGACGGCATCCTGTCGCAAGGCTACGGTCGGATAGGTGCCGTCGGCGCGCACCATGTCGTTCGATAGGCTCATATCGAGAATCTCCTGTTGGTTCACCCGAGGATCGCTTCGCGTTCGTAAAGTCGACCGGCCACCCACGACAGCAGCGCGCCGAGCGCGAGGCTGACGCCCGCCGACATCACCACTTCGGCCAGCGCGGGCGATTCGCCGCGCAGCACGCTGGTCATCAAAAAATGCTGACTCAGCGAAGGGACGGCCATCAAGGGCAGACTGCGTTGCAATTCCAGCATGTTGACGAACGCGAGCGGCAGCGCCGGAATCATGATCACGAAACTGACGTAGGTCTGTGCTTCGCGAAAACTGCGGGTGAACGATGCGACCACGGTCATGAGTGCGGCGGCCGGCAAAATCAGCGGCGCCATGAACACGATGATCGCGAGCACCGCGAACGGGCCGAGATTGGCGCTCATGCCGTAGCGTTCGAGACCGATGAAATGCGCGGCGACGGCGCAGGCGGTCACGGTCAACATCAAGGACAACAGCATGTAACTGCTGGTCGCCAGGATCTTGCCGTAGAGGATCTGGGCGCGCGCCATCGGCGTCGTCAGCAGCGCTTCGAGCGAACCGCGTTCGCGTTCGCCGGCGGTGGAGTCGATCGCCAGATACAGCCCGCCCATGAGCGTCGCCAGCACGATCAGATAACTCAGCAGACCGAGCAAGAGGGCTGCGCGACTCACCGGCGTCGACACGTCCACGGTATCCACCGCCACCGGCATCGAGGCGAGTGGATCGACGCCGCGTACCAGAAGACGCCAGGTCGCGATGCCGCGGCCGTATTCTTCGATGGCACCGCGTACGCGGCGCGTGAGATCGCGCCCGGTCTGTTGCGCGGAATCGTCCACGTACAGCAAAACTTTTGCCGGATCGCTGCGGGTGAAGCGCTCGGCGTAGTCGGCGGTGATCAGCAGCACGGCTTTGTGCCGCTTGGCGCGTACGGCCGCGCGCGCGCCGGCATCGTCGTAATCGTGCGCTTCGGTTTCGATGCCGCGCGAGTCGAGAAAGCGCAGCAGATTCGGCGCACGCTCGCCGTGCGCGACCGCGATGGTGACGAGGTCGGTTTGCGTCGCTTCGCCGCGATTCATGGCGAACTTCATCATCCCCGAGAACAGCATCGGACCTAACAGCGGGCCGAATATCAGCGCCGTGATGATGGTGCGACGATCGCGCAGATTCTCGAGGAATTCTTTGCGAAAGACGGTGAAGATGCCGCGCAGGTTCATGCCAGACCCTCGCCCGAGCCGATCAATTGCACGAACGCATCCTCGAGTCCGGCCTGCCCGGTCCCGCTGCGCAGCGCTTCGGGCGCGCCTTGCGCCACGACCGTGCCGCGCGCGATGACGACGACGTCGTCGCACAGCGCGCTGACCTCCTGCATCACGTGCGTCGAAAACAGGATGCAATGGCCTGCGGTGCGCAAGTCCGACAGCAGGCGTCGCAGACTGCGGACGGCCATGACGTCGAGCCCGTTGGTCGGTTCGTCGAGCACGAGGTTGCGCGGTGCATGCACGAGGGCGCGTGCGAGCGCGGTTTTCAATTTTTGACCTTGCGAAAATCCTTTGGCACGCCGATCGGCAAAGTCTCCGAGTTCGAGGCGTGCGACGAGTTCGTCGGCGCGCGCAAAGCTCGCCGCACGACTCAAGCCGTGCAGTTCACCGAAATAGGCGATGTTCTCGCGCGCGGTGAGGCGCGGATAAAGACCGGAGGCGTGCGACAGCACGCCGATGCGACGACGCGCTTCGAGCGGATCGCGCGCGACGTCGATGCCGTCGATCAAGGCCGCGCCGGTATCCGCGCGCAACACGGTGCACAACATGCGCAAGGTGGTCGATTTCCCCGCGCCGTTCGGGCCGAGCAGCCCGGTGATGCGGCCATCGGCGGCCACGAACGACACCTCGTGCACCGCCTGCACTGCGCCGAAGCGTTTGCTCAAGTGGCGAGCTTCGATCATGGCGCAGGGCCCGCGAGCGTCGTCAGGAATGGCGCCGCGACGCGCTTGGCGAGACAGGTCGTGTCGAGCTTCGCCGGATCCGTGGCGCGCAAAAAATCTTCCAGTACGCGATCCATGCATCGCACGCCGACCTGACCATGACCTTCGCCGGCGAGCAACACGTGTCGCGAGCGTGACAGCCCGCGCATCGCGGCGATGGCGTAGGCGGGCGGCGTCACCGGATCGTCCGAGCCGGAGAGCAACAGCACCGGCACGGCGCTGCGCAGCGGCGTACGCAAATCGGCGTCGAGCGGGCCGCGTGGCCAAATGCGACACACGGTTTTCAGAAGATCGTAGGTGGCGTTGCCGAGATACGTTGCCGCGAGTGTTGCGCGATCGACGTTCGCATCCTGCACGAACGGAATGTCTTCGGTGCACACCACGCTGTTGTGCATCCCGGCGGCGATCGATTGTTCGAGCGATCGCAGCGTGAGTCCGTAGAGCGTGGCGAGGGGCGTGTAGTCGTCGGCGTGCACGGCGCGATGCAGCGCGAGCGGCAAAACCGCGGCGCTCGCGGCGCCGTAACTCGAAAAGCGCAGCGCGATGCCGAGTTGTACCAAGCCGAAGTCCAAGGTCTGCGGTTCGCCCGAGCGCGGCTTCGGCAAGGTGATGCGGCGCGCGCCGTTGGCGAGCCGCGTACGCAAGGCACGATAGTCGTCTTCCGGGTCGCCAAATGCCGCACGACAGGCCGCGTCGCCGCGACAGCGCGCGAAAATTTTCTGCAAAGACGCTTCGGCGTCGAGGGCGAGGTCGGGTCCGAGCGGCCGGTCCGGTTGCACGACGCCATCGAGGATCACGCTGCGGGTGTGCGCGGGATAGCGGCGCAGATAGTGCTGCGCCACGCGCGAGCCGTACGAGACGCCGTAGAGATTGATGCGCGGGTAGCCGAGCGCGCGACGCACGGCATCGAGATCGCGCACGGCGACGCTGGTGGTGTACTGCGCAACGTCGTGGTCGCGCTGCAAGGTGGTCAGACAGGCTCGGATCACGGGCTCGATCCGCTCGGGGACCGGGGTGTCGTCGTCGTAATCCGGGCAATCGAGCGCACCCGAACGGCCGGTGCCGCGCTGATCGAGCAGGATGAGATCCCGATCGCGGTTCACCCGGGCGAAGGCGGGCACGAGCGTCGCATACATGTCCTGCGTGCCGCCGCCGGGACCGCCGGCGATCAGAAACAGCGGATCGCTGCCCTTGCGACGGTTGATGGCCGGGATGCGCGCGACCGACAGCGCGATGCGCCTCGCACCCGGCGCGTCACTTTCGGCGACTTCGATCCGGGTGCATTCGGCCTCGATGCCGGCAAGACCCATCGGATGCGCAAGCCGACAGGGGCTGAAAGTCGGAGCGGCCGCGGGCGCGTCGGGCGCGGCGGCGTGGCCGGCGGTGGCCCAGGCTGTGCCGCAGAGCAGCAGGAGGGCGACGGGCGTGACGGGCGAGCGAGTCTTCATGTCGGCCGAATCGAGGTACGCACTACAATAGAATACCCGCTCGACCGGTGTGTCTTGGTAGGTTTCCGTCCCATGCGTTATGCAAAACAGTTCGACGTCATCGTCGTCGGTGGTGGCCATGCCGGCACCGAGGCGGCTGCGGCTGCGGCACGCATGGGCGCCGCGACGCTGCTGCTGACGCAGAGCATCGAGACCCTCGGCCAGATGAGTTGCAACCCGGCATTCGGAGGTATCGGCAAGGGACATCTGGTCCGCGAGATCGATGCCTTGGGCGGACTCATGGCCCGCGCGGTCGATCGCGCCGGCATCCAGTTTCGGACCCTGAACGCCAGCAAGGGGCCGGCCGTACGGGCCACCCGCGCGCAGGCCGATCGTCAACTCTACCGGCGCACCATCCGCGGCATGCTCGAGAACCAACCTCACCTCACGCTCTTTCAGCAGGAGGTCGCCGACCTGCTGGTCGAAGACGGACGGGTGCGGGGCGTGGTCACGATCAGCGGCATCGAGTTCGCAGCAGCAGCGGTCGTGCTCACCGTCGGGACCTTTCTGGGCGGCAAGATTCACGTCGGTCTCGAGCAGCATTCGGGCGGTCGCGCAGGCGATCCGCCGTCGCTCAAACTCGCCGCGCGGCTGCGCGAATTGGCGCCGCGCGTGGGGCGTTTGAAGACCGGTACGCCGCCGCGCATCGACGGCCGCAGCATCGATTTTTCGCAGCTCGCCGAGCAACACTCGGACGACCCGATGCCGGTGTTTTCGTTTCTTGGGCGGAACAATGAGCATCCCAGACAGGTACCTTGTCACATAACAGAGACCAATGAGCGCACCCATGCATTGATCCGCGAGGGCTGCGATCGCTCCCCGATGTTCACCGGAAAGATCGAAGGTGTGGGTCCGCGGTACTGCCCTTCGGTCGAAGACAAGGTGCATCGTTTCGCCGACAAGAACTCGCATCAGATCTTCGTCGAACCTGAAGGTCTCGACACCCACGAGGTGTACCCGAACGGCATCTCGACCAGCCTGCCATTCGACGTGCAGTACGCGTTCGTGCGCAGCATCCGTGGCTTCGAGCAGGCGCACATCACGCGCCCCGGCTATGCCATCGAGTACGACTACTTCGACCCGCGCGACCTGCACGCGAGTCTCGAGACCCGCACCGTCGGTGGCCTGTTCTTCGCCGGTCAGATCAACGGCACGACCGGGTATGAAGAGGCCGGTGCTCAGGGCATCGTCGCCGGCATCAATGCGGTGCTGCAGGTGCGGGGCGAGGCACCCTGGATTCCCGGACGCAGCCAGTCGTACCTCGGCGTGTTGGTCGACGACCTCGTGACCCGTGGCGCCTCGGAGCCCTATCGCATGTTCACGAGTCGGGCCGAGCACCGCTTGCTGCTGCGCGAGGACAACGCCGACTTGCGGCTCACGCCGATCGGTCGGCAGATGGGTCTGGTCGATGACGAGCGTTGGGCGTACTTCGAAGCCAAGCGCGAGGCGACCGACGCCGAGGTGCAACGCCTGAGCAAGACCTGGGTCCGCTCGCAGCAGGTGTCGGCGTTCGATCTGTTGCGCCGACCCGAGATGGACTACGACCGGGTGCTTGAAGCGGGCGCCGATCAACCCGAGTTCGTCGCCGGGCACCCCATGGAGACCCTCGCCCTGCGTGACGATCGACTGCCGTCCGCGGTCCGTCTGCAACTCGAGGTCCGTGCCAAGTACGCCGGTTACATCGAGCGTCAGGAACAGGAGATCGAGCGCCAGCGTCGCAGCGAGGCGTTGCCGCTGCCCGCGGATCTCGATTACGGACGGGTGGCCGGGCTCTCGACCGAGGTGCGTCAGCGCCTCGCCGCCGCCCGCCCCGACACTTTGGGGCAGGCTTCACGCCTGCCGGGCGTCACCCCGGCTGCGGTCTCGGTCTTGCTCGTGCACTTGAAGCGTCGCGCCGGCTGATTGCCGCGCCCCGCGGCTCACTTGCGCCAGAAGGTGGGCGTGAACAGCACCAGTACGCTGAAGATTTCCAGCCGCCCGAGCAGCATCGCGATGGTGCACATCCAGGTCTGGAAGTCGGTCATGAACTGGTAGTTGCCCGCCGGCCCCGAGGGGCCGATGCCCGGGCCCAGGTTGTTGATCGAGGCGACGATCGACGAGAACGCCGGCACCAGCGGCATCCCCGACAGCAGCAAGGCGAAGGTCAGTACGACGATCGTCTGGAAATAGAGAAAGATGAACGCCAGCACCGACTGCGCGATGCGTTCGGGCACCACGTTGCCGCCAATGCGGACCGGGATCACGGCCGAGGGATGCACGAGTTGCTTCATCTCGCGTTGCGCCTGGCGTGCGAGCAGCAGCGTACGGAACATCTTGATGCCGCCGCCGGTGGAGCCCGTGCTGCACAGCAGGCAGGAGAGGAACAGCATCCACACCGGCGCGAACACCGGCCAAAGATCCCAGTTCTCGGTAGCGAAGCCGGTGGTCGAGGCGACCGACACGACGGCAAAGGTCGCATGGCGCAGCGCCGTGCCGAAACTCGCATAGTGATCCTGCATCACCAGCAAACCGGCGATCAGCACGATGCTGAACGCCAGCGCCGCGAGGATGGCTTTGGCTTCCGGGTCTTCCGCATACGGTCGCAAGGACAAGGTGCGTAGCGCGATGAAGTGGCGCGAGAAGTTCAGCATCGCCGCGACCATGATGGCGGCGAGCACCATCTCGATGGTGGCCGAGTGGTAGAAGGCGACGCTCGAGTCGTGGTTGCCGAAGCCGCCGAGACCCATGGCTGAAAACGTGTGGCAGATGGCATCGAGCCAATTCATGCCGGCGAGCTTGAGCGCACCGATGCCGATGAGCGTGATCACCGTGTAGGTAAGCCAGAGTGCCTTCGCCGTTTCGGTGATGCGCGGCGTCAGCTTTTCGTCTTTGACCGGACCCGGCGTCTCGGCGCGATAGAGCGCCATGCCGCCGACGCCGAGCAAAGGCAGCACGGCTACCGCGAGCACGATGATGCCGATGCCGCCGAACCAGTGCAGCGCCGCGCGCCACAACAGTATCGATGCCGGCATGTCATCGAGGCCGATCAACACCGTTGCGCCGGTGGTCGTGAGTCCCGACATCGCTTCGAAGTACGCGTCGGTGAACGACAGCTCGGGTAGCGCGATCAGCAACGGCACCGCAGCCGAAGCCGACATCAGCACCCACGACAAACTCACGAGCAGAAAGCCGTCACGCGCTTTCAGTTCGCGCTTGTAGCGACGCGTGGCGGCCGCGATGGCAAGCCCGACGACGAGATTGATGCCGGCCGCAACGACGAAATCGATCGCCACGCCATCTTGCGCAATCAGCGAGCAGACCACGGGCATGATGAAGGTGACGGCGAAAAACGCCATCATCAAACCGAGCACATGGGCGACTGCGAGCATCGGAGTGGCGGTCAGCGACGGCCGGACGTTTCGCCGAGAAACAGGCGCTCGACACGATCGACGTGACGTCGATCGGTGATGAACAGCACGACGTGATCGTCCGCCTGCACGACGGTGTCGTGATGCGCCATGAACACTTCCGTGCCGCGCACGATGCAGCCGATCGCCGCGCCTTCGGGCAATTCGATTTCTTCGATGCGCTTGCCGACGACGCGCGAGCTGCGGTGGTCGCCGTGGATGATGGTTTCGAGCGCTTCGGCCGCACCGCGCCGCAACGAGTGCACGCGCACGACGTCCCCGCGCCGCACGTGCGCGAGCAGCGAACCGATGGTGATGGTTTGCGGCGAGATCGCGACGTCGATGCTGCCGCTTTGCATGAGCTCCGCGTACGATGGCTTGTTGATCAGCGCCATCACCTTGGCGGCACCGAGCCGCTTCGCGAGCATCGCCGAGAGGATATTCGCTTCTTCGGAATTGGTGAGTGCGCAGAACACGTCGCAGGAATCGATGTTCTCTTCGATCAACAATTCTTCGTCGGCCGCATCGCCTTCCAGAACGATCGCGCTCTCGAGTTGTTCGGAGATGCGGCGGGCGCGCATCGGGTCGCGCTCGATCAATTTCACCTGATTGCTCTTCTCGAGCTGCTTCGCGAGCGCGAAACCGATGTGTCCGCCGCCCGCGATGACCACGCGCCGCACCGGCTTCTCTTCTTTGCGCATCTCGATCATGAAGCGCTTGATGTCGTCTTTGGCGGCGAGGAAGAACACTTCGTCACCGTCTTCGATGACCGTATCACCCGTGGGCAGCACGCTGCGACCGTTGCGATAGATCGCCACCACGCGCCCTTCGGTATTCGGGATGTGTGCGCGCAGATTGCGCAGCGCCTGACCCACCAGCAAGCCGCCTTTGCGTGCACTCAAACCGACGAGTCGTACGCGCCCGTCGGCGAAATCGAGCACCTGCAAGGCGCCGGGGTAACGGATGAGACGTTCGATGTATTCGGTGACCAGTTGCTCCGGGCTGATCCAGACGTCCACCGACAAGGCTTCGGCGCTGAACAGCTTCGCGTGGCGGGTGTATTCGGCCGAGCGTATGCGCGCGATTTTGGTGGGCGTGCGATACAGGGTGTAGGCCACTTCGCAGGCCATCATGTTGGTTTCGTCGGAGCTCGTCAGCGCGACCAGGATATCGGCTTCTTTGGCTCCGGCCGCTTCGAGGATCGTCGGATACGAGGCATTGCCGCAGACGGTGCGGATGTCGAGTCGATCCTGCAGATCGCGCAGCAGCGTCTCGTTGGTGTCGACCACCGTGACTTCGTTGGCCTCCTCGCGCGCGAGCTGATAGGCCGCCGTGCGCCCGACCTGTCCGGCGCCGAGAATCACGATTTTCATGGCCGCGTAGGGTACTCCCAAGCCGCCGGGTGGAACAGGGGCGCGGAGGCCCGCCGGGACGGTATGCTTGCCGACCATGAACGACACCACTGTTGCACCACGAACGGGCACGGGCGAATTCTCGCGCGGCTGGAAAGTATTGATCGCTTCGCTGCTCGGCACCGCCTTCGGCGCATCGCCGTTGCCGTTCAACACGATCGGTTTCTTCATCGATCCGTTGCAGCGCGAATTCGGCTGGAGCAAAGCCGAGGTGAGTTTTGGCGTCACGATCTACGGCGTGCTCGGCGCGCTGCTCGCACCCGTCTTCGGATGGCTCGCCGATCGTTACGGCGTGCGCCGCGTTGCGCTCGGGTCGCTCGCGGCGTTCGGCCTGGTGTTTGCGTCGTTCGCGTTGGTGCCCAATGGCTTGAGCTGGTACTACGCGCTCTGGACATTGGTGGGCCTCGTCGGCATCGGCTCGACGCCGATCACCTGGTCGCGCGCCATCAATCTTTGGTTCTTCCGCAATCGCGGTCTCGCGCTCGGCCTAACGCTGGTGGGCACGAGCATCTCGGCGATGTTGCTGCCGACGCTCACGGTGCAGTTCGTCGCCCACTTCGGCTGGCGCGCGAGTTTCGCCTTGCTCGCCTTGTTGCCGCTCGCCGTCGCCTTGCCGATCGGCCTCGCCTGGTTCCGCGAGCCGCGCGCCGAAGAGCGTCCGCCGGAATTGAGCGCACCGGGCGGCGGTGCTGCCGCGTTGGCCGGACGTACGCTCGGCGAGGCGATGCGTGAATACCGCTTCTGGGCCCTATGGCTGTCGATCGTGCTCATTTCGGTTTCATACGGCGGCGCACTCGTGCACATGCCGTCGATGCTGGGCGCGCAAGGCTTCACGCCCGCACAGGCGGCGAGCGTCATGGGCGTATTCGGTTTGTCGATCTTCGTCGGCCGCATCGCCACCGGACTTTTGATGGATCGGTTCTGGGCGCCGCTCGTGACGTTGCCCATTCTGTGTCTGCCGGCACTGTCGTGCTGGTTGCTCGCCGCCGATCATTCTTTGACGCCGGCGCTCGCCGTGCTCGCCGCATTCCTGCTCGGCTTCTCTTCGGGCGCCGAAACCGACTTGATCGCGTTTCTCGCCGGTCGCTATTTCGGCATGGCGAACTACGGCCAGATCTACGGCATGCTCTACATGGCCTTCGGCATGTCGACCGCCGTCTCGGCGACGCTCTACGGCTGGGTGCGCGACACCATGGGCAGCTACGACCCCATGCTGTATGCCGCCGCCGTGATGTTCGTCGTCGGTGCGTTGTTGTTGCTGACGCTCGGTGCGTATCCTTCCTTCGATCGCCAGAGGACCGAATCGTGACCCAATCAAAGAATTTGAAGCGCCGCACCGTACTCGGCGCTGTCGGGCTCGCCGGGCTCGCCTTGCCTGCAGCGCTGCCGGTTGCAGAAGCCGCGACCGCGCCGCGCCGTTTGCCGACCGACCCTGCCGAGATGCTGCGCACCATGGTGCGCATCCAGGGGACGAGCGGACGGGCGCGCGTGACCTGGAAGACGCGCATCGTGGTTTACGCCGTGCAGCCGGACGGCGTGCAACCTTTGGTCGGTTTGCGCGGCAGCGAAAGCAGCTGGTGGGAACAGCGCGACGCCACCACTTGGGTGCGCTATTCGTCGACTTTGAGCTTCTTCGAAGAACTCGGCACCGGGCGCTTCCTCGAAGAATTCCGCAATCCTTTGAACGGCAACGTCGGCAAAGTGTCGACCAGCTTCATCCGCCACAAAGAAGGTGAATACTTCACCACCATGGGCGAGTATTTCGGCAGCATGCGCCGCGCGTTCCCGAAGTCCTACCCCGAAGAGCCACTGGCACCGGAGTGGACGCTGGATGCCGGTTTTGTGCGCTTGCGCGCCGCCTCCAATTTTCCGCCGATTCTCAAGCAACCCACGCGTGAAGTCGCCACGCTCTCGGCGCCTGCCGAGCAGTTGTTCGACCCGCGCATCGAGACGCCCGCGGCGACGGTGAGCGGCTGGAACATTCGTCCGTGGGAGCCCTGGCTCGGCATGGGCGATGCACCGGGGCACGTGATTTGGCATTTCGACGGCGTGAAACTCGCCGACGTGTCGCAACTCGACGCCGATTATCTGCAGCGTGCGCGGGCGTTCACGCCTTTGTTCGATCGCAGCCCGCAGTTCGACGAAGGTCCGTCGTTCTTCGAGCGCATCCTCACCAGGCAACCCAACCGAGCTGCCACGTAAGCAGGATCGCGCCGCCGAACACGATGCGGTACCACGCGAACACCGCGAACGAGTGACGACTGACGAAGCGCAGCAGCAGGCGTATCGCCAGCAGCGCACTCGCGAACGCCACCACGCTGCCGATCAGCAACGCATCGAGTTCGCTGCCCGAGAGCAGCGTGCGCGCTTTCCACAATTTGTAGAACGTGGCGGCCAGCAAGGTCGGGATGGCGACGAAGAACGAGAATTCGGTGGCCGTCTTGCGATCGAGACCGCTGAAGAGACCGCCCAGGATCGTCGCCGCGGAACGGCTCGTGCCCGGCATCAGCGCGAGCGCCTGGAACAATCCGACCTTGAATGCATCGCGCGGCTGCAGGGCTTCGACTTGCGTGACGCGTGCGACGTGCGCGCGACGTTCCGCCCAAAGAATCAGTACGCCACCGACGACGAGCGCGATCGCCACGGGTATGGGCGCAAACAGCACGCGCTCGATCCAGTGTTCGAACGCGAGCCCGAGGATCGCCAAGGGCAAAAACGCGACGAACAGGTTCAACACGAAACGTTGCGCTACCACATCGCGGTGCACCGCCGTCGCGGTCGCCCAGAGACGCACGCGGTACTCGAAGCACACGGCGAGAATCGCGGCGCCCTGAATCACGATCAGCTCGAGATCTAGCGATTCGCCACCGAGTCCGAGCAAGGCACGGGTGAGGATGAGATGCCCCGTGCTCGAAATCGGCAAAAATTCGGTGATGCCCTCGACGAGCCCGAGGATGACGTGCGCGAGATAATCCATCATCAGTCCGGCATCGTCTGGCCGCGGGTTTCGATCACCCACGGGATCAGCAGCAGACCCACCACCGGCACGAAGCCGATGAAAAACAGCGTGCGCAACACGATCGCCGGGTCACCCGCACCCGCCGCGGCGATCGCGCCGACCATGAACGGCCCGCCGGCGGCGATCACGCGACCGATGTTGTAGCAAAAGCCCGAGCCGGTGGCGCGCACGCGCGTCGGAAACAATTCGGGCAGATAAAACGTGAAGCTGCCGAAGATGCCGAACACCGTGAGCCCGATGAAGAAATACATGTAGAGACGCGTTTCGCCCGGCAGGTCGAGCCCGAAGGTAGACAGCAAGGCGATCGCCGAGAGTCCGAAGTAG
>Ga0075471_10001276_pt1 | contig 16416 bp, 17 predicted proteins | sample DEB19_08_DNA_2_FD_74787 | JGI IMG/M metagenome (GOLD analysis project Ga0075471, IMG submission 74787) | Aqueous microbial communities from the Delaware River and Bay under freshwater to marine salinity gradient to study organic matter... | ecosystem: Environmental > Aquatic > Marine > Coastal ... | reverse complement strand
GAGGTCGTCGGCATGCCCGTGCTTCTCTCGCGTGACACCTCGGGCGTGGTGCGCGCCTTCGTCAACATGTGCAGTCACCGCGGAGCGATGCTCGTCGACGAAGGCATCGGATCGGCCCGCCGCTTCGCCTGCCCGTATCACAACTGGACCTACGACCAAGAGGGCGACCTCGTCGGTGTGTTCAAGCAGAGCGACTTCGGTGAAATCGACATGTCGTGTCTGGGTCTCACGTCGCTTCCCGTCACCGAACGCGCCGGACTCATCTGGGTGGTGTTGTCACCCACGTCGAGCCTCGACTTCGATGCCTTCTTCGCCGGTTACGACGAACTGCTCGATTACTGCGGTTTCGCCGAAATGAATCACTTCGGGTCGCGCCGACTGGTCGGGCCCAACTGGAAGGTGTCATTCGACGGTTACGTCGACTTCTACCACTTGCCGATTCTTCACAAGAACACCTTCGGCCCCGACTTCCCGTGCGACGCGCTGTTCCATCGTGTCGGGCCGCACCAGCGCGTCACGGGCCCGCGTGGACCATGGGCCAAACTCGAGAACATCCCACAGGATCAATGGCCCGACTCGGTCCTCACGGGTGGCGTGTGGAGCGTCTTTCCGCACGCGTCGATCGCCGGCTTCGAGATCGGCGAGCACAAGATCTACCAAGTGGCGCGCATCTTCCCGGGCGCCACGGCCGACGAGTCGGTGACCTATCTCGACTTCATCTCCACGGCTCCGCTCACCGACGAATTCATCGAGACGGCCAACAAGCAGATCGCCTTCCTCGAGATGGTGGTCCGCGACGAGGACTACGCCACCGGTCTGAAGATTCAGCGCACCGTCAAGACTGGTGCCAAGAAGGAGTTCGTCTTCGGTCGTAACGAAGGCGGAGCACAGTACGTGCACGGCTGGCTCGACGCGTTGCTCGAGACCCCCGACCACGAACTCTCGGATCTCTTCCGTCGTGGCATCTCGGCCGGTCGGCTCGTCACCGAGTAGAACGACGACACTCGATGACCGGCGTCGGACTCTGTCTGCCTCAACTCGGCCGCCACGTTCGCGGTGATGTGATTCTCGAATTCGCGCGTCGAGCCGAGTCGCTCGGCTATTCGAGTCTGTGGGTGCAGGACCACTTCATGTATCCGTTGGAGCCGCGTCGCGGCTACGGCGGCGGCGGCAATCTTCCGCCCGCGGAATACGAGTCGGTCTTCGCTCCGTTGGAGAGCCTGGCCTTCGTCGCCGGTGTGACCGAGCGAGTGAAGCTCGGAACCAGCATTCTCGTCGCCGGCAATCATTGGCCGGTTCCGCTCGCGCAACGCTTGGCAACCCTCGATCAGATGTCGAATGGTCGCCTGATCGTGGGTCTCGGGGTGGGTTGGAGCGCCGAAGAGCACGAAGCATCCGGCACCGACATCGAGACTCGCGGGCGACGTATGGACGATTTCATTCCGGCGCTGCTCGCGTGTTGGAAGGACGATCCGGTGTCGCACGACGGCCCGATCTTCCAGGTTCCGTCGTCGCGTGTGAACCCCAAGCCGGTGCAGGCGCCCCGGCCTATGTTGCTCTCGGGCATGTGGTCGAAGGAGGGTCTCGGCCGGACGGCTCAGTGGTTCGATGCGTGGAACCCCGCTGGAATGCGGGCCTCGAAAGTGAAGTCGATCGTCGAATCACTCGATGCCAACCGCGGTCCCGGTCTGGCTCCGCTGAAGGTGTTCACGCGATCGTTCGTGCAGGCGCCCGGTGCACCTGCTCCGGCCGATGGCGACAACATGGCTGCGATGGTGGCCGATGCGGTCGCAGCCCGTGAGGCCGGTTTCGAGGAACTCACGCTCGAGCACAATTTCTGGTCGTCGATCACGAGTCCCGACGATTGGCTCACTGTGCCCGAGCGATTCCTTCCGGTGCTCGAAGCCGCGCGCGGCTAGGCGGAGCGATCGAGGCTCGACGGATCGGCGAGTAACGACACGATCGACTGAGCGAATTGCGCCGCTGGCGCACCGTCGAACACGCGGTGATCCCATGTGAGGCTCAGTGTGAGTCGTTTCACCGACGTCACCTTGCCCTTGGCGCCGAGAACCAGATTGTCCCGCAGCCGGCCCACTCCGAGGATTGCGGTGTTCGGAGGATTGATCACCGGAGTGAATGCATCCACACCGAACATTCCGAGTGCGCTCACCGAGAAAGTTCCGCCTTCGAGGTCGCCGAGGGCGAGGGTTCCGCTGCGTGCCGCGGTGGCAAGTCGCTTCGACTCCTTGGCGAGAGTGACGAGATCGATCCGATCGGCGTTGCGCACGACCGGCACCACGAGCCCTTCGTCGAGCGCGACGGCCAAACCCACGTGCACATCGGGCAACAACGCGATGCCATCGTCGGTCACCTGCGAGTTCACGATGGGATGCGCCCGCAGGGCGCGGGCGGCGGCCGCGATCACGTAGTCGGTGAAGCCGGGAACGACTTCGTCATCCTCGCGAGCCTGTCGGTCGGCAACGACGTTGTCGAGGTCGGCATCCATGGTGAGTGTGAGTTGCGCCATTTGCTGCAGTGACGAGTGCATGCGCTTGGCGATGGTGCCGCGCATGCCCGAGAGTCGCTTCACGCTCGTGGGAACCTGCGCGGCGGGAGCCAATGGTGTTTCGGCCGGCTTGTTCACCGAGGCAGCGAGGCGCTGGCGCACATACGCGGCGACTGCGTCGCGACTCACCCGTCCGTCGAATGGATCGGCCGGCACGGCGGCCAGATCGATGCCGAGCAGATCGGCGAGCTGACGAGCGGCTGCCGTGGCGAGCACTCCGCTCGATTGCGACATCACGGGTGCCGCAGTGACTCGTGCTGGCGCCGGACGCTTCGCTGCGGCTTCGACGTCTTCGGACACGATGCGCCCGTTGGGGCCGGTACCCGACACGAAGTTCAGATCGACTCCGAGTTCGGCGGCCACGCGGCGCGCGTTGGGGGACGCGAAGAGTCGACCGCCGTCGCGACGCGGTGTGGGAGCGACCGCGGTTGGGGCAGCAGATGCGGAAGGGGCTGCTGACGCGACGACGACCGGAGCACTCTCCTTGGTCGGGGCGACGGGCGGCTGCTCGCCTTCGGCGAGGAGATAACCGATGACCGCACCACACGCGTGTGTACTGCCGACCTCGGCCGACTGATGCAGAACACCTCCGCCGGCCGACTCGACATCGCTTTCGACCTTGTCGGTCTCGATGCGCAGAACCGCGGTGCCCGGGGTGATCGATGCGCCGTTGGGTACCAACCATTCGAGGATGGTGCCTTCCTCCATCGTCAGGCCGAGTTTGGGCATCAGGAATTCAGTGGCCATGGGATTCTCCGGAGGAAGTAACGGGGTCGATGTCGAAACGTCGGTCACGCGCGGCGAGCACGAGGGTCTTCTCCACGTCGATGAGCAAGGGTCCGCTGCTCTCGACGCGGCAGGTGACCGAACCGGCGGGGGAGACGGGGCGATCGCGTTCGCCGTCGAAGGCAAGGATGGTTCGTCCGCTGATGGTCACGGCCTCGCCGTCGTGGAGCGGTCGCACTTCGGCGACGTCCATGGTGGTGAACGAGCCGGGTGCCAACGGAACACGAACGCGTCGACCGCCTTCGCCGAGTCGCACGAGAACTCCACCCGATTCCCAACGATCGATCGGGTGGATGCGACCGGCGATCGCCGACAGACCGGTGGAGGCCGGGGTGGCCACCGCGGCCACGACGGCGCGGATCGTGTGCGGGTCGCGCACCGCGCGGGCACCCACGAAATCGGCGTCGATGAAAGCGAGGTCCACGAGCGCTACGTCGTCAACCGACGAATCGGTGTCGTCGATGTGCACGACGATGCGCTTGCTTCGTCGTCCGACGTGTTCGAGGGAGACCGCCCCCGATGCCACGTAGCCGGCCGCTGCACCAGCCGATGTGCCGTCGATGGCCGACGGATAGACGTTGTTGGTGCCCGTCGAAATGGCAATGAGAGGTGCGTCGGGCCAACCGAGGGCGACGTCCCGGGAGGTGCCGTCACCGCCGAGTGCGATCACCGCACCGGCCTGTTCCTTCCAGAATCGGCGGGCGGCGCCGATCGTGTCGTAACGCGAACCGGTGACCGGCTCGTCCACGATTTCGACTGGCACATCGAGTCCGTCGGCGGCGCGCTCACCGAGGCGGTGCGTGTCGGGCGCGATGAGGATGCGTTCGGCACCGGCTTCGGCGGCGGCCACGATGGCGCGCCGCACGATGCCCACCTTGGTCACGTCGGACGTGTGCGTCGCCGGGGTCACCAGACGACGAATGTCCTTGCCCGCGTTCGGGTTGACGATGATGCCGACGGTCGACACGGTGTGGTTCAGGCTCCGACCCGCATGAGTGCGTCGCGGATTCCGGCTTCGATCGCCTTGGCATCGGGGATGTAGTGCTGTTCGAGGGCCGGTGAGAACGGCACCGGCGAGAACGGTGCGCCGATGCGCCCGACCGGCGCATCGAGATAATCGAAAGCCTGTTCCTGGATCTGAGCGGCGATCTCGGCGCCGAGTCCACCGAAGCGAACGGCTTCGTGCACGACGAGCACACGGTTGGTGCGCTTGGCCGAGGCGACGACCGTCTCGGTGTCGAACGGCTGAAGCGTGCGCGGATCGATGATCTCGCACTCGATTCCCTCGGCGGCGAGCTTCTCGGCGGCGGCCACCGACTCGTGCACCATGCGTCCGTAGGCGACGATGGTGACGTCCTTGCCCGCCCGGACGATGTTGGCCTTGCCGAGCGGAATCTCGTAGCGCTCGGTGGGCACGTGACCGGTGAGGCCGAGGAGTCGCTTGTGCTTCACCATGACCGTCGGGTTGTCCTCGTTGATGCAGGCCGTCATGAGGCCCTTCATGTCGTACGGACTCGACGGATACACGACCTTCAATCCGGGGATGTGACACAGGATCGCCTCGAGCGACTGACTGTGTTGCGCGGCGGCCGAGAGTCCACCACCACCAGCGGTGGTGATCGTGAGCGGCAGGGTGGCGGTTCCACCGAACATGTACTTCAACTTGGCCGCCTGATTGACGATCTGGTCCATGGCCACGCAGATGAAGTCCATGAACATGAGGTCCACGATGGGGCGCAAGCCGGTGGCCGCGGCGCCGACTCCGAGTCCGACGATCGCTTGTTCACTGATGGGGGTGTCGACCACTCGGTCGGTGCCGAACTTGGCTTGCAGGCCGCCGAAGGTTCCGAACACACCGCCGAATGCTCCGATGTCCTCGCCGGCGCAGAACACCGAAGGGTCGGCTTCCATGGCCTGGCTCACGGCCTCGTTGAAGGCCATCACGTACGGGAGTTTGCGCTCGTCGCTCATCGCGCGCCTGCTTTCTGGGTGTAGACGTCGACCATCACCTGATCGGGTGCGGGCACCGGGCTGTCCTCGGCGAACTTGATTGCATTGTCGATGTCGTTGCGGAGTTCGGTCCAGATCTCCTCGAAGCGATCGCGGGTGGCGACCTTGTTCTCGACCATGCGGTCCTCGAGCGTGAAGATCGGGTCGCGTTCCTTCCAGCGAGCGACTTCGTCGTCGGAGCGATACTTCAAACCGAGGTTCTGCACGCCGTGGTGGTTGTAGAAGCGGTAGGTCTTGGCTTCGATCAGCGAAGGTCCACCACCGGTGCGGGCGCGTTCCACGGCTTCGAGGGCGGCCTCGTGCACGGCGATGACGTCCATGCCGTCGACGATCACGCCCGGCATGCCGTAGCCCGCCGCCCGATCGACGATGTCGGTGATGGCCATGGTCTTGTCGCGGGGCGTGAACTCGCCGTACTCGTTGTTCTCGCAGGCGAACACGATCGGCAGATGGAGAGCGCAGGCCATGTTGGCCGCTTCGTGGAACGCACCGATGTTGGTCGCGCCGTCACCGAAGAAGGCCACCGCCACCTGTCCTTGTTTGCGGTACTTGTTGGCGAAGGCGGCTCCGACGGCGATCGGTGAGCCAGCGCCAACGATGCCGTTGGCGCCAAGCATGCCGAGCGACAGGTCGCTGATGTGCATCGATCCACCCTTGCCCTTGCAGTAGCCGGTGGCCTTGCCCATGAGTTCGGCCATCATGCGGTTGAAGTCGCCGCCCTTGGCGACGAGATGACCGTGACCGCGGTGCGTCGACGTGATGTGGTCGTCGTCGTTGAGGGCGCCGCACACGCCGGAAGCCACCGCTTCTTCACCGACGTACAAGTGCAGGAAGCCCGGTAGGCGATTGGCCTCAGCCAGTCGACCGGCGGCCTCCTCGAACAATCGGATGCGGACCATGCGACGGTGCAGGTCGAATTGTTTGTCCGGTGTGATGGACATGTCGTCTCCTTGTTGGTGACTTCGGACGGGTGGATCAGGCGGACAGGCCGCGTGCCCAGCGCAACGAGCGCCGGAGCAATTCGTAATAGGCGGGTTTCTCCCACGAGCAACGCTCGATGCGCGGGTAATAGTCGAGGACCGGGGCCATGTCGTAGTGACCGCGGCAATGACCGAGTGTGTTGTAGAGGATCGATCCGGCTCCGAGGTCGCGGAGATACATCACGAGATGAGTGGGGTCGCACGAAGTCCAGTCGTGCTCTTCGAACCCCACGGCATCGCCCTGCCACGTGGTGTGCAGCAAGGGGTGGAGCGCCGAGCGGTCCGCGTACTCGCTCAGGTACAACTCATCGTCAGTGTCGAACGACTCGATACCCGAGACCAGCCAATGCGACGCGTCCGACACCTGCACGGTGTAGGGCTGGATCGGTGGATGGGCCACGAATTGGCTGCCGAGAGTGTCGGCCCACAGCGGGAACACACGCGGCGCCTCGACACCATTGGGGCCACCCAGCGTGAGAGCGGCATTGGTGCCATGCAGAGCAACCCAGCGGCCGCCTTGTTCGACCCACGTGCGGATCGCGCGTTGGGCGTTCTCGGAGGGACGAACGTCGCAGGTGTACGACACGAGGATCGACGAAGCCGTGATGCCGGCGGTGTCCTCGTAGTCGGGCTGCACGCGCACGCGGAACTCGTCGTGCTCGGCGAGCAACGCAAGGAGCTCGCGCCGGGCGAAGTCGATGTCGTGGTACTTGCCGCCGGCCACCAAGGTGACATCGATTCGACGCCCCGGAGCGGAAGTGCTCATGTTCGCGACCGGATCAGAAGTCGACGCGCTTCAGGAAGCCGCCGTCCACCGTGAGGTTGACGCCGTTGATGTGCTTGGCGCGGTCGCTCACGAGGAAGGCCACCGCGTTGGCGACGTCGTCCGGATTGCCCATGTGACCACCGGGATGCGCCTTCTCGGTCGACTCGAAGAACGGGGTCATGTGCTGCTTGATCATGTCCCAGTCGCCACCGTTCACGAAGATTGGTCCGGGTGACACGACGTTGCAACGCACGCCCTGGGCGCCGAGCACCTGGGCCTGGCCGAGCGTCCAGTTGGTGACGGCCGACTTGAGGGCGCTGTAACTGCCCGATCCACCTCCGAAGTGCTCGGTGGTGGCGGTGGTGCCGATGCTCACGATCGAGCCGCCGCCCTTGGTGAGGTGCTCAGTTGCGGCTTCGACGCCGTGGACGAGAGCCATGAGGTCGATGTTGAAGTTGTTGATCCAACCCTCGAGTTTGCGCGCCGGCTTGCCCGACGTGTTATGGACGTAGATGTCGATGCCGCCGAGCTGCTCGGCCGACGACGCGACCCACGCGCGCAGCGAATCCGAATTCCCGGCGTCCACGGCCGCGCCGACGACCTTGCCCTTCTTCGAGAGTTCGGCCACCGCGGCCGCGACTTCGTCGGCGTTACGGGCGCAGATCGCGACCGATGCACCTTCGTCGAGGAGCGTTTCGACGATCGCCCGACCGAGGCCCTTGGTCGAACCGGTGACGAGCGCCTTCTTGCCCTTGAGTCCGAGATCCATTTCTTCCCCCTTGTTGTGAATCTTGCTGGTTTTCGATGGCGGACGGCCCGCCGGCGAATGTTGTGGCTGAGACGCCGCAGCGACTCAGCGCTTGGTGTCCTTCCAAGGAAGGTCCTTGTCGACTCGCACATCGCCCGGCAGTCCGAGAACCCGCTCACCGATGATGTTGCGTTGCGTTTCGTCGGAGCCACCGGCGATGCGATAACCGGGCGCGCCGAGAACGTGTTCGCCCCATCCGTAGGTGCCCCACTCGCCGGTGTCGGCGATGAGCGACGGTCCTAGGATGCGCGACACCACGTCGGTGACCATGCGCATGCCCTCGGTCCAGATGAGTTTGCCGAGCGATCCCTCGGGTCCCGGGGGAGCACCGGCTCGCCGCATGTCGGCGGCGCGACGGTTGACGAATCCCTCCACACGGAAATGCGAGTAGGCCTTGGCGAGTTCTTGACGCATCACCGGATCGGCGGTCACACCCATCGCTCGCGCGGTGGCGAGAAGAATGCGCCACGATCCGCCCACTCGGGAGCCGCCACCACCGCCGTCGCCGGAGTGATCGCGTTCGAATCCGAGGGTCGTCAAGGCGACCTTCCAGCCCTCGCCTTCGGGTCCGAGTCGCATCGAGTCGGGGATGCGAACGTCGTTGAAAAACACTTCGTTGAACGACGATCCGCCGCTCATCTGCTTGATCGGCCGGATCTCGATGCCGGGCAGATCCATCGGGATGATGAAAGCAGTCATGCCCTTGTGCTTCACGACGTCGACGTTGCTGCGCGCGATGAGTTCGCCGTACTTCGAGAACTGGGCGCCCGAGCTCCAGACCTTCTGTCCGTTGATGACCCATTCGTCCCCGTCGCGCTCGGCGCGACACGCGAGCGAGGCGAGGTCGCTGCCAGCACCCGGTTCGGAGAACAACTGACAACAGAGGTCACGAGTGGCGAGGAACCGACCGACGAAGTCGGCCTTCTGCTCGGGCGTCCCGAACAGATTGATGGTGGGGGCGATGAGGCCGACGGTGACGCTGTGCGTCTCGTGGCCGGTGGGCATCGCGAACTGTGCTTCGAGTTTGGAGAACGCCCGCGCGTATTCGCGGGGCAGACCGAGGCCACCGTGTTCGACCGGCCACGTGATGGCGTGGTATCCGCGCTCGGCCTTCTTGCGGGTCCAGCCACTCGCACGATCGAGCAGGGCCTGTTCTTCTTCGAAGGAGAGCGAATGGAACACCGACACCGAGAACTCGCCATCACCCCACACGAGGTCTTTGTCTTCGGTTCCGCTCGACCGGTACTCGGCATTGGCTTCGAGCCAGGCCTTGGCCTCGCGGGTGAACTCTTCGAGAGAGGGAAGGGCCGTGGTGGTCACGACTCCACCGTAATTGACCGTCCGATCAGTAAGGCAACCGTGCCCGGACGCTCGACCCGATTCGGCGCGGGTCGTGCCGCCATACTCGTCACATGGCGCGGACCAGCAAGAAGAGCCGGACCCTCGGTCGCCCACCGGCCACCGACTCGGCCGAAACCCGCCGCCGGATCCTGGCCATCGCCCGCGAGGCCTTCGCCGTTCACGGTTACGAGATCACCACCAACCGGGACATTGCCAACCAAGCCGGCATCACCCCGGCTGCGCTGTACCACTACTTCCCGTCGAAAGCCGATCTTTATGTGGCGGTCCTCGAGGATGTCCAGGGTCTGGTCTCGGCTCGGTTCAACGATGCGGTCGTCGGCCGGTCGTCGTTTCTCGAGCGATTCGACGGTGTTCTCGATGCCGCGCACCTTCTGAACGGTGAGGATCCCTCCTACGCACGCTTCCTGGGTGCCGTCCGTGTGGACTCGCGTCGCCATCCCGAAATGGCGGCCGCCCTCAATCACGCCCAACTCCCGACCCAGAAGTTCGTGGTCGAGCTCGTGGAAGAGGCCGTGACGGCCGGCGACATCGATCGGTCGCACCGATCGATGGTGCTCTCGTTCATCCTCACCACCTTGTCGGGTCTCACCGACACCGCGTCCGATGATCAGCGTCATCACCGCACCGCCATCGAGGCGGCCAAGGCTGCGCTGCGCGGAACCCTTCTCGCCGACCTCAGCTGAGCGTCTAACCTTCGACCGTTCGGTCGGGCATTGGGGGCTCGCCGACGAGGGGGTGTCTGATGGGTTCCTTGGACGGGCGGGTCGCCTGTGTGACGGGCGGGACGCGGGGGATCGGGCTGGCCATCGCCAAGGCCTTCCTCGCCGAAGGTGCGCGAGTCGTGATCAACGGTCGGGATCCGGCCAAGGCTGCGAAGTCCCTCGCCGAACTCGGCGCCGGTGATCGTGCGCACTTCATCGCCGGTGACGTGAAGAAGCGCGAGGACTGCGAAGCCATCGTCGACGGAACGGTGACTCACTTCGGTCGCATCGACATCCTCGTGGCCAACGCGGGTGGTGCGGCCGGATTCGCGCCGGTGGCCGAACTCACCGACGAGGCGATGGACGACGCGATCAAGTGGAACCTCTGGCACACGCTGTGGGTCATGCGTCGGGCCTTCAAGTACATGATTCCGCAGGGCTATGGACGCGTCATCAACGTGTCGTCAGTGGAGGGCAAGGCCGGCAAGCCCGGCATGTCCACCTACGTGGCGGCCAAACACGCGGTGAACGGACTCACGAAGTCGGCGGCCAAGGAAGTCGGGCCACTCGGCATCACGGTGAATGCCGTGTGTCCGGGAGTGATCGAAACCGACATCGTGAAAGAAGGTGGCGCTGGAGCGGCCGCGGCCATGGGTCTCACGTACGACCAGTTGCTCGCGACCTTCGCCGCCGACTCGGCCACCAAGCGCATCAACGAAGTCGAGGACGTCGCCAACGTGGCGGTGCTCCTCGCCTCGGAGATCGGCGGCGGAATCACCGGTTCGCTGATCTCCATCGACGGCGGAACCTCGCCCTACTGACCCTCTGCGGAACGAACAGGAGAACCTGATGGGAAAGCTCGACGGAAAGATCGCTTGCATCACGGGCGGAACCCGCAGCATCGGGCGGGCCATGGCCGATGCGTTCATCGCCGAAGGTGCGACGGTCGTCGTGAACGGTCGCGATCCGATCAAGGGTGAGCGCTGTCTGGCGGAGATGAACGCCGGTGATCGCGCCGCGTTCTACGCCGGTGACGCGGCCAAGCAGTCGGTGGTCGAAGGATTGATCGACTTCACGATCGAGAAGTTCGGACGGCTCGACATCTGTTGTCTGAACTCCGGCGGCGTGCAGGCGACGGCGCCGGTGGCGATGATGTCCGACGAGGAGTGGAATCTCGAGATCGACTGGAACCTCAACCACGTTTTCTGGGGTATGCGTCGGGCGCTTCAGCACATGATTCCCCGTCAGTCGGGTCGAGTCATCGTGACGTCGTCGGTCGAGGGCAAACTCGGCAAACCCGGTCTGCCCGGTTATGTCGCCACCAAGCACGCGGTGAACGGACTCGTGAAGTCGGCCGCCCACGAGGTCGGAACCATGGGGATCACGGTCAACGCGATCCTGCCCGGCATTATCGAGACCGACATCGTGCGTGAAACGGGCCCGGCTTCGGCCGAAGCCATGGGTGTCGGTTCGTACGAGGCGCTCATCGAGATGTTCTGCAGCGAGTCGTCGATCAAACGCCCCAACCGGGTGGAGGAAGTCGCGGCCGTCGCGGTGCTTCTCGCATCCGATGCAGCGCGCAACATGACGGGGTGCCTCTTCCCGGTCGACGGCGGAACTCTTCCGTACTGACTCGATCCGCTGAACACGTGGAGAAATATTCGCACCTCGCTCGGGCCAATGACCTCGAACCGTCGGAAGGGCACCGCCATCTCCTGACCCAATGCCCCGTTCACCGTGAAGAATCTTTCGATCCGGCGTTCTATGTCGTGAGTCGGCACTCCGACGTTCTGCAGATGTTGCTCGCGCCCGAGCAATGGCTCAATGGCGACGGCCCCGGGATCTTCGTGCAAAACGGGGGTGTGCTCGGTGCGGCCGACGATCCGGATCACCGACGTCAGCGCAAGGTCCTTCAGGACGGGTTTCGGCCGGCGGCCATCGCGTCCCTTGCGCCGCGCGTGGAGGACATCGGTCGCCAGATGTGGAGCCAGCACTTCGCCACCGACGGCGAAGGCGACTTCGTGCGGCTGTTCGCCTTCCCGTTTCCGGCCGACGTGATCGCCGAAATGTTGGGGGTGAAGGCCGATGACCGCGATCGATTCGGGGAGTGGTCGGACGACATCGTCAACGGTCTGGGTGGTGGAGACCTGCGTCTCGTCGAACGTGCAAATCAGGGGATCTATTCGATCGTCGACGAGTTGGTCGCCGATCGGCGTCGACTCATCGAGGACGGCCACGAACCGCCCGACGACCTGACCACCGTTCTCACGCGAGCGCACCTCGCCGGCGAACTCGCCTACGCCGAAGTGCGACAACTCGCGCAACAGGTGTTGGTCGCCGGGCACGAGACGACGGCAAGCCTGATCGGATTGATGTTGTATCGCCTGGCCACCGAGCCCTCGCTCATGGAATCGTTGCGCGCCGATCCGGATCTCGTTCCGATGGCGGTGGAGGAGTTCCTTCGCTACGACTCGCCGGTCCAGGGTCTGTTCCGCACCAACAAGCAGTCGTGCCCGTTGGGTGATCATCAACTCGGCGAACGGACCAAGGTGCAACTGCTCTTCGCGGCGGCGAATCGCGATCCTGAGGTGTTCGACGAACCCGATGCGATCCGGCTCGATCGTTTCGAGCCTGGTTCGCGACCGCATCTGGCGTTCGGTTGGGGCGTTCACCACTGCATCGGAAACGCGCTCGCTCGCCGGGAGGCCCAACTCTCGCTACGGATGATGATCGACACCTTCGAGCGAATCGAGATCATCGGGCCGGTCGCCGTCAATCAGCCATTCATTCTCCGCGGTCTGACCACGCTGCCGATCCGCTGGACCGTGCGACGATCCGACCCGCAGCGCCACCCGGTCGAGGCGTAGGTTCGCATCGTGCCCACGACCCGAGTTTCGATCGTCACCGGTGCGGCCTCGGGTATCGGTCGGGCAGTGGTCGATCGACTCGTGCAACGAGGTGAGAAAGTCGTCGCCATCGATCGGCCGGGTGATGCACTCGACTCGTTGGTGAACGACGGAATCGTCGAAACGGTGGCCGGTGACGTCACGGACGAGGCGGTCAATGCCGAAGCGGTGCGGGTGGCCGAGTCAGTGTTCGGCGGTCTCGATGCGGTCGTGCTCAACGCCGGAGTGCCAGCGAGCGGCGACATCGTCGATCTTCCGCTCGAGGTCTTCGATCGCACGTGGGAGGTCAACGTCCGTGGTGTGCTGCTCGGCATCCGGGCGGCGGTGCCGGCACTGCGCCGACGTGGTGGCGGACGCATCGTCGTCACCGCTTCGACCTCGGGTATCGGCGCCGATCCCAACATGTGGCCGTACAACTCGGCCAAGGCCGGTGCCATCAACCTCGCGCGTGGCGCGGCCCTCGATCTCGGAGCCGATCGGATCAACGTCAACGTCGTGTGCCCCGGACCCACCGAGACCGGCATGACGAAGGGACTCGCTGCCATGCCGCCTGTGTACGACTCGTTGCGACGTGCGATACCACTTCAGCGATGGGGTCGGGCCGATGAAGTCGCATCGGTGATCGTGTTCCTCGCGTCCGACGACGCGAGTTTCGTCACTGGTGCAGTGGTGCCGGTCGACGGAGGCATCACCGCGAACACCGGACAGTTCACACCACGGGCACTGCCCGGCGAATGAATTCTCGAACGAAGGAGTCAACCATGGCCGAACACCCGGAGAACTACGAGGACGTGACCGTCTACGGACTCGACGACGATGTCGAGGAGCAGTTGCTGCTCGCGCACAACGAGTGCACCTTCATTTGGTCGAACAAGGAGGGTTGGCCGGTCGGAGTGATCATGTCGTACGTGTGGCGAAAGGGTTGTTTCTGGCTGACCGCGTCCTCCCAGCGCGCCCGTATCGCGGCCGTGCGTCGTGATCCGCGAGTCTGCGTGGTGGTGACTTCCACCGGCTCGTCGTTGCCGCGCAACAAGGCGATCACCTGGAAGGGGAACTGCGAACTTCTCGACGATCGGGAGACGAAGGACTGGTTCTACCGCGAGCTCGCCGATGCGATCATGGGTGGCCGCAACGCCCGCAGCGATGCCTTCGCCGAGTTCCTCGACTCGCCCCGCCGTGTGATCCTGAAGGTGACTCCGACTCAACGAATCGGCTACGACGGGGCCAAGATGGGCAAAGCGACCGCGGAGTGGATGGCCGAGCGGGCCAAGAACGGCAATTGAAATCACCACCGAGGGTGTGATCCCTCGGAGATACGGAGAAGCAAGTGACCACGAAACTCGGACTCTCGGCCGACGAAGTCCTCACCACCACTCGTTCGGTACGCAAGCGCCTCGACTTGACCAAGCCTGTACCGCGTGACGTACTCGTCGAGTGCGTCGAGATCGCGCACCAAGCACCGACCGGTTCCAACATGCAGGGCTGGCGCTGGCTGTTCGTGGTGGATCCGGCCAAGAAGAAGGCTCTGGCCGACATGTACCGCGCCAACTTCTACCCGTACATCAACGATCCGAATCGGCCCAAGCGTGACGATCAGGGAGAGCGCATTCTCGACTCGGCCACCTACCTCGCCGACATCCTCGATCAGGTTCCCGTGCTCCTCATACCGTTGATCGCTGGTCGGCTCGACACTGGCACCCCGGCGTTCGGTCAGGCCTCGGCGTGGGGATCTTTGCTTCCGGCCGTATGGAGTTTCATGCTCGCGTTGCGCGAGCGTGGTCTCGGCTCGGCGTGGACCACGTTGCATCTTCCGAACGAACGCGAGGCCGCCGACCTTCTTGGTATTCCGTTCGATCAGTACACACAGGCCGGCCTCTTCCCGGTGGCGTACACCATCGGCACCGATTTCAAGGTCGCCAAGCGAGTGCCGGCGGAGAAGTTCATCCGCTGGGACACCTGGACCTGATCAGGCGGGAGCAACCCACTCTCGGGCCGCGGTCGATGCGGCCCAGTGAATCGCGTTGTGGAGCACTCGTCGGAAGTTCGGGTCGGCGTACGTCACCGGCCCGTCACCGAACTGCAGATAAGCGAGCGGTGAACGGCCGGCTTTCTTCACCCAGCCCACGAGATTGCTGCCGGCCGGATGACTCCAGCCCTCGTTGGAGTTGCGCCGACCGCGGATCGCGAGATCGGCCGAGAAGAACCGCGACGGATCGTGAACCGGGAAGTCGGTGCGCATGATGGGCGTCACCGAGTCCTCGAACACGGGGAAGCAGTAGAGCTCGTCGACGATCTCGAAACGCGAGGGCAATCCGTCGCAGATCGGATGGCTCGGATCCACGATCTCGACGGTGTGCTTCACGTCGAACACGTAACCCGAGTCGGGATAGTCGATTCCTCGGAGGCTCGCCGGTTGATAGTGGAAGCGTCCGCCGACGAGTTCGGCGAAACCTTCCCACGCCGGCCAGCCAGCCACCGCGTGGTGCATGAACACGAGGCCGGTGCCCCGCGACTGGAGTTCGTCGAGCACGGACCTCACCGTGGATGACGGTTCGGGGAACTCGACGGGTGTTTCACCGCCGGTGAAACGGAGACCGGGCATGTCGTAGAACACCACGACATCGGAGCCGACCGACGGCGTGGATGCTTTCGTCCATGTGATGTCCGGGAACGAATCGAACACCGCGAAGAAGGGGTCGGCCTCGAATGGATGACCGCCGGTGACGACCTGAACGGAGACGGTCACTTGTCGATCGGTGCCTGCGCGAGTCGATGGTTGGCGATCTGCGGACCACCGACCCATCCGCACAACTGCGGATCGCATTCGCGGATGTCGCCCTCGATGTGGCGTCCGTCGATCGCGAAGATTCCCCACTGCCCGTCCTTGGACACACGAATGTTGCCGTGGCCGTCCTGCTCGTAGAGCGCCTTGGTGAAGGGATGGACGATGCCGCGCATCACTTGCCCCCGTTCATCCACTCGTCGTACTTCTGGTGCAACCAGCGAACTTTGGCCTCTTGGTAGTTGGCCAAGGTGATGCCGGGTTTGAAAGTTGTCTCGAGACCGAGTTGGACCTTCGACATGTTGAACACGTCCTGATCGAAAACTTTCGCCAACATGCCGAGTTCGGGCGCGTCGGTCCAGGGCTGTGTGACCGCGAGATCGCGACGAGTGGCGGGCTTGGGGCGCTCGCCCTTGAACGGGGCGAGGAACATGACTTCCATGATCGAGGAGCGGTGGTCGTCGCCGTTCGGGCGGAAGCGGTAGACGATGCGGTTGAAGGCTCCCCACGGATGGAAGTTGGGGAACACCGTGTAGTCGATGCTGTCCATGAACTCGGCATCGCTCATTCGATCGACGTGATCGCCGACGACGGGTCGCCAACGTTCGCGCGCGCCGATGGCCCCCACCGCGCGTGCCGTGGCCCCATCGGGAATGGCGATCGGGCTCTCCTGATCGACGCGAACATCGAGCATCGAACTCATCATCTCGTCCTCGGAGACCTCGTACCAGAGGAGCGGACTCGGAGTG
>Ga0075471_10001275_pt1 | contig 16428 bp, 2 predicted proteins | sample DEB19_08_DNA_2_FD_74787 | JGI IMG/M metagenome (GOLD analysis project Ga0075471, IMG submission 74787) | Aqueous microbial communities from the Delaware River and Bay under freshwater to marine salinity gradient to study organic matter... | ecosystem: Environmental > Aquatic > Marine > Coastal ... | reverse complement strand
GACACGTTCAGCACGTTGCCGCTGATCTGTCCGGGGAGGTTGGCCAGCGTTATGCCGCCGTTGGCCGCCGAGAGCGTGACGTTGCCGGTGCCGGCGATCACATTGCCGTTGCCCGTCAGGCTGCCGTTGACGAGGGTGATCGTGATGTCGCCGTTGTTCGTGGCAACGTTGGTGCCGGCCTCGAGCAGCGTGTTGAGCTCGGTCACGGTCAGCGTTTGGCCGTTCCCCGTGATCTTCGCGATCAGCGTGCTGACGTTCGTGTTGAGCGACGAGCTGGAATTCGCGGTCACGTTCAAGACGTTGCCGCTGATCTGGCCGGGGAAGCTGTTGAGCGTGATGCCGCCCTTGCTCGCGTTGAGCGTCACGTTGGCCGATCCGGCGATGATGTTGCCGTTGCCGTAGAGGCTGCCGTTGACCAGGTTGATCGACACGTCACCGTTGTTGGTGCGGATGTCGGTGCCCGCCTCGAGTAGGTTCGTGAGCTCGTTGACGGTGAGCGTCTGATTAACGCCGGTGATGTTGGCGATGAGCGTGCTGACGTTCGAGTTGATGGCGGTGCTGCTCTGCGCCGTCACGTTGAGGACGTTGCCATTGACCTGGCCCGGCGAGGCGACGAGCGTGACGCCGCCGTTGGCCGCGGAGAGCGTGACGTTGCCCGTGCCGGCGGTGATGTTGCCCGCACCGACGATGCTTCCGTTGGCGGCGGTCAGCGAGACGTCGCCGTTTCTGCTGAAGATCGCGCCGGTGAGCGTCAGCGGGCCATTCGACGCGGTGAGGCTGACGAGGCCGCCATTGCCGGTGATGCCGACGTTCGTGACGGCCAGGCCGTTCCCGACCTGGCCCTCTTCCGTGTTGTCAAGATCGGTGTAGCTGAGCGACTGCCCGGCTCCGCGGATCGTGCCTTGGATCCCGGTCACGATGCCGGCCAGCGTCGAGCTGTTGAGGATGTCGAACGAGAGGATGTTGCCGGTGATGGCGCCTCCCGAGAGGTTCTGCACCGTGATCGCGCCGTTGGCGGCGGAGAGCGTGACGTTGCCAAAGGATGCTTCGGTGCCCGCGTAGATCTGGGCGTCGTCGTTGATCGTCAGGTTGCCCGTCGCGAGATTGACGACTATCGGGGCGGCGTTGCCGAAGGTGGAGATGCCGGTGAGTCCGTCCAGCTGGGCGATGTTGAGATCCCTCGCCTGGTTCACGGTCACGCCGCCGACTCCGCTGATGGCGAGCTGGTCGACGTTGGTGCCGATGATCACCAAGTCGCCGTCCATCACTTGCAGGGAGTGCGCCGTGATCTGGTTTGCGGCGGGCAGTATCAGGTCGTAGCCGTTGTTCAGGCCATCGACCTGCAGAACGACGTTACCGTTGCCGGCATTGATCAAACCGGTGCCGGTGAGGTTGCCGCTCGCGAGCGCGATCTTGATGTCGCCGTCGCTCGTGATGACGTCGCTGCCGAGGAGCAGATCGGTGGCCTCGGCGACGATGAGCGAGCTGTTGGCGCCCGTGAGGTTCGCGACGAGCTGTGTCACGCTCGTGCCGACGGAGACGTTATTCTGCGCGAGCAGCGTCAGCACGTTGCCGCTGATCTGGCCGTCTGTGGCAAGCGTGATGCCGCCGGTGGCCGCGTTGAGCGTGACGTTGCCCGTGCCGGCGGTGATGAACCCGTCGCCGGCCAGATCCCCGGTCGAAAGATTGACGATGACGTCGCCGTTTTGCGTGCCGACTCCGCCGGCTGCAATGTTCAGGCCGGCCGTTTCGACGATCGTGAGCGACGTCCGGTTGCCGGTGATGGTCGCCACGAGCGCGTCGACCGACGTATCAACGGACGAGTCGTCTCGGGCGTTGACGGCGAGCGTGCCGCCACTTACGTCGCCCGTGAGCTGAACGCCTCCGATCGGCGCGCTGAGAGTCACCGCGCCCGTCCCGGCGCTGATGCTGCCGCTGCCGCTCAGACTTCCGGCGAGATTCTGCACCAGGATGTCGCCGTCGAGCGTGACCACGTTGAAGGAGACGTTGCCGGGAGACCGCGATTCGATCGTGAGCGTGGCACCGCTGGTCGCGATGTTCGCGACAACAGCTGCGGCATTGGTGACGAGCGTGGAAGAGGTCGAGGCATTGGTCGTCACCTGATTTGCGGTGATGACGCCGGCGACGCCCATCGTCACGCTGCCCTGCGGCACGTTGAGCGTCACGTCCCGGCCACCGGTGGCCCCGGCCTTCACGGCGCCGTTGATCACGAGGTTGGCGGGCAGGACACCGTCGCCGACGTCGAACCTGATGCTGCCGTTGCTCGTGAGGGCGCTCATGAGCGTGAAGTCGAACGGCCTGCTGATGAGCATGTCCTGGTTGTCGCCGGTGATCTGCGCCCAGAGCCTGGTGAATGTCGTGTTCGTGTTGTCGAGCTGGTCCTGGGCGGTCCAGTCGAAGTCGGACGCCGAGATCAGGCCCGTGCCGAGGATCGAGCCGTTCACGTTAAGCGTGATCTTGCCCGGCGTGCGGATCTCGCCCACGCGGTCGAGATCGCCCGCGTCGACCCGGATCGAGATGTCGCCGGAGGCGATGATGTTCGCCGGATCGACGGTGAGTCCCGACGTCTCCACGACGGTGAGGCCGCCGTTGGCGATGGCCGCGGCGAGGTTGTTGACGTTGGTGTTGAGCGTGCTCGTGGAATTCGCCGCCACGGTCAGCACGTTGCCGCTGACCTGGTTCGTCGTGGTGTTGAGCGAGATGCTGCCGAGGCCGGCGGTGAGCGCGATGTTGCCGGTGCCGGCGACGATGCTGCCGGTGCCGTTCAGGCTGCCGTTGACCAGGTTGATCGAGATGTCGCCGTTGTTGGTGGCGACGTTCGTGCCCACGGCGAGCAGGGCGTTCAACTCGTTGACGACCAGCGTGTTGCCCGGGCCAGAGATGTTGGCGACGAGCGTGTTGACGTTCGTGTTGATCGCCGTGTTGTCGCGGGCCGAGATGTTCAGCACGTTGCCGGCGATCTGGCCGGCCGACGTATTGAGCGTGATGCCGCCCTGGCCGGCGGCCAGCGTGACGTTGGCCGTGCCGGCGACGATGTTGCCGGTGCCTGTCAGGCTGCCGCTGGTCAGCGTGATCGAGATGTCGCCGTTGTTGGTGGCGACGTTGGTGCCGGCCTGGAGCAGGTTGTTGGCCTCGGTGACCGTGAGCGTCTTGCCCGCCCCCTTGATGTCGGCCACGAGCGTGGAGGCGTTCGAGTTGATCGCGGCGTTGTCAGACGAACTGATCGTGATCACGTTGCCCCGGACCTGACCGGCGGTCGACGTCAGGGCGATGCCGCCCGCCGCGGCGTTGAGCGAGACATCGGCGGCGCCCGAGCCAGCCACAATGTTGCCGGCGCCCGTGATGTCGCCCGCCGTCAGCTGGATCGCGATGTTTCCGGTCGCCGTGACGTCGGTGCCGATCGACAGCGATTTGCTCTGGACGACGTTGAGGTTCGATCCAACTCCGCTGACGTTCGCGACGAGCGTTGTGACGTTCGTGGCGAGCTGCGTGGTGGACGACGTCGTCACGCTCGCCACGTTGGCCGTGATGCCGCCGGCGGGCATCGTGACCTTGGTCGCGTTGATAACGACGTTGTTGAAGCCGGCGGTGTTTTGGCCCGCGAGGACGCCGCCCGAGATGGAGAGCGAACCCGCCGCGTTGTTGAAGGTGATGTCGCCGCTGTCGGTGACGGCATTGATCACCGAACGCGGCGCCGCGGCGGCCGAGAGGTCGAGCGTGTTGCCCGCGCCCGTGACGTTGGCCGACAGGCTATTGTAGGAGAGCCCGGCCTCCTGGGGCTGATTGAGCGCCGTCCAGGAGAGCACGTTGGCGGTGACCTGTCCCGTGCCGTTGATCGTGCCGCCGGCCACGGTGAGCGTGGCGTTGCCGTTCACGGCGTTGATCGTGCCGCCGCGGGTGAGGTTTCCGGCGAGCAGCGTGATCGAAACGTCGTTCGAGGCGACGACGTTGGCCGCGGAGATCGCCAGATCGTCGGCCTCGACGACCGTCAGCGAGCCCGAGGTGACGTTGGCGGCGAGCGCGGTCAGCTGGGTGTTGACCGAGGCGTCGAGCTTTGACGTCAGCGTGAGCGCGTTGCCGCTGATCTGATCGGTGGCGGAATTGAGCGTGATGGCGCCCTGGCTGGCGTTCAGCACGACGTTGCCGGCGCCGGCCACGATGTTGCCGGCGCCCGACAGGTTGCCGGCGGCGAGGATGATCGAGACGTCGCCGTCGATCGTGCGGACGTCCGTGCCTATCAGGACCCCGTTGCTCTCGTTGATGGTGAGGGACTGGTTCGCCGCCGTGATGGTGGCGATGAGCGAGTCGACGCTCGTGTTGAGCGCCGAGCTGTTCTGCGCGGTGACGTTGAGCACGTTGCCGATGACTTGGCCGACGTTTGCGACCAGCGTCACGTTGCCCGTCGCGGCCTGCAGGGTGACGTTGCCCGTGCCGGCGGCGATGGTGCCGAGGCCGCCGATATTGCCGGCGGTCGAGATGATCCTGACGTCGCCGTTGTTCGTGGCGACGGAGCCGATGGAGAGGTCGTCGGTCTCGGTGACGTCGAGCGACTGGACGTTGCCCGTGACGTTGGCAACGAGCGTCGCGATGCGGGTCGACAGCGACGAGGTGTTGAGGGCGGTGACGTTGAGGACGTTGGCCGTCACGAGCCCGGCACCGCTCACGCTGCCGTTCGCGGCGCTGAGCGTGACATTCTGCGTTTGCAGTCCGCCGGAGTTGACGGCGCCGGTGATCCCGATGTTGGCGGGGACGACGGCATTGGACACGGTCACCGAGATCGCGCCGTTATTCGTGCTCACGCCCGAGAGGTTCAGTGACTGGGACCGGTTCACCGTGAGCGGATTGCCCGGGCCGGTGACCGACGCGGACAGCGTCCCGTAGGCGGCGTTCGCGCTCGAGAGGAGCGACGAGTTCTGCGGCGCGGTGTAGTTGATCGTGCCGGTGGAGATGATCACGCCGTTGTCGATCACCTGGCCGGTCGTGCCGTTGACCGCGAGGAACAGCGTCCGACTCCCGAGCGTGGTAATGGTGCCGTTCAAATCGATGTTCGCACCGGTCGGGCTGGTGACGATCGTCACGTTGCCGACGGCGCTGTTGATCGTGGCGGCGCTGGTCAGGATCACATTGGCACCGGTGCCTCGCAGCGTGATGGATCCGTTGGCAGCCGACACGTTGCCCGCCACGACCAGATCGGGGCCGCTCTGCAGCGTGACGTTGCCGGTGCCGCCGGCCACCGCCTTGGTGACGGTGAAGTTCGCCACGCCCGTGCCGCCTGCGTTGAGGCTGCCCGTCGTCGTGGTCGCGGAGAGATACGCGGATTGCACGCTCATGCCCAAGTCGATGCCGGTGGCAGCAGCGACGTTGACGAGCGCGCCGGTGCCGTTCCCCGTCACGAGAAACGCTGCCGAACGCACCTGGCCGCCGGTCGAGACGAGCTGGATGACGCGGTTGTTCGCGGAGATGTTCCCGTTGACCGTCAAGTTACCGCTCGACGTCATCGTGATGTTGCCGCCGGCCGCGGAGTTCACGCCCCCGGTCACGTTCAGGTCGCCCGTGACCTGGAACGCCAGCACGGGAGCCGAGCTGTTCACGACGCCGATCGCGAGCGACCGACCGTTGATCAGCGTGAGATTCCCGGAGACGTTGCCGGTGAACGAGGCGACGTTGGTGGTGAGCGTGCTGTTCGGGGCGACGCCGGCAGCGTTGAGGGCGAACGTGCCGTTGGTCGCATCGATGCTGCCGAGCGAGGACAGGATGCCCGTGCCTGTGGGCACCATGATCAAAATCCCGCCATTGCCGGAGGCGTTGATGGTGGCGTTCAGGCTCACGTTCGCGCTGTCGGACACGAGCTGGATGCCGTTCGCGTTCGTCGAGTTGAGCGTCGACGCGAAGCTCACGCACTGATAGGCGTGGGCGTCGATGCTGCCCGTGTCGACGGAACCGGCGAACGAGATGGTGCCGGCCTGCTGCGCCCGAACCGTGATGCCACCGGTGACGTTGACGGCGGAGCTCACCGTGACGCTGCCATTGATCGCCGACGCGAAGAGTGAGGCCGCTTTGAGCGAGCCTCCGGAGATCGAGATGTTGCCGGTCAGGCTCGCGTTGTTGTTGTCGCCGGTTTCAAAAAACAGGGCGCCGGCGTTGATCGTGCCTGAGGACGAGATCGAGTTTTGGGCGTAGGCGACGATGTTGGCCGTGGTGCTGATATTGCCCTGGAAGTCGACGATCGAGGGGTAGGTCGAGACGGATCGCGGCGGCAACGACGCCAGATTCGTATTGACGGAGGTGTTGAGGCTGTTGGCCTGCGGCACGCCGTTCTGACTGCCGGACAGCGTGCCGCCCGCGATGTTGAGGAACGGGTTGCCGATCTGCACGGCGTTGCCGATATCACCCAGCGTCACCAGGTTGGGGCTCGTGAACACCGTGCCGATGCTGAGCGACGGGACGAGCGGCCGGATGCCGGAGACGGTCGTGAAGGTCGAAGCGTCGGTCGGGAGCAGGTTGACACTCAGCAGCCCGTTGGCGGTCGCTTGCGTCGTGCCGCCGCCGCCGGTGATCGTGATCAGCGGGCTGGAATTCGCGCTCACGACGCCGTAGGTCGTGTTGTAGTAATACCCCTCGCCGGTCTTGGTGAAATTGATGGAGGCGACGCCGCCGGTCGCGTTGAGGGTCAATCCGGTGACTGTCGTGCCATTGGTGAGTTGCAGGTTCGTCAGGTCGGTGTAGCCGACACCGGCGTTCATCAAGCTGATGCCATTGATGAAGCCGGTGGCATTTACGGTGACACTGACGTTGGCCAGGCTGGCTCCGGAGGGGCCTCCAGTCGCCTGCCGCACTCGGTACATGCCGGCCACGTGACCGCCCACAGCGTCGTTGAATGCGAACGTGGTGGGCGTCAGCGTGGCATAGGCCGCCGCCTGACCGCCGCCAAACCCTGCGAACGTGCCCGCGGAATTGATCGTGACGGTGAGTGCGGCGTTGGTCGTGAATCCGCTGCCCGGAGAGAGATTCGTGATCCCCGCCAGGCCGGTCGATCGGAAGACCTGCACGGACGTGATGCCGGCGTAGGACGTCGTGGTGCCCTGGCCATGGACCGCATTGACGTTTGCAAAGGCGTTGGTCGGGTTGTTCGAGACGACAAGCGTGTTGTCGTTGTTTTGGAGGAGAAAGGCGTCCTGATCACCCCCGCTCGTGATCCAGATGCCGAGCGTGGTGCCGATCACGCCCGCGCCGATGTCGTTGACGACGCGCCGCTCCAGGAACTCCGGCTGGGCGAGCGTGAGCAGGTGGGTGTTGGTCAGCTTGTCGGCGGCCGACGCCATCGCCCCGCCGGCCAGATCGGCGAAGCCGTCGGCCAGCTCGCGAACCCTCCTCACCAGCCGCGACCGGCGGGCGGCCTGCAGCGAGGCATTCCACCGCCGGCGAAACAGCGTGGACAGCATGCCATACACGCGGCGGCGGAAGGTGAGGGCGATGTTGGGCTTGGTCATGGACATTCCTTCACGAAGACATCAGCGCCACGAAGAACGAACGAATGAAACGAATGACGAATGCGGAACTCGATCAGACGACGGCACACCCCTCGGCAGAAACAGCGGCCGCGCGGCGGCACTCGCCGCGCCGGCGCGGGCGCACGCCACCCCCTGACGGGAAACCAGACCCGAAACTGGGAATCATCGGCAGGCGACGCATCAAACTCCTCGACGGTTCGGCAGCCGCGGTCTGCCGTGCACAGCCTCCCCGCTCGACGGAGGGGGTTTCGCACGGCGCAGATTCCCCTGTCGACAGAAAGTCTTCCGGTAATACCCCCAACCGTGGGGCGGGTCAAGGAATTGGCAGAGAGGGTTTTCTCGCAGGAGAAAAAGGCTCGAGGCCGCAGGACCGTGCTTGGATGGCCCCGCCGGGGTGCGATCGCCGAGGCCATGAAGGAGGGCCAGGTCACTATCAGGAGGGGTTTGCGGGCCGGGCGGTTTGCACCGACCGTGCCGGTCAGTCGATCAGGATCGGCTGCCGGCCCGGCTGCTTCGAGAGCCGGTCGTGGTTCTCGAGCAGGTGGTCGATCGCCCGCACGAACGCAGGCACGTGCTCGTGGCTGAGCACCGTCGTGGCCAGGTCGGCAGTCTTCAGCCGCCGGATCATGCGGTCGCGGTAGTCGGGGTTGTCGATCATCCGCACGCCCAGGTCGATGTATTCCTGCTCGGAGCGGGTGATCAGCTCCTCGAGGCCCACCGTCGAGAGCAGGTAGGCGGTCGAGTTGTTGTAGAAGCGGTTGCCCGCCAGCGTCACGATCGGCTTGCGGAGGGTGAGCAGGTCGACGGCCGTGTTGTAGCCGCCGAACGGGTAGGCATCGAGCGCGAAGTGGGCCGACTCCAGGGCCGGCATGTACTGCTCGAAGACCAGGTCGGGCAGCACCTGCACCCGCTCCTCGCCGAGGATGTTCTTGATCGCCCGGTCGAGCGGGATGAAGCCGTTGCCGAGGATCGCGCCGCCCGGGAAAAAGTGGAATTTCACGGGGGTTTTCGCCTTTTCGACGATCTGCCGGAGCCGGTGCAGGTGGTCGCTGTTGATCTTCTGGCCGCTCCAGGTGCAGTTGATGATCACCGGCGAGGCGGGGAGCGTGGGATAGGTGAGCTGGTAGTCGAGCGGCACCGGCGCCTGGGCGCAGCCGGGGATCAGAACCAGCCGCTCCGAGTAGTGCTCGCGAGCCCGGTCGATCGCCTCCGTCTCCCGGCCGCCGATCCAGTAGTCGATCTTCGAGCCGAACGTGCTCACGGGGTGGCCGTAGTTGGTCACCTGGATGGGCGCGATCCGCATGTTGGCCAGGATGATGCTCTCGATGCTCATCCCGATGTCGGGATAGTAGGCCATCGCGAAGTCGTTGTCCTGGATGGCCTTGATGTCGCTGGCGTCGACGGAGGCGTCGTAGCGGCGGACCTCATGGAAGAGGCTCGTGTCGAAGTCGGCCCGCTCGCGGCCGAGCGTCACCAGCACGAGGTCGTGGTCCTTGGCCAGCGCCTCGATGAAGGGCTGCTGCGAGCGGTAGACGCTCTGCCGCTTGAACCACATCGAGGTGAGGATGGCGATCCGCCGCTTTTTCGGCGTGTTGCGGATCGGCTGGCTGCACAGCGGCGTGGCCTGGAAAAGCCGGTTGATCCGCTGTTTTACGAGGTAATCCCGCTCGTGGTCGATGTAGGTGGCGCCGAAGTAGGCGTGGTGCGTGAAGGAGTTGATCCCGATGATCCGGTCGTCCTCGTAGGCGATGTGCTCGCGGAGGTTGGCCAGTGTGGTCTCGTCGGCGCAGCCGTTGCGGTAGCCCTCGGTAAAGCAGTAGTACCACTGCGTGGCGAGGGCGGGGCTCGTGCCGAAGAGCAGGCGGCGGTCGATCTTCACCTTGTTGCGGGCCGAGTAGAGGGCCAGCAGTTTGGTGAAATTCCGCTGCTGGCCGAGGAGGATCCGCACGTGTGCGTCGGTGGTCCCGAACTCGGTCATCGCCACCATGTTGGCGATCACGCCGTTGGCGTCGATGAACCGCGACGCATAGGCGTCGCTGACCACGAAATCCTCCTGGCTGAAAAAGTAGAGGAAGTGCTTGACGAAGCTGTCGAGGGCGTGCTTGGTGGGGATGTCGAGGGCGTAGTAGGTGACGTTTCGCAGGTGGTCGATGACGGCGAGAAACTGCTCGCTCATCCGGTCGTAGGCCTGCTCGCGATAGGCCTGGTGCAGCGCGTCGGCCGAGAACGCCAGCAGCGGATTTGCCGGCGGGGCCGCCGGCCCCGCGGCGAGCGAAGCGTTGTCGGGCGTGCCCGGGGGGGTGGCTGAGGTCACGGGTGGCGTCCTTGGAGCGGCGGTGCCGGCGGGCGGGGCCGGCGGCGGGCGGGGCGGCCACATCCCGGCCGCCCACCCGCCGGGGAGTCTAGCTCACTCCCCGGTGAATGCGAAAACGGCCGGGACTGTCGCGCGTGGGCGGCAAGGGCCGCGTCCGGTCCGCTCTCCGCGGCCGCCTACCAGCGGCCCTCGAGGCCGAGCGTGACGCCCTGCAGGATCGGGCTGCCCGCGGCGGTGATCGTGGCGGCGGGCGGGTTGAACTGGTTGAGCGTCTGACCGGAGAGCTGGTTGATCGGCTGGGCGATGCCCTGGAGCCACATGCCGAAGTAGCCGCACCGCAGGTCGAGGTTGCGGTGCAGCGGCACCACCGCCGTCAGGCCGACCTCGCCCACGAAGGAGGCGACCTGCGTGCTGGTGCCCGCCGCCGAACTGATGACGGGGTTCGGAATGTTGGCGGACGTCTGGTAGTAGAAGCTCGAGTACTGGAAAGCGTTGTTGTAGTAGGCCCCCGCCTTCACGACACCGTCGATCCGCAGCCCCTTGCCGGTGTTCCAAAGCACGGAGTCCAGCCCGATCTGACCGCCGTAGAGGTTGTTGACGCAGCGGGTCCCGAAGGCGTCCTGGCCGAAGACCGTGGGGTCCGCCGGATCGGAGAATTGGTCGTCGAGCTGCCAATTCTCGAACCACTGCAGCCAGCGGAAGCCCACCAGAAACCGCGTGGATCCCCAGCCGATCGGCTCACGGAGGTTGAACTCGGCCGACTGCAGGTTGCTCGTGAGCTTGGTCTGCGCGGCGCTGATCGGCGTGCCGGCCGGGCCGAACGGGTTGCCGTAGATGCCCGGCGGGGAGAGCGCGTAGCCCTGGGGCAGGAAAGGCAGCTCGCGGGCGGCGTAGAAGTTGCCTGCGTAAAGGTAGGCGGCTTCGAATCCGTGCCCGCAGGAGTCGGCCCGCATCAGCGAGACCCGGCCCGCGGCGAGGGGATCGCTCACGAGCTGGTTGGCGTCGAGGGCGACGGGGCCGATCGCCGGGGCGCCTGCGTTGTCCGTCACCAGGTAGTTGTAGAGCGGCCGGGTGGTGGGGCTGTTGCGCCACAGGGCGATGGCCTCGACTCGGGCCGACCAGCAGGCATCCGGGCCGCAGGGCAGCAGGCCCCAGCCGCGCGCCGCGTCGCCGCCGGTCACAACGCTGCCGTCGGCCTCCAGCGACGCGGCCGAATCGTAGGGGGTGAGCACCCGCGCCATGCCGACCTGCGGCATGAAGCCCTCCAGTCGATCGGACAGCGTAGGCACGGCTGCGTCTTCGGACTCTCCGAGGACCGGCCCTTCGGTGACCTCCACGGGCATCGCCGGGCCCAGTGGCTCTGGCACGACCGGCTCCGGCGGCAGCGGCGGCTGGCCGTCGATGCCGCGGCCCTTCGACGCCACGATCACCGACGGCAAGTCTGAGACCTCGAATGCCTGCCCGCCGCTCTCCCACGCCGGCGAGGCGGCGCGGACCGCATCCGCGGCCGCGAGGACGGCCAAGGCGAGGGCGAGGGTTTTGACTGTGGCCAAGCGAGGCATCGGTGCTGCTCCCGTTCCGAAAATGCCGATTCGTCGGGTTCCATCGGTCGTGACGGTCATGGGCCGACAGGTTTCCCGAACCACGTTACGGTCAGGCAGGCTGGGCGGCCTGCGGTGCCGAAGGTGGGGCAGGCTGGGGCGGCGGGGAAACGCCAGCGGCAGCCGCTCGCTCACAGAAGTCCGAACGCCTCGAGCGCCTCGCCAGTGTGGCAACGCAGGAGGCCCGGGGGCACGGCCTGCGAGCCCGCCTGCCCCTTCCGCCACCGGTCCGCGTGGACGACCACGTCCTCCGGCGGCCCCTCGACCACGATCCGTCCGCCGCCGTCCCCCGCCTCCGGCCCCATCTCGATCACCCAGTCGGCAGCGGCGATCACCTCCAGGTTGTGCTCCACCACGAGCACCGTGTTGCCGGCGTCGACCAGCCGCTCGAGCACGTGCAGCAGCTTCTCGATGTCGGCGAAGTGCAGGCCGGTCGTCGGCTCGTCGAGGATGTAGAGCGTGCTGCCCGTCCCCGGCTTGGCCAGCTCCCGCGACAGCTTCACCCGCTGTGCCTCGCCCCCCGAAAGCTGCGGTGCCGGCTGCCCCAGCGTGACATAGCCGAGCCCCACGTCGACCAGCGTGCCCATGATCCGCGCGACCTGCGGCACCGTCTCGAAGAAGGCCGCCGCCTCCGCCACGCTCATCTCCAGCACGTCGGCGATGCTCTTGCCGTGCCACTTGGCATGCAGTGTTTCCGCCGAGTAGCGCCGGCCGCGGCAGGCCTCGCACTCGACCCACACGTCGGGCAGGAAGTGCATCTCCACCCGCCGCTGCCCCAGCCCCTCGCACTGCTCGCAGCGGCCTCCCGGCACGTTGAACGAGAACGTCCGCGGCGTGAAGCCACGGGTGCGGGCCTCCGGCACCTTCGTGAAGAGCTGCCGGATGTGGTCGAAGACGCCGGTGTAGGTGGCGGGCGTCGAGCCGGGGGTCGAGCCGATCGGCTCCTGGTCGACGAGGATCACCTTGTCGATGCTCTCGAGTCCCTTCACCGCGTCGTGCTGCCCCGGCTGCTCCCGGGCCGCGTGCAGCCGCCGGGCCAGCGCCCGCCAGAGCACCTCGAGCACGAGCGACGTCTTCCCCGAGCCGCTAGGCCCCGTCACCGCCGAGAGCACGCCGAGCGGCACCTTCAGATCAATCCCCTTGAGCGTGCGGTGGCGGATGCCACGGACCTCGAGCCAGCCGGTCGGCTCGCGACGGCCATCCTTCCGCTTGCGGGCGAGCACCGCGTCGCAGGCTTTTTTGGACGCGAGATACGGGCCGGTCACGCTTTGCTTCAGACCGGCGAGCTTCCGGGGCGCGGCGTGGGCCACGATCGTGCCCCCCTCGCGGCCGCTGCCGGGTCCGAAGTCGAGAGCATGGTCGGCGGCGGCCACCACGTCGCGGTCGTGCTCCACCACCACGATCGTATTGCCCAGGTCGCGAAGCTTGCCGAGCGCCGCGATCAGCCGGTGCGTGTCGCGCGGATGCAGGCCGATCGTCGGCTCGTCGAGCACGTAGAGCACGCCCGTCAGGCCGCTGCCCACCTGAGCCGCCAGCCGGATCCGCTGCAGCTCACCCCCCGAGAGGCTGCCCGCCGGCCGGGCCATGTCGAGGTAGTCGAGGCCGACGTCGACGAGGAAGGCCACGCGGCCGGTGAGCTCGCGAAGGAGATCCCCGGCGACCTTGCGATCGGTGGCGGAGAGCGACACCGCGGCGAGCTCCTGCTGGAGTTTGCCCAGCGGCATGCGACACCAGACGTCGAGCGGCCGGCCCCAGAGCGTGACGGCGCTGGCCACGTCGGCGAGCCGGCTGCCGCCGCACTCGCTGCAGGGCACCTCCCCCATCACCGCGTCGACCTTGCCGCGCAGGCCGACGACCAGCCGCGCCGCCTCCTCGCAGGCCGCCTCGAGCCCCTTGAACTGAAACGCGAACCACGGGCCCGTGCCCGTGCCGCGGGGCCGCTTCACCTCGATCCACCGCTCCCCCGTGCCCTCGAAGAGCACCCGCTGCTGGAGGCCGGAGAGCTCCGCGAGCGGCCGGTCGATCGGCAGCCCCGTCGCCGCGCAGAGCGCCTCGAGCATCGCCCGGCTGATCCCGCCGCAGTCGGCCCGGGTGAGGCTCGGCCAGAGGTCGAGCGCCCCTTCGCCCAGCGAGAGCGACGCGTCGCGGACGAGCGATCGGTGCTCGATGCCGGTCCGCGTGCCGAGGCCGTCGCAGGAGGGGCACCATCCCAGCGGGCTGTTGAACGAAAACTGCCGCGGTTCCAGCGGCTTGAAGCCCCGGCCGCACGACGGGCAGGCCAGCCGGCGGCTGTGCACCTCGACCGGCCAGTCCGCCTCCGGCAGGGGCTTCCCGTCGGGCCCGTTCATCGCCCGGGCCACGAGCATCGTGCCGCCGCCGGCGTCGAAGGCCGCCTCCACGCTCTGGGCCAGCCGGCTCCGCTCCTTCGCGTCGGCCGTGACGCGGTCGACCACGATCTCGATCCGGTTCTTCCGCTTGCGGTCGAGCGTCGGCTTCTCGTCGAGGTGGTGCGTGGTCCCGTCGATCCGCACCCGCACGTAGCCGGCCGACCGCAGCCCCGCGAAAAGCGACTCCGGCGACTGGCCCACGCGCAGCTCCACCGGGGCCAGGAGCAGGAGACGCGCGCCCGGCTCGTGCTCGAGGATCCGTTCGACCGTCCTGTCGACGCTTTGACTCCCTACTGGCGTGCCACAGCTGGGGCAGTGCATCGTGCCCAGCCGCGCGGCCAGCACGCGAAAGTAGTCGTACATCTCGGTGAGCGTGCCGACGGTCGATCGCGGCGTGCCGCCGCCGCCCCGCTGCTCGATGGCCACGGCCGGCGAGAGCCCCTCGATCCGTTCGAACACGGGCTTCGGCACCTGCCCCACGAACTGCCGGGCGTAGGGGGAGAGGCTCTCGACGTAACGCCTTTGCCCCTCCGCGTAGAGCGTGTCGAAGGCCAGCGACGTCTTGCCGGAACCGCTCGGCCCGCAGCAGACCGTCATCGCGCCGCGGGGGATGTCGGCGTCGACCTGCTTCAGGTTGTGCTGGGCCGCGCCGCGGATCGCGATCTGCGGCGGCCCCGGATCCCGCGAGGCCTTCGTGATCGCGGCGAGCGTGGCGGCCTCGTCGACCGGCTTGCGGCGGACGCTCGCCCGGCGGGGCTTGGCCGCTTCGGCCTCCCGGGCCGCGGCCAGCACCGGCACGAGCGCGGCACCCGTGTGCGAGCCCTTCACGCGGGCCACCTGCTCGGGCGTGCCGGCGGCCACGATCCGCCCGCCGCCGGCGCCCCCCTCGGGCCCGAGGTCGATCACGTGGTCGGCCCGCTTCACGACGTCGAGGTTGTGCTCCACGACGAGCACCGTGTTGCCCGCGTCGACCAGCCGCTCGAGCACCACGAGCAGCTGCCGCACGTCGGCCATGTGCAGCCCGGTGGTCGGCTCGTCGAGGATGTAGAGCGTCTTGCCGGTCGACCGCTTCGCCAGCTCCCGCGAGAGCTTCACCCGCTGGGCCTCGCCGCCGGAGAGCGTGGGCGACGGCTGGCCCAGGTGGAGGTAGTCGAGGCCCACGTCGCAGAGCGTCTCCAGCTTGCGGGCGATGTCGGGGGCGTCGGCGAAGAGCTCGCGGGCGTCGCCGATCTCCATCGCCAGCAGCTCCGCGACGTTCTTCCCCTTCCAGCGGACCTCGAGCGTGTCCTTGGCGAAGCGGGCGCCGCCGCACTGCTCGCAGGTCACCCAGACGTCGGCCAGGAAGTCCATGTCGAGCCGCACCGAGCCGTTGCCCTCGCAGGCCTCGCAGCGGCCGCCGGCCACGTTGAAGCTGAAGCGGCCCGCCTTCCAGCCCCGCTTCTTCGCCTCGGGCAGCATCGTGAAGAGCTTGCGGATGTCGTCCCACACCTTCACGTAGGTGGCGGGGTTGCTCCGCGGCGTGCGGCCGATCGGCGACTGGTCGATGACGATCACCTTGTCGAGCTGGTCGGCCCCCGTGATCCGGTCGAAGTCGCCAGGCGTCGCGGCCTCGCTGCCGAGCCGCCGCCGCAGCTCGGGCTCGAGCACGTCGCCCACCAGCGAGCTCTTGCCGCTCCCCGACACGCCCGTCACGCAGACGAGCTGGCCGAGCGGGATCTCGACGTCGATCCCCTGCAGGTTGTTGTGCCGCACGCCCTCGAGCACGAGCGACCTGCCGGTGGGCTTCCGCCGCGCGGCCGGCACCTCGATCCGGTCGCGGCCGGCGAGGAACGAGCCCGTCAGGCTCGCGGCGCTGGCCGCCACGTCGCCCGGCGTGCCGGCGGCCACCACCTCGCCGCCGCGCTTGCCCGGGCCGGGGCCGAAGTCGACCACCCAGTCGGCCGCGCGGATCGTTTCCTCGTCGTGCTCGACGACCACGACCGTGTTGCCCTTGTCGCGGAGCGCCTCGAGCGCCCCGAGCAGCCGGACGTTGTCCCGCGCGTGCAGGCCGATCGACGGCTCGTCGAGCACGTAGAGCACGCCCGAGAGGCCCGAGCCGATCTGGGCGGCCAGCCGGATCCGCTGGCTCTCGCCCCCCGAGAGCGTCGGCGCCTTGCGGTCGAGCGCGAGGTAGCCGAGGCCGACCTGGTCGAGGAACTCGAGCCGCGACCGGATCTCCTTCATGAGCTCGACCGCGATCACCCCCTGCGTCTCGTCGAGGACGAGATCGGAGAGAAACTCCCGCGCGTCGGCGATCGGCAGGCCGCAGAGCCGGTCGAGCGACAATTCGGCTTCACGTCGGCCGCTTCCCTTCCGGTCGCGGCTTCTCGGCGCTCGACGCGAGGCCGGGAGGGCCGGGTGAGCACCTGCGGGCGGAGGCCCGCCAAGCAACGCGAGGCCCGATGCCGAGGCTTTGCGTGAGGTGATCCGCACCGCCCTGGCCTGCGGCGAGAGCCGCGCCCCCTGGCAGGCATGGCAGGGAGTGATGCTCATGAGCTTCTCGAGCATCCGTCGGAGGATGCCGCTCTTGGCGTTCCGCCAGCGGTTGGCGAGCA
>Ga0075471_10001274_pt1 | contig 16431 bp, 13 predicted proteins | sample DEB19_08_DNA_2_FD_74787 | JGI IMG/M metagenome (GOLD analysis project Ga0075471, IMG submission 74787) | Aqueous microbial communities from the Delaware River and Bay under freshwater to marine salinity gradient to study organic matter... | ecosystem: Environmental > Aquatic > Marine > Coastal ... | reverse complement strand
ATTTTCAGACCCCGAGATATTTCGCCCAGTTCGGTAGCCCGGTTTTCCTCAGCCGCACCAGAGGAGCCGCTCATCAGTTGCAGGTAGTCCACCACAATCAGACCAAGCTTGCCGCACTGGCGCGCCAGCCGTCGCGCATTGGCCCGCAGTTCGCTGGAGGTCAGTCCGGCGGTTTCATCAATGTGCAGGGAAATATTGCGTAATTTCTCGATGGCTTCGGTCAGGCGCGGCCACTCCTCGTCGGTCAGTTTTCCGGTCCGCAGATGGCCCTGATCAATCCGGCCGATCGAGCCCACCACCCGCACGGCAAGTTGTGCCGCCCCCATTTCCATGGAAAACACCGCCACCGGCAGGCCCTCGTTGAGCGCCACATGTTCTGCAATATTGATGGCCAGCGCTGTCTTGCCCATGGAGGGGCGGGCCGCCAGCACCACCAGATCCCCCGCCTGCAGACCAGATGTCATGCGGTCCAGATCATAAAAGCCGGTGGGCACGCCGGTGATGTCGTTGGGGTTGTCAGCCATCTGCTGTACCCGATCGAGCAACTCCACCACCAGGCCGTCCATGGACTGAAAGCCACGCTTCAGGCGCGAACCCTCTTCACCGATATTGAAGATCTTTTGCTCGGATTCATCCAGGATAGTGGCCACCGCCCTGCCCTGCGGATTGAAGGCATTGCCGGCAATCTCATCACTGGCCTTCACCAGCTTGCGCAAGATGGCCCGCTCGCGAACGATCTCTGCGTAACGTCGGATGTTGCCCGCGCTCGGAACATACTGCGCCAGCCCATTCAGATAGACCAATCCCCCCACTTCGTCGCCCTTGCCCTGATGCTGCAACTGCTCATGGACTGTGATCACATCGGCAGGCTTGCTGGCGTTGATCAGGGCGGCCATGGCTGCATAAATCAGTCGGTGCTCATAACGGTAGAAGTCATCTTCTGCCAACAGGTCATTGACCCGATCCCAAGCCGCATTGTCCAGCAACAAGCCGCCCAGAACACTGGACTCCGCCTCAATGGAATGGGGGGGCACCCGTAGCTGCGCAACCTGCCGGTCGGCACCAAATTCATCTTCCAGGGTATTAAAAACGGCTGACATTGAATTGAATTTCTCTGGGCAAGATATTACGCCGGCACAGCCCTGCCGTCGAGGGAAAAGTCTGTGGACAACCCTGACACAAGTTGTGAATAGGCTGTGCGGTTTTGACCTTCAGTCATAAAAAAGCCGCCAGAAACCAGGTTCTGGCGGCTTGTTGTTGGAGCGAAGCCGATCAGGCGGTTTCGCCGTACACCGAGACGTTGATTTCTACAACCACATCCGTGTGCAAAGCAACGCTGATTGTGCTGTCACCCACCATCTTGATCGGGCCGTTGGGCATGCGAACCTGGGCCTTGCTAATCTTGAAACCGCTCTTGGCCAGTTCCTCAGCTATGTCGTGGTTGGTCACTGAGCCAAACAAGCGCCCGTCCACACCAGCCTTTTGGGTCAGCTTGACGGTACTACCGGCCAGCTTCTCGCCCAAGGTCTGAGCTTCTGCGAGTTTGACAGCCGCGGCTTTTTCAAGTTCAACTCGCTTGGCCTCGAACTCGGCCTTGGCGGCCTCGGTGGCACGCCGGGCACGACCGGAAGGAATCAGAAAGTTGCGCGCGTAGCCATCCTTGACCTTGACGACATCACCCAGATTGCCAAGGTTGATCACCTTTTCCAGCAGAATGATTTGCATGATGTCGACTCCTTAAATTTTGTGCTGGTCGCTGTAGGGCAGCAGAGCCAGAAAGCGGGCGCGTTTGATCGCGGTGTTGAGCTGGCGCTGGTAAATCGCGCGCGTACCGGTCAGACGAGCCGGGATGATCTTGCCGTTTTCGGCAATGAAATCACGCAGAGTATCGATGTCCTTGTAATCAATTTCCTCGACCCCGGCGACTGTGAAGCGGCAAAAACGCTTGCGCTTGAACAGCAGGGATTGTGTGTTGCGCTTGGGGCGCTTGTCTTTGTTAAATTTCTTGAACGTGGCCATGGTGGCCTCCTTGAAAACTAGTCTTTACTAAATTCCTGAACATGAAACACCAGACTGTTGGAATTGCGGGGTGAAGCCACAAACCCTCTAAAGTGCCAGACACTGCCAATGGCCTGTCGAGCCAGACTTTCTGCCAGTGCTCCGAAGGCTACCGCCTTGGTACTGGCCCGCACCAACCTGATTTGTCCCGCCTCTTCAAGACTGGCCTCATGTTCGAGGTGAAAATCCAGAGCTGGCAGTCCTGCTGGCGTAAATCGCAAGGCGTTTGCCTTGATGATTGCAGCGCTCAGGTCGAGTTGGTTATGGGTTTTAGTCACTCACCGGCAAAGTCAATCAGGCCTGGTATTCGGCTTGCTGGGCTTTACGGGCATCCTCGCGCTCGACAGCCTTCATCATCGATGAAGGGCCGGTCTCTGCCTTTTTCTTCTGCACGGTGAGGTGACGCAAAACCGCATCGTTGAACTTGAAGGCGTGTTCGAGTTCGCCCATCACGGCCTGATCAGCTTCAATGTTCAGGCAAATATAGTGCGCCTTGGCCATCTTGTTGATCATGTAAGACAGCTGACGTCGGCCCCAGTCTTCGACCCGGTGCACCTTGCCACTGCCGGCAGTGATCATTCCCTTGTAGCGCTCGAGCATGGCAGGCACCTGCTCGCTTTGATCCGGATGGATCATCAAAATAATTTCGTAATGACGCATTGACACTCCTTGTGGATAATCCCGCCAGCGGCGAGGGGTAAAGCCGCCCCGGGCGTCTACACGGGTGCGGCAAGGCGAAACCCGGCATTATACCCCTTGCAACCCCGCCCGAGTCAGAGTCTTGCTAGCGAGCGATCCAGCGCTGATGGCCTGCCAGCCGCACAACTTCGGCCCAGCTATGGCACTGGGCGGCAACCCGAGGCCAGATTCGCTGCAACAACTCGCATTCAGCCCAAGTATCGGCGGCTGCCTGGTGGCGGGCCACACACTGAATACCAAAATGAGCCATCCACTCATCCAGGGATCGGGCCCTCACCCCCTGGTAGGTAACCGCACAAAGATGCTCAATATCCAGCCATGGGTTGGCTAACCTGGGTTGTTGGTACTGGTGCAGATGCCTCTCAATCAAGGCCCGGTCAAAGGCTGCGTGAAAGGCCAGCAGGGGTGCGTTGCCGACAAATTCGGCAAAGGCCTGCAAGGCCTGCTCTGGAATCAGTCCTTCCCGCTGGCGCTGAACGCCAATGCCGTGCAGAAGAATATTGTCCTTATCCGCGGTGACGGTTTCCTGCTGCAGGACGACCTCAAAGCTGTCGCCCGGTTGCAGATGCAGAGCGCCTGCCCTCCAATCGACCCGCATGGCAATGGCAGCAATCGCCAGCAGCCGATCGCGGCCCGGATCCAGGCCGCTGGTTTCCACATCCAGCATGACCCAGCGCGCTTCATCAACCGCAAACTTTTGCCCCCAGAGCCCGCTCAGTCTGCTCAGCCAGCCCAGCATCCCTGCGCCCTACCTCTCGTAGTCCAGCTGCAGCCTTTGCTGCAACGATCGGGCCACCCGGAAGGTCTCCTTGAGAATGCGGCGGTCAATGTCGTTGAGTTGCTCCACCCGGATATGGTTGGCCTGTTCGGGCGCGACCTCTGAACGCAGCTGAATCTGCAGCCGCAACATCTGCAGGAACTCAAACCCGGTGGCCCAGGCCTCATATTCAGCGGGCGCCTGTCCCATCAGGGGGCCCACAGCGACCAGGCGATCCCGGGTAGCCGTGGCTGTCACCCCATGCGCCAGGGCGTAGAGGCGCGCTGCATCCACGAAGATGGCCGAACCTTGCAGCTTCAGATCAATGCCGCCCTGTTCATCGGTGGCAATCGCCCCCACCCAGTTCAGGGGCGCGGCGCGGGTCAGGGCGTTGAGCGCCAGCTGCTTGAGAAAACGGGGCGTGCCCTGACCCAGGCGTCCCACCTCGCTGCGCAGACTCTGGGCCAATTTCGAATTGCCTGCCAGGGCTCTAAAGTCAAAGTAGATGCTGGCGTTGAGAAGATCCTGTGGCGCACCATGCTCGATCCAGTGCATGAACCGTTCCCGCCATTGCCTGAGGGTCAGACAACAGGCCGGATTGCCCGCCATGATGCCGCCCTTGCATAGGGGATACCCACAAGCGTCCAGTGCCTGGTTGACATCTTGCGCAAATTCAAGCACCCGCGCACGTTGCTCGGGCAGGATGTCATCGGGCAGGATCAGGGCATTGTCCTGATCGGTTGAAATCGTCTGCTCACTGCGACCTTCTGACCCAAGGGCCAACCAGCACAATTGGCTGATATCAATGCCATGCTCCTTGGCTTTCAATTCCAGCAAACGCTCAGTCAGCACATCATTGAGGTGGCTAATCAGCGCAGTCAGCTGTCGGGCCTGCACGCCCTGGCTAAGCAGATTTCGGGCAAATCGACGTATTTCCTGGGCTCCGGCTTGCAAGGACGGCACATCCAGGGCACCCCGCAGGGCCGAGCTGACCTGCTTCAGGCTCATGCGTTGCATGGCAAACAGATCCCGCTCCGAGACAATGCCAGTCACAACCCCGTCCCGGGTGATGGGCACATGCCGGATCGCATGGCGGCTCATCAGCAAGGCCGCGTCTTCGGCCGTATGCTCATCGGTCAAGGTGTGCACTGGTTGCACCATTACCTGTTGGATCGGGGTGTCCAGTCCAACGCCTTGCAGGGTGATACGCCCCAGGATGTCATCCCTAGAGAGAATGCCCAGTGGCTCGCCCTGCTGGCTGGTCACCAACATGGAGCCGATACGGCGCTCATGCATGACCGTCAGAGCTTCCCGCAAAGGGGTTTCAGGCCGGCAGGTCACTGGCTCCTTGCGCGCCAACTTGCCCAGACGGGTCTCGAGCGATTGTTCAGCCAGCGTCTGGGATGAATAGGCAACCTGCACCGCCTGCCTGGAAAGCTCCAGAAAGGTCAACACACGGCGGTTGAGGAAATCGGCAAAAGGCGCACTGCGCTGGGCCAGTTCGTCCATGACTTGAACGGGCAAGGCCAGAACAAAAGTGTCACCCACAGCTTCATAACTGGCAGTCACTGCGCGGCGGGCCATGGCTGCGCTGATGGGAAACATGTCACCCGCTTCAAACTCAAAAGCACCGCCAGAGAGATCGGCCAGGCCATGTTTGCCGGTTACCGCACCTTGACGGATCAGGAGCAGCGACTGCACCGCGCCGCTGCTGGGCTGCACAATCATCTCGCCGGGTGCGTAGTAGTGCTGCTCGACGCGGGTCAGAAAAAAATCAATGTCATCGTGGGCCATCTGGGCAAACGGCATGAAACGCATCAGTTCCTGACGCAGGTTTGTCAGCAGACTGCCAGAGGGCACTTGGCTTCGAGGGGTATGGCTGGCCTGGGGCAGATTCATGGATCTCGCTTTGCGGTATTGCCTGATGCAAGCTTAGCCGAAATAAAAAAAGCCCGGCAATCGAAATTGCCGGGCTGATTCAAAAGGTTTTATCTAACCGTTTCAGGTGGCCTTGAGGTTGGGGTAACGCACATGGTCAACCAGATCCTGAATCTTCTGGCTTGGCGCTGGTGTCACCAGGCTGACCAGGATGATCACCGCGATACCAACCGGCACGCCAAAGAGGCCGGCAGAAATCGGCTGGATGTCCCACCACAGTTGCACAGGTGAAGTCACGCCAAAGATCCCGCGCAGCCAAGGCTGGGTGGTGGCCATGTAGTAGAAGGTCGTGCCCAGACCCGCAATCATGCCCAGAGAGGCAGCGATGCCGGTAGCGCGCTTCCAGAAGATACCGATGACCAAGGCCGGGAAGAACGCGGCCGCCGCAAAGGAGAAGGCTGCCGACACCAGGAACAAAATGTCAGCTGGCTTCTGAGCAGCGACATAGGCAGCTGCCAGAGCAACAACCAGCAGTATCGCCTTGGAGATCGAGACACGCCGCCCGGTGGAGGCATTGGGGTCAATCATCTTGTAGTAGAGGTCATGGCTCAAGGCATTGGCAATGGTCAGCAGCAGGCCATCGGCAGTGGACAGCGCAGCCGCCAGGCCACCGGCAGCCACCAGGCCAGAGATCACATAGGGCAGGCCACCAATCGCCGGCGTAGCCAGCACAATGATGTCACCCCCGATGCTCATCTCGTTCAACTGCAGGATACCGTCCTTGTTGATGTCGGTAACCGACAACAGGCCCGGATCCACCTTGTTCCAGGCTGCAATCCACTCGGGTAGCTTGTCAAATGGCGTGCCAATCAGCACCGTGAGTACCTCGTACTTGACCAGCACCGCCAGGGCAGGAGCGGTGAAGTAAAGCAGGAAGATGAAAAACAGCGACCAGGCCACCGACTCACGCGCCTCTTTCACACTGGGTGTCGTGTAGTAGCGCATCAGAATGTGTGGCAAGGCAGCGGTACCCACCATCAGGCAGAAGATCAGCGCCAGGAAGTTACGACGGGAGACATCGTAGGCTTTCTGCGCTGCAGCGTCCCCATTGGGGTCGCCAGCAAACTGATTGGCATGCGGTGGCATACCGTTCAGAGGTTTGGCCTTGGTGTCTGCACCGGCTTTGGCTTTGGTCCAGGCTGCTTTGGCAGCCGCAGCATCCTTGGGCAAGTCAGCCAGCGCTTTCTCGGCAGCAGCCAGATCGGCAGCAGCCGCATTGGCTGCCTTGAGTTCAGCAACTTTGGCTTCTGCAGCGGCCTTGTCAGCCGCCAGCGCAGCCGCCGGATCTTTCAGCTTTTCAGCCAGGGCGGCGGAACGCTGTTTGAAGATGTCACGCACCTCAAGTTCTTTGGCATCGGCTGTGAGTTTCTTTTCAGCGGCAGTCACCTTTTCCAGCTGGTAGCCATACACAGCTTGCGGAACAGGAACCCCCGTTTGCTTCACGCTGAGCCAGACCACTGGGATCAGATAGGCAACGATCAGGATGATGTACTGCGCCACCTGCGTCCAGGTCACAGCGCGCATACCCCCGAGGAACGAGCAGACCAGAATACCGCCCAGACCCAGGAAAATACCCAACGCAAAGTCCACGCCGGTCAGACGGGCTGTGATCAGGCCTACGCCGTAAATCTGCGCCACCACATAGGTGAATGAACACAGGATAGCGGCCAGCACACCCAGAAAGCGCGGCAGATTACCGCCGTAACGCTCCCCCAGGAAGTCAGGCACAGTGAACTGGCCAAACTTGCGCATGTAAGGTGCCAGCAAAAGCGCCACCAGAACATAGCCACCGGTCCAGCCCATGATGAAGGCCAGTCCGCCGTAGCCTGTCAGGTACAGGGTACCGGCCATTCCGATGAAGGAGGCTGCCGACATCCAGTCAGCGCCGGTGGCCATGCCGTTGTACACGGCCGGAACCCGACGCCCCGCGACATAGTACTCAGCGGCGTCGGTGGTACGGCTCATGATACCGATACCGGCATACAAACCAATGGTGGCAATCAGGAAGGTAAAGCCGATCCATGAACGGGGCATGCCCATTTGTTCGAGGATGGCCAAGGCCACGACGAAGACGACGAAGCCCCCGGTGTACCACTTGTAAACCTTGTTCAGGTTCTGCTTGAACGCTCTGTTGGAAGCGGCATTGCTAGCTTCACCGGCGTCAGATCCAAACATTCCAGCCATGATTTACTCCTCGCTTTCCTGAACACCGTGCTCGGCGTCCAGTTTGTTCATGGTGCGGGCGTAGTGCCAGATGATCAGCACATAGATGATCAATGATCCTTGTGCGCCCATCCAGAAACTGAACGGCCAACCAAAAAAGTTGAAGTTCAAGTCACGGGCATAAAAACCCACGACATAGGTCACAACAAACCAGATCACCAGCAGGATTGCCGTGAGATTCAGGTTCTTCCGCCAGTACTGACGGTGGCTTTCGGTTAACTCCATGTTTCACCTACCTCCTAATTGTTCTACCCTTACGGGCATTTCGCGATCGCTGCCAGTCGCCGGGCAGCCTGCAACCTGATCGCGGCCTTTCACATGGACCGGCTTGCGCTGGCCCGCCACTCCATTGGCAGACTCCTCAACCGGATTGCAAAGACGGGCTTGCATGCAAGCCCGTTTCACGTTCCAGCTGAGCAGCCACCTTGGGCTCGAACCCTCTGAGGTGGCGAATAATCTTCACCGCCTCTTCAGGTTCATGCCGATCCACATGAACCCGCGCCAGCTGATACCAGCCAAACGGACTCATGGGTTGCAGTTCTGTATTTTTTTTCAGGGCTGCGACCGCTTCGTCAAAGCGTCGCCCCTGGATCAGGACCAGGGCAAGGCCATACCAGGCACGGTCCAACTTGGGATCGTTGTCTAGAGCACGCCTAAATGCCAGCTCAGCGCGCTCATGCTGGCCGTCTTCTTCCAGTGTGAAGCCCAGATTGAACCAGGCCGACGCCAGCCCGGGCTGACTGTCCACCAGTTGTTGCAGGCAGTCGATCGCCTGCTGCCGACGGCCCATTTGTGCCAACAAGTGGGCACGGCTGGCCATGGCATACCGGTCAAGCGGTCGCAGGGTCAGCATGGCCTCAAAGCGCTCAAGCGCCTGTTCCTTTTGATTGAACAGCAACAGGGCGATGGCCTGCGACTTGAGAAAGAGATAGTTCAGGTCGAACTTCACTTGCAGAGCTCCACGCCAATTTGCAGGCAGGCCTGAATCCGGTAAATGGTGGCGGCCAACCAGATGAACAGCAGGAGGAAAAAGGCCACCAAGGGCACATGCCGATCCAGCACCATATTGGGTGTCAGCAGTCGTGCCAGCCTGACGAAAGGCCGTCCAACAATTTGCAGGATCTGGTAAAAAATATTCTGCTCCTTGCGGGCTCCAGCCAACAAACCAAGCACCCACTGCCCAAATAGCGCCATCAGAGCAATCTCAGCTATCAGTTTGACTGCATTGGCAAGAACCAACATAAATTAATCCAATAAGGACATCAATGCATTAGATTGGTGCGAGCATACAGAATGTTTTGCAGAAAACAGTCGCTTTGCTGCCGTATCAGGGTTTAACCCAAGCAGGGTTTTCCCTGATTGCAAAAGGGGCTGTTCACCGTTGCAAACAGCCCCTTTGACATCAGCAAAAATTTTGTGTTGCTGCTTTAGTTCAAACTGGTCGGTCCATGGCCAGTTGTCGCCAGGTATCCACCACGGAATCAGGGTTCAAGGACAGCGAGGTGATGCCCTTTTGTACCAGCCATCTGGCAAAGTCCGGATGATCACTGGGCCCTTGGCCGCAAATTCCGACGTACTTGCCCTGCTTGAGGCAGGCATTGATGGCTCGCTCCACCATGGCTTCAACCGCCGGGTCACGCTCATCAAAGTCGGCGGCCAGCAATTCCATGCCGGAGTCGCGGTCCAGGCCCAGGGTCAATTGGGTCAGGTCATTGGAGCCGATGGAGAAGCCGTCAAAATACTCCAGGAACTGATCGGCCAGGATGGCATTGCTGGGCACTTCGCACATCATCACGATCTTCAAGCCGTTTTCGCCCCGCCGTAGTCCATGGTCGGCCAACAGGTCAATCACCTTCTTGGCTTGGCCCAAAGTGCGGACAAAAGGCACCATCAGCTCAACATTGGTCAGGCCCTGCACATCGCGCACCCGCTTCATGGCCTCACATTCCATAGCAAAGGATTCGGCAAAGTCTGCTGACAGGTAGCGCGCTGCACCGCGAAAGCCCAGCATCGGGTTTTCTTCTTCCGGCTCGTAGCGGCTGCCGCCAATGAGTTTGCGGTACTCGTTGCTCTTGAAGTCAGACAGTCGCACGATCACCGGCTTGGGCCAGAAAGCCGCCGCAATGGTGGCCACCCCTTCGGCCACCTTATCAACATAAAAGGCCCGGGGCGAGGCATGGCCACGCGCCACCGATTCAACCGCCTTTTTCAGATCTGAATCAATGTTCGGATATTCCAGGATCGCCTTGGGGTGGACGCCAATATTGTTGTTGATGATGAATTCCAACCGGGCCAGACCCACACCGGCGTTGGGCAACTGAGCAAAGTCGAACGCCAGCTGCGGGTTGCCAATGTTCATGGTGATCTTGACCGGAATATCGGGCATCTCGCCACGCTGCACCTCGGTCACTTCCATCTCCAACAGACCATCGTAGATATAGCCGGTATCACCCTCCGCACAGCTCACCGTGACTAGGGTGCCGTCGTTCAGCAACTCGGTGGCGTTGCCACAGCCCACTACGGCAGGGATGCCCAGCTCGCGTGCAATGATGGCAGCGTGGCAGGTACGCCCGCCGCGGTTGGTCACGATGGCTGACGCGCGTTTCATGACGGGTTCCCAGTTGGGGTCGGTCATGTCGGTGACCAGAATGTCACCGGGTTGCACCTTGTCCATCTCGCTGACGTTATGGACCAGCCGCACCGGGCCGGTGCCGATCTTTTGGCCAATGGCCCGCCCCTCAGCCAGCACGGTGCTATGCCCCTTGAGCTTGTAGCGGTGCTCGGCGCTGGCGCCAGCCTGGCTTTTCACAGTCTCAGGACGCGCCTGCAGGATGTAGAGCTGGCCGTCGTCTCCGTCTTTGCCCCACTCGATATCCATGGGGCGGCCATAGTGCTGCTCGATCAACACCGCATATTTGGCAAGCTGCTGCACATCGGCATCGGTCAGTGAATACCGGTTGCGCAACTCAGTAGGCACATCCACGGTCTTGACCAGCTTGCCGCTGGATTTTTTCTCCTCAGCCGAGGAGAACACCATCTGGATCAGCTTGGAGCCAAGCGAGCGACGCACCACGGCACTCTTGCCAGCTGCAAGCATGGGCTTGTGAACATAGAACTCATCCGGGTTCACCGCACCCTGTACGACTGTTTCACCCAGCCCGTAGCTGGAGGTGATGAAGACCACATCCTGGAAACCAGACTCGGTGTCAATGGTGAACATCACACCCGCGGCCCCCAGATCAGAACGCACCATGCGCTGAACACCTGCCGAAAGGGCTACCTCAGCGTGGGCAAACCCTTTGTGAACCCGGTAGCTGATGGCGCGGTCGTTGTAGAGCGAGGCAAACACCTCTTTCATCTTGTGCAGCACCTCGTCAATGCCATGCACATTCAGAAAAGTTTCCTGCTGCCCGGCAAAGGAGGCATCGGGCAGGTCCTCGGCTGTGGCCGATGAACGCACCGCGTAGGACGCGCTCGGGTTGTTGCCATTAAGCTTGGCAAACGCCTCGCGAATGGCCGCTTCCAAGTCAGCCGGGAAGGGTTGAGCTTCCACCATGGCCCGGATTTCTGCACCCACCTTGGCCAGAGCGCGCACGTCTTCGGTATCCAGCGCGTCAAGCTTGGCCATGATGCGCTCACCCAACTGGCCGGCCTTGAGAAATTCGCGAAAGCCGTGGGCGGTTGTGGCAAAGCCGGTAGGTACCTGCACGCCCTCGGGAAGCTGTGAAATCATTTCGCCGAGGCTGGCATTCTTGCCACCGACCACCTCGACATCGGACATTCTCAGGTTTTCAAACGGAACAACCAGGGCGGTCGCCTCAAAAAGTGCTGACATAGAAGGACTCCAGAGTTTAAAAACCGGTAAGCGCCTGTGCCAGTCATGCCAGCAAGGCAGAAAGCCCCCACGCAAAGAAGGCTGGCTTGTTCTTGGTCTGCTGGCAGCGTACTTGGCATGAAGAAAAGTATGATCTTCCCGGTATGGCCCGGGGAAATGCATTGTACCTGTGCAGCACCAGCCACAGACCTTTCAGTCAGGGTGCCTTATGTTGTTTCAAGTCAAGCAAGTCACTTGAAATCCACCCTGTCAAGCATCTGCTGCACCTTGACCTGGTTGCGCCCCAACGCACTGATCGCAATTTGCTCACTTTTGAAACTGCCGCCGGTCATGGCCTTGAGGGCGGGGTTGTCCTGACTGATACCCGTCACCACGGGCCACTCATTGTTGCCATCGGCAAAGTGGCGCTGGGCCTCAGGACTGGCCAGGTACTCAAGAAAACGCGTTGCGCCCTCAATGTTTTTGGCGTGGCGCGCCACGGCACCCCCTGCCACATTGACATGGGTACCCCGGTTGGCCTGGTTGGGAAAGACAACCCCGATCCTTTCAACCACCTTCACATCAGCGGGTTTGGTTGACCGAATGAGGCGGGCCAGGTAGTAACTGTTGCTCAACGCCAGACCACATTCGCCCGTGGCGACTGCGCGGATCTGATCGGTGTCGCCGCCTTTGGGCGATCGGGCCATATTTGCGACCAGCCCTTTGAGCCAAGCTTCGGTGGCTGGCTGGCCAAGATGCTCGGCCATCGAGCTGAAGAGGCTCAGGTTGTATGGGTGCGAGCCTGAGCGGGTACACAGCTGGCCTTTGAACTTGACGTCTGCCAGTTTTTCATAGGTGTCCAGATCTGACTTTTTGAACTTCTGCTTGTCATAAACAACAATACGGGCCCGTGTTGAAAGGCCAAACCAGGCAGTTCCGCCACCAGCCGCGGGCATTGCCCGAAGACTGGCGGGGATGGCGGCCTCCAGGGTGGTCGAACGGATCGGCAGAAATAGCCCATCCATCTCAGCGCGCCACAGGCGAGTTGCATCGACCAGCAGGATCACATCGGCAGGAGAGGCGCTGCCTTCGGCTTTGAGCCGGGCCAGGATGCCGGCGTCATCGGCATCGACCCGGTTCAGCTTGATCCCGGTCGCCTTGGTGAAATTGGCATACAGCACTTCGTCCGAGGCATAGTGGCGAGCCGAGTAGATGTTGAGCTCCTTCACTTGTGCCAGCCCGGTGCCAGCTCCAGCCAACCCCAGCGTCAAGACACAAAGCCACCGAACGAGCAAGGAAACTCTGTAGTGCGCACTGGGCAAAAGGAAGCCCCTATACGAAAACCAAAATTTCATTTGCATTACCTTCAGTCACGGTCGATTTTCAATACCGACCATTCTAATACAAATGAGAATGATTTATATTTGCGCTGATAAAATTCAAACCGGCGGATGGTTCATGAGTCCTAGCCCTAACGGGCCTAACGGGCCAAGCGCCCCTGACGCAAGCCCTGACTGACAAGGATCACGGGGATTAGGCCAAACAGCACCAGAGCCAGTGAGGGTAACGCCGCCTCCCCCAGGCGCTCATCCCGGGCCAGTTGGTAGGCCACCACCGCCAGCGTGTCACTGTTGAAGGGCCTGAGCACCAGTGTGGCAGGTAACTCCTTCATCACATCCACAAAAACCAGCATCAAGGCCGCCAGGGAGGAACGCCGCAAAAGGGGCAGGTGTAGTCGACCAAACAGGCTTAACCCGGTGACACCCAGCGTACGGGATGACTCATCCATACTGGCAGGTATCCGGGCGTATCCGCTCTGAACGGACTGCAGGGCCACAGCACAAAAACGCACCAGATAGGCCCAAATTAGGCCTAGGCTGGTGGCCGTCACCCAAAACGAAATGCCGTTACCCAATGTGGTGCCCTGCAGCCAACCCAATGGCAGCAGGACGCCCACCACCACCACCGCACCCGGGATCGCATAGCCAAGACCCAAAATCTGGGTAAGCACACGCGGCCAGACAGAACTGGACTGGCGGCACAAGGCGGCCAGCACCAGTGCGATAAGCACCGCAAGCAGCGCCGTGATCAGACCAAGGCGCAGGCTGTTGATACCCCATTGGATAAAACTGGCCCAGGCCACTGTGGCAGGTTCAGCCGCCCAGAGCCAGAGCAAAATTCCCAAGGGCAAGACAAAACCCAGCAACACCGGCAACAAGCCCAGACCTAGCAAGAGGTACCCAAAAGCGCCTTCGACCTTGAGCCCTGCCCCGCTATCAAATGCGCCAGAGGCACGGGATGAAGCAAAGCGCGCCTTTTGCTGGTTCTTACGCTCCCAGAACAGAAGGATCAGTACCGTTGCCAATAAGAGAGTCGCCAGCTGGGCCGATGCAATCCGGTCATCCATGACCAGCCAGGTTTTGTAAATGCCAGCGGTGAACGACTGCACCCCAAAATAGCTGGACACACCAAAATCAGCCAGTGTTTCCATCAGGGCCAGCGCAACACCCGCTGCCACCGCCGGTCGCGCCATGGGCAAGGCAACGGTGCGCACTCTGCGTCCAAAGCCAGCCCCCAACAATCGCGCTGCGTCCATCAAACTGCTGACGTTTTCCATCAGCGCCGTGCGAACCAGCAAATAGACATAGGGGTACAGGGTCAGGGAAAAAATCAGCCCGGCTCCCCACACATTGCGGATATCTGGCCAGAGTGCGCCTTGCAGGCCAAGGTTTTCCCGCAACGCAATCTGCAAAGGGCCACTGAATTGAAAAAAGTCTGTGTAGGCATAGGCCACCACATAGGCGGGCATGGCCAGGGGTAACAGCAGCGCCCACTCGAGCCAGCGACGCCCAGGAAAATCGCACAGGGTCACCAGGGCTGCACTGAACAGGCCCAGCAAAGCCACCCCCAGGCCAACCAAAATGCAAAGCAGCAGCGAGGTCAGCGCATAGTCGGGCAAGACCGTACGCACCATCTCCCACAGCATGTCAAACCGCTGTGCATCCCAGTGCAGCCAGGAACTCCATATTGAAACCACCGGCCAGGCCAGCAGCGCCGCCAGCAGGCTGAGTATGACCAGCACGCCAGTGGCTTGGAGCGGATGGAATCGAGAGCGCATCAGACTGGAAGAAATACTGTTTGGGTTGAATCCGAAAAATTGTAGTGGCATCGCCGCTCGCAGAGCGCTGCTTACAATGACCGCATGTTTCTGGAAGTCAATCGCCTCTCGGTTCAGTACTCATCACGATCACATCCGGCCGTGTCCGAGGTCACGCTGCAACTGCATCCCGGACAGATTGGCGTTCTGATTGGACCGTCAGGATGTGGCAAGACAACCCTGCTGCGGGCTATCGCTGGCCTTGAGCCTGCCAGCGATGGCTGGATCGCCATTGCCGAAAAGCGTGTCAGCGATGCCAAGCAGACGACTCCGGCAGAGTCCCGGCGCATCGGTATGGTGTTTCAGGACTACGCCCTGTTTCCCCATATGACAGTGGCAGACAACCTGGCCTATGGACTGCACGCCTGGACGGCTCAGCAACGAAACACCCGCATACTGGAAGTCCTGGAACTGGTCGGACTGGCCGGTCAGGGCAACAGCTACCCCCATCAACTCTCCGGCGGCCAGCAGCAACGGGTGGCATTGGCCCGTGCCCTGGCCCCGCAACCAGCCTTGTTGTTGCTGGATGAGCCGTTTTCAAACCTGGATGTGGAGTTGCGTGAACGGCTCGCCCAGGACCTGCGTGAAATCCTCAAGGCTGCCAACACCACCGCCTTGCTGGTGACCCACGACCAGATGGAGGCCTTTGCCATTGGCGACCTTATCGGCGTGATGAACGAGGGCGTGCTGCATCAGTGGGACGATGCCTACACCATTTACCACCGACCTGTCAGCAGGTTTGTCGCCGAGTTCATCGGTCACGGCGTATTTGTCCCCGCCACCTTGGCAGAGGGACCTGAGACCACGCTAGTGGATACGCCAGTGGGTCGGCTTAACGATCTGGCCGAATGTCCGCTGCCCAGCCAATATGCTGGCGGCCAATGCGATGTGTTGTTGCGTGCCGATGACATCGTTCACGACGACGATGCGCCGGTCAAGGCCCAGATTCTGCGTAAGTTATTTCGCGGCTCGGAGTTTCTCTACACTTTGCGCCTGGACAACGGCCATGAAGTTCTGGCACAAGTTCCAAGTCATCACGACCACCAGGTGGGCGAACGTATAGGCATCCGAGCCCTGGTAGATCATGTCGTGACATTCCAACGCCAAGCCGATTCCCGAACATGACTCTTTCTGCTCGGCTTTTCTTTTTTGAGACCCCGCTAATGCGACCGATCTGATATGCCTAACCGCACCATTTACTTCATCTCTGACGGCACCGGCATTACCGCTGAAACATTTGGCAATGCCATCCTGGCCCAATTTGAAAACAATATGCGCCGCATAAGACTGCCGTTCATCGATTCGGTTGACAAGGCGCATCAGGTGGTGCGTCAGATCAACCTGGCCGCAGTCACTGAGGGCAAGCGGCCCATCGTCTTCACCACCCTGGTCAATGAAGAGGTGAAAGACGTGATCACCCAGGGCTGTCAGGGCATGCTGCTAGACATGTTCAGCACCTTCGTCAATCCCTTGGAAGAGGAACTCGGCATCAAGTCCAACCACCGCATTGGCCGCTTCAGCGACATCAGCAAGAGCCAGTCCTACACCGACCGGATCGAGGCCATCAATTTCTCCTTGGCGCATGACGATGGCCAATCCAATGTGGATCTGGAGCAGTCCGACGTCATCCTAGTGGGGGTCAGCCGCAGCGGCAAGACACCCACCTCGCTGTATCTGGCTATGCAATACGGGCTGAAAGCTTCCAACTACCCCCTCATTCCAGAAGACTTTGAACGCAAGCAGCTGCCGGCTGCCCTGCTGCCGCACCGCAAGAAAATTTTTGGG
>Ga0075471_10001271_pt1 | contig 16443 bp, 12 predicted proteins | sample DEB19_08_DNA_2_FD_74787 | JGI IMG/M metagenome (GOLD analysis project Ga0075471, IMG submission 74787) | Aqueous microbial communities from the Delaware River and Bay under freshwater to marine salinity gradient to study organic matter... | ecosystem: Environmental > Aquatic > Marine > Coastal ... | reverse complement strand
GGGCAGCTGGCCGACACGCCGAAGCGGACTGATCGCGCGATGGCGCGGGCGACGGCCCGCGTCATCGGCAGTCGGGTCAATGCCATGCAGGGGGCTGCCGCGGCCGCCGAGGCGCTGGGTTACCAGGTGGTCGTGATCGACGAACCGGTGATCGGTGAGGCGCGTGACGCGGCGCCGCGCTGGCTCGACGCGGTGCGCGCCCGTGTGGGAACCGCGCGGCGCACCTGCGTGATCTCGAGTGGTGAAACCACGGTGCGTGTCACTGGTGCTGGCAAGGGTGGGCGGAATCTCGAGTTTGCCCTGGCGCTGGTAGAGCCCCTGGCGGCGTGGGGAGCGGCGTCGCTGGCCAGCGTCGGCACCGACGGCATCGATGGCTCGTCAGGGGTCGCCGGTGCGATTGCCAGTGGCGCCACGCTGCAGCGCTCGTTGGCGCGTGGTCTCGAGGCACCGGATCGCTATCTCACCGCGAACGATTCGTTCGCCTTCTTTGCGCCGCTGGACGACACCGTCCGGATCGGCCGTACCGACACGAATGTCGGAGATTTACAGGTACTGCTCATTGACTAAGGAAGATTTACTTCGCTTGATGCGGCAGCGAGTGCCGCATCCAGCCACCCCGCGCGAGCTGCTTGCCGTCCTCAAGATCCCGCGCGACGCGCGCGCTGCGTTCAAGCGCAACATCCGCGATCTCGTCAACGACGGCGAGCTGATCCAGATCAAGGGGAATCGCTACGGCTTGCCGGACCGCATGGACCTGGTCGTCGGCAAGCTCGACGGCCATGCCTCGGGTATTGGCTTTGTGGCGCCCGAGCGGCCGGTCGAGGGCCTGACGCGCGACATCATCATTCCCGAGCGCAGCCTCAGGGAGGCGATGCACGGCGACAAGGTGGTCGTGCGTATCGAGCGCTACCGGCCTGACGGTCGTGCCGAAGGCGCAATCGTGCAGGTGCTCGAACGCGCCGCGACGACGGTAGTGGGCCGGTTCGAAGAGGATCGAGTCGGCCTGCGCTACGTGGCGCCGTTCGACAAGCGCATCACGGCCGATATCCAGATCCCGCGCGGTGAGTCGATGGACGCCGAGCCCGGCCAGATGGTCACCGTCGAGATTACGCAGTGGCCGACGCCGACGCGCGGGCCGGCCGGACGCGTCATCGAGGTGCTGGGTGACATCAACGATCCCGGCGTCGACACCGAAATCATCCTCCGCAAGTACGACATCGTGGATGCGCATAGCGCGGAGGCCGTCGCCGAAGCCACCCGGATCGGGACGGCGGTTCGCGAGCAGGACATCGCCGGCCGCACGGACTTTCGTGACCGCACGGTGGTGACGATCGACGGCGAAACCGCGCGCGACTTTGACGATGCGATCTCGATTGAACGATTGAAGAACGGTCACTACTGGCTCGGCGTGCACATCGCCGACGTGGCGCACTATGTCCAGGAAGGGAGCGCGCTGGACCAGGAGGCGTATGAGCGCGCCACGTCGGTCTATTTCCCCGAGCGGGCCGTGCACATGTTTCCATCGGAACTGGCCACCGGTCTGTGCAGCCTGAATCCGCACGTCGACCGCCTGGTGCAGTCCTGCCTGATGGAGGTGACCACCAAGGGCGACGTGGTGCGCTATGAGATCCACGACGGTGTGATCCGCAGCGATGCGCGGATGACCTACACCAAGGTCAACGCGATCCTCACCCAGCGGGATCCGGCCACCACGGCCGAGTATCGCCAACTGGTACCGATGTTCGAGTTGATGGGGGAGCTGTTCGAGATTCTCAACGCGCGGCGCCACCGCCGCGGCTCGGTGGACTTTGATCTTCCCGAGGCGCACGTGGTCTTGAACGACGACGGCTTCATCGCGGACATCGTGGCGTCGGAGCGCAATGTCGCGCACCGGCTGATCGAGGAGTTCATGCTCGTGGCCAACGAAACGGTGGCCGCCCACCTTGAGAACAACGGGATGCCGGCGTTGTACCGCATTCACGAGCCGCCGGATCCGTTGAAGGTGCTGCAGTTCGACGAGTTTGTCAGCGCATTCGGGTTTTCCCTGGGCGCGGGGGAGAGCAGCGTCAAGCCAAAGCACTTCCAGAAGCTCGTGGAGAAGATTCGAGGGAATCCAGCCGAGCGGCCAATCGCTTTCCTGATGTTGCGCACCATGCAGAAAGCGCGCTACGACTCGATGAACGTCGGTCACTTCGGCCTGGCGGCACCCACATACACCCACTTCACATCGCCGATCCGCCGCTATCCGGACCTCGTGGTGCATCGCCTGTTGCGGGAAGTGCGGCACACCAGGGTGTCCGACGAGCGCAAGGCGGAGCTCGACGAGGATCTGCCGGAAATCGGCCGGCACACGTCGGAGATGGAGCGCAAGGCCGCCGACGCCGAGCGCGAGATCCTGCAGTGGAAGAAGGTTCGCTTCATGGCCGACAAGGTCGGTGACGTGTTCGAGGGCTACATCACCGGGGTGGCGCCCTTCGGCATGTTCGTGGAGCTGACCGAGCACTATGTCGAAGGCCTGGTGCATGTCAGCACCATGGCGGACGATTACTACCGCTACCGGGAGCAGCAGCACGTGCTGTTTGGTGAGAACACGCGCAAGACCTACCGGTTGGGCGACCAGGTCAAGGTTCAGATCATCCGCGTGGACATGGAACGACGCCAGATCGACCTCGGACTGGAGGACGTGCTCGAAGCCGTGCGCCGGGACGAGCGATCGCGCGGCCCGGCACGAAGCGGCGCGCGGCCGAAGAAGGATCAGCGCAAGGGCACGCCCGAGCAACGCCGCAAGAGGAAGAAGCAGCGGATGGGCAAGAACGAGCGAAAGGCGAAGCGGCAAAAGTGAGCATCGTCGTCGGCACCGCCGGACATATCGATCACGGCAAGAGTTCGCTCGTGCGGGCGTTGACCGGCATTGACCCCGATCGCCTGAAAGAGGAAAAGGCGCGCGGCATCACGATTGAACTCGGGTTTGCGCACACCACGATCGGGACGGCCAACGTCGCCTTTGTGGACGTGCCCGGCCACGAGCGATTTGTGCGCACCATGCTGGCCGGTGTCGGCGGCATTGATTGTGTGATGTTGATCGTGGCGTCCGACGAGTCGGTGATGCCGCAGACGCGGGAGCACTTCGATATCTGCCGGTTGCTGCGCGTGCCGCGGGGCATGGTGGTCCTCAGCAAGTCCGACCTGACCGATGCCGAGACCCGTGCGCTGGTCCGACATGATGTCGAAGAGCTGGTGGAGGGCTCCTTCCTGGAAGGCGCGCCGGTGATTGAAGTGTCGGCAACATCTGGGGAGGGACTCGATCGGCTGCGGGAGGCAATTGCCGCCGAAGCGGCGCACGTGTCGCAGCGGCCAGTCGAGGGAGCCGCGAGACTGCCGATTGACCGCGCGTTCACCATGAAGGGCTTTGGCACGGTCGTCACCGGCACGCTGGTGTCGGGATCGATAGCCGTCGACGACGAACTGGTCGTGGAGCCCGGCGAACTACGGGTCAAGGTTCGGGGCGTTCAGGTGCACGGCCGGCCGGCGGAGAGGGCCGTCGCCGGGCAGCGCGCGGCCATCAACCTCGGCGGTGTCGACGTCAGTGCCGTGTCGCGAGGCGAGACGCTGCTGGCCCCCGGAACGCTGAGCGTCACACGGCGCGCCGATGCTGAGATCAATCTGTTGCCGTCTGCAAAGCCGCTGCGCCACGGAGCCAGGGTGCGCGTGCACAACGGCACGTCGGAAGTGTTGGGCCGGGTGTCGATCGCCGGCGGGGCGCTCGAGATTTCATCGGGCGAACACGCCTTGGTGCGTGTGCGGCTCGAGCAGCCCGCGGTGCTGACTCGAGGTGATCGCTTCATTGTGCGTGCCTACTCGCCGCCGATCACCATCGGCGGTGGTCGTGTCCTGGATCCGGCGCCCACCCGCCCCGGCATTCGGTCTGAGGAAGGGAAGGCCAGTCTGGAAGCCTTGCGGCCGGCTGAGATCGGCGCGATTCGTTCGATGATCGCGGCGGCGGGACTCGGCGGCATCGCAACCTCGTCACTGGTCGCGCGCGCGGGAGTGATGCCCGGCCGCGTCGCGGAGGCGACTCGTGACCTGGTGGCGACCGGCGTGATGGTGGCCGGGGAGCGGTTGGTGACCGGTACGGCGATCGAAGCGGCCGAGCGCGATCTGATGGCGCTGATCGCCGCCACGCACAAGGCGAATGCGATGAGCGATGGCCTGTCGCGCGAAGAGGCGCGGAGCAAGATTTTCGGCCGCGTGTCGCCGGCGGTGTTCGAGACGGTGGTGGAGCGCCTGAAGGGCCGGAAGGCGATTGTTGGCGCAGAGCGACTGGCCTTACCGACGCACAAGGCGACCGTCGCCGGGGCGGACGATCGCGTGCGTGATGCGATCGTCGAGGCGTATCGATCCGGGGCGTTGAAGCCTCCTGACGCGGCGACTGTCGCGGCGGCCGTCAAGGCGCCGGGCCCGATCATCGACAAGCTGACGTCCCTGTTGTTGCGGGAAAAAGTGCTGGTCAGGCTCGATACGGTGGTCTTTCACGCGTCTGCGCTGGAGACCTTAAAAGCGGACGTACGAGCACTGAAGGCGGCGTCGCCGGACGGACGTGCCACCGTTGATGTGGCGGCCTTCAAAGAACGCTATGGCGTGTCGAGAAAGTTCGCGATCCCGTTGCTGGAATATCTCGACCGGGAGCGCGTCACGAGACGAACGGGGGACGTTCGCCTCGTCATCTAGCGCGGAGGGGCTACTTCTGCTCGCCTTCCTTCATGGAAGACTTGAAGTTCTTGATGCCGGCTCCGATGCCCTTGCCGAGCTCAGGCAGCCGGTTGGCGCCGAAGATGAGGATGACGATGGCCAGAATGATGAGCATTTCCGGCAGTCCGATGGGGCCAAATAGGGAAAACATAAGTGCTCCTTAAGGCCTGATTGTAGCTCAGGTCGGCAGGTGAAGCCTTTCATACCGTGTCGGCGTCAAATACATCAGACACCCGCCGGAGGCGGGTAAGGCAAGACTGCGTCACGAGGCGGGGCCTCGTGACAATGCACTTGATAGGGGATAACCCCTCGGTCAGAATGACCCCAGAGCCGTAGCCGCAAATGGCAAACTCTTTCGGAAACAAGGCGCCCGCCCTGGTGCGGGGATCACAGCTGAGTTTGGATGATCGGCCGAGCGAGTACACCTTCGGCTTCGAGAGCGCGAAGTCCAAGGTCGGCGCCGGCACCTCGATTGCCGCGCACATCGCGGTTATTGGCGCCTTGATCCTGGTCCTGCGATTCGCGCCACAAGCGCTTCCCCCCGAGATTGTTGAAAACCTGAACGTCAACATGGCGGTGTTCCTGCCAACGCCAGGCCCGGGCGGTGGCGGTGGCGGTGGTGGCGATCCCAAGCCTGAGCCGGTCCGCAAGGCCCAGGTCGAACAGAAGAAAGATCCTATTTCGGTCCCCGCTCCAGCGGAACCGGTTCCGACCAAGGTCGAAGAGCCCCCGCCGCTCGAGATGACCGTGCCGTTCAAGCCGATGGCTGCCGCCGAGACGACCCTGGCTGGCGTGGTGTCACCGTCCGCCCCCACAACGGGCGGCGCGGGTTCAGGCCCGGGTACAGGCGCCGGGTCAGGACAAGGGTCTGGCCTGGGGCCTGGTTTTGGCGGCGGGTTTGGCGGCGGCGCGTTCCGCCCCGGATCAGGCGTCTCGTTGCCGTCGGTGGTCAGGGAAGTGAAGCCTGCCTACACGGCCGATGCGATGCGGGCCAAGGTTCAGGGCTCGGTCTGGCTGGAGTGCATCGTCATGCCCGACGGTTCGGTCGGTGACGTGAAGGTGACGCGCTCGCTCGACCCGATCTTCGGACTCGATCAGGAAGCGATCAAGGCTGCCAAGATGTGGCGCTTCCGCCCCGGCATGCGCCAGGGCGAGCCTGTGCCCGTCATCATTACGATCGAGCTGACCTTTACGCTTCGATAGCGCAGGCCAACTGGCGGACGGGCCAACGGGCGGACGGGCCAACGGGCGGACGGGCCAACGGGCGAACAGGCCTGTTACCATTACGCCCATGGCGCGATTCCTTACAGCTCTCTTCGTCCTCAGCATCGCCGTCAACGCGACGGCTCAACCCGCAGCGTATCCCGCGCCGATTGAAGCCGACTTCGTGGCCAAAGACTTTGCCTTCCAGAACGGCGAGCGGATGGCGGAGGTCAAGATTCATTACCGGACCGTGGGCACGCCGCGTAAGGACGCCAGCGGCGTGGTGCGCAATGGCGTGCTGATTCTGCATGGCACCGGCGGCACGGGCGGCGGCTTTCTCAGCAACAGCTATGCGGGCCGGCTGTTTGGGAAGGGGCAGCCGCTCGACGCCGAGCGCTATTTCATCATCCTGCCCGACAACGTCGGCCACGGCCAGTCGAGCAAGCCGAGCGACGGGTTGCGGCAGAAATTTCCGAAGTACCGCTACGCCGACATGGTGAAGCTGCAGTACGAGCTGGTGACCAAGGGCCTGGGCCTCACGAACCTGAAGCTCGTAATGGGCACCTCGATGGGCGCCATGCATGCCTGGGACTGGGGCTATATGTATCCCGGCTTTGCGGCCGGGCTGGTCCCGTTGGCGAGCAACCCGGTCGAGATCGGCGGCCGCAACCGCGTGTGGCGTAAGTTCCTGATCGATGCCATTGAAAAGGATCCGGGCTTCAACAACGGCAATTACACCGAGCAGCCGCGCGGCCTGGCCAGTGCCATCGGTTTCCTGATGATGGCCACCAGCGTCCCGCTGCAGTGGCAGAAGCAGTTTCCAACCGTTGCGGCCGCGGACAAGTATGTCGAGGAGCAGGTGGCGTCGCGCTCGAAGAACACCGACGCCAACGACATGCTGTACTACTACCACGCGATCGAGGACTACAATCCCGCGCCGCACCTGTCGAAGATCACGGCGCCGCTGCTGGCCATCAACTCGGCGGACGACTTCGTGAACCCGCCGGAACTGCCGATGATGCAGGACCTGATCAAGCAGGTAAAGCACGGGAGGTTCATCCTGCTGCCGATCAGCGACGAGACCCGCGGCCACGGCACGCATTCAATCCCGGCGATCTGGGGCGGAGAACTGGTAAAATTTCTGGAACAGCTCAAGTAGCCAGTAACCGGTATCCAGCAGCCAGAGAGAGCAAGATCTTTTGTCCACGGTAGTCGCCAGCGCAGCGCTCAAGACCGAAGTTGAGCGCCGGCGCACCTTCGCCATCATTTCCCACCCCGACGCCGGTAAGACCACGCTGACCGAGAAACTCCTGCTGTACGCAGGGGCGATCGAGCTGGCCGGTGCCGTTCGTGGCCGCAAGACCGACAAGCATGTCGTCTCGGACTGGATGGACATCGAGCGCGAGCGTGGCATTTCGGTCACCTCGGCGGCGGTCGAATTCGACCTTGGCCCGCACCACCTGACCCTGCTCGATACGCCAGGTCACAAGGACTTCAGCGAAGACACCTATCGCACGCTGTTTGCCGTCGATGGTGTTGTGATGGTCATTGACGCGGCGAAAGGCATTGAGTCACAGACGCGCAAGCTGTTCGAGGTGTGCAAGCTGCGCCGGCTGCCGGTGCTCACATTCATCAACAAGCTCGATTTACCGAGCCGCGATCCGTTCGACTTGCTCGACGAGATCGAGCGCGTCCTTGGCATTCACGCCGTGCCCATGAATTGGCCGATCGGAAGCGGCGACCGTTTCCGCGGCGTCTACGACCTGCAGAAGGGGCTGGTTCACCTCTACGACCGCAAGGAACGCGCGCACCCCGCGCCGGTAAATGTGGGCGCCGTGGACGATCCCCGGCTGAAGGAGTTGGTCGGCGAAGACGCGTGGAAGACGCTGGTGGACGAGAGTTCGCTGGTGACCGGTGCCGGCACCTCGTTCTCGCACGATGCCTACCTCGACTTCCAGATGACGCCGGTGTTTTTCGGCAGCGCGTTGTCGAATTTCGGCCTCGAGCCGTTCCTGTATGCCTTGACGGAACTCGCGCCGCCGCCGAAGGGCCGCGACAGTGACCGCGGGGTGATTCCTCCGGAGACACCGCACTTCAGCGCCTTCGTATTCAAGATCCAGGCAAACATGAACAAGCGCCATCGCGACCGCGTGGCGTTCCTGCGCGTCTGCTCGGGCGTCTTCGAAAAGGACATGGTGATCATCAACGCGCGCGAAGGCCACGAGATCCGGGCCGCGCGGCCGTATCGCTTCTTTGGCGGCAAGCGCGAGACGATCGATCGCGCGTTTCCCGGTGACGTGGTGGGTCTCGTCAATCCCGGTCAGTTCGGCATCGGCGACACGCTCTATGCCGATCAGGCGGTGAAGTATCCCGCCATTCCGCGCTTCCCGGCGGAGCATTTCGGTGTCGCGCGGCTGCGCGACGTGCGCTTCAAGCAGTTCGACGAAGCGATCAGGCAGCTCGAAGAAGAAGGCCTGATGCAGGTGCTGTTTCCAACGGTCGGCCGGCGCGAGCCGATCCTCGGTACGGTCGGGCCGCTGCAGCTTGAGGTCCTGGCGGTCCGCCTGAAGGACGAATACAACGTCGACGCATCGGTGGACTCACTCTCATACACCTCGGCCCGCTGGCTGACGGGCCCGCCCGACAAGGTCGGCGCCATGATGAGCGGGGCCGGCACGCGCCTGGTCAACGACCGGCACGGCAGGCCGGTGATGCTGTTTGAATCCGAATGGGCGCTCGAGTACGCGCAGCGCACCAATCCCGACGTGAAGTTCCTCGCGTTCCACGAGGACTAGGTCAGGCAGTATCGGGCGTCAGAGGGCCCGTACAAGGTTAGGGCCGGAAGCGACTGCTCCCGGCCCAAGGGATTTCGGCGCGTACGCTCCGCAGTCTAGAAGCGATAACGCGCGCTGATCCGGAACACTCGCGCGGCGGGAATCGGATTCGCTGACGCCGCATCGATGCCGCCGGTTGACAGAGGCTTGAAGTAGTTGGGCCCGTTGGTCGTGACCCGGCGGAGTACCACGCTGGTATTGAACAAGTTGAACACGTCGAACATGGCTTCGAAGGTGTGGCCCTGGCGGATCGACACGGACTTGGACAAACGCAGGTCAGCCAGTTTGACCCAGTCGTAGCGCCCGGCCTGGCCTTCCACGGTCAGGTTGACGAGCGTGTTGAGTGCGTCGCGCACCTGTACGACGCGGTTGTAGTATTCGCCCTGCTGCGCCGTAAACGTCGAAGCCGCCAGGATCTTCCACGGCAGGTTGACGGTGCCGCTCATGCGGACACCCTGGTAGGTCTCAGGCAGTTCCCAGTTGTACTTCGCCTCGTTGGGGTTGCGCGGAGCAATGTTTTTCACGTTACGACGATCGATCTGGTACGAGGCCAGGAACGACCAGCCGTTCGACAGGCTCTTGTTGAATGTGGTCTCGAACGCCGTGTAACGATCGTCGCCTTCACCATCGGCCGCGTTGGTGAACAGCGACTGCACCTGCCCAAATCGCGGATATGTGCGCGGCACCGACCAGACCTGGACGACGCCATCGTCGGCAGTCCCGGCCACGTTGTCGCGACCGGGATCGACGCCCGTCACCATGTCGGTAAAGGCGTCGTAGGGCAGGGCGACGTTCAACTCCTTGCTTCCGCGGTAGTCGCCCTTACGGACGACGTTGACGCGAATGGATGTGTCGCGGCCCAGGCCGAGGTCGACGCCACCCGTGTATTCAATCAAGTACTCGCCTTTGAGGTTCGGATCAAGCCGGCTGTCACGGCTCTGTCCCGTGACACCGGTCAGGTTCGCGGCGACAGGGGTATAGGGAATTCGGCCGTCCCAACGCGTATAGGTCGACACGAGCGTCGCCGCAGGGTTGACGGCGTTGGCCACCGGGCCTGACGCGGCGTTGACGCCGGACCCGGCGGCCGCGTACTTCCCGTAGCTCGCCTTCAAGGCGATGCGGCCGTTGCCGAACAGGTCATATACCGTGGAGATGCGCGGCGACCAGTCCGCGTAACTCGGGAAATCGTGGTTCTCCGGATAGACACGAGGCGAGGCGAACGGACCCGTGCCCGGGTTGCCTTGTTCAGGCAGCCAGGATGAGTAGTAGTCGAATCGGATGCCCGCATTGACCGTCCACTTGGTGGTCAGGCTGACGCTGTCGTTGGCATACCACGACGCGTAGTTGATGCCGGCGTTGGTGTTGTTGGGATACTCGAACACCTGCACCGAGTCGGGCCGCAGGAAGAAGTCGGTGTCGCCAGGGAGGCTGCGGTAGCGATAGATCTGCTGGTTGGGATACCCGTAGGTTTCGACATAGTTGGTGCTGCGATAACCCAGGCCTCCCGAGCGAATTTCGTGATTCATGTTGCCGAACGTCCGGTACCAGGACCAGGTGCCGTTCCAGCCCCACCGCACCGGTTCGCGCTTCAGCTCGATGAACGCCCCACGCGTGTGCGTGGTCGTCAGGTCAGTCCTGCGCACGTCGTCCGTGTGCGCGTAGTCGGGCCACCAGTACCCGGAACGATTGACGCTGACATCGAGCGTCATGCTCTGGTTCATGATGCGCGTGAACTTCAACGCAGGTCCGATCTGGGTCCACGCGATCTGGTTCTGGGTTGCCTCGGAGGGCAGGAAGGTGCTGGCATTGCGGTACGGCTGCCACTTGCGGTTCACCTGTTCCGTCAACTCGAGCTTGTTGTTCTTCGATAACTGGTAGGTGAGTTTCAAGGTGGGATTGTCGAGGCGCGTGAAGAACTCGACTTGCTCCCCGGTCTTTTCGGAGATGAAGCCGGGAATCAGCAGCCCCGAATAGTTGTAGCCGTAGGCGGCGTAAAACCACAGCTTGTCGCGCAGAACGGGCCCGCCGAGGTCGAGGCTGACGTCATTGTAGCGCGTGAACTTGTTGTTGCCTGGGTCGAACCCCTGCTGGCGCAGCGAATCGGTGACGTTGTTGCCCTGGAACGCGCCATCCTGCCAGGCCAGCAGATACGCACCGCTGAACTTGTTGCTGCCGGACTTCACCACGAAACTCAACGACGCACCTGGGCTTTGCGATTCCGCGCCCTTGGCGGCTCCGGAGACCTGGACCTGATCGTAGGTGTTGTAGTCGCCGAAGAACTGGTCCCAGACCACGCCATCGAACTTGATCAGTTCGCCACCCGTGCGCCCGTACGATCGGGCGCCGGTCGTGGTGGAGCCGCCGACGGTATTGCCACCGACGTCGAACTGTGTGGGCGACAGGCCCGGTACCAGCCGCGCCAGGCCGCGGATGCCACGGCCGTACGGGAGATTCTCCATTTGGTCGTCGGTCCAGTTGACGCCGACGGTGGTTGACTGCAGGTCGATGGTCGGCGTCGCGCTGGTCACCGTCACCGACTCGGCGAGGGTCTCCAGTTGCAGCGGCGCGTTGACGGTGGCCGTGCCGCCCGCGTTCACGACGACCCGCTCGATGGTCAACGTCCGGAAGCTGGGTAGCTGAAACACCACGGTGTACGCGCCTGGAACAAGCTGAGTGAAGCGGTAGGTGCCGAGCGCATCGGTGACGGCCTGCCTCGCACCGCCGATCATTGCTGGGCTGCTAATGCTGACGTCGACGCCAGGGAGGACGGCGCCACTATTGTCGACCGCGCGGCCGGTGATCGTGCCGGTGGTCGATTGCGCCAGAGTGTCCCGTGCGCCGATGAATGAACACAGCAAGATACCGAACCAGACCAACCGCTTGCCCATGAAGGCCTCCTGAGTCCGCGCGTGAGGAGAAAACTCAGCGGAAGGGTAGCAGATCAGGAAACGGGCGCCAAATGATGGGCGTGGCTCATCGAACGAAGCCAGAAAAAAAGGCCCGGAAGCTTCCGCTCCCGGGCCTTAACTCTTAACGGTCGACTATAGACTGTCGACTGTTTAGTACATCCCGCCCATGCCGCCGCCCGGCATGCCGTGACCACCGCCGGCCGCTTCCTTCTTCTCCTCGGGAATCTCGGAGATCAGCGCTTCGGTGGTGAGCAGCAGGGACGCAATCGACGATGCGTTCTGCAGCGCATTGCGGACGACCTTCGCCGGGTCGATCACGCCGGCCTTGACCAGGTCTTCGAACGTCTCGGTGGCGGCGTTGAAGCCCTCGTCGCCCTTGCCGTCCTTGATCTGGTTGACGATGATCGAGCCCTCGAGACCCGCGTTGGTGGCGATCCAGCGCGCCGGCTCTTCGATCGCTCGCTTGATCAACTGGACGCCGATCTTCTGGTCGCCTTCGAGCTTCAGGCTGTCGAGCGCCTTGCTGGCGCGAATTAGGGCCACGCCGCCGCCGGGGACGATGCCCTCTTCGACAGCCGCCTTGGTCGCGTGCATCGCGTCTTCGACGCGCGCCTTCTTCTCCTTCATCTCGGTCTCGGTAGCCGCACCGACCTTGATGACGGCCACGCCGCCGACCAGCTTCGCGAGGCGTTCCTGCAGCTTCTCGCGGTCGTAGTCAGACGTGGTCTCTTCGACCTGCACGCGAATCTGCTTCACGCGGCCTTCGATCTTCGAGCCGGCGCCGCCGCCTTCAACGATCGTCGTGTTGTCCTTGTCGATCGTGACCTTCTTGGCCTTGCCGAGGTCTTCGAGCTTGATGTTCTCGAGCTTGACGCCGAGGTCCTCGGTGATGGCGTTGCCGCCGGTGAGGATCGCGATGTCTTCGAGCATCGCCTTGCGGCGATCGCCGAAGCCCGGGGCCTTCACGGCCGCAACCTGCAGCGTGCCGCGCAGCTTGTTGACCACGAGGGTGGCCAGCGCTTCGCCTTCGATGTCTTCCGCGATGATCAGCAGGGGACGGCCGAGGCGCGCGACCTGCTCGAGGACCGGCAGCAGGTCCTTCATCGAGCTGATCTTCTTCTCGTGGATCAGGATGACGGGGTTCTCGAGCACCACTTCCATGCGCTCCGGATCCGTCACGAAGTACGGCGAGAGGTAGCCGCGGTCGAACTGCATGCCTTCGACGACGTCGAGCGTCGTTTCGAGCGTGCGGGCCTCTTCAACGGTGATGACGCCGTCCTTGCCGACCTTCTCCATCGCTTCCGCAATGATCTTGCCGATGGTCTCGTCGCTGTTGGCCGAGATGGTGCCAACCTGCGCGATCATGTTGCCCTTGACGGGCTTGGCCATCTTCTTGATTTCGGCGGTCATGGCCTCGACGGCCTTTTCGATGCCGCGCTTCAGTTCCATCGGGTTCGCGCCGGCGACGACGTTGCGCGCGCCTTCACGGTAGATGGCCTGGGCGAGCACGGTCGCGGTGGTCGTGCCGTCGCCGGCCGTGTCCGAGGTCTTGCTCGCGACTTCGCGGACCATCTGGGCGCCCATGTTCTCGAGCGGATCCTTGAGGTCGATTTCCTTGGCCACCGTCACGCCGTCCTTGGTGATTGTGGGGGAGCCGAACTTCTTGTCGAGGACGACATTGCGGCCCTTCGGGCCGAGGGTCACTTTGACCGCGTCCGCCAGCTGGTTCACGCCGCGGAGAATCGCCTGGCGTGACTGCTCGCCGTAAATAATCTGCTTAGCCATGTAATTGAATCTCCCGCGTTACTTCTTCTTGCCGCCCTCGATCACCGCGAGCACTTCGTCTTCGCGCATGATCAGGTAATCCTCGCCATCGACTCGCACTTCCTGCCCTGAGTACTTGCCGAACAGGATGGTGTCGCCTTCCTTCACATCGAGAGGAATCCGCTTGCCGTCCTTGTCAGCCTTACCCTGGCCAACGCCGACGACTTTGCCCTGCTGGGGCTTTTCCTTGGCGGAGTCGGGGATGATGATGCCGCCGACTTTCTGTTCTTCTTCCTCGATGCGCTGCACGAGGATGCGGTCGTGGAGCGGTCTCAAAGCCATGTAACTCTCCGTCGATCTGGGTTTGTGGTGCGTTTGTAAACGACTTGGTAAACGTTTGTTACGAGTGCTGGCACTCGACGCCCCTCTGAGTTAGCAGTCGATGTGCACGACTGCTAATCATAGCCGGTTCTGAAAAAGCACGTCAAGCCGGGCTGTAAGCCGCCCGAACTAGCGGATTTTGAGGGCGGAAATCTTGCGGGCGAGGGTATTGCGATGCACGCCGAGGGCATCGGCCGCCTTGGACAGGTTGCCGCCGCACTTGGCGATCACCTGCGAGACGAACCGCTTCTCGAACTCCTTCTGGGCGTCCTCGTAGTGAACGCCCTTGGAGACCATCTCGACGACGAGCGAGTCGAGGAGCTTATGCATCTCCCAACTCCAACTCGCCCCCGGTGAGACGGCGATACGCATCCAGGTACTTGGCGCGCGTGTTCATGACGACTTCGTCGGGTAGCGAGGGAACCGGAGGCTGCTTGTTCCACCTGATCGATTCCAGATAGTCGCGGACGTACTGCTTGTCGAAACTCGGCTGCGGACCGCCCGGGTTGTAAGTGTCCTTCGGCCAGTATCGCGACGAGTCCGGCGTCATCATTTCGTCGATCACGATCAACTCGCCGCCGTCGGTGATGCCAAACTCGTACTTGGTGTCGGCGAGGATGATTCCTTTGGATTCGGCGTGCGCCACGCCGTGCGCGTACAGTTCGAGCGTCAGCTTCTTGAGGCGTGCGAGCAGCTCAGCGCCAACGACCTTCGCGGCGTCCGCCTCTGAAATGTTCTCGTCGTGACCGGATTCGGCTTTGGTGGCCGGCGTGAAGAGCACTTCCGGCAGGCGGTCCGACTCCTGCATCCCTTTTGGGAGGGGGATGCCGCACACCTCGCCGGTCGCCTTGTAATCCTTCCAGCCAGAGCCGGAAATGTAGCCGCGAGCCACGCACTCCACCGGGAGCGGCGTCGTGCGCCGGGCGAGGACCGAACGACCTTCCAGTTGCGATCGAAACGGCTGCAATTCGGCCGGGTAGTCGTCGACGTTCGTCGAGATGACGTGGTTGGCGATGATGTGGCCGGTGCGCGCGAACCAGAACGCAGAGAGTTGATTGAGGATGCGGCCCTTGTCCGGAATGCCGGACCCGAGGACGTAGTCGAAGGCCGAGATCCGGTCCGTGGCCACCAGGACCAGGTGATCGCCGACGGCGTAGACGTCGCGCACTTTGCCGCGGCGCACCAGTGGCAATCCGTCGAGTTGTGTTTCTAAGAGAGGTTGTGAAGGCACGGGCGCTCGCGTGAAGAGTAGACATCGTAAACGTGCGGCGGGCGGAGTGCAACCCCGTAACCATGTATGTGGATCTGGCTCGGCAGGGGGTGTCTGGTCGCTGTGCGGCCCAAGGCGTAGGGTGTGTCTCAGGAGCAACACTTCCGGTAGTATTGGACTGAGTTGCGCAACGTATTACGGACGGTCATCGTCATCGGCCTGGCCGTCGGCCTCGTGTTCCTGTTTCTACGCAACGCGGATCTGGAGCGGGTGTGGGGGTCGGTCACATCCGCGCGCACCGATCTGCTGATCGTTTCGCTGCTATTGAACATGTCCACGTTCCTGATCCGCGCTGAACGCTGGCAGTACTTGCTGGCGCCACTTGGCAAGGCGCGTTTCTCGGTCGTGTTCCGCACGACGGTGATCGGGTTTGCGGCCTCCGCCGTATTGCCGGCGCGCGCCGGCGAGGTCATCCGCCCCTACATGCTGGCGAAAAGCGAAGGCCTGAATGCCGCGGCGGCGTTTGCGACGATCCTTGTCGAGCGAATCCTGGATCTGGTCGGGGTGCTGATCCTGCTGGCGGCCTTCCTGATCTGGTTCGATCCAGGCCTGGAAGCGCGCGACTCGGCGGTCTTCAGCGCTATCCGCTTTGGCGGGTTGCTGATGGCGCCGATCGCCCTCGGCGCGCTTGGTGTGATGTTTTTCATGGCCGGCCACCCCGATCGGCTGCACGCCTGGTTGCTCAAGGCCGAAGCGGTGCTGCCGGCGAGAATCGCCGCGTTACTGGCCTCGCTGGCGAAAACGTTTGCGGAAGGCTTCAGCGTGGTGCGCAGCCCACAGCGCCTGATCGCGGCGCTGGCGTGGTCGATCGTGATCTGGGTCGTGATCGCGACCGGCATCTGGACGCTGAGCCTGGCGTTTCACATCGACATGCCGTTCACGGGCGCATGGCTCATGCTCGCGCCGCTGGTCGTCGGGGTCGCGGTGCCGACGCCGGGCGGGGTGGGTGGATTCCACGAAGCCTACCGGATCGGTGCGACCGCGTTCTTCGGCGCCGATAACGACGCGGCCGTCGGCGCCGCCATCGTGCTGCATGCGATTTCGGTGGTGCCGGTGACGGTCGTCGGCCTGCTCTTCATTCTGCAGGACGGCTTGAAGTTGGGTGAGTTGAAGATCGACGGGAAGGTCTCGTGATCTCGGGTTCGGCAAGCTGTGTGATCTGGTGATCCCATGAAGTGTCCGTTCTGCGGTGATATTGGCGACAAGGTCGTGGACTCGCGCGAGAGTCGCGAAGGCGACGTTATTCGTCGCCGCCGGCAGTGTCTCAACGACAAGTGCAAGAAGCGCTTTACCAGCTACGAGCGCATCGAAGAGATCCCGTACATGGTGGTGA
>Ga0075471_10001270_pt1 | contig 16449 bp, 6 predicted proteins | sample DEB19_08_DNA_2_FD_74787 | JGI IMG/M metagenome (GOLD analysis project Ga0075471, IMG submission 74787) | Aqueous microbial communities from the Delaware River and Bay under freshwater to marine salinity gradient to study organic matter... | ecosystem: Environmental > Aquatic > Marine > Coastal ... | reverse complement strand
GTGTGCATGCTCGGTCTGAACTCGGACGTCTTCCCGCGCGTCCAGCGGCCGCAGGGCTTCGACCTGGTCTCGCGCACGAAGCGGGAGAGGGGCGACCGCTCCCGCCGCGACGACGATCGCTACCTCTTTCTCGAAGCGATCCTCGCGGCGCGCGACCGCCTCTACCTGAGCCACGTCGGACTCGACGAGCGCGAGAACACCGCCATTCCCCCGTCGGTCGTCGTGAGCGAACTCCTCGACACCGTGCTCGACGGCTGGACGACGGAGGAGGCACCCGAGGGCGACGACGCCGACGCCGACCGCGCGAGGAGGAAACTCGTGCTCGGGCGGGTCCGGATGGTGCATCCGCTGCAGCCGTTCAGTCGGAAGTATTTCGACCGGAACGTCGGGGATCCGAGGCTGTTCAGTTACTCGCGGTCGATGTGCACGGCGCGGAACGCGGCGGACGGGTCGAAGGCGGGGAGCGGGGGGCCGCTCGTGACCTCGGTGCTGCCGGACCGCGACGGGTCGCCCGACGGGCCCCGGCGCATCGACGTCGCGGATTTCGTACGGTTCTTCCAGCACCCGACGAAGCACTTCCTGCGGAACCGGCTGGACATTCGACTCGACGACTCGGGCGAGACCGTGCGCGACACCGAGCCCCTCGCACTCGACGCGCTCGAGAGCTTCGACCTGCGGCGCACGATCCTCGATCGACGCGGCGACGCAGCGGCCAAGGACGAGCTTCGGGGCCTTCTCCGCGCGCGAGGCCTGCTGCCGCCCGGCAGCGTCGGTGAAATCGAATTCGAGACCTCCTGGGAAGAAGCCCGCCAGGTCCGAGAACGGGTACTCCAGATCTGCGGCGGCGAGGAGCCGGCCCCTGCACGCATCCACGACCCCGTGGTCGGCGATCACGTCTTCACCGGCCTTCTCGAGCACTCCGCAGAGACGCTGAGCGTCGTCGACTTTCGCGCGGGACGCATCAGGGCGCAGGACGAACTCGGGCTTTGGCTCAAGCACTTGATCGCGATCGCGGACGGCCGCCGGGGCCCGTCCGAGTTCGTGGGACGACACGGTGCGCTCTTCAGCCTCGAGCCGGTGTCCCCCGAGGAGGCAGCGAGCCATCTCGCCGTCCTTGCGTCTCTCTTCGAGATCGGTCGGACCCGGCCCTTGCGGTTCTTCCTCGAGACCTCGCTGGACGTGGCGAAGGGCAGGGACGGCGAGTCGGCGTGGGGCTCGACGCAATTCAGGAAGGGCGAGGCGGACGACCCCTGGATCAGGTTCGCGTTTCGCAGCGTCGATCCGCGCGACGATTCGGCGGTTCTGGACGGGACGTCGTTCGCCTCGATCGCCGAACAGGTCTGGGGGCCCCTGCTGGCTGCGGTGCAGGCGAATCCGGAAGGGGAGGAGTGATGCCGAACGGCGCAGCACAGGCCCTCGACCTCGCGAATGTCCCCCTCTCGGGGCGCAACGCGATCGATGCCTCGGCCGGCACGGGCAAGACCTACGCCATCTCGCGGCTCTACCTGCGGCTCGTGCTGGAGTCTTCCCTGCAGGGCGACGAGATCGTCGACCGCATCCTGGTGGTCACCTTCACGAGGCCTGCGACGGCCGAACTGCGGCAGCGCATTCGCGACACGCTGGTCGAGGCAAGATCCTCCCTGGCGATTCGCGCAGCGGGCGGCGACATCGCCGCCGACGATCCCATCCTGAACGGGGTGCCCGAGGACGGGCTCGCTTCGAGCATCGAGAAGCTCGACCAGGCGCTGGCGGGCTTCGACCGCGCAGCCATCTGCACCATCCATTCCTACTGCCAGAGCGTTCTCTCGGATCATGCCTTCGAGGGTGGACGCCTTTTCCAGACGGAGCTCGAGACCGCCGACCAGGCCGTCCTGCGCGAGGTGATCGACGACTACTGGCGCAAGTACGTCGCGACGGCGACTCCGGTGTTCGCCCGGTTCGTCCGTGCCGAGTCGGTTCTCCGCTCCCCGGCGGAACTCATGGACGAGCTCGCGCCGTACGTCGGGATGGAGGACCTGAAGATCCTGCCCGAGACGGCGTCTCGAGAGCCCACCCCCGAGGTGCTCGCCGATGCGGTGTACGCGCTCGAGGAAGCCTTCGAAGCAGCGCGCCGGAGTTGGAAGGAGGCCCGCCCGGCGTTCCTGAATTTCGAGCCTCCGACCGAAGAATCGAAAGGCAGCAGGCTCCAGGGCCTGATCGACGGACGACGCGTCGGGATCGAGGCCTGCTGCAGCCTCAAGCGGCAGAGCTTCAACGTCACGGCACGGCCCAAGTCCTTCGCGCTCGTCGAACGGACCTTTGCCGAGGGCGCACCGGTGCCCGTGGTCGTGCCCGAGCTCAAGATCCTGAGTCGAACACATCTCGAAAAGGGCATCGAGGAGGGGAGTCTTCCGGCGCTCGAGGTCTTCCGTCGTTACGACGACCTCGTCGCCGCCGGGAAGCGCCTGCGCGACCTCGAAATCCGGCTTCGCTGCCATCTCGTCGGCTGGGCGGCCTCGGAGGTCCGGCGACGCCGCGAGTTGCGCGGCGTGCAGTCCTACGACGACCTGCTCCAGCGACTGCTCGACTCCCTCCTGGGTCCGGGCGGGGATCGCCTCGCTGCTCGCCTGAGGGCGCGCTACCCGGCGGCGCTGATCGACGAGTTCCAGGACACGGACCCCGTCCAGTTCCGAATCTTCGACAGGATCTACCCCGCCGGCGAGGGAGTCGGACCGCTCTTCTTCGTGGGCGACCCGAAGCAGGCGATCTACGGATTCCGGCGCGCAGACGTCTTCGCTTACATCGAGGCGCGGACGAAGGCCCAGCGGCGGTACTCGCTCGGTACGAACAGGCGCTCCACGAAAGCCCTGGTCGACGGCGTGAACGCCCTCTTCGACGTCGCCGCGCCCTTCGTCATCGACGGGATCCCGGCCGATGCGGTCGATGCGATCGGGGACGAGGAGCGCGGCACCCTCGCGACGCCGGGCGACGACTCCCCGCCGCTTCGCCTGTCCTTCTTCAGGAAGTGCGACGTCGCGCAGGCGACACGGACCAGCGTTCGAGACACGGTCCGTCGCATCGTGGCTCTCCTCGATGACGACTCGGCGGCGATGATCGACGGCGGTCGCAACCCCGGACGCATCCGCGGCGGCAGCATCGCCGTTCTCGTCCGCACGAATCGCCAGGCGAAGACGATCCGCAAGGCGCTCGCGGATGCCGGCGTTCCGAGCGTGCTGGCCGTCCAGTCCTCGGTGTTCGGGACCGACGTGGCGGCGGACCTCGAGCTCGTCATGGACGCGGTCCGCGACCCGAGCGACGAACGGAAGATGGGTGCCGCTTTCGCCACGGCGCTGTGCGGCGTGAGCGGCGAGGACGTCGACCTCGCCCGACACGATCCGGGCTCGAAGGCCGCCGACGACTGGGAGTCGAGGGTCGAGCGTTTCCGCGGATACAACCGCCGCTGGGCGACCCGCGGCTTCGTCGAGATGTTCCGTGACCTGCTGGAAGGCGAGGAGATGGCATCCCGGGTCCTGGCGGGGCCCGAGGGCGAGCGACGCCTGACCGACCTGCTTCACCTCGGCGAGTGCCTCGGCTCCCAGTCGGTCGGAGGGATGAGGCGGATGGAAGCCTTGATGAACTGGTTCGCATCGTCGCGGGCCGAGGCGAGGGACGAGAGCGTCGGCGACGACGACGAGCGACGCATGCGGCTCGAGAGCGACGAGGATCTCGTCCAGGTCGCGACGATGCACAAGAGCAAGGGGCTCGAGTACGACATCGCGTTCCTTCCCTTCGCCTGGGACTCGAAACTGCGGGCCGGCGATCGACCGTCCGGGAAGAAGAGGGCCCAGTCTCCGCCGGTCCTCTTTCACGAGCCCAGCGCCACCGGCTTCGAGGCGCGGCTCGACCTCGGAAGCGAAGATCACTCCCATCACCGACGCCTCGCGCGCCGGGAAGAGCGTGCCGAATTCCTTCGACTCTTCTACGTCGGCGTGACGCGCGCGCGACACCGCTGCCACGTGACCTGGGGGCCGGTGAAGGGACGCGAGGGCTCCGCACCGGCGTGGCTGATCCATCGACCGCGACTCGCGGACGAGGTCCTCGCCCCGGCCGTCCCGGCCGACGACTCCGCGCGGGAACGCGCGAAGGCGGAGCTCGATCGACTCGACAGGATCGACAAGGCGCTTCGGACGCGCTCCGACGACGACCTCTGGCAGGATCTCCTCGCCCTTCAGGCGCGTGCGCCCGGGAGCATCTTCGTCGAGGAGGTTCGGCCGCCGGAACCGGGATCGCGGCCGCGCCTCGCCGCCGAACGTCCCCCCGAGGCGCCCCTCGCCCCGCTCACCTGGCGTGCGGAACATGCGCCCAAGGCCTCCCGGATCCTGAGCTTCACCGCCCTCGCGTCGCAGCGCGGCCGTGCCGTCACCTCTGCCCAGGTCGCCCAGGCGGCGGAGCTGTCCGAGACCCCCGACCACGACGAGGGGCCGGAACTGCCGCAGGACGACGTGCCCGCGGTCGACGAACTCGCGCTCCTTCCCGCGGGAAGGCTCGCGGGCAAGTGCCTTCACGACATCTTCGAGCGGCTGCCGTTCGACGAACTCGATCCGGACGGCGATCCGGCCGATCTCGACCGGGTCATCCGGCCGGTGGCCCGGGAGTCGCTCGAGGCGTTCGACGTCCGCGACGCGTCCTCGCGGGTCGACGTCGTCACCGAGACCGTCCGCCTGACCTCGTGCGCCGACCTGCGGCTCGGCTGGCGCCATCCCGAGCCCGGAAGTGCCGAGCACTTCCCGCCGGGGTCGCCGATCCGGCTTGCCGGCCTTCCCGTCGAGCGTCGCGTGCGCGAGCTCGAGTTCCATTTCCCCCTCGACTCGGTCGACGGGAGGGCGTTTGCCGCCGCCGTGAAGATGGACCCGCTCTGCGCGGACGTCTCGCCTGCACTCGACGCCCGCCTCGAGGGCTACCTGAAGGGCTTCGTCGATCTCGTGTTCCAGGGCGACGACGGCTGCTTCTACGTGGTCGACTACAAGTCGAACCGGCTCGGTGCGGGGATCTCGGCCTATGGGCGCGACGCGGTCGTCGCGGACATGAACCGGCACCGCTACCCGCTCCAGTCGCTCATCTACACCCTTGCCCTGCACCGCCTGCTCGAGCGAAGGCTCGGGGCGAACTACGACCCGGCGAAGCATCTCGGCGGTTCCTTCTATCTCTACCTGCGGGCGATTCGCCGGGTGCCCGGGTCCGACGGCGCCGGGATCGTGTGGCTGCGACACGATCTCGCGGCCCTCCTCGCACTCGATCGCGCCGTGAACGCGGGACGCGAGGAAGGGAAGCGGGCATGAGACCGGCCGTCGCACCCATGACGCCCACGCTCGCCCTCGCGGGCGCGCCGAAGTCCTTCGAGCGACTGGCATCGAGCCTCGCCCGCGCCGCCGGGGAGCGCGACGCGGAGTCGATCCAGCTCGCCGTCGAGTTTGCCCGTTTCGTGTCGCGAGTGGCGGGCCCGGAGTGTCCGGTGGACCTCCTCGTGGCCGCTGCGCTCGTGAGCCTGCGCGTGAGCAGCGGCAACTCCTGTGCCGATCTCGGGGATTTTCTCGAGACGACGCGACCGGCGAGCGAGGAGGACGCGGAGAGGTCGTCGGGCGCCGACGACACCTTGCGCGCCTGCCTCCCCGCGGACGTCTCGGCGCGAACCTGGCGCGAGAGTCTTCTCGAGCATCCGGAGATCGTCTCGGTGCCGCCCGCGAAGGGCGAGAAGCCCCGGACCCCGCTGGTCCTCGATGCAGCGAACCGGCTCTACCTCGCCCGGTACTGGGCCTACGAGCGCGAAGTGGCGGAGGAGCTCGTCCGGCGCGCGCAGGTGGGCCTCGCGGTCGACGAGCCGGCGCTCGTGGATGCGATCGAGGAGTCGTTCCGACCACGTCCCGGCGAGGGTTCGCCCGCCGAGGTGATCCCCGACCTGCAGCGCGTTGCCGCGGTCGTCGCCGCGACACGATCGCTCTGCATCCTTTCCGGCGGGCCCGGCACCGGGAAGACGTCGACGGTCGTGCGGATCCTCGCGACGCTGAACCGCCTCCGTCTCCGCGAGGGGAAAGACCCGCTCCGCATCAGGCTCGCGGCGCCGACCGGCAAGGCGGCGGCTCGGATGAAGGAAGCCATCGAGAAGGCGCGAGAAGGGATTCCCGAGGACTTGCGCGGCTCGGTGCCGGGAGAGGCCGCCACCATCCATCGCCTCCTCGGCTTCAAGTCGGACTCGATCTACTTCCGTCACGACCGCGGTCACCAGCTCCAGGAAGACGTCCTCGTGGTCGACGAGGCGTCGATGGTCGACCTCCCTCTCATGGCGAAACTGCTCCGCGCCTTGCGCCCGGATGCACGACTCGTGCTCGTGGGCGACAAGGACCAGCTGGCCTCGGTCGAGGCAGGCTCCGTCCTCGGCGACGTCTGCTCGGAGCAAGCGACGCCGTCCGGGGCGGAGGGAGCGACCGGGACCGCCTCTGGATTCGGGCGCGAGGCCTGGGAGCGTTACACGCGACTCTCCGGTCAACCGGGCGTGCCGATGCCGGGCACGGAGGGCGACAACCCGCTGCGGGACGCGATCGTGATCCTCGAACACAACTACCGCTTCTCCCGGGACAGCGGGATCCATCGCCTCGCGGAGAGGGTTCGCCTGCGGGACGCGGACGGCGCACTCGCGGTTCTCGCGGACGGCCGCTCTCGCGAGACCGCCCCCTTGGACGGAGCGCCGGGCCACACCGTCCTCGTCGAGGTGGAATCGCCGACCGCGCTCGAGGCGAGACTCGAGGCGACCGTCCCCGGTGCCTTCCGCGACTACCTCGCCCTCGCCGCAAAGGGCACCGAGGAAGGCCTCTTCCGGGAATTCAACCGCTTCCGCCTCCTCTGCGCCGTCCGCCAGGGCGACTTCGGCGTCGAGCGCGTGAACGAGCTCGTCGCCGACGTGCTCGCCGAGCACAGCGCGCTCACGAAGCGCGGCGAGTGGTACGCCGGGCGCCCCGTCATGGTGACCCGCAACGACTACTCCCTGAACCTCTTCAACGGCGACGTCGGGATCCTGCTGTCGAAGGACGGCCGGGACCGGGTGCGCTTCGAGGACGGCGCACGCAAGGGCCAGTCGCTTCCCCCCGCGAGGCTGCCGGCCCACGAGACCGTCTTCGCGATGACGATCCACAAGAGCCAGGGCTCGGAGTTCGACCGCGTGGTCGTGATCCTCCCGCCGAAGGAGTCGCGCATCCTGGGCCGCGAACTCCTCTACACCGCGATCACCCGCGCACGGGAGAGCGTCGAGATCTGGGGGACGAAGGACGCGCTGCGCAAGGCGATCGAGACCCGGCTCGCCCGCTCCTCGGGCCTCGCCGACGCGATCCGCGCGATCGCCGCGGAGGACACCCGGTGAAGATCGTCGTCTGTGCGGACGTCCACCTCGACAGTCGGCTGCGGGGCCTCGACGCCTACGAGGGCGCCCCGGCCGACGCGATCCGCGGCGCGAGCCGCCTGGCGCTCGGCAACGTCATCAAGCTCGCCATCGAAGAGAGAGCCGTCGCCCTGCTCGTCCCGGGGGACCTCTTCGACGGAGACTGGGCCGACTACGGCACGGGGCTGCACTTCGCCGCCGAGATGAAGCGGCTCGGGAAGGCCGGCATCCGGGCCTTCGTCGCCTGGGGCAACCACGACGCCGAGAGCAACGTGTCGCGACGGCTGGCCTGGCCCGACAACGTGCACGTCTTCCCGTCCGACCGGGCCGCGACCGAGCGGTTCGAGGTGGAGGGCCTGCGGCTCGCGATCCACGGGCGCAGTTTCCCGCGACCGGACGTGACCGAGAACCTCGCGACGACCTACCCGGCGCCGGTCGAGGGATTCCTGAACGTCGGCATGCTCCACACGGCGCTCGAAGGCGACGCCCTGCATGCGCGCTACGCGCCCTGCAGCCCTGCCGAGCTCGTCGCACGGGGCTACCAGGGCTGGGCTCTCGGCCACGTGCACCAGCGCAGGAAGGTCGAGGCGGCCTGTCCCATCGTGTACCCGGGCAACCTCCAGGGCCGGCACGTCCGCGAGACCGGCCCCAAGGGCTGCGCCGTCTTCACCGTCGAGGACCGACGCATCGTCGACGTCGCGTTCCCGCCAGCCGACGTGCTCCGATGGGACGTGGCGGAGGTCGACGTCTCCTCCGCGACCGACCTCGACGCGGTCGCACGGCTCGCGGCCGACTCCGTCCGCGGACTCCTCGCCGGTGCGGACGGTCTACCGCTGGCGTGCAGGGTTCGCCTGCGAGGTCGCACGGAACTCCACGACGAGGTGGTCGATCGGCTCCACGAACTCGCGAACTCGATCCGCGCGACGGCCCCGAACGAGGCGTGGATCGAGAAGGTCGAGGCCAGGACCGCACCCTGCCGCGAAGAAGGCACACCCACGGCGGACCGAACGGACGCGCTCGCCGAGGTCGAGCGAACGCTCCGGGAGATCGAGTCGAAGCCGGAACTCGTCGCCGAGTTGCTGCCCGATCTCGGAAAGCTCGCCGAGATCCTTCCGGCGGAGCTCCGCAACGACCCCGAGGGGCCGATCCGCCCCGGCGACCCGGACTGGGTGCAGGCGCGAATCGCGGAGGCCCGGTCGATCCTGACCCGCAGGCTCGCAGCGCGCAGGGAGGAGGACGCGTGAGGCTGCTGGAGCTGCGCATCGAGCGCTACGGGCACTTCTCCTCCATGAGGCTCCCGCTCGACGGGGAGGGCTGTCTCCTGCACGTGATCCTCGGCCCGAACGAAGCCGGCAAGTCGACCCTGCTCGACGCGATCTCCGACCTGCTGTTCGGATTCCCCGCGAGGTCGCCCTACGGCTTCCGGTTCGAGAACAACCTCCTGCGCGTGGGTGCGGCGATGGAGCGTTCGGACGGCGAGGGTCTCGAGGTCGTCCGCCGAAAGGGAATGCGCAACACCCTCACGACGCCCGACCAGAAACCCGTCGACGAGGCGGTCCTCGCTCGGATGCTCGGCGGAGCGACCCGCACGGTGTTCGAAGACCTCTTCGCACTGAACGAGGAGCGGCTGCGCGAAGGAGGCAGGAACTTCGTCGCGGGCAAGGGCAACGTCGGCGAGGCGCTGTTCTCGGCAAGCGGCCTCGTGGCGGACGTTCGCAAGGTTCTCGACGTACTCGATGCCGAGGCCAGGTCGTTGTGGGTGCCCACCGCCAGGCAGGCCGAGGTGCCGATCGCGCTCCGGCGCATCGGCGAGCTGGCGAAGGAAAAGGCCAAGGCCCAGCTCTCCGTCGCCACGTGGCAGAAGGACTCCCACGAGGCGACGAGGGCCGCCGCGGAGTCGGGAAGGGCCGAGGAGAAGCTCCGGGAGCGCCGACGCGAGCTCGGTCGCCTCCAGAGGATCCGACGGTGCATCGACACCGTGACCGACCTTCGAGTCTGCGAGCAGACGCTCGCGGAACTCGAAGCCGTGCCGCTCCTGCAGGAGATCCAGCGCGACCGCCGAGTCCAGACCGAGGACCGCCTGCGCAGGGCGCTCGACAGCCTCGAGAAGGTCAGGGCCGAGTCGAGGGACACCGAGGGCAAGCTGGCCGGGCTCCCGGGCCGCGCCCCGATCCTGGACCACTCCGTGGCGATCGAACTCCTCCGCGAGAGTCGGTCGGTGACTCGCAAGGGGGTCCTCGACCTTCCCAAGCGCAGGGAAGAGGCGGCGGCCTGCGAGCACATGATCGAGTCGCTGGCGACGAAGGCGGGGCTTCCGAACCTCCGGCCCGACGGGGCGGGACTGCCCGCGGCCGCCGTCGTCGAGTCGCTTCGCCGCCTCGCGGCACAGCACTCCGGCGTCGAGAGCACGTGGAAAGCCGGCGAGGCGACCCTGCGACGAGAGAAGTCCGATTTCGAGGAAAAGCGCGAAGCCGCGGGGCGCCCCCTTCCTCCCGATCCGGCGCCGCTCGAGTCGATCCTCGAGTCCACCGCCAGATCCGCCGATCTCTCCACCCAGGTCGAGAAGGCGAAGGGCGAAGCCCGGGACACGCGAGACGAAGCCGCGGTTCGCTTCCTGCGACTGAATCCGCGCCCCGCGACCCTCGACGCACTTCGGACCGTCGCCGTTCCGCTCGACGACAGCCTCGCCCGGCACGAGAGGACCATCGCCGACTGCGAGCAGGACGTCCGGGCTGCGAAGGCGCGGCTCGACGAAGCCCGGGACGACCTGGCCGCCCGACACCGGGAACTCTCGGAGGCGGAGGCCGGGACGCTGGCGACCACCGAGGAGGAGCTTCGCGAGGCCCGCGCCCGTCGCGCGGACGCATGGGCGAGGCTCCGGCGCGACGTCGTCGACCGGGAGGCCGGACCGCCCGCTCGCGAGATCGGCGGGCCGCTCGCCGACGCCTTCGAGATCCACGTCGGGGAGGCGGACTCGATCGCCGACGCACGCTACCGGAACGCGACCGCCATCGCGCGCATCGAGTCGCATCGGAAAGAGATCGCCAAGAGCGAGAAAGCCGTGGGCGACGCGTCGGAGAACGTGCGGCAGGAAGAGACGCGTCACGCCGCCGCCATGGCCGCGTGGACAGAGGCCTGGCACGGCACGGGGATCATGCCGCTCCCTCCCGCCGAGATGCGCCGCTGGAACGACGAGCGGAAGGAAATCCTGCGACTGCTCGACGGTGCCTCCCGGTCCGAAAAGATCGCCGAGAGCCTCGAGAGGCAGGAGGCGACCGCGGCGGACGAGGTCCGGCGGGAAATGGTCGCCCTGGGTCTCGAACCTCCCGCCGGGAGTCCGGGTCTCGCCACTCTTCGCATCCGCGCGCGCACTTCGGTCGACCGGCTCAAGGAAGAGCGCCAGGCGCATGCCACGGCCGCGCAGACCCTCGAAGCCGCGAGGATCACCCTGCGCACCGCCGAGCGAGCCCACGAGGAGGCGGTCCGAGCCCGGGACGAGTGGCAACGAGCGTGGGACGCAGCGATCGCCCCGCTCGGACGCGACACGGCGATCGATCCGACCGACGCGGAGTCCGTGCTCGGCCCCATCGAGTCCATCCGGGCCGAAGTGGCCAAGCGCGTGACGCTCGTGCAACGCATCGACGCCATCGGGAGGGACCTGGATGCCTTCGGGTCGACGGCACGCGAGCTGGCATGCGCCGTCGGTCTCGCAGCACCTGCGTCGGAGCCCTCCGAACTCGCCGACGCGATCCTCCGTGAACTCTCCACCGCGACCGAGGTGGAGAGGGACCGCGTGAACCTGGGGGAGGTTCTCGAGAAGAGTCGAAAGGCCGAGCGCGAGACGGAAGCCGGAATCGAGCGCGATCGAGCCGAACTCGCGGGCCTCGCGAAACTGCTCGCGACCGACGACCTGTCGAACCTCGCCGCGGCCGAGAAGAACGCGGCGGACAAGCGCGATGCATCGAACCGCCGCAAGGAGCTGATCGATCGACTTCGGGCGGAGGGCGACCCGGACGAGATCCGCCGGGAGGTCGAGAATGCCGACCTGGACTCCCTCGACGCGGACGTCGAGGGACTGGGAACCGAGATCGCCGCACTCGAGGCGGACCACAAGGCTCTCGCCGAGAAGACCGGTGCTGCGCGACTCCAGCTGGAGAGCCACGAGAGATCCAAGGGCTCGGCGGATCTCGCGCAGGACGAGGAGAACGAGGTCGGTCGCCTGCGCTCCGCGGTCGAGCGATGGGTCCGGCTGCGCGTCGCGTCCGCCGTCCTCGGACGCGCGCTCGAGAGCTACCGGGAGAAGAACCAGGACCCGCTCGTCTCGATCGCCTCGGAGCGCTTCGCTTCGCTCACCGCGGGGGCGTTCGAGCGTCTCGCGACCGACCTGGGCGACCACGGCCCGGAACTCCGGGCCGTCCGGGCCCGGGAGCCGGGCGACGCGGGCGAACCCGAGCGACTGCTCAGCACCGGCCTGAGCCTCGGCACCGCCGACCAGCTTTTCCTCGCGCTGCGGCTCGCCGCCGTCGAGCGCTACTGCGCGGCGAGCGAACCCCTGCCCTTCGTGGCCGACGACCTCCTTCCGTCGTTCGACGACGACCGCACCCGGGCCGCGATCGCGAGCCTCGCGAAACTGGGCGAGACGACCCAGGTGCTGCTCTTCACGCACCATGCCGCCGTCGCGGACCTCGCACGCGAGTCGCTCGGTCCGGCCGTCCGGATCCACCGGCTGGCGGACCTCCGACGGCAGGATCCGACGACGACGAAAGGGGCTTGACGCTCTCCCGAGCAACTGACACCTGCCATGTCATGACCTCCGCGCGGGCGGCACCCCTCCGGAGAACGACCTGGGAGACCCGAGAGACATCCACCCTCCGACGCGGCTCGGCGCCCTCGCCCTCGCCTGCGCCGCGCGCGCCCTCTCCCCGGGCTGCGGCACGGTCGACACCGTCCCGGCCGCCGTCGAGTCGAGCTCCGCCGAGCCCGCGATCCGCACCACCGCGGCCGGAGTCTCCTTCGCCCGCACGCCCGACGCCTGCTTCGCGGGCCTCGCCGACTTCCCGTGGGAGCCGAAGTACGTCGAGATCGACGGGCTCCGGCAGGCCTGCGTCGACGAGGGGCCGCCCGACGCCGCGCCCGTCCTGCTGCTCCACGGGGAGCCCTCCGCGGCCGCCGCCTACGACGCGCCGTTTCCCCGGCGCGAGTCCATGGCGGGCGTGCGGACCTTCCCGTCGCTCATCAACCAGGTCGGCGGGACGAACGAACGGGCCTGGGCCGGCCTGAAGGCCTTCCCGCGGCCCTCGTCGCGATCCGGGCCTCCTGCGACCCCGGGAACCTGGGGCGATTCGGGGCCCGGCAGAGACTGATCGACGAGGTCCGGGGCGCCGCGGGCCAGCCGCACACGCGGCTCGCCGAGGCGAGTCACTTCCTGCAGGACGACCGGGGCGCGAAGATCGCCGCCCTCCTCGACGACTGGATCGGGGGCACGTCGGCGCCGGCCGACTTCCCCCCGCGAGGCTGCAGCCTGCCCTAGGACACCATCTCGACGACCGAGTCGCCCTCGTGGCGGAGGATGAACTTCTTGTCCTCCACGAGCTTCCGCTTCGCCGCGCGCTCGACGATGAAGTTGCCGAGGTAGAGCACGTCCATCTCGGAGCGCGTGAACGTGTTGAACGCGTTCAGCGGCGTCTCGACGATCGGCTCGCCCTTCAGGTTGAAGCTCGTGTTGAGCACGACCGGCACGCCGGTCGCCTGGCCGAAGAGCTCGATCATGCGGTGGTAGCCGGGGTTGGTCTCCTTCATCACCGTCTGCAGCCGGCCCGAGCCGTCGACGTGGGTGATGGCGGGGATGACGTCCCGCTTGTCCTCCTTCACCGGCACGACGTAGAGCATGAAGCGCGCCGGGTAGTGCGACATCGCGTTCGGGAGTTCGAAGTACTGCTCGCAGGCCTCGCCGAGCACGCTCGGGGCGAACGGCCGGAACGCCTCGCGGAACTTGATCTTCGCGTTCACGACGTCCTTCATCTCGGCCCGCCTCGGGTCGGCGATGATGGAGCGGGCGCCGAGCGCGCGCGGGCCCCACTCGAAGCGGCCGCGGTACCAGCCGCACACCTTGCCCGACGTCAGGTCGTCGACCACGCGCGAGAAGAAGCGGTCGTCGTCCTCGATGTGCTCGTAGGCGAGACCGTTCGACTTCAGGAAGTCCGCGACCTGCGAGTCGCTGTACTCGCTGCCGAGGTAGGCGTGGCCGAGCGGCCCCACCCGCGGCTTGCCGAGCAGGTGGTGGTAGGCCCACAGCGCGGCGCCGATCGCGCCGCCGTCGTCGCCCGGGCCCGGCGGGATGTAGATCTGCTCGAAGCCCGCGTCGCGCAGGATCTTCGCGTTCGCGACCGAGTTCAGCGCGACGCCGCCCGAGAGGCAGAGATTCTTCAGGCCCGTCCGCTTCTGCACGGACGAGGCGAGCTTGATCATGATCTCCTCGGTCACGGCCTGGATCGAGGAGGCGACGTCGCAGTAGAAGGGATCGAGCGACTTGTCGCCGAGCGCCGGATCGCGCGGCGGCGCGCCCATGACCTCGGAGAACTTGGGCGCGAGCGTGTTGTCGGGCGAGTAGTGGAAGGCGAAGTGGTCGAGGTCGAGCCAGTAGGAGCCGTCGGACCCGATCTTGATCATCTTCTTGATCCGATCGGTGTAGTTCGGCGTGCCGTAGGGCGCCATGCCCATCAGCTTGTACTCGCCCTCGTTCACCTCGAAGCCGCAGTAGGCGGTGAACGCCGAGTAGAGGAGCCCGAGCGAGTGCGGGAAGCGGCTCTCCTGCTCGAGCTCGATCTTCGTGCCGCGTCCGACGCCGACCGTGCCGGTCGTCCACTCGCCGGCGCCGTCGACCGTGATGATCGCCGACTCCTGGAAGGGCGAGCAGAAGTAGCTCGCGGCGGCGTGCGACATGTGGTGGTCGCAGAACAGGATGCGCTTGTTCTCGACGCCCAGCTTCTCGCGGATGAGCGGCTTGATCCAGAGCTTGTCGGTCACCCAGCGGCGCATCGACTCGCGGAAGACCCGGTGCGAGCGCGGGAAGGTCGCGAACGCCGTCGTCAGCAGGCGCTCGAACTTCACGAAGGGCTTCTCGTAGAAGACGACGTAATCGACGTCGTGGATGGTGATGCCGCCCTTGGCGAGCACGAAGTCGACCGCGAGGCTCGGGAAGCGGTTGTCGTGCTTCACCCGGGAGAAGCGCTCTTCCTCACCGGCCGCCACGACCACGCCGTCCTGGACGAGGGCCGCGGCGCTGTCGTGGTAGTAGAAGGACAGGCCGAGGATGTTCATCGTATGGGGGTCCCCTGGGCCGCTCCGGCGGGGCCGGGGAGGCCTCTCCACCCGCGGCGAGCGTGCGAATCTCGACGCTACCGAAGGGAAATCGGGGCGACAACCGGCGCCCCGCGAGCATCGGGGGCCCGCGGGGCGGACCCGTCGCGGTCGCGACGGCCCGCCGAACGCCCGCCCCGACCTCGGCGAGCCTCCGGCGCCGGGCGGCCGGGCTCGGCCGCCCGCCCGGTTGCGCACCCCGACGGCCCGCCCGTAAGCGGCACCCATGGCAAAGAAGATCCTCGGCGCGCTCGCCGCGATGGCGCTCTCGCTGCTCGTCGTGCTGGCCGGGCTCGAGGCCGTCCTGCACGCGATCGGCTACCCGCGCACGAAGACCGGCCACCAGCGCTTCTTCGTCGAGTACGACGCGGATCGCGGCTGGCGCAACGTCCCGGGAGCGTCCGGTCTCTTCTCGACCGACGAGTACGACGTCGAGCTGCAGTACAACTCGCGCGGCATCCGCGGCCCCGAGCGCGATCGGGCGAAGCCCGAAGGCGTCCGTCGCGTGGTCGTCCTGGGCGACTCCTTCATCGAGGGCTACTCCGTGCCGCGCGAGCAGCGCGTCTCCGAGGTGCTCGAGGGACTGCTCTCGAAGCGCGATCCCGCGCACCGCTGGGAGGTGATCGCGCTCGGCACCGCCGGCTACTCGACCGACCAGGAGCTGCTGTGGCTGCGCTCCGAGGGGCTCGCCTACCGGCCCGACGTGGTCGTCGACATGTTCTACATGAACGACGTCTGGTTCAACGGCCAGTCGAAGTACTGGCGCGGCGAGAAGCCGGCGTTCGTGCTCGAGAACGGCGAGCTCCGCCTCGTGAACGTGCCGGTTCCCGACACGCGCCCCGCGGGCGAGAAGAAGAAGGCGAAGAAGGAGAGCGGCGGCCTCGGCCACTGGATCCGCTCGCGATCCAAGCTGGTCGCGCTCGCCCAGCTCGCGCTCGAGAACTCGCCCGGGCTCCGGGACGCGGCGGCGCGGGCCGGCCTGGTCTCGCCACGCAAGGAAGACGAGGACGACGAGACGCCCCACGTCTCCGACGAGCTGAGCGTGTTCCAGAAGGAACCGCCGGCCGCGACCGAGAACGGCTGGACGATGACCGGCGCGATCCTCGGCCGGATGAAGCGCGAATCGAACGCCGCCGGCGCCTCCTTCATCGCCTTCCACATCCCGCTGAAGGGCACCGTCTACCCGGAGAGCTGGGCACCGACGCTCGCGAAGCTCGGGATCCCGGCCGACCGCCTCGATCCCGAGCGCGTGCGTACCCGCTTCCTCGGGATCTGCGCGTCCGAGCAGCTCGACTGCATCGAGCCGACCGCGGAGTTCCGCCGGGCCGCGGAAGCCGGCAAGGCGCGCGGCGAGCGCCTCTACTGGCTGGTCGACAACCACTGGAACCCGGGCGGTCACGCGCTCGCCGCGGAGATCCTCGCCGAGCGAATCCTCTCGCTCCCGCCGACGCCGCCGCCCGCTCCCGCCGCGAAGGCCGCTCCGGACGGATCGCCCACCGCGGAGCCGCGAGCGGCGACGCCCCCGGCCGACGCCACGCAACCGTCGGGCGGCAGCCGCGCTCCCGCCGGGGCTCCGGCCGTCGCCGAGCCGGCCGCGGCGCACGACGCGCCGCAGCTACGGGATCAGAACAGCGTGTAGATGAACGGCGCGAGCCACGGCGACGAGGCCGCGACGACCAGCA
>Ga0075471_10001269_pt1 | contig 16456 bp, 18 predicted proteins | sample DEB19_08_DNA_2_FD_74787 | JGI IMG/M metagenome (GOLD analysis project Ga0075471, IMG submission 74787) | Aqueous microbial communities from the Delaware River and Bay under freshwater to marine salinity gradient to study organic matter... | ecosystem: Environmental > Aquatic > Marine > Coastal ... | reverse complement strand
CCCGTCGCCGGGTGCGCCTCGATCCCATGATCGAACCCACTGGAGGTATTTCAGCACATCCTGCGGAGCGAACCGAGCAGTTTCGGATCCGTAATAGGCCTCTTTGCGGAACCGGAGATAAGCGGCCGCCGGAACCGGAAGGAACGGCCGGGTCCGCCACCACCCCCGAGGAACCAAACGGATGTAGGTCGCAACCGCCGCTGGCCAGAGCGAAGGCCGAACGAGAATCGCTCCGAGCACGGCACCGTAATTGCGCACCCGTGCGATCAACGCGGCTCCTTCGGAAGACCGAGGACCATCTCACCGATGATGTTCGATTGGATCTGCGACGAACCGGCATAGATCGTGCCGGCCCTCGCGTTGAGGAACGATCCGACCCAACTCGCCGAGCTGTTGGGGGCCGACCGATCGTCGGGCTGGAACGCATTGCTCGGCATACGGCCGGTCGGACACAGGGCTGCTGCGCCGAGAATGTCGAGCGACAGTTCGGTGACGTCCTTGTGGTACTCGCTCCAGTAACGCTTGAAGATTCCGCCGTCGGGACCCGGATGGTGCCCAGCCAGGAATTTCGTGAGGGTACGCAATCCGAGGTACCGCATGACCTGAACCTTGCTGTACGACCACGCGAGCCGTTGCCGGATCCGTGGATCGTCGGCGACTCCGCATTCCTTGGCGAGCATCAACAGACGATCGATCTCGGCCTGGAATCGCACCGGCACGGTGGCCGCTCCTTCGCCGCGTTCGTACCCGAGGAGGGTCATGGCCACCGCCCAGCCATTGTTCACGCCGCCGACGACGTTCTCCTTGGGGCACACCGCGTCGGTGTAGAAGACCTCGTTGAACTCACTCTCGCCACTGATCATCTTGATCGGACGAACTTCGACTCCCGGCTGTCGCATGTCGACGAGCAGGAACGAGATCCCTTTGTGCTTCGGCGCGTCGGGATCGGTGCGGGCCAGAGTGAAAATGTGATCGGCCAAGTGGCCCGCCGAGGTCCAGATCTTCTGGCCGTTCAGGATCCACTGGTCTCCATCGAGGGTCGCACGGAGCGCAAGGCTGCCGAGGTCGCTTCCTGCATTGGGTTCGCTGTAACCCTGACACCACACGTCGTCGTTGGCCAGAATGCGCGGCAAGTAGTACTTCTTCTGCTCTTCGGTCCCCCAACGCAACAAGGTGTTACCGAGCATCGTGATTCCGAATCCGTCGTTGGGACCACCGGTCGGCACGCCGGCTTTGGCGAACTCTTCGGCGAGGATCACTTGTTCGAGTGCCGAGAGTCCTCCACCGCCGTATTCGGACGGCCACCCTGGTGCAAGAAAGCGTTCGGAGTGCAGAACCTTGCGCCATTCCATGATCCAGTCGCGCACTTCGTCGGCCGCCAATCGACCGATACCGGGGAAATCCTTGGGGAGCGCGCGAGAAAGAAACGCCCGGACCTGGGATCTGAATGCTTCGGCTTCTGCGGTGTACGTGGGGTTCACATCGGCGAACTTACTCGCCGCGTCGGACTCTGATGCCGTTCCATGCGAGGGCGGCGGCACCGACGAGACCCGAGCGGTCGGCGAGAGCGGCCGGCACGATGGTCAGTGCTGATGCGAATGAAAGTCGGGAACGATCGGCGAACTCTTGGCGCGCCGCGTCGTGAAAGGCTGCTCCCCAACCAAGACCGATTCCTCCCCCGATCACTGCAAGTTCGATGCTCGTGAGCGCGGCCACCGAGGCGATCGCCCGTCCGAGCAGAACACCGTTGCGATTCACGAGCATCGGCTTCGCATAACGCGCTTCTTGGCCGGTCTCGGCTTGGATCGCCGACCCTGACGCATAGGCCTCGAGGCAACCACGAGCACCACAACGACAAGCGAGTCCGTCGGGTTCGACGATCACATGACCGATGTGGCCGGCGTTCGTGGAGTCGCCCTGCAGGAGGTGGCCATCGATCACGAGTCCTCCACCGACTCCGGTTCCCACGATGATGCCGATGAAGTTGCGAACACCGCGCGCGGCGCCGAGCCAACCTTCCCCGAGCGCGAAGGTCTTGGCGTCGTTGTCGACGAAAACCGGCACGCCGAGGAGATCCGCGAGGTTGCTGGCGAGCGGGAAGTCCCGCCAAGCCGGAATGTGAAGTGGAGACACGGCCACCCCACGAGGTTCCATCGGTCCGCCACAACCCGTGCCGCACCCCACGATGTCGATGTCGGGTGCCGCCGCGCGGATTCGGGTGAGGAGCGCCGCGAGCGCCGTCCACGGGTCGCGGGTCGGCGTGGCGATGCGATCGCGCACCACGATCGATCCGTTCTCCAACACGACGGCCGCCGCCAACTTGGTGCCGCCGATGTCGACGGCGATCACGCCTCGCTGACGAATCGGTTCAGTCGCTACGTCGAGTGACACCGGCCCGAGCCTTGCGAATCGCTCCGGCCACGTCCTGGATTCCGGCTTTGCCGATGGCCCGGGCATTGCGCTCGATCACGGCAAGGAGGACGAGCATTCCGATGAACACTGCGAATGCGGCCACGAAATGGAACTGCAGAGCGATCACGAGCAGTGCCAGGCAGGCCACGAGTCCGAGAATCGACCACCGAACCAGGCGGACCGAGTGTTGGTACAAACCGGAAGGTGACACCGCCTTGGCGAAGTCGGAGTCGTTCTTCAATTCGGCTTCGATCTGGCGCAGGATTCGCTGCTCGTCGTCGGACAAACTCATCGGTGGCTCACCTCCTCGAACATGCCCCATTGTCACAGACAATCCGTCGTCGGGCAACGCGCTCACGCATTGCTCCACGAGTCGTCCGTCCCGACCCGTTCCGGTCGACTTCCGAAGCCGTCAATCCGGATCGGATCCGGAATCCTCGGGTATCGACTCGGCCTCCGGCCCCCATGGCGTGGATCGCCGGCGGCGGACCGATCGGGCTGGCGCGATGGCATCACGACCGAATCGCTCGCGGATCTGGTCGATGGCCCGACTGGCCGAGGACCATTGGCGATCGACCGACGCGACATCGGCCGAATCCGCTGAATCGGTCCCGAACAGCGACATCTGTTCGACCGGCTCGACGAAGTTGGCCACGCTGACGCCGACCAGCCGAACTCCAATCGACGGGTCGAATGTCGCGAGCGTCGGTTCGAGGGCGGCGACGAGGGCCGGGGCCGTGGTCATCGGGGACTCCGGAGTCACCGAGCGGGTGATCGTCTCGAAGGACGAGAATTTGATCTTCAGCATCGCGGTGCGCGCGGCCCAGCCGTGTCGACGCAGACGTCCGGCCACATCGTCGCTCAGACGCACGATCTCGGCCCGGATGTCGTCGGAGCGATACAGGTCGTACGAGAAGGTTTCTTCGTGACCGATCGACTTCATTTCGCGATCGGATTGGACGGATCGTTCGTCGACCCCCCGAGCGAGCTCGAGAAGGTGCTCCCCATGCGCACGCCCGATCGCTCGAATCACGATGTCGTCGGGCAGAGCCGACAGGTCGCCGACCGTTCGAACCGCGAGTCGATCCAATTTCTTCAGAGTCGCCGGGCCGACCCCCCACAAAGCCGAGACCGGCAACGGATGCAGGAACTCGAGTTCCCTGCCCGGTTCGACGCTTAGAACTCCGGGGCCTGGCTCGATCCCACCCTGAGTAGGGCGCGGCTTGGCGGCCTTCGACGCCAACTTGGCGAGAAACTTGTTGGTGGCGACACCGACCGAACACGGCAACTGCAAACGCGACTCGACTTCGCTGCGGATCCGATGGCCAATCTCGATGCCATCGCCGAACAAACGAGATGCCCCGGTCACGTCGAGAAAGGCTTCGTCGAGAGCGATGGGTTCGACGTGCGGCGTGAACTCGTCGAAGATCTCATGGACCTGCTTGCTCACCGCGGCATAGTGCGCGTGATCGCCAGGGATGAATACCGCCTGCGGACACAACCGCTTCGCCTTGGCCGACGACATCGCCGAGAAGACTCCGAAACGACGGGCCTCGTAATTCGCCGCCGCCACCACTCCCCGCTGGCCCGAGCCGCCGACCACGACGGGAAGTCCGGTCAATTCGGGATGACGCCTCATCTCGACCGACACGTAGAACGCATCCATGTCGACGTGGAGGATGGTTCGCATCACGATCTCCGACGGCCACCTCGGCGCCAGTCCTTCCAAGCGAGGGACATCACCAATCCGAATGCTTCGCCAATGATGTGGTGGCTGAGTTTCGATTCGCCATGAACCCGATCCGTGAACACGATCGGAATCTCGACGATGCGTCCGTTCGAGCGCAACAAACGATGCGTCATCTCGACCTGGAATCCGTAGCCCTCGGCTTCGACCGATGCGAAGTCCATCCGCCGAAGAGCCTCGGATGAGTAAGCACGGAATCCACTGGTCGCATCGTTCACGGCCAATCCGAGCATCCCCGCGGCATAGCGATTCCCCCATCGCGAAAGAAACCGGCGCAGGAACGGCCAGTTCACACAGGCTCCGCCCGGGACGTAGCGACTTCCGATCGCCAGGTCGGCCCCCATCCGAACCGCCGAGACCAGTTCGGGCAGGTATCGGGGATCGTGCGACAGGTCGGCGTCCATCTGCACGCAGATCGATGCACCGCTGTCGATGGCCTGCGTGAAGCCGGCCCGATAAGCCGCCCCCAAGCCCGATTTGGTCCCGCGGCGCAGCACGGCGACGTTCGCATCGGATTCGGCTCGGCGCTCCACGATGTCGGCGGTTCCATCGGGACTCGAGTCGTCGACGACGAGAATTCGAGCCACGGGCAATTCTCGTCGCACGGCGTCGATCAGCGGGATGATGTTCTCGGCTTCGTCGTACGTCGGAATCACGATGCAGATGTCACGATGGTGGTCGCCATCGGTCATCTCGGCATGAGTCGGGACCACGCAGCGAGCCTACGATGGAAGCGTGTCCGGTGAGCGCCCACTGTCGGCTCTTCCTTCGCCCTTGGCCCGCATGCTCGCGTTCATCGCGATCCTGGTCGGCGGTCTGGCCGGCGCACTGATCGGCTACGCCCTGGTCGACATCCAGTACGACGGGTCGGCCGAATGGCCGCTCGGACTCGGTGTCGTGGTTGGCGCGGTCGCGTCGGCCGCGGGGACGGCCGTCGTCGCGATCCTCGTTCTTCGGGCGATCGGCGAGTGGCGAAGCATCGACGACCGATGACGACCGATCCTGTCGAACTCATGAACCTCGCGGCCCGCGTCGCGCGCGTCGCCGGCGACATCGTGATTCGCGGACGACGTAGCGGAACTCTCGACTCGGCCACCAAGTCGACCGCAACCGACATGGTCACGAAGTGGGACGGCCTCAGTGAGCGCTCGATCGTCGAGGCGATTCGGTCGGCGCGCCCGAGTGATGGAATCGTCGGCGAGGAAGGAACCGAGATCCCATCCTCATCGGGGATCTCGTGGCTGATCGACCCGATCGACGGAACCACCAACTTCATGTACGGGTTGAGTGGCTACGCCATCTCGATCGCCGCCTCCGACGAAACGGGTGCCGTCGCCGGGGCCGTCTTCCTCCCGGCCACGCGTGAATTGTTCGTCGCCGCTCGTGGGCATGGCTCGTGGCTCGGCGAGCGCCGACTCGAATGCACGAAACAATCCGATCCGTCGACCGCGCTGGTCGGAACCGGGTTCTCGTACTCATCCACACGACGCGAACAACAAGGCGCGCGCGTCGCCCGCCTCCTTCCCGAGGTGCGCGACATCCGCCGCCTCGGAGCGGCTGCCCCCGATCTGTGTTTCGTGGCCGATGGCCGACTCGACGCGTACTTCGAAGAAAACCTCTCCCCATGGGACATGGCAGCCGGACTTCTCGTGGCGACGGAAGCCGGTGCCGTCGCGTCGGACTTCGGTGGCGGCCCTCCCCGACCGGCCGAGATTCTGGTGTCGGCACCGGGTCTGCACTCGAGCCTGCTCACGCTCCTGGCCAACTGAACACGAGCATCGCCCGGCGATTTCGGGCAACATGGAGATGTGGGCACGCGCATCCTGACGGTCGAGGACGACGAACGCATCCGATCCGCCGTGAAGTTGGCGCTCGAGGACGAAGGTTGGACCGTCGACGAGGCGGCCAGCGGCGAGGAAGCCGTGATCCTCTTCCTGCGGCAACCCTCCGACGTGGTTCTCATCGACATCATGCTCCCCGGTATCGACGGATTCGAGTTGTGTCGGACGATTCGTCGAACGAGCGATGTTCCGATCGTGATGGTCACGGCACGCGCCGACACCCACGATGTCGTGGCCGGCCTCGAAGCCGGAGCCGACGACTACCTCACCAAGCCCTTCGCCCCCAAGGAACTCTCGGCGCGCATCCGAGCACTTCTTCGACGTGCGCGCCCGTCGTCACCCGGTCATTCGCGCCTCGTGTTCGGCGATCTGGAGATCGTGCCCGACGAGGGAAAGGTCGTTCGGGCCGGCGAAGAACTCCACCTCACCAAGACCGAGTTCCGACTTCTCTGCGAACTCGCGCAGAATCCGGGTCGCGTGTACAGCCGCGAACACCTCCTCGACCACGTCTGGGGCTACGACTATTTCGGTGACGGTCGACTCGTCGACGTCCACATTCGTCGATTGCGCACCAAGGTCGAGGCCGATGCCGCCAATCCCCGCCACGTGGTCACCGTGCGCGGGCTCGGCTACCGCTTGCAAGCCTGATCTTGGACGACGTGTCGACCGCGAGGAAGCGCCTCCGATTCGGGATCGGACTTCGTGTTCGCATCCTTCTCACCTTCGGCCTCGGGAGCCTGGCCCTGTCGGCGTTCCTCGCCCTGACCACCTACAACTTCACGCGGACCAACGTGGTCGAAGATCGCGAATCGAATGCGGTCGACCGAGCCTACGACAGTGCCATCCGGATCTCCGGAGACCTGCGTTCGAATCCGGCCAACGTGCAATCGGTCGTCGACCGACTGGGTGTCGATCGACCGTTGGTGTACTACCGAGGCACGTGGACGACGGGTGACGCTCGTTTCTCGTCGGCCGAGCTTCCCGATTCGCTGCGGGCCGCCGTCGTCGACGATCGTCGACCTTCGACGATGCGCATGGAAGTGGCCGGCGAATTGGTCTTCGCAGTCGGAATACCCCTCGAAGAGGTCGATGGTGGCTATTTCGAATTCACATCGCTCGACGAGGCACAGAGCACTCTGCGCAGCGTCGGTCTGGCACTGATCTTCGCGGCGGCTATCACGACACTTCTCGGCATCGTGCTGGGTGCGATCTCGGCGTCTCGTTCGGTACGTCCGCTCACCGCCGCGAGCCAGGCCGCCCAGGCGCTGGCCAGCGGGCGACTCGATACGCGACTCGAAGCAACCGACGATCCGGACCTCTCCGCACTCACTCAATCGTTCAACGACATGGCGGCCGCTCTCCAAGCTCGCGTCGAACGCGACGCTCGCTTCACCTCGGACGTGAGCCATGAACTCCGTTCTCCCCTCATGACTCTCTCGGCGAGCGTCGAAGTCATGAAGGCTCGCCGGGACGAAATGCCCGAGCGCGCGCAAGCCGCGCTCGACCTTCTCGTCGCCGATGTCTCACGCTTTCAAGGAATGGTCGAGGATCTCCTCGAGATCTCCCGCTTCGATGCCGGTGTCGTCCGATTGAACGTCGACGAACTCCTCGTCGCTGAATTCGTTCGTCAGGCGGTGGCAGCGAGCAGCCTGCCGCGCAGTCCGGTACTCGTCTCCGAACAGGCCGAGAACATGATGATCCGTGGCGACAAACGCCGTCTGGCGCGAGTGATCGCCAACCTCGTCGACAACGGCCGTATTCACGGTGGTGGCGAAGTCGAAGTCTCGGTGTTCGTGCCCGATGACGAGAACCCGGCGAACACCGTATGGATCACGGTCGAAGACCATGGCTCGGGCGTCCCCCTCGAAGAGCGCGATCTGGTCTTCGAGCGATTCGCACGCGGCGGGGTGGCTGGCCGGCGCAGTGGTTCCGAAGGAGCCGGGCTTGGCCTCGCCCTCGTGGATGAACACGTCAAACTTCACCGCGGGCGGGTCTGGGTGGAGGATCGCCACGACGGCACCGAAGGTGCTTGTTTCATCATCGAACTCCCGGCGGAGGTCCTATGAAAGCACGGTTGATCGTCCGCCACGCCGGTGCAATCGCCATGCTGTCGAGTGTCGTCGTGGTCTCGGCCTGCGGTCTCTCACCCGATTCCTCACCGCGGGTGATCCCCGATGCTCAACAACAGGATCTCATCGACCTCCCGAGTGGTGCGTCGGAAACCACCGGCACCGGTCGCATCTATCTCGAACGCACCGACGAAACAGGTCGCAGTCTGCTCTCGGCCGTCGCCCGTGAACTCGGATCGGAGCCGATCTCGGTTCTGCGATCACTCTTCAGTGGGCCGACCGACGACGAACAAGAACTCGGTCTCCGCAGCGCCATCCCCCGCGACACGAAGGCGTTGAGTGCCCGATTCGTCGCCAACGACTTCGTCAGAGTCGATGTGAGTTCCGACATCTTCGGAGCAACCGGCGACGACCTCGTGTCGGCAGTGGCGCAGATCGTGTTGAGCCTCACCGAAATCGACGGTGTCGAGCGCATCCTCATCTCGGTGGAAGGTCGATCACAAGAGTGGCCCCGAGGCGACGGGAGTCTGACCGCCGAACCACTCACTGAATTCGACTATCCGGGCCGGGCGGCTTCGAGTCAGCCCCCGTATCCGGGGATCGTCATCGGTCCGGCGAACTCTTGACGCCAGGTCAGCCAAAGAAGACGTCGGCAACTCCGTGCAACAGCGACATGTCGAGCCGTCGCGTTCGACCCACCACATCGCGAAGCGGGACTCGTGTGATGGTCTCGCCCTTCGTGGCGACCATGTGTCCCCATGCCCCATCGTGCACGGCATCCACGGCGGCGATTCCGAACCGAGTCGACAACACTCGATCGAATGCGGTCGGCGTACCGCCGCGTTGCACATGCCCGATCTGCACCACTCGGGCTTCGATTCCGGTGCGACGTTCGATCTCGTTGGCGACGTTGACGCAGATGCCGCCCAGTCGCGGACGTCCGAGTTGGTCCTTGGAATAGTCGGGCACATCCATCGATCCGGCGATCGGTAGTGCACCTTCGGCCACCACGACGAGTGATGCGTATCGCCCCCGCGAGTGCCGACGTTCGATCGTCTCGCACACCTGCACGATGTCGAAGGCTTCCTCCGGGACGAGGATCACCGTGGCACCACCAGCCAGACCGGCGTGGGTCGCGATCCAGCCGGTGTCCCGGCCCATGACCTCCACCACCACGACACGGTCGTGACTCTCGGCGGTGGTGTGCAATCGATCGATTGCATCGGTCGCGATCTGGACCGCAGTGTTGAAGCCGAAGGTCAGATCGGTACCCACCACGTCGTTGTCGATCGTCTTGGGCACCCCGACCACCGGCAGACCGATCTGCTCGTGGAGCATCGATGCAACCGTGAGCGAACCGTTGCCACCGATCACGATCAGACCATCGAGGGACTCGGCATCGAAGCAGGCGCGGACTCGTTCGAGGCCATTGGCGTGATCGAAAGGACTCCCCCGTCGAGTACCCAGAATCGTGCCTCCGCGCGGCAGTAGACCACGAACGCTGGCGACGTCGAGGCGCACGAACCGACGATCCATGACGCCGTCCCACGAGTCGATGAAACCGAACACTTCGTCGTCATGTGCGCTGACGCCCTTGCGGACGATCGCCCGAATGACCGCATTGAGACCTGGGCAGTCCCCGCCTCCGGTCAGAAGTCCGATGCGCACGACACCAGCCTACGGGTGGAACAATGACGACATGTCCTGGGATTCGTCGCGGGTCGTTCCGTGGGGACGACTGTCTCGTGAATGGTCCGTCTATGCGATCGTGATGATCGTCGCCTTCGTCGTGTTTCTGCGTGACAGCGTGAGCGCTGGTTCGATTCTCGGTGTGGCGGGGTCCTATCCCCTCTACATGGTCTTCGGCGCATTCCTCGCCAAGATGGGATACCAGCGCAAGACACTCCGCGACATTCGCGCCCAAGCGCGCGAGGTCCGCACACCGCCCCCGACTTCGACGACTTCGACCAACAAGCGTCGGCCAGCACCCACGAAACGAACCTCCACCGGACCCTCACAACATCGCAAGAAGAACCGCTGAGATGTCGGGCGACTACGTGATGGCCATCGACGCCGGGACCACCGGCGTTCGCTGTCGTGCGGTTTTCGTCGACGACCGACCGAGTGTTGCGAGTTACCGCGAGTTCACGCAGCACTTCCCACGGCCCGGCTGGGTCGAGCACGATGCCGACGAGATCTGGACCGCCGTCGTGACCACCTTCTCCGACGTCGTCGAACGGTGTGGATTGCCCAAGGCCATCGGGATCACCAATCAACGCGAGACCGTCGTGGGTTGGAACCGGAAGACGAGTCGGCCGATCGGCCGAGCGATCGTGTGGCAGGACCGACGCACCGCCGAGACCTGCGATCGATTGGCAGCCGCTGGACACCTGCCGATGGTGCGTCGAGTCACCGGGCTCGTCCTCGATCCCTACTTCTCCGGCACGAAGATCGCCTGGTTGCTCGAGAACACTGATCACGACGACGACACCGTGTTCGGCACCATCGACGCGTGGATCATCTGGAAGCTCACAGCCGGCGAGGTGTTCGCGACGGATCCGTCGAATGCGAGCCGCACGATGCTCTTCGACATCCGTTCGCTCTCGTGGAGCGCCGACATGGGTGCTGCACTCGGCGTGCCGATCGATCGACTGCCCGAGGTGCGACCGTCGAGTGGCCGTTTCGGGACGACGTCGTGCCGCGAATTGCCCACCGGCATTCCGATCTCGGGGGTCGCCGGAGACCAACAGAGCGCTCTCTTCGGCCAAGCGTGCTTCACCACCGGGATGGCCAAGAACACCTACGGAACCGGGAGTTTCGTTCTCATGAACGTCGGCGCCCAGTGCCCCGAACCAGCCGAAGGACTACTGACGACGGTGGCTTGGACATTGTCCGACGCGAATGGACGGACCTCCACCACGTATGCGCTCGAGGGCGCGATCTTCGTGACCGGCGCCGCGGTGCAGTGGCTACGCGATGGACTCGGCATCATCCCCGCGTCATCCGACATCGGGCCACTCGCCGAATCGGTCCCCGACAATGGCGGAGTGTTCGTCGTTCCGGCGTTCACCGGACTCGGAAGTCCTTGGTGGGATCCCTACGCCCGCGGCACGGTTTTGGGCATCACGCGAGGAACCACACGAGCCCACATCGCACGAGCGGTCGTGGAAGCCATGGCCCTGCAGACTCGCGACGCCGTCGAGGCCATGGAACGCGCCGGCGGAGTTCGCTTGTCCGAACTGCGGGTCGATGGGGGCGCATCGGTCATGGATCTGCTCATGCAGGTTCAAGCCGAACAACTCGGCATTCCGGTACGGCGGCCCATCGATCAGGAGACGACGGCTCTCGGCGCGGCGTTCCTCGCCGGACTCGCCGAAGGAATCTGGCCCTCGCTCGATGTGATCAGTACTCGGTGGCGCACCGAGCGGCTCTTCGAACCATCGCCGTCCGACTCCGTCGAGCGAACGATGGCCGACCTCCTGCATCGATCATGGTTGCGAGCCGTCGAACGATCACGCGACTGGGCCGACGACTAGAGGACTGCTCCCACCACGCGACCGATGAGGTCGAGCTGTTGCCGTTCTCTTTCGCGAAACGCGCGACCGCGCCGTTCGCCAGCCATCGCCAGACCCGATCCACCGAGGGTGCTCCAGATGATGTCGGACGGCGTGTGTTCGGATCGAGCGTGCGACGGCAGATGCGCGGTTCCGCTCAGGAACGCCATGAGCCACGCCACGTCGGGGATCGCCCCATGCTTAGATTCGACACGTGAAGCCGAAACGTCGATCACTGCGAACCAGTCGGACTCCAGCAGCGACGTGACTTCACGACACAACACCTCCAACTTTCGATCGCCGGCTTCGAGCAGGTTGGCGACGACTCCGAGAGCCATCACGCCGTGATCGGGCCGGTCACCGGCGATCTGGTGAATGTCCTCGACCGCGACTCCGTCGACCTTCATCAACGCCACCGCGACGTCATCGGTCGCTCGACCATCGGGTAGCACGATCGTGACTTCGTCGATGGCCATCCCGGCTCCGCGCTCGAGGATTTCGATACCGACCACATCGGCATCGACCGAACCAATCGCCGCCGCGACCCGACCGAGGGTTCCCGGGCGGTCGGGCAACCAAAGACGCACGACGAAGGTCGGCATGCCGGTGGGTTCGCTCCCGGGGTCAGCCGAGCTTGGTGAGGCCGCGCTTCAGATTGCGCAGTCCTTGGGCGATTCGTTGTTCGTTCTCGATGAGCGCGAAGCGCGCGAACCCTTCGCCTCCGGGACCGAAGCCCACGCCGGGTGACAATGCGACCTCGCACTCGCGCACGAGCAACGAGCAGAACTCCACCGAAGTCATGTCGGCATACGGCTCGGGGATCGGAGCCCAGACGAACATCGATCCTTTGGGCGCCGGGATGTCCCAGCCGATGCGGGCCAGACCGTCGATCAGGGCGTCGCGTCGACTCTGATAGATCGAGCAGACCTCCTCGGGATAGTCACCAGCCTCGTTCATGGTGACGGTGGCCGCGATCTGGATGGGCTGGAACGTTCCGTAGTCGAGATAGCTCTTCAACTTCACCAGTGCCTGAACGACGTCGCGGTTGCCGAGAAGGAAGGCCACCCGCCAACCGGCCATCGAGAAACTCTTGGTCATCGAGTACAACTCGACCGCGCACTCCTTGGCGCCCTCGGCCTGCAGGATCGACGGCGGCTGATACCCGTCGAATCCGACATCGGCGTATGCGAAGTCGTGAACGACGATCATGTCTCGCTCGCGGCAGAAGTCGACCACGCGTTGCATGAACGGAAGATCCACGCACGATCCGGTCGGGTTGTGCGGGAAAGAGATCACCAGCACACGGGGCTTGGGCCAACCGACGTCGTAAGCCGTGGTGAGACTGTCGAAGAAATCGCCCTCGAAGTCGGTCTGCACACGCGGGTCGGAAAGGCTACGCATGGGCACCTGACGAAGATCGGCCCCGGCGAACAGCGGGCCATAGATGTGAATCGGGTAACTCGGACTGGGCACGATGGCGGCATCACCACGATCGAGCAGGACCCACATCAGGTGGCTGAAGCCTTCCTTCGAGCCGATGGTGTTGGTGATCTCGGTTTCGACATCGAGATCCACGTTCCATTTGCGCTTGTAGAGATCGGCGATCGCCTCGCGCAGCTTGGGCAGACCCTTCGACATCGAGTACCGATGGTTGCGCGCGATCTTGGCCGCTTCACCGAGCTTCTCGACGGCGATGGCCGGCGACGGGATGTCGGGATTGCCGAATCCGAGATCGACCACGTCGACCCCTTGACGTCGGGCCTCGATCTTCAGGTTGTTGATGATCGTGAAGACGTACGGAGGCAGATTGGTGATGCGCCGGAACTCCATGGGATGACCCTAGTTGGCCACTCTCGCCCTCGGGCGGTCCTATTCGGATCGGTGACCGACGTCGGATTCGAGTGTCGGCAGATGGGCGGCACCGATCGCCCCAGCGAGTTCACCATGGTGCGCGAGTTCGACCGGCGGATGCGGGCGAAGGTCGGGTGCATACAGCATGCGAGCGAACCACGCTCGAATGCCCGCGATGTAGGAGTCGCCGGTGCTCGCCAAACCTCCACCGATCACGATGAGCGCCGGGTCGAGGATGTTGGCGAGGTTCGCCAATCCCAAGGCCACCCAGCGACAGAAGTCGTCGATGATCCGCTGCGCCTCGACGTCGCCAGCCCGCGCCGCCGACTCGACGTGCTCTCCACGAAGGGATGCGACGTCACCGGCCAAAGAGAGCATCCGTTCTCCGCGGCCCTCCGACACCACCGCGCGCGCCCGTGCGGCCAGCGCCGAACCCGACGCGAAACGTTCCCAACAGCCGCGAAGCCCGCACGGACACTCGGGGCCATCGGGATCGACCACCATGTGGCCGATCTCTCCACCAAAGCCATTGGTTCCCCGAACCACGCGTCCGTTCGCGATGATGCCACCACCGATGCCGGTACCGAGCGCAACCATCACGACGTCGGACCAACCTCGCGCCGCACCTGATCGCCATTCGGCGATCGCCGCGCACGTCGCATCGTTCTCCACGTGCACTTCGCGCCCGAGTCGTTCCGACAACAACGTCCTCACCGGAAGGTCGCGTACATCGAACAGATTGGGAGACGCCTTGATCGACCCGTCGAGATGCACCAGACCCGGCACTCCGACACCGACCGATTCGATCTCCCCCACCCCTTCCACCATGGCGGCGAGAGTGCCGATCAAACCCTCAGGGCTGCGTGGAGTGGGCACCCGCGCGAACTCGGTGGCCACCCCACTCTCGTCGACGACCACACCGAGGCACTTGGTGCCCCCGACGTCGATGCCGACTCGGCGACGTCGGAACTCGGTCACGATTCCGCGCGAACCTTGAGCTCTTTCACCGTGTTGAGGATTCGCACCTCGGCGCGGCGCTTGACGAAGCCGGGCAGCGGAACGATCAAGTCGATCGAGAGGTTGTAGGTGAGAACCACTCCACCCGAAGAATCGGGGGCGAACATGTACGCGCCGTCGACCGCGCGCATGATGTCACCCTTCACCATGTGCCAGGCGAGGCGATGAGGTGCGGCCGAGTAGTCGTACGACAGCGTGTAGTGCGTGCTCCGACCGAGCGCCGACGTGCGGTATTCGACCTCGGTCGCCCGACCTTCGGCATCACGGGCGAGCACGACGGCCGACTTCACATCGGTGGCCCACTGCGGATAAGCCTCGAAATCGGTCGCGATCGTCCAGCAACGATCGAGGGGCGCGGCGATGGAAATCGTGAGTGATGCCGTGTCGGCCATGACTCAGTTCTAGCCGATCGACGACCTCGTCAGGCATCCTCGGCGCGCCGACGCGCCGGGAAGTCGCCTTCACGCGCCGACCACAGGCCATTGAGTCCGAGCCCGAGCACGGGGACGAGAACACCGAAGGCCAACGTGGATCCAGCGGTGGATCCACCCCCATCGGCCGGCGTGGAGGGTCGGGCGATGGCAGTGACCAACGCAGCAACCACCTGAACGAACAAACACGCGAGCATCGTTCGCTTGACACGTCGGGGGATGGCCGGACCCATCAGGAAGTACAACTCGGCGACCGACATCTCGGATTCACGACTTCGTTGAACGGCGGCCCAGTAACCCCAAAGGAATGCCGCAACTCCGATGGTGAAGAGGACGAGGTCGATCACGACACCTTGAACCTTCCAGAACCCATCGAAGACGACGGCCGCCAGCGAACTCGACAGCACGAAGATCGCCGTCATCGCGACGTCGAAACGCATGATCGTCGAATCGTCCTTCACGAGTACACCCCCAGAGCGTCACCCAGACGACGCGTCAGCACGTCGTACGAGAACTCTTGTTCCGCCCGTCGACGCGAGGCTTGGGCCATCCGTCGACGAAGTTCGTCGTCGGCGAGCAGCTCGCGAAGTCGATCGGCGACCTCGTCGACGTCGCTCGGTCGGTGGACGACGAAACCGGTGACACCGTCGTCGACCGCCTCGGCCGCTCCTCCCGAGTCGCCGGCGATCTGCGGAATGCCACATGACGCGGCCTCGACGAAGACGATTCCGAATCCTTCTTGTTCGAGTCCACCCCATCGGTTGCGACACAGCATCATCGAGACGTCCGCACACCCGTACAACAGCGGCAAATCGTCGTTGGGCACCCGGCCGAAGAAACGAACGGGAGCCGAGAGTTCCCCGGCCAATTTCTCGAGTCGATCACGGTCGCGCCCGGCGCCACCGATGGCCAACACCAACTTCGGATGATCGGCGGCCAACTTCGCGACGGCTCGAATCGCCGTGTCGAACCCCTTTCGTGGCACCAGTCGGCTGATGCCCACGACGAGCTGCGCATCGGGTTCGATCCCGAATGCTCCACGAGCTCGCGCGCGTTCTTCGTCGGACAAGGGCCGGAAACGCTCCACATCGACACCGGGCGGAACCACCGTGATGTCGAGCGGCCGACCGGCCGCGTGCACGGCCTCGGCCGCCGGGTATCCGCCAGCCGCGATCACGTGCCGCGCACCGCGAAGAACACGACCGAGGATCTGTCGGCTGACCGGAAGACGACCGGGGACGGTCACCTCGGCACCGTGAACAACGACGTCGTAAGGGAGTTCGAGTGACGGACCGATGATGCCGAGCGGCACGGCGGGATCGAGCACCACCAGGTCGGCACCGAACTCGCGGGCCATCGAATTGACCCGCTTCACCATCCAGGGATGAGGGAGCAATACCGGCTCGCGGGTGCGCTCGATCCGAAAGGGCTGATCGGCGTCGAACGCCGCGGTTCCGGCGTACGGGCTCGTCAGCACCGCGAACGAGTCGGGCGGAAGGCGCCGCCACCACTCCCAGAGCAACGACTGGATTCC
>Ga0075471_10001268_pt1 | contig 16456 bp, 19 predicted proteins | sample DEB19_08_DNA_2_FD_74787 | JGI IMG/M metagenome (GOLD analysis project Ga0075471, IMG submission 74787) | Aqueous microbial communities from the Delaware River and Bay under freshwater to marine salinity gradient to study organic matter... | ecosystem: Environmental > Aquatic > Marine > Coastal ... | reverse complement strand
CTCGAGGACCGTTTGCGCATCCTGGAACCCGATGATCCCGTGATCGACCAGACGAGGTACAACCTGTCGGCCGCACTCGAACGTGCAGACTTCGGCGCCCACTGATTCCGCTCACGCAAGCGCGGAGCCGACTCACGCCGCGGCGGCTCACGATCCGAGTGCTCACTGCGAACTAGCCTGCGCGGATGGGCGACGGCGCGTCGGGACCTGAGGTCTCGATACTTCTCGAGGTAGACAACGTGCGCCGGAAGGGAACCGCACGCGCGTTGCAGTCGCTCACCGCGCTCGCAGCTGAGGTTTCGGCCACCGATCGGGACGTCGAAGTGCTCGTCGGTTGCCCCGGAGACACAGCGGATGCTTGGTTCCACCATCTGCTCCGGCAGAGCACACTGGACACAACGGGGCCCAGACCAGTGCGCGTCGTGCCGACCGGAAGTCGGCGTTACTACGCCGTCAAGAACCAACTCGCCGATCGTGCAGCAGGTGACATCTTGGTGTTCACCGACGCCGACGTCATCGCACAGTCCGGTTGGCTCGATGCGCTGCTCGCGCCACTTCGCGATGAGCACGTATCAGTCACATGCGGTCACACCGTTGTGGGTTCGCCCGTTGGCACCTACGCCCGAGCGATGTCGGCCTGTTGGATATTCGACCCGACACCCCAGCCGGGTGTTTCCCCCAGATCCACGTTCCACGCAAACAGCGTGGCGTTCCGCCGCTCGACCTTTCTGGAACGCCACTTCCCCGAGCGACCCGACGAGTACCGGGGCGCCTGCGCGCGGCTCGCTGCCGAACTGCAACGTGATGGCATCACCGTGTGGCTCGCAGGAGATGCAGTGACCATGCATCCGCCACTCGCCGGCATGCGTGACTTCGTCTCGTCGGGGCTCCTCAGCGGTCACAGCTGGGCCCTGCGGCGGGCGGAAGAGTTCGGCCGTGGGCATTGGCGTCGAGCCGTTCGCTGGACCGGCGCGGGTTGGCGCAACACGATGCTGACGGTCTGGCAACGACGCGCGATCTGTGGCCTCGGCCCGCTTGGACTCGTGACGGCGTGGGTACTCGGAAGTGCACTCTGGGTGCTGCGCTTCGCCGGGTTCTGCGTCGGTCGCATCCGCCCTGACGCACTTGTGAGGTTCATGTGAACGCCGCCGATGTCACCGCGGCCGACGTCAGCGCGGCCGATGTCACGGTCATCATCCCGACGAGGGATCGCTCGGCCCTGTTGCGGCGCGCGCTCGAATCGCTGCGCGCCCAGACCCTCGCCCCTACCGCGGTGCTGGTGGCCGAGGACGGCGGGATCACCGAAGCCACCTCGAGGGTCGTGCACGAGGCCCGGGCCGCCGGCCTCGCCATCACCCACATCGCCTCGCAGGGCAACGGGGCCGCTTCTGCACGCAACGAGGCACTCACGCGCACCAACACCTCGCTGGTCGCATTTCTGGACGACGACGACCTGTGGGCTCCGACGTTCATCGAACGAGTCACCGCAGAACTGAGCACGTCCGGTGTCGATGCCGTGGTGACCGACACAAGGATCGATCGCGGAGCCGAGGGTGCCGTGCCGCATCGAGTTCGCCTCGGACAGTACCGCGAGGCGCTGTACCGAAATGTTGGGTTCACCGGCCAGAACGCCATCTTTCGCACAGACGCCGTCTCGGCGGTGGGGGGCTTCGACCCGAACCTGCGCGCACTCCAGGACCGTGACCTGCAACTCCGCATGCTGCGCGCCGGATCAACCTTTTCGGCGCTGCACGAAGAACTTGTCACCGTGGACCAGTCGCACTCGATGACACGAATCAGTACCTCCGACAGCCGTGCGGTCGGCTACCAGCAGTTCTGCCGCAAGTGGCGAAAGCATGCACCTGCTGTGGCACGCCTGAAGATGTGGCGCAACATGTGGATCGCGCAACGTCACTCGGCACGTCGTTACCGTCGCACGGCCGGACGAGCGATGCTGGCGCTGCACCACGTGCTCGCCTTCGGTTACCGCCCTGCGCGTCGAGCCGTGGAGCGCGTGACAATCTCGCGACAGCGATGAGCCGTCGCTGACCCCATCACGAGTCGTCGCGCAGCGACTCTTTCCAGGTGCGGAATCGCCGATGGATCACACCATCGGGACCGGCGCCCTCGCCGGTTCCGTCGGCAAACAACCGATAGGTGAACACCCGCTCGAGGTCGTTCGCATCCACGGCGCCGTATCGAGCATCGGCATCCACCGCGGGCCCGGCACGCCACAGCAGGTATCGACCGATTCGCCGGACGTAGCCCGCCTCCTCGCCGATATCGACACCGAGGTTCCTGATGGCCACAGGCGCCTCCAACCAACGCGCTGCAACGATGCGCGAGTCACGCTGGGGCAATGGCGGAAGTTCGGCAGTGTGCACGTCATGTGCCACGAGAGGCCGATGTTCGGCGGGAGTCGCCATCACTCATCGGCCTCGTCGTCGCCCACTGCGTCCCCGAGTCGTGCCAGCAGTTGGTCACGCACCGAGACACCGGGCTCGCGTGCTTTGTCACCGGTGATCCTCCAGCCGTGTCGGCTCGAATACAGCAACGGCGGTTCCTTCAGGCGGCCCTCGCCGTAGGCATCGATCCGGGCGAACACCAGCATGTGATCGATCATCGGCGTGGTCTCGAACACCGAGCACGAGAACCAGGCCACGCAGTTGGGCACCACGGGGTGTCCGTCCACATCGTTCACGAACTCCGGCGCGATGTAGCGGAACTTGCGGCCCGGGTAGCTGAAGTACTGTCCCTCGGCGATCTGATCCGCAGCCAACAGCGACACGGTGAACCGTCGACTCTGCTCGATGAGCGGCCAGGTGTCGTGTTTGGGTGACACCGACGCCATCACCACCGGTTCCTCGAACGACACCTGCGTCACCCAGTGCGATGTGTAGGCGCGTGTGACCCCGTTGTGCGAGGCAGCAACCACCTGAACACCTTTGATCATCTGGCCGAGGCAGCGTTTCATGGCGGGGTCGATCATGACCACAGTGTGCTGCTTCGCGAGCCGAACACCATCGGCGGCACGGGATCTCAGCGACTGATCGCCACACCCTCGTACAGACGGGCCACGAACTCGGGGCCGTTGTCCCGGAAGGAGTCCAGACGCTGCATGTCGAAGCCGGCCGACTCGATGAGATCGGGGATGTTTCGGTTGAGGTGGCATCCGCCCATCACCCGGCGCCACACGGGCGTGATGCGATCCTGACGACGGGCACTCGCCGGAATCGGCGACTTTCCGTGCTCCACGAAGTGCAACGCACCCCCCGGACGCAGGACCCGACGCATCTCACGCAGTGCCCGGTCAACATCGGGAATGGTGCACAGCGTCCACGTCACCAGCACATGGTCCACCGAGGAATCGTCGAGGGGCAGTGACTGACCATCGAGACCCACGAACTCCACGGGCACTCCTCGCGCAGCGATACGACGGGCGGCGAGCCGTCTACCCACCGTGGCCGGGTCCACGGCGATCAATCGGTTCACGGCCGAGGGCAGGTGCTGCACATTGCGACCGGATCCGAAACCCACCTCGAGCACGTCGCCCGACAGGTCGGCGGTAACCCGCGCCCGGATGGGGTCGGTCCGGGAGCCGAGCGCAACATCGATCACCCTCGGCAGCACCTGATCGGCGTAGAACCCCATGCGCACAACGTAGGTCACGGATCCCATCGCACGCCCGACGTGCCGTCCGATGGCTCTGCAGTAGGCCCGAATCTGCTCTACTCCGTACATGCCGATCCGTCGGATCCGCCGAGCCGTGGGCCGATACCTCCGCAAGCGACTCGCCATCAACACCACGCCCACCACGACGTGGCAGGTGCTTTCGCCCGGCGTGGAGCACTCGTGGTCGGGCCGGAGCGTGGTGGTGACCGGAGCGGCCGGCCTGCTCGGTTCCGAGATCGTCGCCGCATTCGTGCGCAGCGGCGCGCGGGTTCATGCGCTGGACGTGCGGGACGGTGCGCTCCTCGAGCTCGCCTCACGCCACGGCGACCGGGTGATCACTCACACGGCCGATCTCGCCGATGCACAGGCCGTGCAGCGCTCAGCCGCCGAGATTGCACGGCGCACCACTGCGCTCGACGCTCTCGTGCACTGCGTGGGCTTCAACGACTACCCCACTGATCCGATGTCCATCACTGCCGAGAGTTGGCAGCACATCGTTGCCACCAATCTCCTCGCACCGGCGCTCGTCACCAGCGCACTCGCTCCGGCGCTGAGCGCCGTGCAGTCTGCGGGCGTGGTGATGATCACCTCGGTGAACGGCCGAGCCGCGTCACCGTGGCCCCACTACGCGGCAGCGAAGGCGGGTCTGAGCAAGCTCACGCGAGACCTTGCGGTGCACCTCGCGCCACGCGGTATCCGGGTGAACGCCGTGGCACCCGGTTGGACCGAGCCGATCACGCCGAGCGGCACCACGCCACGCGCCCCGAGGGTTCCGCTCACACGCTCGGCCATCCCCACCGACGCAGTCGTGAACGCCGTGCTCTTCCTCGCTGATCCCGCAGCGTCGCCATGCACCACGGGTCAAGAACTCGTCGTGGATGCGGGCGTGGAAGTTGGCCTCGCCCAAACCGTGGACGGGTACCGCTGAACAACCCGCCGTGAGCGGCGCAGTTCCGGCGTCCGTCAGGGGCGGATCACCCAAGGGACCGACCCCATGCCGTACCCGCGCGACTGGAGGCCCTTGATGATGGGACCGAGGGCCTGCGGGTCGGTGGACCCGAGTCCGACGTGGAAGAGATAGATCGTTCCGTTGCGCGCAGTGTTCAGACAGCGCGTACGCACGAACTGCCACGGGTAGCGCATCCAACCGAGTCCGTCGATCGACCGCATGGCGATCATGTCCCAACCGCGCAAGTAGCAATCGCGCGCCACGCTCCAGTTCGTCGAGGTGTACGGCGGCCGGAACCATGGTTTGGCACCGACACCGACGATGTCCTGGAACGTCGCCTCCGATTGGTCGAGTTCCCACCAGCGCTGCTTCCGGGGCAACGCAGTGCCACCCGGACCGCCACGCGTGAACGAACGGTGCGTCATCGAATGGCTGATGAGGTGATGGCCCTCATTGACGATGCGCTGTGACAGCAGTGGATGTGCTTTCACCCAACGGCCGGTGAGACCGAAACTGGCCGTGATGCCGTTCTCCCCGAGGGTGTCGAGCACCAATCCCATGCCGCGTGCGCCGGTATCTGCATTGATGGTGATCGCGACTTCTCGACGCGTGCGATTGCCCCAGTAGATCTGACGGGCGACGGGCGGCGTGGACCCCGTGGCGTGAGCACCAAACGTTGCCGCCGACCCGAGCGCAGGCAAACCGCCGAGCAGCAGGTTGCGTCGGGACAACGCCTCGTGCCCGGTCATTCGACTCTCACGATGTCCTTGACCGACACCATCCGAAAGCCACGACCCGCAATGCCGGCGATGACGCCGGGCAACGCCCGGAAATCGGTGGACGCCTTGCCGACGTGGAACATCATGCTCGCCCCGTTGGCCGCCACGCCCACACAACGCTCGATGACGTACTGCTTGGGGATGCGCTTCCAGCCGAGCGAGTCACGCGTGCACATGGCGATGTGGTCATAACCGCGATCGGCGCAGTCCTGCGCCCCGCGCCAGGTGAGTGCGAGGAACGGCGGCCGGAACCACGGCTTCGAACTCACACCCATGATCTCTTGGTAGACGGCATCGGCTTGGTCCAACTCCCAGAAGCGCTCTCTGCCGGTGAGGGCTCGGCCGCCTGGGCCCCCACGGACGAAGGAACGGTGGGTCATCGAATGATTGATGAGGTGATGACCCTCGTTCGCCACACGTTGAGCCAGATCGGGATTGCGTCGCACCCATGGCCCGGTCATCCCGAAACTGGCGGTGATTCCGTGTTCTCCCAGCAGGTCGAGAATCCCCTCTGCGTTCCCGCGATCGGCCCCGGCGTCAAAACTGAGAGCGACCTCTCGGCGCGATCTGTTGCCGCGGTAGATGCGGAGGGGAACCGCACGGGCGTGAGCGGTGCCGGCGGGCATCGACACGGCAACTCCAGCAGCAACGGGAGCGGCGAGGAGCAGGGACCGCCTCGAGAAGCCCCGACCGAGGGCGCTCCAGGAATCGGCGACATGCGATTCGCCGGGAGGTCCACACGGTTCGTCCGGGTCGACCGATTCGCACATGGGGCCAGCATGGACGACCACAGCGCAACAGTCAATGCATCAGTCGCCGAGCGACGCTCCAGCAGCGAGCAACGCGCGAATGCAGTGGATGGTCGACAGGATCACCTGCGAGGCGGCGGGCCGGGTCGACCTGTTGCGACGTACTCCCCGGTGAGGCACGGCAGCACTGCATTCTTCGCTGCGCTGTTGGCGTGGTAGTGGTACCCCACCGTTGGCGTGGAGTGGCCGTTGCATGCATCGAGGCCCGCAGTCGCAAGCGCAGTGGTGTCGAGTGGGAGGTGGATCGGGTAACCATCCATGGCGAAGCCGAACATCGCTGTCTCACCCGGCACCTGTTCGTCCTCGAGATGGCCGCACCCCATCACCCCGTGGAGGTGATAGCCGGCGATCGGGTTGTAGTGCCCACCGCAGTCGTCGAACGCTGCAATCGTGTGTGCACCGAGAATTGCAGCGACGGGCGCCGATTCGGCGATCACGACCCCGTCGAGAGTCACGCCGAGATCGCCGCGGTGAGCCGATGAGGCGCTTGCTGCCTTCGCCGATTCGAGCGGTATCAGCACCGTCGTCTGCACCGGCACACCTCCGCTCAACCACTCGAGGCGCCCCTCGACGCAGTGGTCCTGGTACGCCGGATCGACATCGGGCCGCGCTGCGCCATCGAACGCCTCGGGGGTGTCGGTGACGTTGACGTTGCCGTCGCTGTCGAACATGCGCCACTGATCGTCGTCGTAGAAGTCGGCGAGATTCGCAATGAACTTGCCGTCGAGGTCGTAGACGCCGTCGCCGTCGAACCAGATGCCAGCATCTTCCGCCGGCGTGGCGATCGTGTCGGGGCAGAACGGACCCACCGCGTACGTGCTGGGGTAGCCGGCGATCGTGAACCTGGCACAGGTCGTTTTCGTCCCGCCGTTGAGGGTGCATGTCTCGGTGGTCACCTCACCCACGATGGCCCCCGCCGCGAAGTGCTCTGCCTCGAACGCGTGCTGTGCGCCGGAACCATCGGTGGTGGGCGATTCGACGGAGGTGCTGCTCGTGCCGAGTCCACCGTCGGTCGAACCGGTAGTCGACGATGACGGGTCAGTGCACGCCGCCGCCAGCGCTGCTTCGACTACGACGGCGACGACCGAGAACCGCCCGACTCTCACAGCACCGACGTCCCGCGCAGGCAGCCGATGAAATACGGGAACTCATGGGTCGCCGAGTAGTGATAGATCTCCACCACGGCACCATCGAGCAGGATCGGCGAGGTACGCCCGTGGCACTCGTCGAGATCTGCATTCGTCGGAAGCTCGCCCGAGGCATCGCGCTCCACCACGATCGGGAACCCATCGATGGCAAAGCCCACCACCGTGGACGGACCTTCGGATGCGTTCAGGATGCAGGAGGGCACATCGTGGTAGTGGTACACGCCGATCTGTTGCGGGTGGCCGTGGCAGTCGTCCTGCGTCTCGTACGCCACGGCATCGCGGTTGCGCTGGTCGAGCGGAGCGAAGACCACCACGCCGTTGCGCATGATGCCCACAGCGCCCATCGGCAGACACGAAGGTGTAGCGGCGGCTTTCGGCAGCACCGGCAGGGTGACGGTGATGTCGTGCTCGCTGATGCTGTTCGGGTTGCGGTCGTAGGCGAACGCCGGATCCGTGGCCGCGATCGGGAACGTGCCGGTCACGTGCCCCACCGGAAGTCCGCTGCTGGCGATGACTCGTTGATCGCCCTCGACGGTCTCGGAGTACTTCGCCATCGGCCACTCGACGCTGCCCTGCACCGCCACTTTGCCGGTTGCATCCCACGTGCCGGCGGCCTCATCGATCCAGGGTCCGGCAACGAAGGCGCCACCACCGTTCGGGTTTCCGGCTGAACAGGCGTACAGGCCACCGACCGAGGGCGCTGATGTGGAGACATGCGTGTCGCCGAGGGGGAGCTTGGTGAGGTCCACGGGCGGCGCGGTCCACACGTTGACGATGGAGGCGACCACGGTGCTACTGGTGCTGGCAGCCGTGACAGTGCTGGCGGAGACAGTGCTGGCGGAGACAGTGGTGGAGACGGGGGCAGTACCTGATGTCGCCGATTCACCGCACGCTGCCAACAGCGCAAGCGCACCTACTGCGCCGAACACTCTCGCTCGATTGGTCATGACGCCGCCTCTCATCCACTCCGAATACCTTGGCAAATGCCAAGGTATTATCGACTCATGGCGACTGTCAACCGCTCCGTATGACCGCACGTGGACGCCCCCCGCTCGTGAGCAACGCCGTCATCCTCGACGCGGCGCTCTCCTCGTTTGCGAACCTCGGCTACGACGCCACCTCGGTCCGAGCGATCAATGCCGAACTCGGCCTCAGTCACGAGACCATCACCCAACGATTCGGCACCAAGGCCGAACTGTTTCGAGCGGCCGTGCGCCACGGCATCCAGCAGTTCGTCGACGTGTTCGACTCCGAAGTCGATTCGAACCTGCCCACTGACGACCTCGAGCGGTTGCAGGCGGTTGTGCGAGCGTTCATCATCGCTGCGTCACGACACACGAACCTCGGCGAACTCCTGCACCAACGCGCACTTCCTGCGTCGGACCGAGCCGAACTCATGAACAGCATCGGACTCGATGCTCGCATCATCGAGGTGACCGATCTGCTCGCACGGCTGCGTCGGGAGTCGATCATCGGTGATGTCTCTACGCGAGAACTGTGGTTCCTTGTCCAGGCAGGGGCAGCACCCTTGAACTTTCCCGAGTTGGCTTCGATGTTCGACCCGGTGGATGGCTCCCTCGACCCCAGCCGGCACGTGGACCGCATGGTGGAGATCATCATGCGCGCACTAGGGGTTCGTGCCGACCGTTAGCGCCGGGCTCGGAGACCGCCCGGGCAGCCGCTTCCCGAGGTGCACAACGTCTGAGACCTGCCGCTGAAGTGCCTGAGGTGGGATTCGAACCCACACGTCCTTGCGAACAAGGGATTTTGAGTCCCCCGCGTCTGCCATTCCGCCACTCAGGCGAGTGAACGCCGGTCAAGCGTAGCGACGAGCGGTCGGCGACGTGACGTACCGAAAAGGAGAAGTCCTGCAAGGGTCATCACGAGCGACGCGGGCAGTGCTTCGCTGCCGGCAACTATGGGCGGCAGTTTGGGTGGGTCCACCGGTACGTTGACGGAATCGACCGAACTGCGCATGTGGCCGCGTGCCACATCACTCGCGGCGCCTTCGGAGTTGACGACTCCGTTGCCGTGCAGCTCTTGAGTCTTGGCAGTGCAGCGGCCCGGGCAGGCCGGTGGGCTGCTGTTCAGCTTCGCCGCCCCTCGAATCATCCAGCGCTTCGACCCGGCACCGATCATCTGCGCCAACGACGCCGTGACGGCCGACCTGATGGGGTCGAGCACCGGTGACCGGTAGCGCCACGGCGATCGGTCGATGTGACAAAAGTTACAGAATGCTCCTCGGCGCGGTCGGTGTCGCGCCCCGCCCCAGCCAGCGAATAGTTTGGAGAGGTCCGGGCCACCCGCCCGGTTCGACCAAGGAGCCCACCGCCCTCCCATGCTTGCCTTCACCTTCCCCGGCCAGGGGTCACAACGGCCCGGAATGGGCCGACCGTGGGTGGACCACGAGAGCTGGGACCTCGTGGAGGAAGCCTCGGCGATCGCGGGGCGTGACGTCGCCCGCCTCATGCTCGATGCAGACGCCGACGAACTCAAAGACACACGCAACGCACAGCTGATGACCTTCGTCTCGAGCCTCATGGTGCTAGACGCCGTGGAGCGCCTCGGACTCGAGCCGAGTTTCTGCGCGGGTCACAGCCTCGGCGAATACACCGCGCTCACCGCCACCGGCGCACTGTCGTTCGAAGAGGGCGTGCGACTGGTGTGCGAGCGCGCCGACGCGATGCACGAGGCCGGCCAGACCAATCCCGGAACTATGGCAGCCGTGCTCGGCATGGACGACGACGATGTCGAGATCGCCTGTCGACGCGCAGATGACGATGTGTGGGTGGCCAACTTCAATGCGCCCGGACAGGTGGTCATCGCCGGATCTGCCGACGGCGTGGCCAAGGCGACCGCCGTGGTGAAAGAGATGGGCGGCAAGAAGGTCATGCCGCTCCAGGTGGCCGGAGCGTTCCACACGCCGTACATGACCCCGGCGCGAGACCGCTTGCGCGCCGCCATCGCGAGCGCCAATCCGCGTGACACCGAGGTGCCCGTGGTGTCCAACGTGGATGCACAGCCCCACGACAAGGGACCCGATTGGGCGGGCCTGCTCTCGGCACAGTTGACGAGTCCGGTGCGTTGGAAGCATTCGCTCATCGCGCTGGCCGACCTCGGTGTGGTGGATTTCGTGGAACTCGGCCCGGGCGGCGTGCTCACGGGCATGGCCAAGCGCACCGTGGACAACGCACGCACGATCTCGGTGGCCACACCCGAGGAACTCGACAAGCTCATCGAGTGGGTGAACGCCGGCAAGAGCGCCGCCGTGGTGGCACATCAGGGCGAACACCTCTTTGCCACCGAGCGCGTGGTGGTGAGCCCGGTCGCCGGTGTGTTCACGCCCGTGGGTGGTCTCACCGATGGCACGCTGATCGATGTGGGCACCGTGCTCGGCGACATCAGCGGCGAGGAAGTGCGCTCGCCGTTCGCCGGCGTGCTGCAGTCCTACATCGCGGTCGAGGGTGAGCGCGTCACCAAGCGCCAACCGATCGCTTGGCTGAGGACCGCCTGACATGCCCTCCATCCCGGCAGGGGTCCGCGGCGCAATCATCACGGGCTGGGGCACTGCGCTCGGCGAGAAGGTCATCACCAACGACGACCTGTCGAAGGTGCTCGACACCTCAGATGAGTGGATCGTGGAGCGCACCGGCATCCGTGAGCGCCGCGTCGGCGGCACCACCGCCGGACTGTCGGTGGAGTCGGGACGCAAGGCATTGGCCATGGCCGGCCTGGAGCCGGGCGACATCGACGCACTCGTACTCGCCACCACCACACCCGATCGCACGGTGCCGGCCACATCGGCCACGGTGCAGAACGCACTCGGCCTGCGCTGCGGCGCCTTCGACGTGAACGCCGCCTGCAGCGGCTTCGTGTACGCGCTCGTTGCCGCTCACGGACTGATTGCGCTGGGCATGAACCGTGTGCTCGTGATCGGGACCGACACCCTGGCGCGCATCACCGACTGGGACGACCGCAACACCGCCGTGCTCTTCGCCGACGGATCCGGTGCGGTGGTGCTCGAGGCACAGGAGGCAGGCACTCAACTGCTCGCCTGGGACATCGACGCCGACGGATCTGCCGAGAAGTACCTGTACTGCGACATCGGCGGGTACATGCACATGGACGGCAAGGAAGTCTTCCGCCGTGCAGTACGCATCATGGTGGACTCCGCACAGAAGTCGATGAAGGCGGCCGGTGTCACCGCCGACGACATCGCGTTGGTGGTGCCGCACCAGGCGAACGTACGCATCATCTCTGCCGCCTGCGAGCGTCTCGGCGTACCGATGGAGCGCGCAGCGACGGTGCTGCAGCACGCAGGCAACACATCGTCAGCGTCGATTCCGCTCGCCCTCGCCGATGCGCTGAACCACGGACGCGTGAAGCCGGGCGATCATGTACTGCTCGTGGGATTCGGGGCCGGCATGACCGCCGCCAGTGCAGTGCTCCGGTGGGGCGGCACCGCATGAGCCGCGTGGTGTTGGTGACCGGCGGCTCGCGCGGCATCGGACTCGCATGCGCCCAACGCTTCGTTGCCCTCGGCGACCGCGTGGCAGTCACCTACAACTCGTCTCCCCCACCCGAGGGCGTCTTCGGCGTGCAGTGCGATGTCACCGACACCGCGCAGGTGGATGCGGCGTTCAAGGCGGTCGAGGAACATTTCGGCTCTGCCGTCGAGGTGCTGGTCTCCAATGCCGGCATCACCAAAGACACCCTGCTGCTGCGCATGAACGAGGCCGACTTTGCCTCGGTGGTGGATGCGAACCTCACTGCGGCATTCCGGGTGTGTAAACGCGCCGCACAGGGCATGCTGCGCGCCCGCACCGGACGAATCATCCTCATGAGCTCGGTGGTCGGACTGCTCGGCTCGGCGGGGCAGGCGAACTATGCCGCCTCCAAAGCCGGCCTCGTGGGCCTCGCCCGTTCGCTCGCCCGGGAACTCGGTTCGCGCAGCATCACGGTGAACGTGGTGGCGCCGGGCCCCGTGGCCACCGACATGACCGCCGTACTCGGCGAGGAACGCCTCAAACAGCTCACCGAGGCCGTCCCGCTCGGGCGAATGGCCACCCCCGAGGAGATCGCGGGCGTGGTCGCATTTCTGGCATCCCCGGATGCCGCATACATCACCGGTGCCGTCATCCCCGTGGATGGCGGTCTCGGCATGGGACACTGACAGACTGGGGCGGCTACCCGCCTCACCGCCAACCAAGGAGAACAACCGTGGCTGACAACTGGGAACGCTTCTGCAAGTGCGCCGTAGACGTGTTGAGCGTCGACGCCGCCAAGGTGACCCCCGACGCCAAGTTCGGCGACGACCTCGATGCCGACAGCCTCGACCTCGTGGAACTCGTGATGGCTCTCGAGGAAGAGTTCGACATCACCGTTCCCGAAGAGGAACTCGAGGGCGTCCGCACCGTCGGACAGGCCTTCGAACTGGTCACCAGCAAACTCTCCTGACGAGGTCTCACATGCAGGGCACCGCACGACGGGTTGCCATCACGGGTCTCGGCGTGGTTGCGCCGTGCGGCCAGGGCAAGGACGCATTCTGGAAGGGGCTGCTCGGTCCGGGTATCACCGGCAAGCGGGCGACCTACCTCGAGGACTGGGATCCGCTCCCCTTCTTCGACAACCCCAAGGACGCTCGCCGTGCGGACCGTTTCGAGCAGTTCGCCGCAGCGGCAGCAGCCGAGGCCATGGGGCAAGCCGGTGATCTCGGGGTGGACCCGGCACGCATCGGCACCATCTTCGCCACCGGCGTGGGTGGCCTCATGACGATGGAGGAACAGATCCGGATCCTCGTCGAGAAGGGCGAGCGTCGTGTGTCGCCGTTCCTCGTCCCGATGATGATGGCCAACGCAGCAGGCGCATCGATCTCGATGCGCTACGGCCTGCGCGGCCCGAACGAGACGATCTGTACGGCGTGTGCTGCCTCCACGCATTCGATTGGGTACGCAGCGCGCCAGATCGCCTGGGGCCGCTGCGATGCGGTGGTCACCGGAGGTTCGGAGGCGGCAGGTGCGCCCATTGCGGTCGCCGGGTTCGGGAACATGACGGCGCTGTCCACCACCGGAGCGAGCCGACCCTTCGACGCGAACCGTGACGGCTTCGTGCTGGGCGAGGGTGCTGCAGTACTCGTGCTCGAGGAATGGGGCAACGCCGTGCGCCGCGGCGCCACGATCCTCGGCGAGGTGCTCGGCTCGGCCAGCAACGCCGACGCACATCACATCACCGCACCGTCGCCGGGCGGCGTGGGTGCGATTGCCTGCATGGAACTGGCACTCGCCGATGCGGGCCTCACCCCGGCCGACATCCGTCAGATCAACGCGCACGGCACGTCGACTCCGCTCAACGACGCCGCAGAAGCCGCCGCCATCGACCATGTGTTCGGAGCCTCGGGCCCCGCAGTGGTGTCCACCAAGGGCGTCACCGGACACGCACTCGGTGCAGCAGGTGCGTTGGAGGCCGCTGCGTTGCTGCTGTCCATGCAGCACCGACTCATCCCGCCCACCGCCGGCACCACCGAGATGGATCCCGACTTCACGATCGACCTCGTGACCGGCGCCCCGAGGCCCTGGGAACCCGGACCGTCGATGTCGAACTCGTTCGGATTCGGTGGCCACAACGGCTCGATCGTGCTGGCGCCGCCTTCCTGAGCAACCGAGGCGTTGACCCGATCAGCCGAGGCGATGGGTTAGGCGTCCACCACCACGAAGAGCAACTCGCACTCGCAAGCCACCTCGCCGTTCAGCAATGCGCGTCCGGAACCCTTGCCGGCACGAGCCGACATGCGTCCGAGTTCGACCGTGAGTTCGAGCGTGTCACCGGGGCCCACCTGACGGCGGAACCGGGCAGCGTCGAGGCCACCGAACAACGGCAGTTTCCCGGCAAAGCGCGAGTCGGTGAGCACCGCAATGGCGCCCATCTGCGCGATGGCCTCGCACATCAGAACGCCGGGGAGTGTGGGGCGGCCGGGGAAATGCCCGCCGAAGAACCATTCGTCGCCGCTCAGATGCCACAGTCCGGTTGCCGACTGGCCGGGAACGAGCGCGGTGACCTCGTCGACGAACAGGAACGGCGGGCGGTGCGGCAGTACCGATTCGGGGGTGGGCAGCGCGTCGCTCACCGGGCGCTCATTCCTGAGGCTTCTTCTTCAGGCCATGGCCGAAGAAGCCGCCGCGCGGACGCGCATGTGCGTGGTAGTGGTCCGGGATGTTGCGCATATTGTCGTCGACGTAGTGCTCGAACTCGAAGTGTGTCTCCACCACCATCGCGAGGCGCGAGTGCAACTCCACCTTCACGTGATCGGGCGGATTGTTGTCGTGCTCGCGCCACACCACCATCGGCACTGCGCAGATCTCGCACTCGGCGATCCAGCACAGGTCGTCCTCGTGGTACCACGGCGTGATACGTGCCGCTTCGCAGAGATCGCAATGATGGCTCATCGGTCGATCGCCCCCCTCACCTCGGCAACGTAGTCGCCCACGGCATCGGCGCCGCCCTCGATGAGGCGACGGACCACCGAAGCACCCTGGATCACGCCGTCGGCAACCTGCACGGCTTCGGCGGCCTGTGCAGCGTTGGACACCCCGACACCGACGAGCACCGGCACATCGGTGATGTGCTTCAGACGGCGGGCGAGCACGGTGGCCGACTCTGCGAGCGAATCGCGTTCGCCGGTGACCCCCAGCAGTCCGACCGCATAGACAAACCCGCGCGCACGAGCGCACACACGGGGCAGGCGCTCATCGGGCGCTGTGGGTGCAGCCAGCATGATGGTCTCGACACCCGCCGCATCAGCGGCGGCGCACCACGGGCCGGATTCCTCGAGCGGCAGGTCCGGGATGATGGCGCCAGCGATGCCCGACGCAGCGAGTCCCTGTGCGAAACGTTCGTGTCCGGCCCGGAACACCGTGTTGTAGTAGCACATCACGAGTACCGGGATGCCCACGTCCAGTCGGCTCACCGCATCCATGATGTTGATGGGTGTGGCACCGCCCTCGAGCGCGCGCTGCGATGCCTGTTGGATCACCGGGCCATCCATCACGGGATCCGAGAACGGCAGGCCCACCTCGATGGCATCGGCGCCGTGGGCGGCCGCAGCACGAATGGCGTCCTGCCAACCCGGATACCCACCCGTGATGTAGGGCACCAGCAGTTTGCGGCCCGCTTCGCGCTTGGCGCGCAGTGACGCCTCGAGTGTTCCGAGATGACGCATCAGCCGAGGATGTCCATCATCTGGCCGACGTCTTTGTCGCCGCGGCCCGACAGGTTGAGCAGCACCGTCTGTCCCTGCATGTTCGGCGCCTCACGCAGGATCCACGCCAGACCGTGCGCGGGTTCGAGCGCCGGGATGATGCCCTCGCGCCGCGAGAGGCGTTGGAAGGCATCGATCACCTCGGCGTCGGTGACATTCGGGTACTCCACTCGCCCGATGGAGGCGAGGTGCGAGTGCTCGGGTCCGATACCCGGGTAATCGAGGCCGGCCGAGATCGAGTGTGCCTCGAGCACCTGGCCGTACTCGTCCTGCATCAAGTAACTCTTCATCCCGTGCACCACACCGGGCACACCGCGCGCTACGGCGGCGCCGCCCGCAGGCTCCACACCCACGATGCGCGCCTTGGTGTCAACGAATCCCGAGAAGATGCCAATGGCGTTCGAGCCTCCGCCCACACAGGCCACCACCACATCCGGATCGGCGCCGAGCAGTTCACGGCACTGACGGTTGGCTTCGTCGCCGATCACGCGATGGAACTGGCGCACCATCCACGGGTACGGGTGCGGTCCCATCACCGAACCGAGGCAGTAGTGCGTGCTCTCCACCGTGGCCACCCAGTCACGCATGGCCTCGTTCACCGCATCTTTCAGCGTGCGACTGCCGGAGTGCACTGCCTCCACCTCTGCGCCCAGCAAGCGCATGCGGAACACATTGAGTGCCTGGCGCTCCACATCGACAGCGCCCATGTACACCTTGCACTCGAGACCCATCAGCGCCGCAGCGGTTGCCGAGGCCACACCGTGCTGACCGGCACCCGTCTCGGCCACGATGCGCTTCTTGCCCATGTGCTTGGCCAGCAATGCCTGCCCCAGCACGTTGTTGAT
>Ga0075471_10001266_pt1 | contig 16463 bp, 14 predicted proteins | sample DEB19_08_DNA_2_FD_74787 | JGI IMG/M metagenome (GOLD analysis project Ga0075471, IMG submission 74787) | Aqueous microbial communities from the Delaware River and Bay under freshwater to marine salinity gradient to study organic matter... | ecosystem: Environmental > Aquatic > Marine > Coastal ... | reverse complement strand
CGGGTCCCACGGGTGGTGCGGGTCGGGGAACGACATCCAGCAGAAGAAGTCGTCGTCGGCGTCGAGCGACTCGAGCCACGCGATCGTGCGGTCGGCCACCCAGTCGGTCTGGTACCACTCGCGGGGCACCGCGTTGATCGCGACCTGCGGCGCACCGGTGTCGCCACCGCCCGCCTCGTTGACCTCGAGGCTGAAGTTGAGCACCGGGTAGAACCCGTTGGCGGCGTCGGGGTGCTCCCGTGCGATCCACTGCGCGTAGTGCGAGTACCCGCGCGCCGCGTGGGTCGCGAACTCGGCGTGCTCGAAGCCCCGCACCGGTCCGAAGGAGTCGGACATGGCGATCCGGTTCTCCTCGAACATGAGGAACGGGTCGAGGAGTGGTTCGAAGTGCGCCTTGCCGAGCAGCGCGGTGCGGTAGCCGGCCTCCTCACGGAGGTACCGGGCGACGCTCGGGGCGTCGGCGGGGAGCGGCACCCCGTTCATCCACACCCCGTGGTGGTGCACGTGCTGGCCGGTGATCATGGTGGAGCGCGACGGCATGCACACCACGTTCGGCGGGTGAGCGCGCTCGTACCGCACGCCGTCGGCCGCGATGGCGTCGATGACCGGCGTGCGGGCGACCGTGCCGCCGTTGCAACCCAGCCCGTCGTAGCGCTGCTGGTCGGTGGTGACGAAGAGGATGCGACGGCCCACGATCAATTCCCTTCGGCGAGGTCGCGCAGGTTGTGGATGGCCCGACGGGTCGCGTACCCGATGATGATCGCCATCGCATCGGGCTTCATCTCGAGCGAGTAGGTGACGAGGCAGGTGCCGTCCTCGAGATCGATGACGTCGATCGTCGAGAGGTGGTCCGAGATCACGAAGTTGTCGACGATGACGTACTGGAACCGTCGCAGGTCGTCGTCGACGTTCACGATCTGCTCGACGATCGGCACTCCCGAGGGCAGGGTGACGTGCCGGCGGTCGCCGTCCATGGTCATGACCCCGAGTTCGGGGAACCACACCCAGTCGAGCGGGTCGCGCACCATCGACCAGACCCGGTCGGCCGACGCGTGGATTCTGACGTGCGAACGGCGGGAGGGCATCGCCCGGATCGTACGGACGGCCTTCGCGCGGTGTCAACAGAAGTTGACACTCCGACTGCCATTTCCTACCCTGACCTCGTGCCGAAACCTGACGCCACCACGAGCATCACGCGCGCGCTCACGAACGACGACAGCACGGTCGACGGGCGCCGGGCGCGCTCGCAGCGCAGCCACGACGCGGTCGTCGAGGCACTGCTCGCGCTCTGCCGCGAGGGCGAGCTGCGCCCGAGCGCGACCGAGGTGGCCGACCGGGCCGGTGTGTCCGTGCGCACCGTGTTCCGCCTCTTCGAGGACCTCGACTCCCTGGTGGAGACCGCGATCGAACAGCAGTGGGAGCGCATCGGTGCGCTCCACGACGCACCCGACGCCACCGGCACCCGGGCCGAGCGCGCCTCGGCCCTCGCGCACCAGCGCATCGCGATCCACGACGCCGTCGCGCCGGTCGCGCGGGGCGGCCGCCACCTCATCGATCAGTCGGCCGCCATGCGCCGCACGATCCGAGAGCGCCGCAACCTGCTCCGCGAGCAGCTCGAGGTCCAGTTCGAGCGCGAGTTGCGCGGACGGGCCGCCACCGACGCACGCGAGCTGCTGAGCGCGCTCGAGGTCGTGTGCTCGTTCGAGTCGATCGAGTACCTGCGGGTGGTGGCGGCGCACAGCGCCGCCGAGGCCGAGGCGATCGTGACCCGCTCGCTGCTCGCCCTCCTCGCCAAGTAGTCCGACCCGGGGTTCGATCGATGTCCGACCACGTCCAGCCCGACCTCGCAACGATCCAGGCCGTCGTCGACGCGTCGGATCCGTCGCCCGTGGTCATGCTGAACCTCAACAAGTACCGGGACCGGGCCGCATACCCCGCGGACTGGACCGGTGCCGACCCCGACGTCTCCGGCCGGGAGGCCTACCTCCGCTACGGCATCGTGGCGTTCCAGGCCATCACCGCGGCCGGCGGTGCGATCCTGTGGTCGACCGACGCACGTGAGGTCGTCATCGGGTGCGAGCACGAGGACTACGACGAGGTCGTGGCCGTCTGGTACCCGAGCCGAGCCGCCTTCCTGTCCCTCGAGCAGTTCCCCGGGTACCTCGAGGCTCTCGCCCACCGGGGCGCCGCCGTCGAGCGGGCCGGCCTCATCGCGTGCGACGCGTCGGCCCAGCCGGTGCTCTCGACCCCGTTCCAGTAGCGCCGGTCAGCGTCGGCGGGCGGCCCGCAGCGCCGCCGCACCGATCCGCAGCATCCGGAAGTCGCCGAACGGCGTGCCGGCGACGCGGTTGCACACGAACGCTACGGCGAGGTCGTCGTCGGGGCTCGCCCACGCACCCGATCCGCCGAACCCGAAGTGCCCGAAGCCGTTCGGGATCACTCCCCGGTTCGTCGCGGCCATGTGGTAGCCGAGGCGCCAGCGCATCGGGAAGCCGACCACCGCGTCGGGCCGGCGGCCGGGTCGCTGGATCTCGGTGGCGCGTCGCAGGGTCGCCTCCCCGAGGTACCGCTCCCCCGACACCGGGTCGACGCCGCCGTGCGCGAGCACCGAGTACATGCGGGCGAGGCCCCGAGCGGTGAAGCAGCCGTTGAGCGCCGGGAGTTCGCCGGCGTAGGCGGCGTCGGATCGGATGAACTCGGTGAAGCGGGGCACGACGAAGGCGTCCACCGTCGGCTGGGCCCACCGCACGGTCGCGCCGCGGTCCGCCCGCGCCTCGAAGCGGGACGTCGGGCTCGAGGCGACGATGAGATCCGCGCGCTGGTCGCGCCGGTCCTCGGGCCACCCGATGCCCATCGCGTCGATGCCGAGCGGGCCGACGACCTCGCGCTGCACCGCCGCGTCCACGGTGTCGCCGGTGATCCGTCGGATGACCTCCCCGACGAGCCACCCGTAGGTGACGCCGTGGTACCCGGCGCGCGTCCCGGGCTCCCACATCGGTGCGGCGGCGGCGAGGCCCGCACAGGTGGCGTCCCAGTCGAGCATGGCGAACGCGTCCGGCACGACGCCGCGGAGTCGATGCATCGCGGCGTCGTGGGCGAGGAGCAACCGGACGGTGATCCGTTCCTTGCCCGCTGCGGCGAACTCCGGCCAGTACTCGGCGACCGGCGCGTCGACGTCGAGCAGTCCACGGTCGGCGAGGCGGTGCGCGACGGTGGCCACCACGCCCTTGGTGGTCGAGAAGGAGAGGCCGACCGTGTCGGCGCGCCAGGGGTCGGTACCGGCGTCCCGGGTCCCGCCCCAGAGATCGACGACGACCTCACCGCGGTGCACGACCGATACCGCGCCACCACCCGGGTGGGGCGACCGATGCGACAGGGCCGCCCGCATCGCGGTGGCGACGGGCGCGAAATCGGGGTGGACGTGACCCTCGAGCATCGGGGGAGGTTCCCACGGTCGGGACGGAGACGCGCAACCGGGGCCGAGGTGGCACGATGACCCGGTGACGGCGTTCCCCCACCTGCTCGCGCCCGGGCGCATCGGTGCGCTGACGGTCCGCAACCGGATGCTCATGTGCCCGATGGGCGACGCTCTCGCCGAACCTGACGGGACGGTGTCGGCCCGGCAGATCGACCACTACGAGGCCCGGGCCCGGGGCGGCGTCGGCCTCGTCATCGTCGGATCGGTCGCCGTCGACTACCCCGGCGGCGCCTTCTCCGCCGACCAGACCGCCCTCCACACCGAGGACCACGTCGCCGGTATCGCCGAACTCGCCCGACGGGTCCAGCGCCACGGCGCGCGCCTCGCGCTCCAACTCACCCACGGCGGGCCGCAGTCCCTGTACGCGATCCAGACCGGGAGTCCGCTGCTCGTGCCGGCACCCCCGACGTACCACGGCCCCGACCGCATCGGTCGCGTCATCAGCGACGAGGAGCAGGCCGCGATGCAGCGGCCGTTCACGACGCCGACCTCGAGGGTCGACCTGCGGATCGCAACGACCGAGGACCTGCTCGCCGTCATCGAGGCGTTCGCCGCGGCGGCGGATCGGGCCCGGCGGGCCGGCGTCGACGCGATCGAGATCCACGGCGGGCACGGCTACATCCTCGACGCCTTCCGCTCCCCCGCCACCAACACCCGGGACGACGAGTGGGGCGGCGACCGCGCCCGACGCGACCGCCTGCTCCTCGAGACGGTCTCGGCGGCCCGTGCCCGCGTCGGGCCCGACCTCCCCATGTGGGTCAGGTTCAACGCGATCGAGCACCACCGCGATCCCCACGAGACGCTCGATGACGCGCTCGATCTCGCGCCCCGCCTCGTGGCCGCGGGCGTCGACGCGCTGCACGTGAGCGCGTACGCGGATCCGTCGGTGGGCACCGGCATCACCGACGCGCACACCCCGCACACGCCGGGCGCACTCGTCGCCGCCGCGCGCGCCGTGCGCACGGCGATCGACGCGGCGGTGCCGGTCATCACGTTCGGCCACCTCGACCCGGAGGAGGCCGAGGCGGTGCTCGCGGCCGGCGATGCGGACTTCGTCGCCATGGGCCGCCGGCTCCTCGCCGATCCGGACCTGCCGGTGAAGGTCGCCGAGGGACGCCTCGCCGAGGTGCGGCCCTGCATCTACCAGTACCGCTGCATCGGCAACATCTTCCTGAACACCCACGTGGCCTGCGTGGCCCGGCCCGAGACCGCACGCGACGCGGAACTCGAGCTGACCCCGACCGCGGCACCCCGACGCGTGCTCGTCGTGGGCGGTGGGCCCGCCGGGCTCGACGTGGCCTGGCGCCTCGCGGCCCGAGGACACCGTGTGGTGCTGCAGGAGGCGGGTGCGCGCCTCGGCGGCAAGTTGGCGATCGCGGCCGGGGCCGACGAGCACCTCGACCGGATGCTCACCTGGCTCACCGGGCAGGTCGCCCGTCACGCCGTCGACATCGTGCTCGATCGCCCCGCCACCGCGGCCGACGCCGCCGGGTTCGACCACGTCGTGGTGGCCACCGGCGCGCGCTGGACCACCCCGGAACTCCCCGGTGCGGATCGACCCCACGTGCACACCACGGCCGAACTCGGGCCGTGGACATCGGGCACCGTGGCGCTCGCCGACGGACCGGTCGTCGTCCTCGGCGGCGGCAAGGCCGGACTCACGCTGGCCCGGCTCGCACGTCGGCGCGGCCACCCGGTCACGGTGGTCGAGGCGAGCGGCGTGGTGGGCGCCGAACTCGGCCTGCCCGGGCGGTTCCGATGGATCGCCGACCTCGAGGCCGCCGGGGTGGAGATCCGGATGCGGACGCTGGCCACCGGGATCACCGCCACCGCCGTGCTCACGGTCGACGCCGAGGGCGCGGAAGCCGAGATCGCGGCGGCGAGCGTGCTGTGCGCCACGCCGAGCGAGCACGCGCCGGAACTCGCCGACGCGTGCCGGGCCGCGGGGGTGCCGGTCGACGTGATCGGCGACGCCCGCGCGATCGAGCGACTCGAGGGCGCCTTCCGCGACGCCGCCGAACTCGCGGTCAGGACCTGACGAGGCCCTTCGCCGGGACGAGCGGCAGGTCGAGCACCGAGAGCAGGCCGGGCGCCGCCTGACAGACCGCCGGGATGGCGTTGACGAGTCGACCGGCCGTCCCGACGAGACCGCCGGTGTTGTGGTCACCGTCGTCACCCATCATCTGCACATCGCAGATGTAGGACGGGTTGCCGCTCACCACGACCCGGTACCCGGAGTGACCGACGGGCTGGGGCCAGTCGGGCGCGAGATCGTCGTCGATGCGCGTCACGTGCTCGAGGATCACCCGCGGCACCCCGCCCACCATGCCCTGGACCTCGAACCGCATGGCTCCGGTCGTGCCCGCCCGCACGACCCCGAACCCGAGGTCGACGTCGACCGGCGTGGGCAGCCGCTCGTGCACCTCGCGGATCTCGTCGAGCTCCACCCCGAGCCCGGCGGCGACCGCCTTGACGACGCCGCCCCACGCGAAGGTCAGCACCCCCGGCTGGAGCAGCATCGGCGTGTCGTCGAGGGAACCACCGAACCCCATCGTGTCGAAGAGCACCGTCGGCTGCGCGTAGGTCGCGTAGTTGACGATCTCCATCATGCGGACGGAGTCGATGTACTCACAGGACCCGGAGAGGACGAGCGGGAGGAGGTCGTTCGCCCACCCGGGATCGATGCCCGAGGTCCAGCAGGACACCTGCGCCTCGGCGCAGGCCCGCTCGAGCGGGGAGCGGAGACCCGCCGGCATGTGCTCGGGCCAGATCATCGGCACGACCGAGGAGGACACGATGTTCTTGCCCGACGCGGCGATGCGCTCCATGTCGGCGAGGGCCTCGGCCGGCCGCAGGTCGGCCGTGGCCGTGTAGCAGACGCAGTCGGCGTCGAGCGCAAGGAGCGCGTCGATGTCGTTCGTGGCGAGCACGCCGGTCGGTTCGATGCCGGCGAGGACCCCGGCATCGACCCCCACCTTCTCCGGGCTGTGGACCCAGAGCCCGACGAGCTCGAGGTCCGGATGGCGGGCGATGAGCCGCAGCGCGTGGATGCCCACGTTGCCGGTGCTCCACTGGATCACGCGGTAGGTCATGGCGGGGCACGCTACCCCTGCGCCCCTCGGCGGAACGAGGGCGCTGCTCGCTACGGTTGCGTCCATGATCGTGGCCTCCGACCCGACCCGAGCCGCCGCCCTCGCCGAGGCCCTCCGGGGCGTGCTCCCCGCGGGCCGGGTGCTCACGGGTGAGGCGATCTCCGACGACTACGCGCACGACGAGGCGCTCACCGTCACCCCCGTCCGCCCGGCGATCGTCGTGCGCCCCGTCGCCACCGACGAGGTCTCCACCGTGCTGCGCCTCGCCGACGACCTCGGCGTGCCCGTCACCGCCCGGGGCTCCGGGACCGGCCTGTCGGGTGCGGCCGTCCCGGACCCGAACGGCGTGCTCGTGTCGTTCGAGCACATGACGGCGATCCTCGAGATCGACACCGAGAACCACACCGCCACCGTGCAACCGGGCGTGACGCTCGAGGCCCTCGACGCCGCACTCGCACCCCTCGGACTCGTGTACCCGGTGTTCCCGGGCGAGTACAGCGCGAGCCTCGGCGGCAACGTGGCCACCAACGCGGGCGGCATGCGGGCCGTGAAGTACGGCGTGACCCGCCACCAGGTGCTCGGCCTCGAGGCGGTCCTCGCCGGTGGTGAGGTGATCCGGACCGGCGGCAAGTTCGTGAAGGCCACGACCGGGTACGACCTCACCCAGATCATCACCGGCTCCGAGGGCACCCTCGCCGTCGTCACCGAGGCGACGCTGCGCCTGTACCCGCGCCTCGAGCACACGGCCACGATCCTCGTGCCGTTCCACACGCTCGAGGCGGTGACCGCCGCGGTGCCCCGCATCCTCGACCGGGGCGTCGGCCCGCTCATCCTCGAGTACATCGACCTGCTCACGATGTCGGTGGTCACCGAGTACGTGCACCTCGATCTCGGCATCCCCGAGGCCGTGCGCAGCGCCGCACTCGCGTACCTCGTCGTCATGGTCGAGCAGCGCACGGCCGAGCGCCTCGACGAGGACGTCGCCGAGATCGGCGAACTGCTCGCCGGCCTCGGCGCCATCGACGTCTACGTGCTCCCCCCGGCCGCCGGGGAGAAGCTCATCGAGGCCCGCGAGAAGGCGTTCTGGGCCGCGAAGGCCAACGGCGCCGACGACATCGTCGACATCGTCGTGCCCCGGGCCAGCGTCCCCGAGTTCATGGATCGCGTCGCGGCGATCGCGGACGAGCATTCGACCTGGATCGCCGGCTGCGGCCACGCGGGCGACGGCAACGTCCACCTGTCCGTCTTCCAGGGCGACGTCGAGACCCGGTACGCCGTGCTCCGCAGCCTCTTCGCCGCGGGCATGGCCCTGGGCGGTGCGATCTCCGGCGAGCACGGCATCGGTACGGCCAAGCAGCGCTGGTTCCTCGAACTCGAGGACCCCGCGAAGTTGGCACTCATGCGACGCATCCGCGCCGCCTTCGACCCGAACGGCGTGCTGAACCCCGGCACGCTCCTCGACTGATCGGATCCCGCCCGTGAACGGTGCGCAGTCGCTCATCCGCACACTCGTCGACGCCCGTGTCGAGGTCTGCTTCATGAACCCGGGCACGAGCGAGATGCACTTCGTCGCCGCGCTCGACGACGTGACCGGCATGCGCGGGGTGCTCGCGCTGTTCGAGGGGGTGGCCACGGGCGCGGCCGACGGGTACGCGCGCGTCGCCGGCCGACCCGCTGCGGTCCTGCTCCACCTCGGCCCCGGACTGGGCAACGGCCTCGCCAACCTCCACAACGCCCGACGGGCCCACTCCCCCGTGGTGACCATCGTCGGCGACCACGCCACCCACCACCACGCGTTCGACGCCCCGCTCGACTCCGACATCGCCACCGTGGCCCGCAACGTGTCCTGCTGGGTCCACACCGTCACCGACCCCGCCCTCGTCGGTGCGGCGGGCGCGGAGGCGGTGGCCCGGGCCGTGGCCGCACCGGGGGGTGTGGCCACGCTCATCCTCCCGGCCGACGCGTCATGGGGGGAGGGAGGCTTGGTGGCCCCACCCGCCACCCCCGTCGCCGCCGCCGCGCCCGACGCCAACCGCATCGCCGAGGCCGCCGCGACGCTGCGCGCCGGCGCGCCGGCGGCCATCATCGTCGGCGACGACATCGCCGGGGACGCCGACCTGCTCGCCGAGGTCGCGCGACTCGGCGCGGCGACCGGCGCCAAGGTCCTCGGGGAGACCTTCCCGGCCCGGATGCGCCGCGGCGCCGGCCTCGCCGGGCTGGAGCGGGTCGCCTACCTGGCCGAGTTCGCCCAGATGCAGCTCGACGGCATCGAGCACCTCATCACGATCGGAGCCAAGTCCCCGGCGTCCTTCTTCGCCTACCCGGGCCGGCCGAGCGACCTCGTGCCCGAGGGCTGTCGGGTCACCGCGCTCGTCGAGCCGGGTGAGGACGTCCGGGGCGCGGTCGCCGGACTGCTCGACGCGATCGACACCTCGGGGGTCGAGACGCCGCGGGTCGGTCGGGCCCGGCCGGAGAGCCCGGTCGGCGCGCTGACCGGCGAGTCGCTCGCGGCGGCCGTCGGCGCGCTGCTGCCCGAGGAGGCGATCGTGGCCGACGAGGCGAACACGACGGGCCTCTGGCTGAACGGCGCGACCGCCGGAGCACCGCCGCACGACTGGCTGTCGCTCACCGGCGGATCGATCGGGTACGGCATGCCGGTCGCGACCGGCGCCGCGATCGCCGCCCCCGGACGCCGGGTGCTCAACATCGAGGCGGACGGCTCGGCCATGTACACCCTGCAGGCCCTCTGGACCCAGGCGCACGCCGGCCTCGACGTCACGACGGTGATCGTGAACAACGGTTCCTACGCCGTGCTCAACATGGAGTTGGCCCGGGTCGGCGCGACCCCCGGCCCCAAGGCGCTCGAGATGCTCGACCTCTCGGAGCCCGCACTCGACTTCGTCGCACTCGCCCGGGGCATGGGCGTGCCGGCCTCGCGGGTCACCACCGCCGAGGATCTCTCGGCGGCACTCGCCGCGTCCTTCGCCGAGCCGGGGCCCCGCCTCATCGAGGCGATGGTGCCGAGCGCCTTCTGACCGGCGAGGGGGACCTCACGCGGTCCCGGCGCGGGACGACCCGGGATGCACCCCGGACGCGACGAGGCCGACCGGGCGGACCCGGTCGGCCTCGTGCTGCGTTCGTGAACGCCGGGTGCGTCAGATGACGCGGACCTCGCGGGCTTCCTCGCCCTTGCGGCCGGGGCCGACCTCGAACTCCACGGCCTGACCCTCCTCGAGGGAGCGGTAGCCCGTGCCCTCGATGGCGGAGAAGTGGACGAACACGTCCGCTCCGCCCTCGCGGGAGATGAAGCCGTAACCCTTCTCGGCGTTGAACCACTTGACGGTGCCAGTCGGCATCCTTGTTGCTCCTTGCTGGACACCGGGCGGCCGGAACCGCTCGGTGCTGGTGTGACGAGCGGGGAGATCGCACCCTGCACGACACACCCGCCGACCAAGGCGACGAATGAGGCGAGGAGGCTTGCCCTTACTCGGGCCGGTGCACGTCTGGGCTCCGGTTGCTGGGCAGGCTACAGGGTCCCGGCGCCGCGCGGTACTGCAGCTCCCCGGACCCGGGGCGCCCGGGGCCGACGACCACGAACCACCCTGCGTGGTCAAGGGGGGCCTCCGGCGTGCCGATAGAGGGGCATGTCGCCCGTCGCCCAGGCCCGCCCCGGCCTCGATCCCGCCCTCGCCTCGGCCCTCGACGCGGACCTCCAGGAGGTCGTGGTCGTCACGGGTGCGGACGGTCGGGTCCGCAGCGTGACCCCCTCGATCGAGCGGGTGTTCGGCATCGCCGCCCACGACCTCGTCGACCGGGTGGTCGCCGCCCTCGTCCACCCCTCCGACCGCCGTCGGTTCGCGCTCGAGTGGCACCGGGTCGCCGCGAGCCCCGGAGCGACCGGACGGTTCAGCGGCCGCATCGTCACGGGCCCCGGCGCCGTGCGTGAGGTCGAGGTGCGTTGCGCGAACCGCGTCGACGTGCCCGACGTGGCCGGCATCGTGCTGTCGCTGCGCGACGCGACGGACCAGACCCGGGTCATGACCGCGTTGCACGCCCAGGCCCGCACCGACGCGCTGACCGGACTCCCGAACCGGCTCGCCTTCGAGGAGCGCCTCGCCCGTGCGCTCGCGACGCCGACCGAATCGCCCGTCGCGCTCACGATGCTCGACATCGATCACTTCAAGATCGTGAACGACTCGCTCGGCCACCGCGCGGGTGACGAACTCATCCGCGAGGTCGGCCTGCGCCTCCGCAACGCCGTGCGCGGCACCGACACCGTGGCCCGTCTCGGCGGCGACGAGTTCGTGGTGCTCTCACCCATGACCGACCTCGACGCGGCCGAGTTCGTCGCGGCGCGGATCCAGTCGGTGCTCCGCGCCCCCATCACCATCGGCTCGACCGAACTCCACGTTTCCGCCAGCATCGGCGTCGCCTGCACCGCGACGTCGGTCGGGGTCCACGACGATCTTCTCCGGGACGCCGACGTCGCCATGTACGAGGCGAAGCGGCGGGGCCCCGGCGAGGTCGCCCGGTACGACGCGGGGATGGTCGCCGCGGCACAGGAGCACCTCGAACTGCAGGGCGAGCTCCACCGAGCCATCCAGCAGGGCGAGTTCGTGGTGCACTACCAGCCGATCGTGCGGGCCAACGATGCCTCCCTCGCCTCGTACGAGGCACTCGTGCGCTGGCCCCGGGCCGACGGCACGGTGCTGCCCGAGGGGTTCATCCCGGTGGCCGAGGCGAGCGGACTCATCCACGACCTCGGTGACCGGATCCTGCACCTCATCGCCGACGACCTCACGGCCACCCCCCGGAGCGTGCTGCCGCGGGCGTGGATGAACCTCTCCGGGCATGCGCTCACCCGTCGCAACTGCGCGTCGCGGATCCTCGCCGCGGTCGGCGAGCGCGGCATCGAACTGGACCGCCTCGGGGTCGAGGTGACCGAGACCGTCCTCATGGGCGACCTCGGGACGGTCGAGCGGAACCTCTCCACCCTGCGGGACCACGGCCTCGCCGTCGCACTCGACGACTACGGCACGGGCTGGGCGAGCCTCTCGGCCATCAAGAGGTTCCCGATCGACGTCGTCAAGATCGATCGCACGTTCACCGCGGGCCTCACGACGAACGCCCTCGACCGGGCCATCGTGCGCGGGATCGCCGAGATCGGCCGGGTCCTGCACCTCGAGGTCGTCGCGGAGGGCATCGAGACCGACGAGCAGGCCTGGATCGCCGCCGACCTCGGCTGCACCGAACTCCAGGGCTACCGCTACGGACGAGCCTCCGCGATCGGCGACCTGCCGCTTCGGTAGCCTCTCGCCGGCGACCGCAAGGCGGCGGTCCGGCATCGGGGAGGTCATCGTGGCGAAGCATGTCGGCGACCGGCGCGGCGCACCGGTCGGGCTCATCGCGAGCGGCGGTGCGTTCGTCCTCCTGCTCGTCTTCATCCTCCAGAACACCCAGAAGGCCAAGGTCCACTTCCTCTGGCTGAACGTGACCTGGGGCATCTGGTTCGTCATCGTGGTGTCGATGGTGCTCGGGGCGATCGTGGGCTGGGGCTTCCGGTTCTGGCGCCGCCACAACGACTAGCCCTACGGTCCGGGACGTGACCGGCCACCGCCACCTCACCGTCGAACGCTGGGCCGGCCCATGCGGTGCCGTGGTCGGCGGGGTCGACCTCGCCACCGACCTCGATGACGCCGTGATCGCCGAGATCCGCGCCGCGCTCATGGACCACGGCGTCATCTTCTTCCACGATCAGGACCTCACCCCCGAGCGTCAGGTCGCGTTCAGCCGCCGCTTCGGTCCGTACAGCCCGGTGCCCTTCGTCCACGCCATCCCCGAGCACCCCGAGGTGATCGCGGTGCGCCGAGAGCCGACGGAGGCCGCCGGACTCGCGTTCGGCGGCGTCTGGCACTCCGACTTCTCGTTCCTGCCCGAGCCGCCGATGGCCTCCATCCTCCATGCGATCGAGGTGCCGCCGTACGGCGCGGACACCCTGTTCGCGAACCAGGCCCTGGCGTTTTCGACCCTGTCCCCCGGTCTCCAGCGCACGCTGCGCGGGCTCGACGCGGTGCACAGCGCGCGCGACGCCTACTCGCCCAAGATGCAGGGCATCCACGACCGGTTCGAGGGCATGACCGTCACGACCTCCGATGAGGCGAACCGGACCCAGGTCCACCCGGTCGTGCGTCGACACGCCGAGACCGGCGCCGACACCCTCTTCGTGAACCAGCAGTACACGGTCGGGCTCGACGGGTTCTGGGGTCACGAGGCCCGCCCGATCCTCGACCAGCTCTTCGCCCACGCCACCCAGGACTCGTTCACCTGCCGGTGGAAGTGGGCCCCGGGCGACGTCGCGTTCTGGGACAACCGCGCCGTGCAGCACATGGTGATGGGCGACGTCAGTGGCCACCGCCGCCTGATGCACCGCACGACCGTCGCCGGCGAGGCCCCGATCCCCGCGCGGGAGCCGATCTAGGGCATCAGTAGTGCCAGGGGAAGGCGGACCAGTCGGGGTCCCGCTTCTCGAGGAACGAGTCGCGGCCCTCGGCGGCCTCGTCGGTCATGTAGGCGAGGCGCGTGGCCTCCCCCGCGAACACCTGCTGCCCGACGAGCCCGTCGTCGATGAGGTTGAACGAGAACTTCAGCATGCGCTGCGCCGTGGGGCTCTTGCCGTTGATCTTCGCCGCCCACTCGAGCGCGACCCGCTCGAGGTCGGCGTGGTCGACGACCGCGTTCACCATGCCCATGCGGTGCGCGTCCTCAGCCGAGTACTCGTCACCGAGGAAGAAGATCTCGCGCGCGAACTTCTGCCCGACCTGTCGCGCGAGGTACGCCGAGCCGAACCCGCCGTCGAACGAGGCGACGTCGGCGTCGGTCTGCTTGAAGCGCGCGTGCTCCCGACTCGCGAGCGTGAGGTCGGCCACCACGTGCAGGCTGTGGCCCCCGCCGGCCGCCCAGCCCGGCACCACTGCGATGACGACCTTCGGCATGAAGCGGATGAGGCGCTGCACCTCGAGGATGTGGAGACGTCCGGAACGGGCCGGGTCGATCGTCTCGGCCGTGTCGCCCTCCGCGTATCGGTAGCCGTCCTTGCCGCGGATGCGCTGGTCGCCACCGGAGCAGAAGGCCCACCCGCCGTCGCGCGGGCTCGGGCCGTTGCCCGTCAGGAGCACGCACCCCACGTCGGCGGACTGCCGGGCGTGGTCGAGGGCCCGGTACAACTCGTCGACGGTGCCGGGGCGGAACGCGTTGCGCACCTCGGGTCGGTCGAACGCGATCCGCACGGTGCCGTGCGCCCTCGCCCGGTGGTACGTGATGTCGGCCAGGTTCTCGAAACCGGGTACCACGTCCCAGGCCGCGGGGTCGAAGATCTCGGAGACCGCTGCGTCGCTCACACCCGCAACGCTACGACACCGGCTCCGCATCCTCCGGGGTCGGACCGAGCATCCAGAGGAGCCAGACCGCGAGGGCGGCCACGTAGGCGACGGTGAGGGTCAGCGCACCGAACGGGGGCGACCACGGAGCGTCGAGCCAGTACTGGAAGGGCCCGTAGATCCCGACCGTGAACCGGCGCAGGGTCTGGGCGAAGCCGAGGAACTGTCCCGTCCCGAGCCCCACCCCGACGACGAGTGCCAGCCGGCTCCGGGCGAGACGCGCGCCGATCGGAGACGCCCCGATGAGGTACGCGCCGACGATCGGGACGCCGACGGCGAGCGGCAGCGTGTAGCGGCCCTGCCAGAACGGTCCGATGATCGGCACCTCGCGGTACTCGCTGACCACCGGCAGCAGTGCGGTCGCCGCCGCGACGAGCAGCAGCGCGACCGAGGCACGGCGCGACGACACGGAGAGGCCGAGCGCGAGCAGCAGACCGATCGCAGCCGTCCAGACGACGATGGTGAGGTACGGGGCCTTGACGTTGAGCCAGCCGAAGTTGCCGATCATCGACTCGTAGAAGAACCCGCTGCGGCCGATCGTGTCGCGGATGAGCTCGTACTGCGTGATCTCCACCGAGGTACCGGTGTCCACCGGCCGCACGACGAGGTTCCATGCGAGTTGACTCAGGGTGGCGACCGCGATCACGACGGCCGCGACCTGCACGCCACGGTCCTGCAGCCATCGGCGCAGGAGCGTGATGCCGCCGATGATGCCCACGGTCCCGAGGATCGCCGCGATCCACATCGGCGCGAACAGCCGGGAGAGTCCGAGGGCCGAGAACGCCACCGCGATCCGGAGCACGAGTCGACGATCGATCCGACCCTCGGCCGGTGACGCGAGGAGTGCGCACGCACTCGTCCACGCCGCGATCGCCGCCGAGATCTCGAGGCTCGACGGGTTCACCGTGCCGTTGACGAACAGCACCATCGGGGTGACCGCGACGGCCAGGCCGATCGCGCCGAGCCGCCGGTTCGGGAACGACCACACCGAGGCCAGAGCGCTCGCCAGCAGCGCCGCCCCGAGGATCGCCGAGAGGAACCGCATGAGGTAGACGCCCCGGGCCTGCGCGGTGAGCAACGAGGGCAGGCCGATCACGAGGTAGTAGCCGGGGAAGTAGGTCCCGGCGGTCGTGCGCGCCTCGATCCGCCGGTTCGGGCCCGAGTAGTCGAGGCAGGCCGCGGACACGTCGTTGCGGAACGCGTAGCAGCCGACGTCGTTCGCGGACTCGACGACGGCCGGCACCTCGACCTCGCGCCAACCCCCGGTGAGCCCGGGGATGCGGTCGCCGATCCACTGGCCGCGGGCCACCGAGGCCGCCCGGGTCACATGCGCGGGCTCATCGGGCGAGCCGAACAGCGGCAGGGCCGTCGCCCACAGGATCCCGAGCACGGCGAACACCGCGAACGAGACCCACCAGGCTCGCCGTCCCGTGCGCGCCGAGGCGACGCGGCTGCGCAGGGAGGGCTCCACGAGAGGGTGACCCTAGGTCAGTTGACCTGACGCTGGGCGCCACCCCAGTACTGCGCGCGCAGGGCCTTCTTGTCCGGCTTGCCGAGCGGGCTGAGCGGGATCTCCTCGACGAAGTCCACGGTCTTGGGCGCGTAGTGCGAGCCCTTCGCGTCCTTCACGAGCGCGATGAGTTCATCCGGCGTGGCCGTCTGGCCCGGGCGCAGCACCACGATCGCCTTCACCGACTCGCCCCACTTCTCGTCGGGCACACCGATCACGGCGCTCTGCGAGACGGCCGGATGCGTGCCGAGCACGTCCTCGATCTCTCGCGGGAAGACGTTGAACCCGCCGGACACGATCATGTCCTTCTTGCGGTCCACGATCGTGAAGAAGCCCTGCTCGTCCTCGCGGGCGACGTCGCCGGTGTGGAGCCAGTCGAACTCGAAGGCCGCCGCCGTCTCCTCGGGCTTGTTCCAGTACCCACCCATCACGAGCGGGCCGCGCACGCAGATCTCCCCGGGCTCGCCGCGGGCCACCCGGTTGCCCTCGTCGTCGAGCAGCGCGACGTCGACCCACGGCACCGGCCGACCGCAGGTGGCGAGCCGGGCGAGGTCGTCGGGGTCGTGCTCGTCCTTGCGCAGCACGGTGATCGTCATCGGGCACTCGGCCTGACCGTAGAACTGGAAGAAGATCTTGCCGAACCGCTCGATCGCCTCCTTGAGCCTCGTCGGCGAGGCCGCGGCGGCCCCGTAGAACACCGTGTCGAGGGACGAGAGGTCGAACTCGTCGAGACGCGGGTTATCGAGCAGCGTGTAGAGCATCGTCGGCACGAGCATCGTCGCGGTCACCCGGTGCTCCTGCACGGTCTCGAGGAAGCCGTCGGGGGTGAAGTACGGCATGACGATGAGCGAGCCCCCGCGCAGCAGCGTCGGGATGAAGAACGCCGCACCGGCGTGGGAGAGCGGCGTGCAGATGAGGAAGCGCAGGTCCTCGGGCCACTCCCACTC
>Ga0075471_10001264_pt1 | contig 16470 bp, 14 predicted proteins | sample DEB19_08_DNA_2_FD_74787 | JGI IMG/M metagenome (GOLD analysis project Ga0075471, IMG submission 74787) | Aqueous microbial communities from the Delaware River and Bay under freshwater to marine salinity gradient to study organic matter... | ecosystem: Environmental > Aquatic > Marine > Coastal ... | reverse complement strand
CCCACGCCGCGCTCCACTGCGCAGCATCGCGCGGCTCGTAGCGCACAGTCTCGAACGAGGTTTCGACCATTTCCCGACCTGCAGCCAGCGACGGCAAGTGGCCGAGGGCGATGGCCTGCACGAGGATGTTGCCGATGGCCGTGGCTTCCGTGGGACCAGCCAGCACGGGCAGGCCGACCGCGCTGGCCGCGAACTGGTTCAGCAACGCGTTCTTGCTTCCGCCGCCGACGATGTGGAGCCGCTCGACTTGGATGCCGGCGAGTTCCTCCGCCTGACGCAAGGTCCGGCGATATTCCAGCGCGAGACTTTCCAGCACGCATCGGACGAACTGCCCGGGGGTCTCGGGCACGGGCTGGCCACTCGCGCGACACGCGGTCGCAATGCGCTCCGGCATCGCGTCCGGGGCGAGGTAGCGCGGGTCGGCGGGGTTGATGAGCGAGCGGAATGGCTCGGCCTCGGCAGCAAGCCGGGTGAGCGTGGCGTAGTCAAAGTCCCGCCCTGCGTGCGCCCATTCGCGGCGACACTCCTGCACCAGCCAGAGGCCGACGATGTTCTTGAGCAGCCGCACGGTGCTTCCGAAGCCAATCTCGTTCGTGAAGTTCAGCTCGCGACAGCGGTCGGTGAGAATCGGGGCAGTGAGTTCCAGACCGAGCAGCGACCAGGTGCCGGAACTAAGATATGCCCAGTTCGCGGAGCTGGATGCCGGGTGCTGGACGCTGGCGGGCACGCCGGCCACCGCCGCGCCCGTGTCATGCGTGCAGGTGGCGATGACTTGGATGTCCGTGCTCAAGCCCGCTTCACTGGCGACTTGTTGTTTCAAAGGCCCGAGCTTCGTGCCCGGTTCGACGAGCGGCGGGAACTTCTCCGGCGCGAGGCCAAGCGCGTCCAACAGCGGTTTGGACCACGTCCGTGTGCGCGGGTTGTAGAGCTGCGTGGTGCTGGCCAGCGAGACCTCCGCGCGGGCGACGCCACTGAGGAAGTAGTTGAAGACATCGCCGAGCGGAACGATTTGCGCCGAACGGGCCAGACGTTCCGGCGTTTCGGCGGCCAGGTGGTAAAGGTGGTTGATGGGCATGAACTGGATGCCCGTCTCGGCGAAGACTTGCGCCCACGGCACTTTCGCAAAGACCGCCTTCACCCCGCGCTCGGTGCGCGGATCGCGATAGTGGAACACCGGGGCAATCACTTCGCCGCGCGCATCGAGCAGCACGCAGTCGAGGCCCCAGGAGTCCACGCTGACACTCGCGATGGGAACGTGGCGGCGCGCGACTTCTCGTAGCCCTTCCCGGATGCCCGACCAGAGGGCGGGCAAGTCCCAGTGCCACGAGCCCGCGCTGCGGAGCGGCGGGTTGGCGAACCGGTGAATCTCCTCCAGCGCGAGCCGCCCGTCCGCCAGCGAGCCCAGCATCACGCGCCCGCTCTCCGCGCCGAGGTCGATGCCGATGTAGTGCGTGGCCATGCGGGCAGGAAGATTCAGCGAGAGCGCGGGCGATGGGCAACAGCGAATTGCCTCGGCCCCTGCGGTGCGAGCCACTCGCTGGAAGCTACTCGGGCAGCCAGCCTTGGACTTTGCGGAGATCGGCGAGATCGCCACCGGTGCAAGGGCCGGGAATGCCCAGCTTCACGAATGAACCCAAGAACTTCACGGACTCGGCGCGACCATCGGCGAAGGAAAAGGAAGTCGGGCCCCCGTGCCGGGTGGCGGGCATCTCGCCGTTGCCAGCACCGGTCCCGCCGGCAGCGATGAAAGAATACCAGCCGTTCACGCCGGTCGGGCTGGTGTTGCCGCCGTAGTTCGTGGCGTATATGCCGAAATGGGAGTTGTCCATCGTCTGTTGATCGATGAACACGAAGCAATCGGATGGGCGCGTGACTTCCGACAGCCGGCTCTTAACTCCGGTCCCGATACCGGGCGGGCCCAAATACCATTGCATGGCGTAGCTGCGGAAATACTCGACCCCCGCGGTCGTTTTCCGATTGAAGCTCGGGCACTTGTAGATGCCCACGCTGTCGTTGTAGCGGAAGAGCAGCCCGTTGCGGATATTGGAGTCGTTGGCTTCCGTGTTCGCCGCTCCGTCCACCCAGTTGTTGCCGACGGTGCCGCCGGCGTTGGGCACCAGCCGGCCGTCGTAGTCATCCGCGTAAAGCTGCCAGGCGAGCTGGAGCTGCTTGATGTTGCTCACGCACTTGATTGCCTGCCCCTTGTCCTTGGCCTTGCCAAGCGCGGGCAGGAGCAGACCAGCCAGAATGGCGATGATGGCAATCACCACCAGCAATTCGATCAGCGTGAAAGCCTGAGGGCGGGCGAATGCTGGACGTGATTTCATAAAGCTTGAATCTGAAGGCAATCTTTCAGCCGCCGGAAGTGCCGTCAAGCGAGGCTTCCCGCCGCGGCCGGCCGGCTGCCTTGACTCATGTTGCCCTGCTCCCTAATGTCGCGAGCATGATTCTACGGAATTTTCGCGTGGCGCTCGGGCTGGCAGGCCTTCTGGCGTTCCCGCACCTGAGCCCGGCCCCGCTGGTTTACAAGGCGGGTGAAGGCTGGACCTACGAAAGCTACGGCAGCTCGGGCAGTTGGCAGAAAACCCGGGCCAAGGACCAGTTGGAAGTGGCGGAGCAGGCCTTTGAAAAAAAGGATTTCGACCTGTCCCTCAAGGCCGCCCGCCACACGGTAAAAAAGTGGCCGTTGTCCGACTACGCCCCAAAGGCGCAGTTCCTCGTAGGGCGCTGCTTGGAGGAGCAGAAGAAGGACGAGGAGGCCTTCAAAGCCTACCAAACCCTGCTGGAGAAGTATCCCAAGGTGGAAAACTACCAAGAGGTGCTCAAGCGTCAGTTCGAAATCACCAACCGTTTTCTCGGCGGCCAGTGGTTCAAGCTCTGGGGCGTGGTGCCTTTCTTCCCCTCGATGGAAAAGACCACCAAGATGTATGAGAAGGTCATTGCCAACGGCCCTTACAGCGAGGTCGCTCCGCTGGCCCAGATGAACATCGGCTCGGCGCAGGAGAAGCGTAAGGAGTTTCCCGACGCGGTGAAGGCCTATGAGAAGGCCGCCGACAAGTATCACGATCAGAAGAACCTCGCCGCCGACGCGCTCTTCAAGGCGGGCCAGACCTACCTCAAGCAGGCCAGCAGCGCCGAATACGACCAGGGCATCGCCGCGAAGGCCATCGCCGCCTTCACGGACTTCATCGCCCTCTATCCGGAGGACAAGCGCGTGGCGGACGCCCGCAAAAACATCGACGGCCTCAAAACCGAGCAGGCTCGCGGCGCGTTGAAGATCGCGGAGTTCTACGAGAAGAAGCGCCAGTGGAGCGGGGCCATGGTCTATTACAACGAAGTCATCATCAAGGACCCGGACGCGCCCGCAGCCGCCCTGGCCAAGCAGCGGATTGAGTATCTCAAGAACCTGACGGGTGCCGCCGCCAGCACGCCGGCCCCCAGCACACCCGCGACCAACGCCGCGCCCGCCGCGGTCAAGCCGTGATGAACCTGTCCGCCCTCCGCGCCCTCGGCCTCGCCGGCTTGCTCACCCTCCTGCCGGGCTGCACCAGCTACCGGCTCGGCCCCACAGCGGCGTTTCCCGCCGGCCAGCACAGCATCCAGATTGGCTCCATCAGCAACCGGACCAACGAGCCACGCCTCATCGAAGCCCTGAACAACGCCCTGCGGAAGCGCCTGCAACAGGACGGCACCTACAAGCTGGACACGCGCGGCGAGTCGGACGTGGTGCTCACGGGCGTCATCACGCGCTTTGACCGCTCGGTGCTGAGCTTTCAGCCGGCGGACATTCTTACAGCGCGGGATTACGCGCTGGGTTTGTCGGCCAAGCTGACAGTGAAAGATCGCGCCAGCGGCAAGGTGCTTTTCGATCGCGAAGTCTCCGGCCGCACCACGATCCGGGCCGGCACGGATCTGGCCAGCGCGGAACGCCAGGCTGTTTCGTTGCTCGCCGAGGATCTCGCGCGGAACGCAACTTCCCTGATCGTTGACGGAGGTTGGTGAATCAGCCCCCCGGCAGCTCAAGGCTGCCGCAGTATCCACTCCGCCGCCGCCGCCACGTCGTCCACCACCACCGCCCGCGCGGCCCGCTCGCCCAGTTTTTTCTCCACCTCCGCGCCATAGCCGGTGCGCACCAGGATGCTCTGCTGCACGCCGGCATTCCAGCCGCACTCCAAGTCAATCACCTTGTCTCCCACCATGAAGCTTCGCGCGGGGTCCACCGCCAGATCGTCGCGCGCGGCAAAGAGGAAGGCCGGCGAGGGTTTGCGCCCGACACTCGGTTGTTCCGGCGCCTCCGGGGAATAGTAAATTTTGGTGAAGCGGACACCCAACGGGGCGAGCAGCGTGATCAGCCGCCGGTTCACCGCGTGCATGTTCTCCTCGGTGTAATAGCCGCGCCCGATGCCCGACTGGTTGGTGACGATGATGAGCAGGAACCCCGCGTCTTGCAGCCGCTTCAGCGCCGGGCCCACGCCGGGGATCAGTTCCAATTGCTCCGGATCGCTCAGGTATTGCTTGTCCACATTGAGCGTCCCGTCGCGATCGAGGAAGACAGCCCGTTTCATTCCGTGCGATGGAAGCTCTCCGTCAATTCCGCGGGCGAGACGGTCGCCGTGCCCACCTTGCCCACCACCACCCCGGCGGCATGATTGGAGAAGACCGCCGCCTCGACCGGTGACGCTCCGGCAGCAACGGCCAGGGTGAAGGAGGCGATTACCGTGTCGCCCGCGCCGGACACATCGAACACCTCGCGGGCCATGGTGGGAATGTGAAACGGCGTTTGCCCGCGCTGGCAGAGCAGCATGCCCTGATCGCCCAGCGTGATGAGCAGCAGCGCGGGGCTCAGCTCGGTCAGCAGCGTGTCCGCCACGCGTTGCAGCGCGGGATCCTTGAGCGGGTCCACGTTGCGTGAGCCGTCCGGCACCCCGGCGAGTTCGAACGCTTCCTTGCGGTTGGGAGTGAGCAGGGAAAGGCCGGTCAGGCTGAGATCATGCACCGGCTTGGGATCCAGGCTCAGCCAAATCCCCCGGGCTCTACAGAGATGGCGGATGGCATCCACCAGCGTCTGCGTCACCACGCCTTTGCCGTAATCGCAAATGATCACCGCATCCGCACGCGGCAGCCGCTGTTCCAAGGCGATCAGCAACTGGCGCTGGCTGCGCTCATCAACTTCACCGCGCGTCTCGCGATCCACGCGCACCACCTGTTGCTGATGCGCGATGATGCGGGTCTTCACGCTGGTGGTGCGCTGCGGACGGGACAGCAATCCGGCACACCCGATGCCCTGTTCGGCCAGCAGCCCACGCAGCCGGCGCGCGGCGTCGTCCTTGCCAATCAATCCCAGCAGCTCCGTGCGGGCGGCGAGGGCGTGGAGATTGCGCGCCACGTTGGCCGCGCCGCCGGGCATCCAGCTTTCGCGATCAAACTCCACCACCGGCACCGGGGCCTCGGGGGAGATGCGGCCGACATGGCCCCAAATGTATTGGTCGAGCATCACGTCACCGATGACGAGAATGCGCGCCGCCGCCGCGCCACGAATGAGTTCTTCAAGCCGGCTCGCCGGGATGGTGGGAGATTTCATGGCAGGGTGCGGGGAAAGTGGGGGCGGCTAATCCAGAAAGGCCGTGAGCGGACTGGTGGGACTGGCGGCGGTCTGCATCGGGCCCAGGCCGATCTCAAAGGCCGCCCGCCCGGCTTCCACCGCTTGCTTGAACGCCACTGCCATCCGGTTCGCATCGCTGGCAATGGCGATGGCGGTATTGACCAGCACGGCGTCCGCGCCGAGTTCCATCGCCTCCGCCGCGTGGCTGGGCGCGCCAATGCCGGCGTCCACCACCACGGGCACGGTGGCCTGCTCGATGATGATGCGGAGCTGGTCGCGGGTCTGAAGACCGCGGTTGGAGCCGATGGGCGATCCGAGCGGCATCACGGTCGCGCAACCCACTTCCTGCAGGCGCTTGGCCAGCACCGGGTCGGCGTTGATGTAAGGCAGCACCGTGAAGCCCTCCTTCACGAGCACTTCAGCCGCCTTGAGGGTCTCAATGGGATCGGGTAGCAGGTAGCGCGGGTCGGGATGGATTTCGAGCTTCACCCACTTGGGCAGTCCGGCGGCGACGGCGAGGCGCGCGAGCCGAACGGCCTCCTCCGCGTTCATCGCGCCGCTGGTGTTCGGCAGCAGCAGATACTTCTGCGGGTCAATGAATTCGAGGATGTTGGCGAAGGGATCCTTCTGCCCGCTCAAGTCCGCGCGCCGCAGCGCCACCGTCACCATTTCGGTGCCGCTGGCCGCCAAGGCATCACGCATCGCGACGGGCGAAGGGAACTTGCCGGTGCCGAGGATGAGTCGGGAACGGAAGGTTCGCCCGGCGATGACCAACGGACGGTGCGCCAGATTCATGCGCGGGGAAAATAGGCGGTGCAATCCGGCGCGTCCAGCGCGCTCGCGTCCACCCACAACGCATTGCCCGGCGGGAAGGTTTCCATTACACCTCTCGCACCATGTCCGCACCGCACATCCTCGCCGTCATTGGCAGCCTCCATCAAAAGTCCGTCACCCGCGTCGTGCTGCTGCACCTCGCCGACACGCTCCGCGCGGAGGGGGCCACCGTGGATGTGCTGGATTTCGCCCAGACGCCGCTGCCGCTGTTCAACGCGGACACAGCCTGGGCGCAGCCGGGCTTTGCCGAGCTGAAAGCCCGGGTGGATCGCGCAGACGTGCTGCTGCTGGGCACGCCGGATTACCACGGCAGCGTGAGCAGCGTGCTGAAGAACTTCCTGGATCATTTCTGGAAGGAATTTGCCGGCCGGCTCTTCGCCACCGTCGTCGCCTCGCATGAGAAGGGCCTTACGGTGCATGACCAACTCCGCACCATCGCGCGGCAGTGCAACGCCTGGGCACTGCCCTACGGGATTTCGTTTGTGGAGAAAGAGGACGTGCGGGACGGCACGGTGGTCAGCGATGCCTTCCGCCAGCGGCTGGCGATGCTCACCCGCGACGTGCGGGTCTATGGTAGCTTGCTAGCGGAGCAGCGCCGCGCGGACCTCGCCGGGACCGACCCAGGTTTCCTCGCCCGCCTGCGGAAGTGATCCAAACCGGCTGCCGGATCGACGCCTGAATTCCTGCTTCCACCGCCCCGTCCGTTTGGGGCAATTTTCCGCCTATGAAGACACCTTGCCTGTATGTCATCGCCGTGCTCGGCGCCCTGCTCCAAGCCGCCACCGCCCAAACCCCCGAATGGATTTGGCACGCCAATGGTGGCAAGGCCCCCGGCAACAACGAGCGCCGCTTCTTTCGCAAGACTTTCAACCTCGACGCCAAGCCGACCAAAGCCACGCTCGCCGCCTCCGTGGACAATGAGGGCACCGCCTTCCTCAATGCCAAGTCCGTCGCCACCATCGTGTCGTGGGAACAGCCCGTCACCGTGGACGTCACCGCCGAACTCAAGGTCGGCGAAAACATCTTCGGCCTGCGCGGCATCAACCACGGCGGGTCCGCCGGCGTCGTGGCCCGATTGGAACTGACCTTCGCCGACGGCAAGAAGACGGCCATCGTCACCGACACGACTTGGCTCGCGCACAACGAGGATATCGTGGGCTGGCAGACGGCGGACTACAAAAAGGAGGGTTGGGAGAAGCCCATCTCCGTCGCCAAGCTCGGCGCGCAGCCGTGGGGCGACATCCTCGCCGGCGGCGGTGCGAAGGGCGCGAAAGGCAAGGCCGCTCCCGCCGGCAAGCGCGAGGCCACACCCGCCGAGGCGCTCTACACGCTCGCCAACTTCAAGACCGAGCTGCTCATCAGCGCCGAGCCGGAGGAAGGCTCGTGGGTAAACCTCTGCAAGGACAACAAGGGCCGCCTCATCCTCAGCCCGCAATATCGCGCTAACAATCCCGACGGCGGCTTGCTCCGTGTCACGCTCGGCAAGGATGGCAAGGTCGCCAAACGCGAGTTCATCGCCAAGCCGCTCTACGACGCGCAGGGCATGACCTTCGCCAACGGCGCGCTCTGGGTCGTGGTGAACAAATACTCGACCACCTTCGCCTCCGGCCTCTATCGCATCACCGACGACGGCAGCGACACTTGGTCGAAGATTGAACTCATCAAGGCGCTGCCCGGCGGCGGCGAGCACGGCCCGCACGCGGTCGAGCTCGGGCCTGACGGCAATCTCTACGTCATGGCCGGCAACCACACCAAGCCCCCCGCCGACCTCGCGCCCACCTCGCCGCACAAAAACTACGCCGAAGACCACGTCCTCCCGCGCCAGCCCGACGGCAACGGCCACGCCACCGGCGTGATGGCTCCGGGCGGTTACGTTTGCCGCGTCAGCCCGGACGGGAAGAACTGGGACTTCTTCTGCGGCGGCTTCCGCAACCAGTTTGACTTTGCCTTCAACCCCGACGGCGAACTCTTCGTGTGGGACGCCGACATGGAATGGGATTGGGGCATGCCGTGGTATCGCGCGACGCGCGTGAATCACGCCACCAGCGGCGCGGAGTTCGGCTGGCGCTACGGCACCGGCAAGTGGCCGGACTACTACGCCGACAGCCTCGGCACGGTCGTGGACATCGGCATCGGCTGCCCCACCGGCATGGGCAGCGGCAAGGGCGCGAAGTTCCCCGCCAAGTATCAGCGCGCCCTCTACATCATGGACTGGACCTACGGCCGCCTCATGGCCGTCCACCTCAAGCCCGAGGGTTCCACCTACACAGCCACGTGGGAAAACTTCGTCGCCCCCGCCGGCCTCGTGAACAAAGAGAAGGGCAAGTCCCCGCTCAACGTGACCGACCTCATCATCGGCGACGACGGCGCGATGTATTTCACCATCGGTGGACGCGGCACCGCCTCCGGCCTCTACCGCGTGACTTACACCGGCAAGGAATCCACCGCCGCCGCGTGGACTCCGAACGGCGAAGGAGCCGAAGCCCGCGCGCTGCGCCGCAAGATTGAGGCCTTTCACGGCAAGGCCGACCCCAAGGCGCTCGACTTCATCTGGCCGCACTTGAACAGCCCCGACCGCGCCATCCGCTACGCCGCGCGCATCGCGCTCGAAGCCCAGCCAGTCCCGACCTGGCAAACCCGCGCGCTGGAAGAGAAGACCGCTGACGGCGGCCTCGCCGCGCTCCTCGCCCTCGCCCGACTCGGCGGCAAGTCCGCGCAAGACGAGTGCCTCCGTGCGCTCGGCAAGTGGCCGCTGGCCACGCTCCCCGAGCGCCAGCAGCTCGACAAACTCCGCGTCATCCAAGTCAGCATCGCCCGCCACGGCCTGCCCTCCGCCGACGTGGTGAAGCTCGCCACCGAGAAGCTCAACGCCAGCTACCCGAACAAGAGCAACCTCGTGAACCGCGAGCTGTCCCAAGTGCTCATCGCCCTCGGCGCGCCCGGCGTCGTGGACAAGACCCTCACGCTCATGGCCGGCGCGCTCACGCAGGAAGACATGATTCATTTCCTCTTCCACCTGCGCACCGCGAAGGGCTGGACCCCCGAGCAGCGCCGCGAGTATTTCGGTTACTGGACCCAAGACCGTTCGCCCGCCGCGCACCAGGGCGACACGTTGAAATGGTTTGAGGAAGCCGGCCGCCCTTACGGCAACGGCAGCAGCTACGGCAACTTCTACAAAAACTTCCTCAAGGAGGCCACCGCCAACCTGACCGACGCCGAGAAAGGTGAACTTGCCCCGTTGCTCGCCAGCCTGCCCGCCGGCGCACCCTCGGGCCGCAAAGGTGCCGTGAGCGAATTCCCCAAGCCACAGACCCGCAGCTTCGTGAAGGCGTGGACGATGGCGGACTTCGAGGCCGACCTCGCCAAGCCGCTCAAGGGCCGCAGCTTCGAGAAGGGCAAGCAGGCCTTCGTGGACGCGCAGTGCCTCGCTTGCCACCGCTTCGGCATCGAAGGCGGCGGCGTCGGCCCCGACCTCACGGCAGTGAGCGCGCGCTTCAGCCGCCGCGACGTGCTGGAGAGCATCATTGACCCGAGCAAGGTCGTCTCCGAGCAGTTTCAAAACACGAGCGTCTGGCTAAAGAATGGCGACGACCACACCGGCCGTCTCATGAGCGAAACCACCGACCAACTCGTGCTCGTCCCGAACCAGCTTCAACCGGACACGAAGGTCACGGTGAAGAAGAGCGATGTGACCAAGCGGGCGTTCTCGAAGATTTCGCCGATGCCGCAGGGGCTGGTGGATACCTTGAGCAAGGACGACCTCCTCGATCTGCTGGCCTTCATCGAAAGCGCCGGTCGGAAGAACCACAGCGCCTTCGCCAAATGACCCGCGCCGGTGGCTAGAGCCACTTGATCCGCAGCTCACCCGGGGCGTTCACCACCTCAAACAGGCACACGCCCAGTTCCGGCTCGAACCCGGCTTCCACGCGGCTGCCGTTGACCCACACGCGATAAGCCCGGCGCGCTGAACGCAGCACGATCCGCCAGGTCTTCACCCGGCTGGGCCATGCTCCCTGAGTGGTGCCCAGCACCAGCTCACGGCGCGGCCCGCGATCCACAAACTCAATCGTCCGCATGGCCAGCTCGCCGCGTTCGTAGCCCAGCGACTCGCCGTCATCCTCCTGCCAGGTGAACGCGCTGCGCCCGTGCGGCCAGACGTGCAAGTTCATCACCGGATCGGCTTCGCCGGAAATGAACTGTCGGGGCGCACCGGTCGGCACCACGGACCCACCGCGCACAAAGACCGGGATGTGCTCCGGCACGGCTTCGATCAGGACGTGTTGCCCGCCGTCGTAAAGGCCACCGCTCCAGAAATCGAACCACTGGCCCACCGGCAAATACACGCTCCGGACGCGCGCCTCCGGTCGGAGGATGGGCGCGACGAGGAGGCTCTCGCCGAGCAGAAACTGGTCTTCGCAGGCGACCGCCGCCGGGTCGTTGGGGTGATGCCAGAGTAGCGGACGCAAGATGGGCGTGCCGGTGCGATGGGCCTCGGCAAAAAGGCAGTTCAGATAAGGCAGCAATTGGTAACGCAGGGCGATGGCATCGCGGCAGCGCGCTTCGACTGAGGGGCCAAACGCCCATGGCTCCTGCGGGCGTGAGTCGTTGTTCGCGTGGTTGCGGAAGAACGGCGTGAAGGCGGCCATCTGGGTCCAGCGCGCCAGGAGCTCCCCAGTGCAGTTGTCCAGGAAACCGCCCACGTCCGCACCGCAAAACGCCACCCCGCTCAGACTCAGGTTGAGCAGCATGGGGATGGACTCGGCGAGATGCTCCCAAGTGGAGCTGTTGTCGCCCGTCCACACGGCGGCGTGCCGCTGGATGCCAGCGTAGCCAGCACGCGTGAGGATGAAGGGACGTTTGTCCGGCGCGGCCAGCAACGCGCCCGCGCGCGAGGCCGAGGCCATCGCGGAACCGTAGAGATTGTGGACGGCGGCGTGCGGAACCAGCTTCCCTCGCCCCTTGGAGGGTAGATTGGGGAGACTTGCGGCAAGCGCACGCGCTGCCCCCTCACCCCGGCCCTCTCCCCCGATGGGGGCGAGGGAGAAGAGGTCGCGGGCAGTCGAAGTGTCGCACTCATGCTGAACGTCATCGGGCAGCGTCTTGCCCGGCGTGTCGAAAAGCGCCGGCTCGTTCATGTCGTTCCAGATGCCGGCGAGGCCAAGGCGCTGGAAGGCCGCCTGTTCCGTCGCCCACCAGTGGCGGACCCGCGCGTTGAGAAAGTCGGGGAAGCGCGACTTGCCTGGCCAGACCTTGCCGATGAAATCACGCTTGCCACCGGAGGCTTCGACAAAAGCGCGCTGGGCGACGCCGCGTTTCAACAAGCCGAACTTGGGATCGTCCTTTACCCCCGGGTCCACGATGGCGATGGCCTTGAAGCCTCGCCTCGCCAGCTTCGCCAGCATTTCACTCGGACGCGGGAAGGTCTTGCCAAAGGTGAAGACGCGGTGGGCATCCATGTGGTGGATGTCGAGGTGCAGCGCATCGCAAGGAATCTTGTGGCGGCGGAACTCGCGGGCGATGCGCTCCAGCTCCGCACGACTGCCGTAGCTGTAGCGGGATTGGTGGTAGCCCAACGCCCAGCGCGGCGGCAGCGGCATGCGGCCGGTCAGCTCGGTGAAGCGCGCGACGACGTCGGCGGGCGTGGGGCCGAGGAAGAGGTAGAGCGAGCCGCCGGCACGGGAGGCGGCGCGGAGGCGGAACTCGTCCGGCTCGGTGCAGCCGATGTCCCAAGTCTGGCGGGCGGGATTGTCCCAGAAGAGTCCGGCGGCGCGGCCTTCGCGCAGCGAGAGAGCGAAGGGAATGGAGACGTAGAGATTGCGCAGGCTCGGGTGGATGCAGGAGGACTGGCCGAGCACGTCGGCGTTCCAAAACTCGCGGATGAGCCCACGTTTGTTGAGCGGGCCGGTGGATTCGCCGAGGCCGAAGATGCTTTCGCCGTCGGCGAGCTGGAGGGTGAGTTGGGGCTGGGCGTCGGTGAAGGCGGCGGTGGAACCGGCGAAGACTTCGAGACCGGTGCGGTCGTGGAGCGCCCACGCGCCGGTGCGGAGGTGGAGGGAGAATTTGCCGGCGGTCGTGGTGAGGGTGAGTCGCTGGCCGGTGCGTTCGATTGGAGCTCGGACGCCCACGTCCGCAGCGGCAGGTTGGTCGAGATGCGGGGCTGCGGACGTGGGCGTCCGAGCTCCAGTGTCGACGCGCAGCCGCAGCACATCCGGCGCGAGCGCGGTGAGTTCGACGGGCGTTTTCCCAAGGCGGAAAGAAACCGCCGACTCCGTTGGTTGCGTTAGCTTCATCGGCAATTCCCCCGAAGCCTCACGCAAAGGACGCGAAGGGCGCAAAGGATTGAAGCCGGCCTGGACTCCTCCCCCTTTGCGCCCTTCGCGTCCTTTGCGTGAGGCTTCATTTCGGATTCAGGTCTCGTTCGTGGAAACAAAAAAGCCGCCGACTTGCATCGGCGGCTTCAGAGCGAAGTGGCATTACGCCTTCGGCAAGAGGTCGGCCACAAGCGCCTTCTCTTCCTTCAGCTCGTTCTCCGTCGCGGTGATCTTCGCGCGGCTGAACTCGTTGACGGGCAGGCCTTGCACGATTTCCCACTTCTTGCCATCGGTGCGAATCGGGTAGCTGAACATCAGGCCCTTCTCGATGCCGTAGCTGCCGTCCGAGCAGACGGCGACGCTGAACCAGTCACCGGCTGCGGTGGGCGTGGTGAGGCGGCGGACTGTGTCCACCACGGCATTGGCCGCGCTGGCGGCGGAGCTCAGGCCGCGCGCCTCGATGATGGCCGCGCCGCGCTTCTGCACGATGGTGATGAAGTCCTTCTCCAGCCACTCGCGGTGCCCGATGACATCGGTGGCGGGGCGGTTCTGAATCTTCGTGTTGAAAAAGTCGGGATACATCGTGGAGCTGTGGTTGCCCCAGATGCAGAGGTTGGTGATGGACTCGACGGGCGCGCCGGCCTTCTTGGCGAGCTGCGTGCGGGCGCGGTTTTCATCCAGCGCGGTCATGGCGAAGAACTGCTCGCGGGGCACGCCGGCGGCGCTGTTCATCGCGATGAGGGAGTTCGTGTTGCAAGGGTTGCCGACGACGAGCGTGCGCACGTCGCGGGCGGCGTTCTTGGCGATGGCCGCGCCCTGGCCAGTGAAGATTTTGCCGTTGGCGGTGAGCAGGTCCTTGCGCTCCATGCCGGGGCCGCGCGGCCGGGCACCGACGAGCAGCGACCAGTTCACGCCGCGGAAGCCTTCGTTCAAATCGCTTGTGGGCACGCAGCCCTTGAGCAGCGGGAACGCGCAGTCTTCCAACTCCATGATGACCCCGTTGAGGGCCTTGAGCGCCTTCTCGTCGGGAATTTCGATGAGGTGGAGGATGACTGGCTGGTTCGGTCCGAACATCGCACCGGAGGCGATGCGGAAGAGGAGGGAGTAGCCAATTTGGCCGGCAGCGCCGGTGACAGCGACACGGATGGGTTGGTTCATAATTTCAAAGGCGCGGAGTATGGGAAGTTGCTGAAGGCGTGGCAAGCGCGGGTGTTGCGCTTGCCACTGCCAAGTCAGAGGCCGTTCACCGTCCCCCAAATGTCTTCGCGGTTTCGGCGAAGATCATCATAGGTCCACGTCTCTGCATGGCCGTCGACGAACAGAACATTCGAGCGAAGGTTGTGTTTGGGGGCAGGCTGATGCGGTGATGGGGTGGTCGAGTTCCACGTGAGGTTGCTGTAAACGGAGGCTGTCCACGTGGCAAACCACGTCTTGAACTGTCCGTTGGGTATGTTCGGTGCGGCGGGGATTCCCACGTCGCCCATGAGCCAAATCGCACTCGGGCGACGAATGTCCGTTAGGCGGCGGCTGCCCAGCGCGGGGCCGCCAATCCCGTTGGTGGCATAACGGATGATCGTGGACTCGATCACTCCAAAACCCAACTGGCCACCTGGGGTGATGTCCTGATCCCGCACCGCCGGGCACCGCCAGATGACACTCGCTCCGTTTGTGTCCGGCAGATACTTGCCCTGAACGAAAATATCAAACCACCAGTTCCCCGCGTTATTGAAAGTGTAGGCATGCCGGTTGAGCGGCACAAACTGGCCCTCGTGGTCGTCAGCATATTGCAGCATCGCAAGGCCAATCTGTCGCAGATTGTTCATGCACTTGATGCCATTGGCCTTGGCCTTGGCTTTGGAGAGCGCGGGCAACAGCATCCCCGCCAGAATGGCGATGATGGCGATGACCACCAGCAGCTCAATCAGCGTGAAGGCGGCGGCGCGACGGTTGGGGCTGGCGCGTCGGTTAAACATGAGCGGGAATGAAACTACATTGCCGACGATGGCCGTCAAGTTCCCATCCACCAGATGCAGTGCGGTCATGAGTCTGGCGGACCGATTCGCTTCATCTGGAGACATGGCAGTTGCACACCCGTTGTCGCGCACGAACATGCCGTCCCCTCACTCGTCCTCTTTCACTCCGACGAGCTTGGCTGCCGTGGCCCGGCGGTCGGTGACGATTGCGCGGAATTGCCAGGTGGCCCGGGGCTCGACCGTCTGCCGGTAATCTGTGGCGGTGCCGACCTTGTTGCCCGCCGCGTCGAGCAGATCCAACTCGACCCGCACGCCCAGACGTTGATGGTCGGAGTCGTTTTTCAACAACCCGGTGACATAGACCAGCCGGCTGCCCTTGGCTCCCTTGGGCTGGTCCAAGGCGATCTGGGTAACCTTCAAGTCACCGATGAGTTTGGGTCCCTTTGGCACCGGCACCGGCACCACGGCGGGAGGAGCGGTGGGGGCAGGTGTGGCGGGCGACTTGGCGGTGGGACTTGGCGCAGGAGCGGGAGCCGCAGGCGGCTGTCCTGCTGGGACTGGGGGCGAGGATGGCGAAGCTGGGCTCTTGCCGGGAGCCGCCTCAGGAGATTCCTCCCCGCGCTGCTTAAGATGGGAGCCCACAACAACGACAACCGCGATCATCACGGCCAGGTTGACAGTCCACAAGCACACGCGAAGCCACTGGCTTTTGCCGCGGGCGGCAGGCCCGGGCGACGTTGCGCGGAGGGCAGCCGGATCAACCCGCTTGACGCCAGCAGGAACGGACTGGGGCGGAGCAGCAGGCACTGGCGATGGCCGAAGAGCGGGAACCGGGGCAGGTGCGGCTTTCGGCACCGGCTTGGCCGGAACCGTGGGAGGCTGGGTTGAAGCGGGAGGAGCAGCCGCCTTGGGGAGCAGGACGGTTTTCCCACATTGGCCGCAACTGCTCGCGCCACCCCCGGCGTAATCAGGATAGGTAACCTCCCGGCCGCAATGCGGGCATTTGCACTTGAGGTATGTTTTTCCCGCGCTCACGAGTCCGGGTGACGAGGGGAGTTAGAATATTTTCCCGGGGGCGATAAGGCCGGTGAATTTCCAGCCGGACTATCGCCCGTCACTTGATCTCGCGCACCAGCAGATTGCGAAACTCCATGGGCGTGCCTTCGGCTTGCAGACCAATGTGACCGCGCGCCGGAACGAGGCCGGTGGCTTCCCATGCGAGCTTGCCATTGCACCAGAGGGTGACCGCCGTGCCCTTGACCAGCACGCGCCATTCGTTCCACTCACCGGTGGCCCGCTGCAGCGTGGGCGAGGCTTTGGCCCCGGTGAGGCTGCCGGCAAGGAACGCGCCCTCGGTGTTCCGGTCCACCCGGATCTGGTTGTTGCCAGCGTCGGGCTTGCAACGGATGTAGAAGCCGCCGTTGAACTTGGGCACCAGCGTGCGCCATTCAAACTTCACCTCGAAGTCCCCAAACTCCCGCACCGTGACGAGATGCGGTCGCATGCCACCGGTCAAGGCGATGACACTGTCCTTCACCTTCCAGTTCTCAGGCCACGGGTCACCGGTCTTCTGGAGAGAGAAGCGCCAGCCGGTGAAATCCCGCCCATTGAACAGCGGCTCAAATTCGCTGTCCGCAGCGCAGGCACCATGAGCAGCCAGCAGGACGACCGCGCAGACCAGCGGAAACGAGCGGAGAAAGCAATTCATAGCACTTCGACGGAGCAGACGCTCACCACTTCAATTCCCGCA
>Ga0075471_10001263_pt1 | contig 16481 bp, 15 predicted proteins | sample DEB19_08_DNA_2_FD_74787 | JGI IMG/M metagenome (GOLD analysis project Ga0075471, IMG submission 74787) | Aqueous microbial communities from the Delaware River and Bay under freshwater to marine salinity gradient to study organic matter... | ecosystem: Environmental > Aquatic > Marine > Coastal ... | reverse complement strand
TGGAAGCTGCTGTACCGCCCGAGCGGCGACGAGCTCGGCCGCGAGAACCTCTACGAGTCGGCGCGCGCCTTCGCGATCGCCAGCTCCGACCTGCGGGTGGCCGGCGAGACGTTCGAGTCCGCGCTCCGCGACTCGCCCGAGCGGTTCACGAAGGACGCCAGGTTCCGCGACGCCATCCAGGGTTCGGTGGTCGCGGCGATCGACCGCTACGACGTGGCGCAGAAGCGGCTCTTCGACGTGCTGCAGGCCGACTTCAAGGGGATGGGCATGCCCGCCTCCGACCAGGGCACGGTGGCCGCGCCGATCGACGTCCCGGCCCCGGCCGCGCCGGCGCCCGCCGGCAAGTGACGCGTGGCGCGTGACCGCAACAACGTCGTCGCGGGCTTCGTGGTGGGTGCCGCGGTCGCGGCGTCGCTCGCGGGCGTGTTCGCGTGGACCGCGTGGCAGCGCAGCGGGCTCGTGCCGTACGTCGTGCACTTCAGCAGCGAGCAGGGCGTGTACGGGCTGCAGGAGGGTTCGCCGATCCTGGTGGGCGGCATGCCGCTGGGCGAACTCGAGCGGATCGACCCGGTCATGGAGGATGGGCACGTCCACGGCTACGACGTCCACATCCGGGTGTCGCGCACCGTGCCCCTGTTCGCCGCCGCCAAGGTCGGGCGCGGGCCGGGATCGGTGAGCGGCGAGACGCAGATCGAGGTCTGGGACACCGGCGCACACGAGGCGCGGCGCAATTCCGACCGCAGCGACGACGGCCCGGTGCCCGCGGGCGCCGAGTTCCGGGCCCGCGACGCGGATGCGTTCAAGACCTACTTCGGGCTGTCGCTCGGCGGGCGGATCCGCGAGCTCATGCAGTCCTGGGCGCCGGACGAGCCGGGGACCGGCCTGCCCGCGCGCATCGAGACGATCGGGGAGGAGATCTCCGCCCGCTTCCGCGAGCTGCGGACCACGGCCGGCACGCTCACCGACCGCGTGCGCGAGGACGGCACGACGTGGCAGGAGGAGCTGAAGGCCGCGCGTGCCGCCGCGGACTCGGCGATCGCCAGGCTCGGCACGGCGAAGGATGCACCGCAGTCGGCGGTCGTGCCGCAGCTTCGGCAGGCGAAGGCGGACCTGGACTCGCTCTCGGCGATGAGCTTCGAGCAGGCCGACCAGGCCGATGCACTGGCGACGCGTGCGATCGAGCGCGTGCGGCACATGCGCGTGACGGGCGGCGAGCTGTCCGACCTGCTGCTCGGCGCCGACGGCTCGGTCACCGACCTGCAGCGCTTCGCGGCCGACTTCGCGATCGCCGCGCAGGAACTCTCCGCCACCGAGCGCGAGGCGGTCACCAACCCGCTCGGGCTCCTCGGCGCGCCGGACGCGTCGCCGCGGTCCCTCCAGGCGCGGACGGAGTTCGCGCGCGCCTACGCCGAGTGCGCGGTCGAATGGCGCCACGCGATGAAGTCGATCGAGCTCGCGCTCCAGCGGGACGGGGCGGTCCTGGCCTCGCAGCCGGCGCTCGCCGAGCTGCTGCGAAGCCGGCTCGATGCGTCCACCCGGCGCTTCGAGGACGCCTCGAAGCGCATGGCCGACCTCCTGGTCGGCGAGTCACCCGAGCAATGACCGGCGGGGCACTCCCGGTGCCGACGATCGCCGCCGATCCCGCGGACCAACGGCTTGCCGCGTACCGCGGGGTGCGCGACGCCGACCTGCGCGGCCGCGACGGGCTGTGCTGCATCGAGACGCCGCGCGTGGTGGCGAGGTTCCTGGCCTCGGCGCTGCGTGCCCGCGAGCGGGGCGGCGACGCGCGGGATGCCCTGCCCTGCGTGCCGCGCAGCGTGCTCTGCGACCCGCGCGGGCTCGGGTCGCTGGCCGACCTGCTGCACCGGATGCCCGAGGTCGACGTCTTCCTCGCCTCCGACGACCGTGCGGTGACGGAGATCTCCGGCTACGGCCTGCACTCGGGGGCGCTTGCCATCGGCGTACGCCGCGACGAGCCGGACCCGTCGTCGCTCGCCGGGGTCGACGGCACGCTCGCCGCCTGCGACGGCGTGGTGCACACCGACAACCTCGGCGCGATCTTCCGCAATGCCGCGAGCTTCGGTGCCGCCGGCGTGCTGCTCTCGCCGAACTCGAGCGACCCGCTCCTCAGGAAGACGATCCGCGTGGCGATGGGCCGCGTCTTCGACGTGCCGTGGGCACGCGCGCGCGACTGGCCGCAGGCACTCTGGGACCTGCGCGCACGGCACGGCTTCCGCATCGTGGCCGCCGAGGATGCCCCGGGCGCGGTGGACGTGGGCACCCTCCCGACCGCGCCGCGCACGGTGGTGGTGTTCGGGGCCGAGGGGGCCGGCGTCTCGAAGGCGATCCTCGACGGGGCCGACGCGGTGGCGCGCGTCCCGATGTCGACGCGCGGCGGTGCGCTCGCCGACGATCCGCCGAGCCTCAACGTGGCCGTCGCGAGCGCGGTGATGCTCGACCGCCTGTGTGCGCGGTGACGGTGGATGCCCGCGCCGGCCGGCTCAGGCGTCCGGCGTGCTGGTGACCGCGCCCTGGGCCGCGCGGGCCGTGAGGCCGGCGCCGCGGATCGAGGGAAGGATCGCGGGCACGGCGTCCTCGGCGGGCTCGGCCTTCGCCTCGCGCACGCGCTCGATGCTCGCACCGAGCGCCGCCAGCACCCGCTCCATGCTCGAGTACCCGCGGTCGAGGTGGTACACGCGGCTCACCACGGTCTCGCCCTCGGCGGCGAGGCCCGCCAGCACCAGGCACGCGCTCGCGCGCAGGTCGCTGGCCATCACCGGCGCGCCGCGCAGCTGGCGCACGCCGCTGATGACCGCGGTCGATCCCTGGCGGTAGATCTGCGCGCCCATGCGCGACAGCTCGGCCACGTGCAGGAACCGCTCGGTGTAGATCTTCTCGGTGACGATCGAGTTGCCGTCGGCCAGGGCCAGCAGCGCCATGAACTGCGCCTGCAGGTCGGTCGGGAAGCCGGGGTGCGGCTGCGTGGTGATGATCGAGGGCCGCAGCACGCGGTTGCAGGAGACGCGCACGCTGCAGCGCGACTCGTCGGCGTTCGGGTCGAGCTTCTGGACGTGGACGCCCACCTCGGCCAGGTGGTCCACCGCGGCCAGCAGGCTGTCGTAGGGGAAGTCGTCGAGGACGATGTCGCCGTTGGTCATCGCGGCGGCGATGGCGTAGGTGCCGGCGACGATGCGGTCGGGCATCACGCGGTGCTCGCAGCCGCCGAGCGCCTCGACGCCGTCGATCACGATGCGGGGCGTGCCGGCACCGCGGATGCGGGCGCCCATGCGGTTCAGCATGTTGGCGAGGTCGACGATCTCGGGCTCGCACGCGGCGGCCTCGATCACGGTGCGTCCCTCGGCGAGCGTGGCGGCGCTCAGCACGTTGGCGGTGCCGAGGACGGTCGAGCCGTTGGGGCCGCCGAGGAAGATGGTGGCGCCCTTCAGGCGGTCGCAGCTGGCGATGATGTTTCCGCCGTCGAGCTCGATGCGAGCGCCGAGCTTGGCGAGGCCCTTCAGGTGCAGGTCGATCGGCCGCGTGCCGAAGGCGCATCCGCCGGGCATGCTGACCACCGCGCGGCGGCGGCGCGCGAGCATCGGGCCGAGCACGCAGATCGACGCGCGCATGGTCTTGACGACCTCGTAGGGCGCGTGGGTGCACGACTCGTCGCTCGTGTTGAGCGTGATGGTGTCGTCGTCGAAGTGCACCGCGACGCCGAGGCGCTCGAGGAGCGTCCCCAGGTTGCGGATGTCCGCGAGCGGCCCGACGTTGGTGAGGCGCATGCGCCCCGTGGTGAGGAGCGAGGCGGCCATGAGCGGCAGGGCCGCGTTCTTGGCGCCTTCGACGGTGACGCGGCCGTTGAGTCGGCGGCCGCCTTGAATGCGGAACTGATCCATGGGGAAACCCTTGACGCCGGTCGGTACAGGTCAATCCGTGACCTGCGTGTCCGAGACCAATCGGCGTTCCGCGCGGCGATCCCTCAATGATCGACGCGCCAATAAGATATCCGTTCTTATGAGCACCGCGACCGCTTCCGACGCCGGATCCGCCGCCACCCGCCGCCCGGGCGAACCCGCCCTCCCGGAGGCCGTGATGCACGCGGTGCTTCCCACCGCCCCGGTCACCGCGAAGGTGGTGCAGAGCCGCCTGTGCACCAAGGGGAAGTCGGCCTCGTACGTGCGCCACGTCTGCGTGGACGTCTCCGGAACGCCGCTCGAGGGCGTCTGGCAGGCCGGCCAGTCCTTCGGGGTGGTGCCCCCCGGCACCGATGCCAACGGCAAGCCCCACAAGGTGCGGCTCTACTCGATCGCCAGCCCCACCTACGGCGAGGACGGCGAGGGCAAGGTGCTCTCGACCACGTGCAAGCGCCTGCTCGCCGAGCGCGAGCCGCAGGGCGGGAAGGACGATCCCGCCGACCACCGGCTCTTCGTCGGCGTCTGCTCGAACCACGTCTGCGACCTGCGCGAAGGCGACCCGGTCGCGGTGGCCGGCCCCAACGGCAAGCGCTTCCTGCTGCCATCCGACCGCGACGCGCACGACTACCTCTTCCTGGCCACCGGCACGGGCGTGGCCCCCTTCCGCGGCTTCGTCCATGAGCTCTTCGTCGGCCCGCCCGCGGGCAGCCGCGCCCGCGCCTCCTGGCGGCCGACCCGCTCCACCGTGCACCTGGTGATGGGCACGCCCTACTCGAGCGACCTGATCTACGACGAGTTCTTCCGCGAGGTGGCGGCCGCCAACCCCGGCTTCGGCTACCACCCGGTGGTCAGCCGCGAGGCCCGGCCCGACGGCGGCAAGGGCGAGTACGTCCACCACTACGTCGACCGCACCCTGCCCCAGTTCGAGTCGCTCCTGCGCAGCGAACGCACGCTGATCTACGTGTGCGGCCTGGCCGGCATGCAGGTCGGCATCTTCCAGGCGCTCGCCGCGCGCAACCTGCACGGCGGGTTCCTCGAGGTCCACGCCGACCTGGCGTCGGTGCCCGCCGCGCAGTGGACGACCGAGCAGGTCAAGCGCCGCGTGCACGCCACCCGGCGCTGCATGCTCGAGGTGTACTGAGCGTCAGGGAACGCGCGCGGATCGCGGGAATCAGCGACATGTACGGGCCTTTCCGGGCAGCGGTGCTACGATTCCACCGATGAGCGAGCCGCAGGGCGAGTGGCGCGACGGGGACGAGTGGGCCGAGGAGGCACGCCGTCACTTCGAGAACGGCCGGCTCGCCGACGCCGAGGCCGCCCTGCGCCAGGCCCTGGTCCGCAACCCCGACCGCCCGGAGTGGCACTTCCACCTCGGGCGCCTCCTCGAGCAGACCGACCGCGCCGGCGAGGCGCTCGAGTCCTACCTGCGCTGCCACGAGCTCGACCCCGACGCCCCCGAGCCGCTGCTGGCGGCCGCCGGGGCCAGCGAGGCCGAGGGCGATGAATCGAACGCGCTGCGGATGGTCGAGCAGGCCGTGTCGCTCGACCGCCGCCGCGACGAGTCCCACGCCCGCCGGGTGGCGCTCCTGGTGTCGCTGGAGCGGCTCGAGGACGCCAAGGACGCCTTCTACGAGGCGCAGGAGTTCGTCGAGAAGCCGGTCCTCTCGCTGATCGCCATGGCACACGGCCTGGAGGGCGCCAACGAGACCCCGCGCGCCGCGTGGTGCCTGCGCGAGGCGCTCCGCCACGACGGCGACATGCCCGAGGTGCGCACCATGTATGCGCGCTGCCTGGCGCGCCAGGGCGAGCACCCGAAGGCCCTCCAGAACTACATGCAGGTGCTGCGCGAGGACCCGGGAGACATCGCCGCGCTCCTCGGCTGCGCCGAGCTGCTGGCGACCCTCGGCCGCGACGGCGAGGCCGCGGAGAAGCTGCACCGGGTGGTGGAGCTCGAGCCGGCCAACGACCGCGCGCACCACATGATCGGCATGCTCGACCTGCGCGCCTCGCGCTTCGACCGCGCGGCGCTCGAGTTCGAGCTCGTCCTCAAGCTCGACCCGGAGCGCACCGGCGTGCAGCTTGACCTCGCGGAGGCGCAGTGCCGGCGCGGCAAGCTCGCGGACGCACGCACCGCGATGCAGGCGTTCCTCGCCGGCCGCCCGACGCCCGACGACCAGCCGACGCCGCCCGAGGCGATCGCCCGGGCGGCCGGGCTCCTGATGGCCCTGGGCATGTGGAAGGACGCGGCCGCGATCCTGCCGGAACTTGCGGATGCCTGCGGCGAACGCGCCGACGTGTGGCGTGCCCTGGCACGCGCGCGTTTCGAGTGCGGCGACCTGGAGGGCGGCGCCGGCGCAAGCGAGCGGGCGCTCGCCATCGAACCGGCCTGCCCGGTCTGCCACCACAACCTGGCGCTCGCGGCGCTGCGCCGGCGCGACCTGGGGGCCGCCTGGCGGTGGGTGACGCTCGGGCTTCGCGCGTGCCGGACCGACGAAGGCCTGCGACGGCTGCGCTCGCGCGTGCTGGCCGCGCGTGCGATCTCCGCCCTCCGCGGCGTCCGGGATGCCGTGCTGCCCCGCAGGGCCGGCCTCAGGGGATGAGGCTGGCGTAGGGGATCAGGGCCATGAAGCGCGCGCGCTTGATGGCCTGCGCGACGCGGGCCTGGTCACGGGCGCTGAGCCCGGCGCGCTTGCGCGAGACGATCTTGCCGTTGGGGGTGAGCACGCGGCGCAGGTCGTCGACGTTCTTGTAGTCGATGACGAGCTTCTGCTGCTTGGGGGCGCTCTCGGTGACGGCGATCTCGGGGGTCTGCATGGTGGTCGTGCTCCGACGGTGGTTCACGGTCTCGCCGGCACGCGCCGGCGGCTCGCCCTGGCTTCTCGGATGGGGAGCCCCCGGACAGGCCGGGAGCGGCGAGACGGGAAAGTGTAACGCCACCCGCCGGTCCCTCGCCGACGCAGGACGCCACCGCGGGCGTCCAACGTCCGCATCGGGTTACACTTCCCCGCCCGCCGCGATTCCCGCGGCGTTCCCGCCGTGATCCTCGTCCTTTCCGACCTGCACATGGGGCTTCCGGGCGCCCCGACGCCGGCGTCGATCGAGCCGCTGCTCTCGGGCGCCGAGGAGCTGATCCTCAACGGAGATGCCGCCGAGGAGGCGAGCCCGCGCTTCGCCGCACGCGCGGCGGCGATGGTGGCGGAACTCCACGACCGCTGCGGGCGCCGCGGCGTCCGCCTGGTGCGCATCGAGGGAAACCACGACCCTTCCACCGGCGAGCTGCACGCCTGGCGCGCGGAGGGCGCGGTGCTCGTCACCCACGGCCACGCCTTCCATCCGGCGATCGCGCCGTGGGTGCCGCATGCGGGGTTCCTGGCGTCGGCATTCCGTGCGCACCATGACTCGCTCGCGGACGCGCCCGAGCCCGAGCGCTCGCTTGCCGCCGCACGCGCCGCGTCGCTCGCCGAGCGCGGCATCGAGGAGGCACGCGCCCCGTTCGCGGAGCTGGCGGCGATGGCGCTGCGGCCGTGGACGTTCCCGCAGGTGATCGGCTGGTGGCGGATGTTCCCCGAGCTCTCGGCGCGGTTCCTGGAGCGGGCGGCCGACGCACGCCGCAGCGCCGGGCACCCCGAGCCGGTCGTGGTCGTGAGCGGCCACTCGCACAAGGGCGGTGCGTGGCAGGTGCGCGGACGGCTCGTCGTCAACACCGGCAGCTTCACCTTCCCCGGCAGGCCGCATGCGGCGACGATCGGCGGCGACGCCGTCACGCTCGCCCCGCTCGTGCGGCGCGCCGGCGAGTGGGGTCAGGACGCCGCGTCGGCGAGGACCTGGCGGATCGCCGACGTCGCGCGCGCCACCGCCGCGCGATCCACGCCCGCGTCGTAGCCCTCGGCCTCGAAGACGGCGAGCGCCGTCTCGGTGGACACGTTGCCGCGCGCCCCGGGGGCGAACGGGCAGCCGCCGAGGCCGCCGGCGCTCGCATCGAAGCTGCGCACGCCAAGCGCGAGCGCCGCGCGCAGGTTGTCGGCGCCGCGGCCGTTCGAGTCATGGAGGTGCAGGGTCACGCGGCCGGGCTCGACCGCGGGCGCCACGCCCTCCAGGAGCCGCGCCAGGTCGTCCGGCACCGCGACGCCGAGCGTCTCGCCGAGGTCGATCTCGTCGATTCCCGCGGCGAGCAGCCGCTCGACGACCGCACGCACCGACCGCGGCGGCGTCGGACCGTCGTAGGGGCAGCGCACCACGCAGCTCACGTAGCCGCGTACGGGAAGGCCGGCCGCGCGCGCCATGCGCACCACGGGCCCGAAGCGCGCCACGACCTCGTCGATCGTGCCGCCGGTGTTCGCGCGGCTGAAGCCCTCGCTCGCCGCGGCAAACACCGACACCTTGCCGACGCGCGCGGCGAGCGCCGCCTCCATGCCGCGCTCGTTGGGCACGAGCGCCGAGTAGACGGTGCCCGGCCGCCGCGCGATGCGCGCGAAGACCTCGGCCGCGTCCCCCAGCTGCGGCACGCGCTTGGCGCTCACGAAGCTCGACACCTCGATCTCGGGAAAGCCGGCCGCGCTGAGCGCATCGACGAAGGCGACCTTGGCGTCCGTCGGGACGGGCATCCGCTCGTTCTGCAGCCCGTCGCGCGGGCCCACCTCGCAGAGGCGCACGTGCGGGCGCGCGCTCATCGGTCGCCCCCGGACCGCGCCCGGCGCGAGGGAGCGTCCTCGCGCCAGACGCGCACCATGAACGGCACGAAGACGGCAAGCAGCACGATGGTCACCGCCACCCCGCCCACCAGGAGCACCGCGTCCGCGGTCCACGCCATGCCGACGTCCTCGCGCACGGCCGGTTCCTCGGCGATCCACGCGGTCACGGGCGGTTTCCCAGGAAACGAAGGCCATCCTGCACCGTCGCGGTGGCCCGGCCGCCCTCGGCGGGCACCGCGAGCACCGTGCCGGGCGCGGCGTGCGCGGTGCGCACCATGGCGAATGCCACGCTCGATGCACCCAGCATGGGGCTGAGCGTGCTGCTCGTGACGATCCCCACGGGACTTCCGGGCTCGCCGTCGGCACCGCGCTCGAAGACCGGCGAGCCCGCGGTGGGCAGCGCGTCTTCCGCGATCCGCAGCGCGACGAGGCGCTGCTTCGGCTTGCCCAGGCTCTCCATGCGCGCCACCACTTCCTGCCCCGGGTAGCACCCCTTGCGGAAGCTCACGCGCTCGGCAAGCACGCCCGATTCGTGCGGCAGGCTGTCGGGGCCGAAGTCCACGTGGTGGAGCGGCGTCCCCGCCTCGATGCGGGCGATGTTGTAGGCGTGCCAGCCCGCAGGCCGCGCGCGGCGACGTCCGCCCTCGGCGGCGTCGTGCTGCCCGACCAGCGCATCCCACGCGCGCGCGGCGTGCACGATGGGCACGAGGACCTCCACCCCGGGCGACCCGCACTCGTCGCGGCGCACGAGCACCGCCGGCGCACCGGCGATCGTCGCGCGCACGGCGCGGAGGTCGGCGTTCAGCGACTCGAGCGACGTGTCGTCGGCACCCGCATTCGAGAGGAGCGACGCGCCCTCGGGCCCGTGCACGGCGATCCGCGCCCACGACGCGGATTCGTCCAGCACCTCGACGTCCTCGGAGAACACCATCGCGCCGAGCGCCGAGGCCGTGCGCGCGGCGTCGTGCACGTCGACGTCGAGGAGCGTCACGGGCGGCTCGCCGGCCGCACCCGGGGGCAGGTCGGCGACCGTCACGTCGGCGTCGATCCGCCCCTTGCGGTTGAGCAGGAACCCGCAGCGGACCTCGCCGGGGCCGAGGCCCTTCAGCTCCTGCGTCAGCATGCGGTTCAGGAACTCGACCCGGTCGGCGCCGCGCACCGCCACGGTGCCGCGCGCGCCGCGGTCCACCACCGCCGCGCCGCGGCGGAAGGCGGCATACTCGAGCTCGAGCAGCCCGTATCCGGCGACGATCTCGGGAAGCGACTCCGCGGACGCACCCGCCGCCGCGTCGCCGATCCCGTAGGGCATCCATTCCACGGCCACCGCCACGCCGCCGAGGCGCATCGCCTCGACGCGCGCATAGCGCTCGTGCTCGTCATGGAGCGGTCCGCGGGCCATCACGGGAGCATAGTTCGCCTACGATTGAGGCCTTCCCATGAAGCTCGACCTCGACCTCTTCCGTCGCCTCTGCGAGACCCCTGGCATCCCCGGCCGCGAGGAGCGCGTGCGCGCGCTCGTCGAGAAGACCGTCCTCGGCAAGGCCGGCGGCGGGCTCTTCGACGAATCGCACGTGGACGCCATGGGATCGCTGATCTGCACGAGGCGTGCCACCAAGGGCACGCGCACGCGCGGCAAGCGCGCCACCACCGTGCTGCTCGCCGCGCACATGGACGAGATCGGCTTCTACGTGCGCCACGTGGACGACCAGGGCTTCCTGTGGCTCAACCCGGCCGGCGGCTTCGACACCCGCAACCTGTTCGCGAGCCGCGTGCTGGTGGCCACCGCGGGCGGCGACCTCCGCGGCGTCATGAACCCGGGCGGCAAGCCGATCCACATCTCGAGCGACGCCGAGCGCACCAAGGTGCCCGGGGTCGAGGAGTTCTTCGTCGACCTCGGGATGCCCGCGGCCGACGTGAAGAAGGCCGTGAAGGTCGGCGACTACGTGGTGCTCGACCAGCCGTTCCTGGAGACGCCGCTCAAGGTGGTGAGCAAGGCGCTCGACAACCGCATGGCCTGCTTCGTGGCGATCGAGGCGCTGCGCCGGATCGCCCGCAAGGGGCAGAAGCACTCCGCCGACATCGCGGTCGCCTTCTGCACGCAGGAGGAGGTCGGCCTGCGCGGCGCGACGACCGCCGCCAACCAGGTGGGCGCGGACATCGGCGTGGGGCTCGACGTCAACCTCGCCTGCGACACCCCGGGCGTCCCCGACTCGCAGCGCGTCACGAAGCACGGCGACGGCGCCGCCATCATGGTGCAGGACTCGAGCATGATCAGCGACCACGGGCTGGTCGAGGACCTGTGCACGGTGGCCCGCAAGCACCGGATCAGGCACCAGCGCGCGATCCTCCCGCGCGGGGGCCAGGACGGTGCGGCCATCCAGCGCTCGGGGCGCGGCGCGCGCTGCGTCGCCCTCGGCGCGGGCACCCGCTACATCCACACCACGACCGAGATGATCGACAAGGCCGACCTGGAGGCCGTCATCGACCTGCTGGCGGCGTGGCTCCCGACCGTCGAGTGATGCGCGCCCCGGGCGCGCACGGCGCGCTCACGCGCTGACGCGGCCGCGCACCCCCAGCACGGTGCGCGCGATCGCCTCGGCGGCATCGGCCATCGGGCGCGCCCGCAGCGCCTCCTCCATGCGGTCGCGCAGCCGCCCGTCGGCAAGCAGCGCCTCGAGCGGCTCGCCGATCGAGCGCATGTTCGCCTGCACGTCGAGCCGGTCGTAGGCCAGCACCGCTGCACCGGCATCGACGAGCGGCGCGGCGTTCGCCTCCTGGTGCAGGTCGCGGTGGTGCGGGTACGGCACGAACACCGTCGGCACGCGGTTGGCCTCGGCCTCCGCCACGCTGTTGGCGCCCGCCCGGCTCAGCGCCAGCTCGGCCGCCCCCCAGGCCAGGCCCATCTCGTTCAGGAACGGAAGCACCAGCGCCTTCACGCCCGCGCGCGCGTAGGCCATCTCGAGTTCCGCGGCCGACGGCTCGCTGCGCGGGCCCGCCAGGTGCAGCACCTGCCAGTGCGAGAGCAGGTCGCGGTGCGAGAGCGCGAAGGCCACCATGAACGCGTTCAGGCTCGACGCGCCCTGCGACGCGCCGGTCACCAGGAGCGTCGGCCGCACGGGATCGAGCCCCAGTTCCCCGCGGCAGGCGGCGCGCCCGGCGGGCGCCACGGCGCTGCGGCGGATCGGCATGCCGACGATCGCCTCGGCGAAGTTCGCGAGCCCCGGCGTCGGGCAGGCGCTGACCACGCGCTGCGCGCGGCGCGCGACGATCCGGTTGGCGCGGCCGGGCGTGGCATCCAGGTTGACGAGGGTGATCGGGATCCCCAGGCTGCGCGCCGCCTGCGTGACCGGCCCGGTGACGAACCCACCGAGCGACACGACGTGCTCGACGCGTTCCTCGCGCAGCACGCGGCGGGCCTCCAGGACGCCCTGCAGGTAGCCGCGCGCGAAGCGCCACAGCGCACCCACCGAGCGGCCGAGGCCCTCGGCCGGAATCGGGCGGAACTCGACCTTGGCGTCCCCGAGCATCTGGCGGTCGATCGCGCGCGTCGAGCAGAGGAAGAGGGCGCGCGTGCCCGGCACCACCTCGACCATGCGCTCGGCGATCGCAAGCCCCGGGCTCAGGTGCCCGCCCGAGCCGCCGCCCGCGAACGCCACCGTCCGGCGCACCTCGGTCATGCCGCGCCCGCTGCGCTGCCCGTCAACGACTGGTCACGCGTGGGCTCCTCGCCGGGAACCGGCTCCCCGAGCTCGCGCCGCCGGCGGTCGGAGGCGCGCTCCATCGACACCAGGAGCCCGATCGAGAGGCACGTGAGGATCCAGCCCGTGCCGCCGCGCGACATCAGCGGAAGCGCGATGCCCTTCGTGGGCGCAAGCCCCGTCACGACGCACACGTTGATGAGCGCCTGCACGCCGACGGTGAGCACGATGCCGAAGCCAAGGAGCTGCGCGAACGGCGAGAGCAGCGAGCCGCCGCGGCCGCGCGCAACGGCCGTCACCACCGCGATGCCGCAGGCGATGAGCAGCACGTAGAGCCCGATCACCAGCGCCGCGCCGGTCAGGCCCAGTTCCTCGGCCACGATCGCGTAGATGAAGTCGGTCGTCGCCTCGGGCAGGTAGCCGAACTTCAGCTCGCTGTTGCCCAGGCCTCTGCCCGCGAGCCCGCCGCCCGAGATCGCCTCGAGCGACTGGATGATGTGGTAGCCGATCCCCTGCGCGTCGCGGTAGGGATCGAGGAACGCCGAGATGCGGTCGACGCGGTAGGGGCTTGCGATCACCAGCCCGACGAACGCAAGGACGCCGATCGGCGCGAGCGCCGCCACCCAGGTCACCCGCGCACCCGCGGCGAGCAGCACCATCACCGACACCGCCATGATCAGGACCGCGGTGCCGAGGTCCTCGAGCGCGATGATGCCGCACACCGCGGCCACCGCGGCAAGCGGCACCGCGAAGCCCCACGTGAAGGTCGCCATCCGCGCGCGCTCGCGCACCGCGTACCAGGCCAGGAGCACCGGCACCGCCCACTTGGCGATCTCGCTCGGCTGCAGCCCGATGGGCCCCAGGGTGATCCAGCGCTTGGCGCCGTTGGCCTCGCGGCCGACGCCCGGCACGTGCACCAGGGCCAGTCCGACCACGACGGCGACCGCGATCCAGAAGACCGGCGTCGACCACCACGAGGCGCCCTGCCTGCCCAGCCGGTCGACCGGCACCAGCGCCCCGGCCACCAGCGCCAGCAGCGCCCCGGCGGCGAACCAGGTGTGCTTGCCCAGGAAGATCCCGTCCATGGTGGTGACCCGGTCGCCGGAGAGGTTCAGGCTGGCCGAATTGACCATGACCGTGGCCACCACCAGGAGGCCCAGGACGGCCAAGACGATGCCGTGGCTTGCGCGAAGCATGGACTGGCATCGGCACGGCGAAGGCCGCGGGATGCAAAAACGGGCCGACGCTCCGTTGGGGAGCGTCGGCCGTGGCAGGGTCTTGTGTCACGTGCGGGCCGAGCGGCCCGCGGGGTTTCGGTTCAGGCCCGGCGGCGACGGCCGGCGAGCCCGCCGATCCCGAGGAGCGCCAGCGCGCCCGGGGCCGGGATGGTCATCTGGAACGTGCCGCTGCTGACCGAGCCGTCGGTCCGCTTGAGCGACGCGCCCATCTTCCAGTCGATGACGCGCGTGCCATCGAGCTCGGCGACGTAGAGCTGGGCCACCATCATGCCCAAGGTGCCGGAGGCCGCGGCGGCGCCGGAGCTGACCGTGCGGTTCGAGAGGCTGGCCAGGCTCCGGGCGGGGCTCGAGGTGCCGACCAGGAACCAGCCCGCGGTTGCGGGGATGGCGTTGACGTTCGGGTTGGTGAATCCCGCCTTCGGATCCGACACGGTGTTGAACGAGTTGACCGTGCCGTCCGGCCCGGCGACGTTCCACGGCGGGTCGCCCGTGGTGCCGCCGTTGCCGAGCCACGCGTTGGTGGTGGTGTTGTAGCTGCCGCCGACGGTGAGGAAGCTGTCGAGCGTGGTCCAGCTCTGGCTGCCCGAGGGAGCGAAGACCGACTGGGTGCCGGTGCCCTGCAGGAATCCGCCCGGGGAGTTCGTGAGGATGAACCCGGCGTTGGGCGTGCTGGGCGTGCCGCCGAAGACGTTCAGGATCACGTCCGTCGAGTTGTCGGTCACCGCAAAGACGTTGACGAGGTAGCCACCGGACACGCTGCGGACGTTGGAGGTCCAGCCGAGGAAATCCGCGCTGGCCGTGGACGCGATGGCGCCGACGCCGCACATGGCAAGCATGCTGAGCTTCATGGATGACAATCTCTTGCCGGCTGAATTCGGGAACTGGGGAAACGCGCGGGGAACGGGAACCGCGCGGGAAAGGGAGCGAGGACGGCGGACCTTCAGCCGGTGGCCCGAACGACCTCGGACACACCATGCCCCGAAACCGGGCCGGGTCAAGTCAGGCTTTCCCTCGGGAAACACCCGTCGGGGACAACGACGCCCGGGTGGCCGGAAAGGCCCTGTTATTCGTCAGAAACGATGGTGCCCGCCAGGAGGAGCGGCCGGGACGCGGTCAGCCGGACCTCGCGCACGGTGCCGGGCAGTTCTCGCGCCGACGGACCGTCGGGCCGGTCGACCGCGACGATCAGGTCACCCTTCGTGCGCCCAACCGCCTGCCAGCGCTCGGATGCCCCGCCCACCGGGCCATCGACCGCACGCCCGCCCACCCGCACCGCCACTGCGCCGGCGGTGCGCGCCGGGGAGGCGGCATGGGCGCGCACGCCATCGAACAGCACGTCCACCGTCCGGCCCACCCACGCGGCATGCACCCGCGCGCTCGTCTCCGACTGCACCGCGAGCAGCGCGTTGTTGCGCCAGCGCTTCACCTCGTCGGGCACGTCGTCGGCGAAGCGGTCGATGGCCACGGTGCCCGGCCGCGGCGAATACTTGAAGATGAAGTTGTTCTTGAACGGGAGCCGCCGCACCAGGTCGCACGTGGCCTCGAAGTCGGCATCCGTCTCGCCGGGGAACCCGACGATCAGGTCGCCGGCGAGCGTCGCGTCCGGGAGGTGCTCGAACACGCGCCAGACGAACGCCTCGTACTCGCCCACCGTGTAGCCGCGGTTCATGCGTGCGAGCACGGCGTCGCTGCCGCTCTGCGCGGGCGCGTGCAGGTAGCGGCAGATCCGCGGGCAGTCTCGCATCACCTGAAGCACGTCCACGCCGAAGTCGCGGGGGTAGCTCGTGACGAAGCGCAGGCGCGCGACCGACGGGACGGCCTCGTGGATTCGGAAGAGCAGGTCCGCGAAGGTGGTGGTGTCCACCACGGCTGCCGGCGCGTCGCGGAACGCACGCAGCCCCGGCCCCACCTGCGGCGCGGCGCGCCCATCCACGGTGACGGCAGTCCCATGCGTGTAGCGATAGTGGTTGACGGTCTGCCCGAGCAACGTGATCTCCAGCGCCCCGGCATCGGCAAGCCGCCGGCACTCGTCCACGATGTGCTCCGGCGGGCGGTGCACTTCCGCCCCGCGCGTGTAGGGCACCACGCAGTACGTGCAGAACTTGTTGCACCCGCGGGTGATGCGCACGTAGGCGCTCCACGGCGTCTCGCGGGCCGAGGGGTCGAAGGCACGGGACAGATCGAGCGACTCCAGCCCATCCTCCGCCGCCGCGAGGGTCGACGAGCGGCGCGAGCGGTTGCCGGCCAGCGCGACGGCACGCGACGGCCGCTCGGCCACGGCGCCGTGCGCCTCGGACGCTGCACGCGCACGGCGGACATTGTCGATGAGCTGCGGCAGGCGGTCGAGGTCGGATGGCCCGCACAGGAGATCCACCTGTGGATGGCGCCGCAGGAGGTCGACGCCGTCCCGCTCGGCCATGCAGCCAAGCACCCCCAGGATCAGGTCCTCGCCCGCACGCTTGCGCACCCCGACGGTTCCCACGCGGCTCAGGGCCTTCTGCTCGGCCAGCTCGCGCACCGAGCACGTGTTGTAGAGGACCACCTGCGCGTCGGCGTCCGTCTCGACGAACCGGTAGCCGAGGGCCGTGAGCTGGCCGCGCACCAGCTCGCTGTCGAGCTCGTTCATCTGGCAGCCGAAGGTCTCGAGGTAGACGCGCATCGGGGGGCCGCGCAGTATGACGAAGGCGCCGTGTGCCCCGGAAATCACCGGGATTCGCCCGAGCCATGACGTGCTAATAATATCTATGTTTCGGAATCTCAAAGCCATTTTCGACCGTTTCATGCGTGGTTCATGGCCGTGTGTGCCGACCGCCTCACGCCAGTTTCTCGCCCGCCACGCTTGACTCCCCGGAGAACCGGGCCACATTTCCCCTGTCGGTGGAGAGGTTCCAGACGACCAGCACAAGGGCTGGACCGTCTCGAGAGAGGGATCCCCCAACG
>Ga0075471_10001261_pt1 | contig 16488 bp, 17 predicted proteins | sample DEB19_08_DNA_2_FD_74787 | JGI IMG/M metagenome (GOLD analysis project Ga0075471, IMG submission 74787) | Aqueous microbial communities from the Delaware River and Bay under freshwater to marine salinity gradient to study organic matter... | ecosystem: Environmental > Aquatic > Marine > Coastal ... | reverse complement strand
ACCTTCTCGTTGGTCGCCGCCTGCGAGCCGCTGCCGGTCGCCGACGCCGTCGACCCGCGGCTCGCCGCCATCGACCGCGCCGTCGGCGTGCTGCGCACGTTGCGGCCGCTGCCAATGCAGACCGGCGTCATCGTGGCCATCGGCGAGCGGTGCGTGAGCGCCGAGTTGTTCGACCGCCCCGAGACCCTCGCCGCGTTCTGGGACGAGATCATCTCGTCCATCGCGCTCGACGTCCCGAAGCGCATCGACGGGCCGCGCCCGAGCGTGAGCCGGGCCCTGAGGTTCCTGCGCCGGGTCCTGCGGGCCGAGGTCGAGTCGACCCCGGGCGTCGGCCTCGGGACCGAGTACCGGTTCCGCAGCGGACGCATCGCCGCCCAGGGCCTCGCGGTCGACGACCGCCTCGTCTGCCTCTCGGTGCTCGCCGCGTGATCCACGACGAGCGGCGCCCGTCCACCACCGACCACGACCCCTCAGGAGGGAACCACCACATGAACACCGAACCCACCGACACCACCGGCGGCGAGACCGCCGGCCCCACCCCCGTCCACCTGTACGTGCTCGTCGACGAGTCCGGCTCCATGGCCTCGATGCGCACCGACGTCATCGGCGGCTTCAACGAGCTCATCCGCTCGGAGCGGGACGACGAGACCGTGCCCACCCGGGTCACGCTCGCGTTCTTCGACTCCCAGGAGCCCTGCCGGGTGATCGCGAACGGCGTACCGATCGCCGAGATCGCCGAGCTCGGCGACGGCGACTTCCGGCCGCGGGGCGGCACGCCGCTCCTCGACGCCACCGGCCGACTCATCACGCTCGCGGACGCCGAGGCCGGGGCGCGTCGGGACGCCGGCCAGGAGGCCGAGTCGGTGGTCTTCGTGACCATCACCGACGGCTTCGAGAACTCCTCCAGCGAGTTCAGCCGCGACACGTTGCGTGCCCTCATCGAGCAGCGGCAGGCCGACGGCTGGGAGTTCCGGTTCATCGCGGCCGACTTCGAGGCGTTCGAGGACGCCCGGACCTTCGGCTACCGCGACGAGATGGTCGTGGCCTACCGCAAGACCGGCGTCGCCATGCGCCGCAACCTCACCGGCACCACGAAGGACCTGCTGTCGAGCGCGAAGTTGCGGAACCTCCGGGACCACGAGCAGCGGCGCAACCCGTCGGACGAGACCGGGGCGTGACCGGGCAGCCGCAGGCGGCCGGAGGGTGGCGGGCAGGCCACCCCCGGTCGCCTGCGGCACGCCCCACGGCCGGTCAGGTCCGAGCGGCGCGCTGGGCCCGGCGCGTCGCGAGGACCTGGTCGAGCAGCCAGTCGAACACAGCCGGGGCCTTGTCGGGATCGATGTGGAGTCCGTCGAGGCTCATCTTCTCGCAGTTCCCGGTCGGCCCGGCGGGACAGAACTCAGGCGCGAGATCGATCGTCGGTACCTCCTGAGCCGCGGCGAGCGCGCTCAGCGCGTCCCGAACGCAGCCCATCCGGCGCGCGTAGTCGCTCGGGAACACGAACTGGCTGCGTTCCCCGGGCCAGGACGGGATCGCCATGATGACCTGAGCGCCCTCGTCGCGCAGGAACCCGATGCGCTCGGCGACGTCGCGGGTGTACCAGTCGAGGGTGTCGCAGGGGCTGCGGCGTTGGCCATCGACGAGATGGTCGGTCACCACCGACGCGCCCAGCACGAGCAGCGCAAGGTCGGCCGGCCGGCCGGTCTGACGCAGCACGGGACCGTAGGCGGTGTCCCACTCCTCGCAGTCGTCCGGCTCGCGCAGCTCCGCGCCGACACGGTCGAAGCCGACCGGGAAGTCGAGTCCGGCATCGCAGGCCTCGTGCGCACCGTTCAAGATCACGATGTCGGTGCGCGTGAAGCCCGGTGCGGCCTTCTCGATGAGCCAGGCCGGAACGCTGTCGCCGAACACCGCGAGCACCGGCGGCGCCCCGGCACCGGTGACGCCCGTCGGACCGGTGGCCCGGGCGGCTCCGGCTCCACCGAGCACGCGGGGACGTTCGGCCGTGGCCGGCACCGGGACGGTCACGAAGGTCAGGACTGCGACCGCAGCGAACGCGGCACCGAGCGCGGTGACGAGGCGGCGGGGCCGCAGGAGCCAGCGGCGTTCGCGGATCGGCACCTCGAGCAGGTGGTACGAGACGACGGTGATCGCGATCGTGACCGCCATGCGCAGCGTCCCGAGACGCCAGCCGTCGAGGCCCGTGCGCTCGGCGTCGAGCACGACGAACACCGGCCAGTGGTACAGGTACAACCCGAACGACACCCGGCCGATCGCGACGAGCGGGGCGGTGGCGAGCAGCGACCGGACCGGTCCGGCGGTCTGCAGCGACAGGATGAGCCCCACGCTGATGATCGCGAACAGCGGGAGGCCACCCTCGTAGGCCCAACCCCGGCCCGACGGGGTGACGATGCAGAGCCACACGATGGCGAGCAGCGTCGGCGGCGCGAACCAGCGCACCCAGGACGGCGGGTTCCGCAGGGCGACGAACGCTGCGAGCGCGCCACCGGCGAGGATCTCGGCGAAGCGGGTCCACGACGCGAAGTAGACCGCGTCGGCCGACCACAGCCGCAGCGTGATCGGCACCGACAGCGAGAACAGCACGAACAACCCGACGAGCGCATACGTCATGCGCTGCAACGGCCGGGAACCCCGGGTCGCCCAGATGAGGAGTCCGGTCACCACCGGCGGCCAGAGCCAGTAGAACTGCTCCTCGATCGCCAGCGACCAGAAGTGCGCCACCGGCGACGGCGACTGGAACAGTTCGGCGTAGGACTGCCCACCGAGCAGCGACACCCAGTTCTCGACCTGGAACAGCGCGCCGAGCACCTCTCGACGCAGCGCGGCCGTGTCGGCGATGAGCCCGATCCCGATAACGACGCACACCCCGGCGATGCAGGCGAGGCTCGCAGGCATGAGCCGGCGCAGGCGTCGGGTGTAGAAGGCTCGGGAGTCGATGCGCCCGGTGGCGACCCGCTCGCGGATCAGCAGGGTCGTGATGAGGAATCCCGAGAGGGTGAAGAACACCGAGACGCCGAGGTAGCCGCCCGGCATCCAGGACACCCCGAGGTGGAACAGGAGCACGGCCGAGACCGCGACGGCCCGGAGGCCGTCGAGGGCTGGTTGGTACCCCATCTTGACGGGCTCTTCCGGCCTCGTCTCCGTTCCGACCAACGCCAGCATCCCCCTCGAACCGAACCCCCATTCTGCCCCTCCCCACGCCCCGCCCCGGTCGCACCCCGACGGGTCGCTCGGGTGGGCCGAACGCACCACGCCGGCACCGGGTCACCCCACTCGGGGGTCGGCGGAGGCGGTCGCGCCGATGACCGGCGGGGCGAGGCCGGTGAGGGACAGCAGCGTGAGCCCGATCGGTCGCTCGAGGTGCACGCGCACCCGGGTGCCCGACACTTCGACACTCCCACGACCGTCAGCCGGCCACCCCGAGGTGCTGACCACCGCGGCAGCGGCGAACCGTGCGCCGGCCGGGTCGAGGACGACCACCGATCCGCCGGTCTCCCGGAACCTCCGCTCGTCGATCGACGACGCGCCGGCCAACGCGGCCGAGTCGGCGAGGGCCTGGAGGTCACGGCGGGCGAGGAGCAGGCGGGTCCCGTCGAGCGCGAGGCCTACGAACGCGAGCACGACCACCATGACCACGACGAGCATGCCGGTGACCGAGCCCTGCTCCGCTCCGCGGTTCACGGTGCACTCGCGTAACGGTCCAGGCGGACGGTGTGCGCTGCGATCACCGGAACCGCGACCCGCCGGAGGAACGGGCCGAGCAGTGGCACATCGGCGATCGGGACCTCGGTCGACACCTCGACCCTCATCAGCGCGCCCCGGCCTCGCACCCCGGTGACCCGGACGGCGAGCGAGTCGTCGCCGAGCCCGTGGTCGCGGGCCGCTGTGACCGTGGCCGCACGGGCCCGCCAGGCCGCCTCGGCCTCGGTGGACGAGGCAACGACCACCCGCCCGACCTCACGGGACGCCGACGCGGTCGCGAGCGCCGCCCGTTGGACCTGACCCACGACGACGAGGACCTGGATCACGAGTCCGAAGAGCATCGCGCCGAGGAGCGCGGTCTCCACGACCGCGCTCCCCCGCTCGTCGCCGATCACGGCACCACCGTCGCCTCGTCGACCACCGTGCCCACACCTTCGACCGGGAGCCCGGGCAGGAGATCGACGATGCGCGGGGCCTCGCCGCGCACGACGACCCGGACCGCGCCGTCGACCCGTCCCGCCTCGACCGCGAACCGGCGGGCGGACGCGCCGAGACCGTCCTGCAGCACACCACGGGCCTGCCACACCCCGGCCTCGGTCGAGGCGCCGAGGCTCGCTGCGGCGCGAGCTCCCTCGTGGGCGGCGTTCACGGTGACCCCACGGGCCCAGATCCATACGGCCATCTGAGCCAGCGCGAGCAGGCCGAGGACGATGAGGATCGCCGCACCGAGGAACTCGACCAACGAGCTGCCGCGCTCGCCGGTACTCACCGCAGGCGGGAGAGGGCGTTGGTGACAATCTGACCGAGGCTCGGCTGGACGATCGCCCACAGCGCGAGCACCACGCCGATCCCCATCACGAGCAGCATGACCCACTCCGGGATCGACCCTCGTTCACCCTCCCGTTCGGTCACGACCTCCGTGTCCGATCCGCGTTCGATCTCGTTCCGCATCCGTGCGCTCCTCACGTCAGGTTCCTGATGGCGATGGCTCCCGGGAAGAAGGCGAAGACCAACGCCACCGGGAGGATGAGGGTGACGACCGGGATGAGCATCGTCACCTGCTTGCGACCCGCTGCTTCCAGCAGGCCGACCCGCTGCGCGTCGCGCGCGTCGCCGGCCATCGCCCGCAACGCGTCGCCGACGGCGACCCCGCGCTCCGACGCGGCCACCACGGCGCGCACGAAGCGTTCGAAACCCGGTTCCCCGAGCACGCCGGCGCGCTCGACGAGACACTCGGCGAGAGGGCGTCCGGCTCGGGCCTCACGCAGACTCGTGGCGATCTCGTCGGCGAGCGGCCCCTGCGCCGTCGAGGCGACGAGTTCGAGAGCTCCGCGCAGACTCTCGCCCGCGGTCACCGCGAGGCACAGCAGATCGGCGATGGTCGGGAACGTCGACGCCGCAGCCGCGCGGCGGGCGGTGACGGCTCGGGTGATGCGCCGGTCCCACAGCAGGCCACCGCCGCAGGCGCCGAACCCGATGAGCGCGACGGCCAGCATCGGAGCCACTCCGCCCCGAGCCGCCGCACCAGCCGCGACCGCGAGGCCGACCGTGGAACCCACGAGGACCCAGACCGACTGCTCCATCCGGGCGGCGACCACGTCCCGTGTCCCGAGCACCGCCAGGCGACTCTCAAGATCCTCGGACCGGAGGTGTCGGGCGAGACGAGCACCGATGACCCTGCGCACCGCTCCCCAGGCCCATGGTGACGACGACACGGGTGCCCCCGCCACGTAGGGGTCGAGTCGTTCGGCGAGGCGCACCCGCCCGGACCACGGCACCGAGGCGACGATGCACCACAGCCCGGCGAGCGCGAGCGCGACCGTGCCCGAGGCACGCAGGACGCTCATGCGATCGCCGCGATCGGCGCATCGTCGATGCGCCCGGTCACCACCATCACCCGGTACCCGACGAGGGTCACGAGCGCACCGATGGCCAGCACGACGGCGCCCACCGGCGTCGAGTACGCATCGCGTCCCTCGCCGCGTGCGCTCACCAGCAGCACGACCAGCCACGGGGCGGCGACCGCGACCCGCGCAGCCACGGTGGTCCACGACTGCCGGGCCGCGACCTCCCGGCGCAGGGCGAGGTCGTCCCGTAGGAACGTCGCCAAGGTGTGCAACACCTCGGCCGAGGCGCTCCCCCCGACCCGGTGGATGAGCAGCAGCGTTGCGGCCACGCGATCGACGATCGGATCGGCCGCTGCGGTCCGCATCCGCTCCAGCGCGCGTCCGAGGTCGCCGGAGACCCGTTGCTCAGCGGCCACCGCAGCGAAGTCCCCCCGCAGCACCTCCGGTCCACGTTCGGCGGCCAGCCCGATCGCACCGACGAGCGTCTCCCCGGAACGGACCGTCCCGGCGAGCAGTTCCACCGCCTCCGGCCAGGCCGCCCGGCGTACCTCGGCGCACCGACGCCGACCGGCGCGTCGCGAGGCGATCGGTGCGCAGGCACCGGCGACACCGGCGATCGCTGCGATCATCGGCACTCCCACGACGACGAGTACCACCAACGCTGCCCCCAGACCCCCGGCCGCGCTCACCGCGACGTGGCGGCCATCGGGTCGGTTCACGCGGCCCGGACGGATCCTCCGGGAACGCGGTCCGAGGATGCACAGCATCCCGGACGCGAACAGGAGCGCCACCACGAGCGTCACCGCAGCACCGCGCCGAGGTCGATGCCGGCGCGTTCGTAGCGCTCCGCCGACGGCCGCTCCCCCGTCCACACCAGAGCGCCGCCGCGGCGTTCGAAGATCGGACCGAGCGTCGGCGCGTCGGCCCCGATCTGGTCGCCCACCGACACGATCTCGCTGATGCGCCGACCATCCGCCCGCCGTTCGCAGAACACGACGAGCTCCACGCACGAGGCCACGGTCGAGGCCACGAACCGTCGGTCGAGGTTCTCGCCCGCGAGCAGTGGAAGGGTCGTGAGCTTGCGGATCGCCTCTCGCGCACTGTTCGCATGTACCGATGTCATCCCGACGGCACCGCTGTTGAGGGCGAGGAGCATGTCGAGGGTCTCGGGCCCGCGCACCTCCCCGACGATGATGCGGTCGGGGCGCATGCGCAGGCTCTCCCGCACGAGGTCGCGCAGCGTCACCGCACCCGCACCCTCGAGGTTCACCTGCCGGCACTGCATCGCGACCACGTCCGGTCGCGCGATCCGGAGCTCGAACACCTCCTCGCAGGTGACGATCCGATCCGCGGCCGGGATGCAGGCGGCGAGACTGCTCAGCAGGGTCGTCTTCCCCGCACCGACGGCACCGGCGACCACGATGTTGGCCCCGGCGATCACGGCGGCGGCGAGGAACCGCGCCGCAGGCACCGACAGCGACCCGAGCGTGACCAGTTCATCCAGCGTGTGGGCACGCAGGCCCGTGAACTTCCGGATGTTCACCGACCAGTGATCTGTGATCGGCGGGGCGGCGACGTGCAGACGGCTGCCGTCCGGCAGGCGGGCGTCGACGAACGGTTGGGCCCGATCGAGCCGGCGCCCCGCGCGGGCCAGCATGCGCTCGACGACGTGCGCCACCTCAGGCGCCGTCATGACGATCGTCGTGAGTTCGGCGACCCCGCCGCGCGCGACGAACACCCGGTCCGGTCGGTTGATCCAGATCTCCTCGATCCCGTCGTCCTCGAGCAGCGGCGTGAGCGGTCCGTACCCCGTGATGCGGTGACGCAGCGCTCGCACCTCCTCGCCGGTGAGCGGCGCGGCGCGGCCGGCCATGAACCGATCGTCGTGCGCGGCGAGCACCTCGTCGACGGCGGCCTGCAGACCCGCATCGTCGTCGAGCGCGATCCTTCGCTCGTGCACGAGGGCGCGCACCTCCGCCTCCACGGCACCCGGTCCGCTCGTGGGGCTCACGCGACCCACCCATCCGCGACGTCACAGGTCGCCGACCAGATGGAGGAGCGCCCGCCGACCTCGCTGGTCAGGCACCCGCGCCAGAGCGCGGTGTCCGCCGACCGGTCGATCCCGATCGTGGCGGCGACCGGTAGCCCGAGGTGGGTCCCGATCGCGGCCCCGACCTCGCGGACGCGCGTCGCGGGGACACGGTTCACCACGACCTCGAGCGCCGCCGATGCTCCCGGCAGTTCACGGACCAGCGCATCACGGGCCCCGATGCCGCGACGGAGGCCGATCGGATCCCCGGCCACGACGAGGATGATCCGATCGGCTCGCTCCAGCACCATGCGTGTCAGGAGGTTTCTACGGAACGGCACGTGGTCGAACGAGAGCGCCTCGTCCTCCTCGATCGGGTGCGCGAGATCCACGACCGCGAGCCCGAACCGTCGGCGGATCCGATCGAGCAGCGCGCCCGATGCCGCCTCGCCGACCTCGGGCCAGAGTTCGGCGCGTCCCAGCCCGGGCAGCACCGTCATCGATCCGAGACGCGCGGTCGCGCCCTCGAGCGCGCCGTCATCGGCCCCTCGCGCCGCGTGGACCAGTCCACGACCGTCGTCGAGTCCGAGGCGTTGCGCGACCGAGGGCGCCCAGACGTCCCCGTCGACGAGCAGCACGTCGGAGCGGATCCGGGCGGCGGCCGCGGCGAGGTGGATTGCCACCGTCGTACGGCCCGGGGACCCGGAACCACCCCACACTGCGACGAGTTGGCCGGCCGGCGCATCGATCGCCGGCGACGCGGGGGCCTCCACCGAGGCACCGGGCTCCAAGCGCAACAGCGCGCCGGCGATCGCCTCAGGAGTGTCGTGCTCGGCCGCGACGCCACCGGGCGGGGCGGGACCGCCGACGACCACGAGGGCCGTCCCGCACGCCGCGAGCCGGTGGACCGTCTCCATATCCCACCACCCCGGCACCCCGTCGGCGACGACTGCGAACGGTGCATCCCGCATCGCGACCCCGAGGGCCTGGCCGGGTTCGGCGCAGCGCGCGCCGACGTGCACCCCGAGGGCCGGATGCGCAGCGGCGCGGACGAACTCGGTCTCCCAGGCGGCGCCGAGGCTGCAGGTGACGATGACGAGCGGTGCTGCCATCACGGCACCTCCGAGATGTCGACCCGGGTCCGTCCATCGGGCACCACGGCGGTGCGGACCACATCGAGGTCGGCGGTCCGGGCTGCGAACACCACATACATCGCGTCCTCGTTGCGCACGGACAGCGTGAGGGCCGCGACCGAACCGGCACCCCCGAAGACGGCGTCGTCGCGCACCGCTGCGACGACCTCCGCACCACTCGTCACCATGAGGGTGCGCGCCGTGTCACCCTCCCGGTCGAAGGTCGCGAGGACGTCCACCCGATCACCGGGTTCGAGATCGCCCCCGAGGGCATGTTCAGCGGCGACCGGTACCGTGATCTCACGGACCTCCGGCGTCGACCTACCGACGTCTCCGGTCAGGACGAGTCCATTCGCCTGGACCGCTCGGGCCAGCGGCCGCCCGATCACCTGAGCGCGCGCTGCGGCGTCGACGAAGGTCCGCGCGCTCGGTCCGTCCGCGCGGACGACGACCACCGTGAGGTCGCTGCGCGCGATGAGGTGCCCGGTTGCGAACGGTGCGACGTACGCGAGCACCTCCCGGCCCTGCGTGCTCGCCCCCGAGAGGCGCAGCCCACTGAGCACCGATAGCGCGACGAGCCCGAGACCGATCCCGATGCGCGCGTCCGGGAGACGGAGACGACCATCGCGCGTGCGCAGCCGGATCACGACGATGCCCCTTCACAGCACGGGGGCCTTACCGCTACGATCTGCGCCGTCCGACGCAACGGATTGCGCGTGGAGTGAGGCACAGGGATGGCGGAGACCGCAAGGTTCATGACCCCGGACGAGGTGGCCGACGTCCTGCGCGTCACCGTCTCGCAGGTGTACACGCTCATGCGTTCCGGCGAGGTCACCGCGGTGAAGATCGGCCGCCGGGGGGTCTGGCGGGTGTCGCCGGACGCGCTCGCCGCGTACATCGCCCGACTCGAACGAGCGGCCACGGAGCGGGCCCTGCGCTGATGCGGCGCCATCACCGAACCTCCCGGATGACGCGTACGACGGCGTCGACACGTACGTCGTGGTGCCGTCGTACCCGTGCCCTCGCGGCGCCCTCGTCGTCGTAGGACTCGGCGATCCGCAACCAGTCGAGCCCGACCGCGATTACGCGCCCGGTGATCCAGGCACCGTCCCGCGTGACCACCGAGACCGATTCGCCGACCGGGACGCGACGCAACTGCTCGCGGAACGGTCGGGCACCGACCCCGGCGGCGTAGATGGCGAGAGCCTCGGCGTATCGCTCGTCGGTCTCGCTGCGGCGGAGATCCTCCGTGATCTCCCAGAACGCTTCGTCCATCCGTGGACTCCTCGCTCGAAGGTGTGTGCACCGTACGCGAACGCACACGAGGGAATCAACGGCGAATTTCGATGAAGCGCCGAGAAGTTCGCGCTTGACACGCGACGGGTCGCAACGCGATGTTGTCGCACGCAACAGGACGTTGCGTGACCGGTGTTGTGCACTGTGACTCAGCAGTGCACAGCGGCGCCGGTCGAAGGCACCCAAGGAAGGGAGCGGGGATGGGCCGGGAGGCACTCGACGCGACGGCGACCGCCATCGCGACCAGAGCAGCGCTCGCGGCCGTCGTGGTCGCTGCCGTCGTGATCCTCCCGGCAGTCCTCGCCGGCATCCTCGATCACCTCGGACGCGCCCGACGGCTCGCGGCCGTGCTGGGGCGCATCAGTCCGCCGATCGCTCGACGCACGGCGGCGTCCTGCATCGCCGTGATCGCCATGACGTCGTGGGTCGGTCCGGCGAGCGCGGTGACCTCGGGCGACCGCAGGGCGCCATCCGTGCGGGACTGGCTCGAGGGCCCGGCAACGACCTCGGACGGACCCGCTGCGCCGAGCGGCACCTGGTACCCGGATCCAGCCGACCCGACGGGTGATTCCGGGCCCCACGGCACCGTCGGCCTCGACGACCTGGACGCACGCACCACGACCTCGACCGTCGCCACGACCACGACGACACGACCGGCTCCGACCACCACGACTCGTCGCCCTGTGCCCCGTCGCCCGCGTCGCCCCTCCACGACCACGCGCTCGCCCGCTCGCATCCCACTGCCGTACGCCGGGACGCAGCCGGCCGACGGCACACCTTCGGCAGCGGCGGCTCCTGAGCCGGCGGACACCTACACCGTCGTACCCGGCGACTGCCTCTGGACGATCGCGGCGCACCGACTCCCGCCGACCGCGCCGGCCAGCGACATCGACCGAGCGTGGCGGGCGATCTACGACGCGAACCGTTCGGTCGTCGGATCGAATCCCAACCTGATCCTCCCGGGACAGGTCCTCGTACTTCCCCCGCTGCCGACGTCCGCCTGAACCAGGAGGCGACCATGCCCACGACCCTCGAAGTCCACCCTTGGCCCGACCCGGTCATCGACACCGTCGGCCACGACCCGCGCAGCGCGTACGCCGAGATCTTCTGGTTGCCCACGCTCGGGCCGACCTCGCTGCTACTCCTGCGTCGCCTCGCCACCGCGCTCGACGAGGCCCCGTACGGGATGGTCATCGACGTCGCGGACCTGTCGAAGGCGCTCGGCCTCGGGTACCGCGACGGCGCGTCGACGCCGCTCATCCGGTCGTTCGAACGCCTGGTGCAGTTCGACCTCGCGAGCGTCACCGCGGAGGAGACCTACGCGGTCCGCCGCAACGTGCCGCCCGTCAACCGCCGCCACGTGCGCCGCCTGCCGGAGTACCTCCAGACCCAGCACGAGGACTACGTGGCGAGCCAGCTCACCGAGTCGGCACTCGACCACGCCCGTCGCCGGTCCCGTCGGCTCGCCCTCGTGCTCCTCGAGCAGGGCGGCGACCCGGCCGAGGTCGAGCACGTCCTCAACGCCACCGGGTTCCACCCGAGCGTGTGCCGGGAGAGCGCCGAGTGGGCGATCGAACGGCACCGGGCCGCCCTCGACGAGATCGCGGCGGCCTCCTAGGGCCGCCCGCCAGATCGCCCGGTGGTGGGGCTGGTCCTGCCCCCCTGTCCCCGCCCCACCACCGGCGAGATCTCCGATGTCCGGCCTCCGTGGGAGAGTTCCGTGCTCGCGGGCCGAGGGGGTTCGCGACGGAGTCCGAGCACCGGGAGCACGATGAGGATCCTCCACACCAGCGACTGGCACCTGGGCCGCCAGTTCGAGCGCATGCCACTCATCGACGACCAGCGCGCCTTCGTCGAGTGGCTCGTGGACACGGTCCGGGCCGATGAGATCGACCTGGTGGCGATCGCCGGCGACGTCTACGACCGCAGCGTCCCCCCGGAGGACGCGATCGAACTGTTGGATCATGCGATCGCGGAGATCCGCAACACCGGAGCGATCGTGGCCCTCATCCCCGGGAACCACGACAACAACACCCGGGTCGGGTTCGGCGCCCGGGCCTTCGGCGCCTTCGGAGTCCACGTCCGTGGCTCGATCGATCGCAACGTCGCCGGGTCGCCGATCGTCGTCGAGTTCCAGGACGGCCCGCTCGCGATCGTGCCGCTCCCCTTCCTCGACCCCGGGATGTACTTCACCCGCGACGACTCCGGTGAGTACCCGGACCTCGGCGTAGACCGTACGCACGAGGGTGCGATGCGCGACGCGCTGCGAGCCAGTCGCGACGCGATCGGTGGGACACGGTCCCTGCTCCTCGCCCATGCGTTCGTCGCCGGGGACGTCGCAACCTCCGAATCCGAGAAGACGCTCCGGGTCGGCGGCACCGACCGGGTCGCCATCGAGGTGTTCGAAGGGTTCTCGTACACCGCGCTGGGACACATCCACCGGCCTCAGGCCTTCGAAGGCGGATCGATCGCCTATTCCGGATCTCCGCTCCCCTACTCGTTCAGCGAGGAGGGCGCGAAGTCGGTGCGCATCGTCGAGATGGCACCCGACGGCTCCATCGAGATCGAGACGCGGGAGGTCCCGGTCGGGCGCCGCGTCGCCACGATCGCAGGCACGCTCGATGAGTTGCTCACGGCCACGGAGCACGCCGGCGCGGCGGACAAGTGGGTGCGAGCACGACTCACTGACGATGAGGTGCGCATCAACGCCATGGGGCAGTTGCGGGACCGCTTCCCGCACGCCGTCGCACTCGAGTACACCGGGCTCGGTGGCCGCGAGCGGTTCGACGGCCCCGACCTCGAGGCAATGGAGCGCCTGTCTCCCGAACAGATCACCGACGGCTACTGGTCGGACGTCCGCCAGGAGCAACTCGAGGGCGAGCGCCGCGAGCTCCTCATCGGCGCGGTGCGGCAGGTGATGGACCGATGAGGCCGATCAGGATCGAGTTCTCGGCGTTCGGGCCCTTCCCGGACACCTGGGAGATCGACTTCACCAGGCTCAGTGGTCACGGGCTCTTCCTCATCACGGGCCCGACCGGCGCCGGCAAGACCACCGTGCTCGACGCCATGGTCTTCGCCCTCTACGGCGAGGCCGCAGGAGCTCGTGGCAAACATTCGGATCGCCTGCGCTCCGACTTCGCGACGCCCGCCACGACGACGAGTGTGACCTTCGAGTTCGAGATCCAGGGCCGGCAGTACAGGATCGACCGTTCACCCTCGTACCCTCGCCCCGGGCTCAAGACGCCCCACCCGGCATCGGTGACCCTGAACGAACGGGAGGGCACGACCTGGAAGCCCGTCTCGACGCGTATCAACGACGTCAAAGCCGCAGTGACGAAGCTCATCGGCCTGAACGCCGACCAGTTCCAGCAGGTGATCCTGCTGCCGCAAGGCCGGTTCGCCGAGGTGCTGCGGGCCGATTCGAACGATCGCCTCAAACTGCTGCGGGCACTCTTCGACACCCAGCGTTTCGAGCGAGCGGTCGACATTCTGCGCGATGAGTCGAACCGCCGGACGGAGGCGGTGAAGGACGCCGAGCGTGAGGTGACCCACCTCTTCGACGCCGTGCTCGAACACTGGCGCACCGTCATCGCGGAAGCTGGCGAAGACGCTGCGACCGCGGCCGGCGTCGAGTTCGACGAAGACGGCGATCCCTCCGCCCCGGAGACGATGGATGGCGCCGCGCTCGCACGGCTCGACGTCGAGGCCGCCGAGATGGTCGCCGGCCTCGACGTCGCAGCAAGGGCGGCGAACGAGGCGTACGACCGGGCGAAGGCTCTCGCGGACGCGGCGGAAGCCACCGCGAAGCAGTGGGACGACCGAGCGATACTGCAGCGGGAGTCCGAGACGCTGGCGGCGAGCGCCGCGGAGGACGAGGCGCGTAAGCCCCAACTCGATCGGGCGGAAGCTGCGAACGCGATGGCCTCGCTGCTGCGTGCCACCGAGGCAGCCCGCCGGGACGAGGCGACGGCCGCCGAGGCGGTCGCGAAGGCTGGGCGCGCCATCGCCGACACGCTCGGCGACGACACGCCGCTCGACGCCGTTCGCACGGAGACCCTGCTCGACGAGCAGCGGGTTCTGGAACAGACTGCGCGCGATGCGATGGCCCAGTTCGACCTCGCACACGGACTTCGCGTGGACGAACGCAACGATCGCGAGGCGGCGACGGCGAAGGCGCGGGAGCGGGAACAGCTCGCAGCGGAGCTCGCGAAGGTGAACGAGGAACTGCCGGCTCGGCGTGCGGCCGCACAGGAGGCCATAACCGCCGCTGCGGGCATCGACGCCGCCGTCGCTGCGGTGAAGGCCGCGACCGACCAAACAGCCGCGGTGAACGAGGGGATCACCCTCGATCGTCAGATCGCAAAGGTGGCTGAGGACCTCGATGCGGCGGAGCGCTCGACGGCAGCGGCGAGGGCGGCGCTCGACTCGACGCGCACGCGCCTCCTCTCGGGTCTCGCCGCTCGCCTCGCGGCCGACCTGACCGCCGGCGACGCGTGCCCGACCTGCGGATCGACAGAGCACCCGGCCCTCGCGGTGCCCCCGTCTGATGCCGCAACGGATGACGACGTCTCCGATGCCGAGCGTGCGTACGAGACGGCGCGGACCCTCCGGGACGAGATCGCGCAACGGCGCGTCGCGCTCGAGACGAAACGCGGCACCCTTCCACCGGCCGTGGCACTCAACGAGGCGAACGCTGCGGCGGCCGCCGCGGCGGACCGACTCGCGGAACTGCGGGACCTCGCCGACGCGGCGGACGCCCGGCGCGCTGCTGTCGCGGAGGCCGAAGATTTCGTCGCCGACGCCGCACCGAATATCGAAACGCTCGTCAGCGACGTCACGGCGGCGCAGACGCGTGCGGATGCGGCCGGAACCGCTGCAGCGGAGGCCGAGACCCGGGCGCAAGCATTCGCCCCCGACCCGGCGACTGCACGGCGTCGCCTCGACGCGGCCATCGCTCTCATCTCGATGCTCTCCGGATTCGGCCGGCTGCAACAGGCGTTGGAGACGGCAGCGGCCGCCCATCGGGCGCAGCGCCACATGCTCGACGCCGAACTCAAGGCGAAGGGGTTCGCCGGCGATGCCGATGTGAGCAACGCGGCGATGGACCCAGATGCCCTCACCATCGAACGCGGAAGGATCGCCGGACGGGACAAGCGCCGGACTGAGGTCGCCGCGCTGCTCGCCGACTTTGCGAAGCGGGCGATCCCCGACGCGCGTCCCGACCCGACCGGACTCGTCGCAGCTCGCGACGCAGCACACGATGCGCGGGAGTTCGCAGTCGAGTCCCGCGGCACGGCATCCGCCGCAGCCACGTCGATCCGCGAGGCACGCAACGGTCTGGGCACGCGGCTCGAGAAGGTCCAGAAGGCCATCGCCGCGGCCGAGACCGCGCGGACGGTGTACGCCGTCGCCTCGGGCAACGTGAAGCCGAAGATCGACCTCGAGTCATGGGTGTGTTCGGCCTACCTCGAGCGGGTCACGCTGCAGGCGAACCACCACCTCGTCGAGATGACGGGCGGTCAGTACCGGCTCCAACTCGGCCGGACGGCCGACGGTCGCAGCCGCGGCGGGCTCGATCTGGACGTGTTCGATCTCCACACGGGGGCGACCCGGTCGGTCGACACGCTGTCGGGTGGCGAGACCTTCATGGCCTCGCTCTCGCTCGCACTCGGCCTCGCGGAGGTCGTCGCGGGCCAGCAGAACCTCATGCTCGACGCGCTCTTCATCGACGAGGGCTTCGGTTCGCTCGACGCCGACACCCTCGACCGCGCCACCGAGGTGCTCCACGGCCTCCAGACTGCGGGTCGCATGGTGGGTGTCATCACGCACGTCACGGAGATGCAGAAGGCACTGCCGACCGGCATCGCCGTGACGAAGACCGAGACGGGTTCGACCCTGACGGTCGAGTACCCCGACGCCTAGCGCGCGAGGCGCTCCATCATCGGTCGGTAGTGGTCCCAGCCCGGGACCTCGACGTCGTCGATTTTGCCCCAGTCGTCGTAGCCGCGCAGACGGATCGCCTCCGCGGCCGCCGGGTGGGCGGCGAAGGTCGCGCACGCAGCGGCGTCGAGGGGCCCACCCTGGATCGCGAGGGACTGCACCGAAGCCGGCGAGAGTCCCTCGGTGTACCCGGGTTCGGTCGCACAGCGGTACCGCTTGGCGGTGACGTGGAGCGCGATGGGTCCGGTCACCTCCGGACCGAACACCTTGGCGAGCGCCCGTGCCCCGGTCGCCTCGTGCACGTCGTCGATGACCGCGGCGTCGGCGACCTCGCCCGTCTCGTCGAGATACACGAGGTGCCCGATGTCGTGTAGCAGTGCGGCGAGGACGAGCGCGTCGCTCGCACCGTCGGCCTCGGCGATCGCCGCGCACTGCAGCGCATGCTGGTTCTGGGTGACGTCCTCGCCGTAGGTGTCGTCGCCGTGGCGCTCGAAGAGCGCGAGCACGTCGTCGACGGTCG
>Ga0075471_10001260_pt1 | contig 16491 bp, 15 predicted proteins | sample DEB19_08_DNA_2_FD_74787 | JGI IMG/M metagenome (GOLD analysis project Ga0075471, IMG submission 74787) | Aqueous microbial communities from the Delaware River and Bay under freshwater to marine salinity gradient to study organic matter... | ecosystem: Environmental > Aquatic > Marine > Coastal ... | reverse complement strand
TCGAGGCCTGCGCTGCCAAGCGTGCTGCCGCGCGGTGCGGAAACGCGTCTCGCTGCGTCATCTCGATGGTGGAGGGCAGGCGCTCGCGCACCGATTGGGCAATGAGGGGATGCAGGCTTGAAGCGCGCCCGGTGAGCGCGACCGGCCTCGGCCCGTAGCGCGACACGAGCGCCCCGCCCAGGCGGGCGAGCTCCGCGCCCGCAGCGCGAAGGATTGCTCGGGCAGCCTCATCGGCCTGCGCCGCTTGCGCAACGGCGAGCGCGAGCTGGCCGACCTCGCCTCGCGCGGACCCATAGAAGAAATCGCGCGATCGCGCCCAGGACGAATCACCCAGTTGCGCGAACACGGCCTGCGCGAGCGGGGAACCGGGCCAGGCGCCTGGCGCCTCGTCCTCGCGGCGCCAGATGGCGCGCAGCGCCTCGCGCGCGATCCAGTAGCCGCCGCCGCCATCGTCGAGGCCCACGCCCCGGCCACCGGCTCGATGCAGCACCTCATGCTCGTCGAGGTAGGCCGCGATCGAGCCCGTGCCCGCATAAATCACGTAGCCTTGGCCAGGCGCGAAGAGGTCTCGGCAGGCCGCTTCGATGTCGGTGCCGACCGAGACGCGAGCCTCGGGAAGCGCGAAGGCCGTGGCCACGCACCGGCGAACGATGTCGGTATTGTCACCGAGGCCGGTCATCGCGGCGTGAGCGGCGCGGGGCGCGAATGTCATGGCTACCGTTGCCACCGCGTTCAGTGCGGCTTGCAGTGTCGAACCGCCGTCCTTCGTGGCGTCCATCGCCGTCATGCCCGGGCCCTCGCCCTCCGCCACGATGGCACCCTCGGCATCGGCCATGGCCCACCGTGTGCGAGTGCCGCCTGCGTCGAGGCCGAGCCAGGTTTCTGACTTACCCACGCGATGTTTCCAGGGGAACAGCCAGACGAACGACCGGCCCCTCGATGCCGGTGCGGCTCACGAACGAGGCCGCGAGCCCCTGCACGGCATCAGCGCCCTGGCCCGTCGCGACGATCACGCGCCCACCTTGCGCGGCATGGGTGCTGAAGTGCCAGCGCTCGCCCCGCCACGCCCAGACTGCCAGGAGCCAGGCGTCTTCGCGCGCGGGCGCATCGAAGGCGATTTCGAGGCTTCCCCGGTTGCGGGTGACGCGGGCGCGTGGCACAGGCGGCCTCGCGTCCCCGAGCCAGGGCGTCGCGGGCACGAGCGTCGCGCTGGCATAGAGGTCGCGCGCAAGGCGGTCGGCGATGCCGCGCCGGTTCTGCAGCAGCGCGATGGCGCTGAAGTGGATGTGCCCCCCGATGCCGGGCTCGACACGGGTGGCCGCGACCTTCGCGAGAATTTCCTCCGGCACCCACGACTTGGGCGTGTCGTCGATGCGGCTGGTGAAGAGGCCAGGCCACACGTGGCGACGCATCGGATTGGCCCGCGCCCAGTGGGTGAGCAGCGGCCCGAAGGCCTGGCGCAGCTGGTCGCGAGGCCAGTACAGCTGCGGGGCGAGGTAGTCGAGCCAGCCCTTCTCCACCCACAACTCGACGTCCGCGAACAGCTTGTCGTACTGGCTGAAGCCGGTGATGCCCGGCGGTCGTCGATCCGGCCGGGGCAGGCCGAAGGGGCTGATGCCGAAGCGAACGCCCGGCCGCGTTCGCGCGATGCGATCGTGCAATCGCTCGACCAGCTCGTTCACGTTTTGCCGGCGCCAGTCCGCGCGCGAGAGCTTGCCGCCACGCCGCTGGTAGCGCTGCCACGCCGGCCCGTCGGGAAACTCCACCTCGCCGCCGCCGGGCTTGGCCACCGGGTAGGGGTAGAAGTAATCGTCCATGTGCACGCCGTCGATGTCGTAGCGGCGCACGACATCGAGGATCACGTCGAGCGTGCGGCGCGCGGCCTCGGGCTCGCCCGGGTCCATCCACACCAGGTCGCCGTAGGGCTTGGCAATGGCCGGAGACTGGCGAGAGACATGTGTCGGCGCTGCCGGCGACTTTGCCGACGAGTGGCGGGCGCGATACGGGTTGAACCAGGCATGCAGCTCGATGCCGCGAGCGTGGCAGGCGTCGATCCAGGTGCGCAGCGGGTCGTAGTAGGGCGCAGGGGCGCGCCCCTGCTCGCCAGTGAGGTACTCGGACCACGGCTCGAGGGACGACTCGTAGAGCGCATCCGCCGCGGGGCGCACCTGGAGGATCAGCGCATTGAGCTTGAGTGTCGTGGCGCGCTCGACGATGCGGCGCATTTCCTCGATCTGCTCGCCAGTGGAGAGGCCAGGCCTGCTCGGCCAGTCGATGTTCGCCACCGAGGCGACCCAGGCGGCGCGAAACTCCCGTGGCGCGAGCGGGGGATCGGGCAGGGCGCGTGGCGTCCGGTCCGGCAAGGGCGTCGGCGACGGCTTGTCCGACGGGCCTGCCTCAGGCGATGGGGCGGGCGGTTGCACGGCGCAAGCGCCTGCCAGTGCGGCAAGGGCCAGAGCCAGCTGGCGGCGGCGCGGGTTCATGCGGTGACGAACCAGCGTCGACGCCACATCGCCCACGCGATGATGAAAAACAGCGCGATGAAGGCGAGCGCCCAAACGAGGGACGCGTCGGTGGGCGAGATCGGCAGCAACTGGATCGGTGCGTAGAGCCAGGCTTTCAGGGAGACGGCCTTGGTGTCCGTGGCGATGGTGACGTTCTGGAGGATACGGCCGAGAACGCCGGCGAGCACGAAGAGCACCAGCGCATTGCGCCCGAACTGCGTGAGCGGCAGGCAGAGGGCCCGAGTCGCCCGCCGAGTGCCTGGCTTGCTGCCATCCAGCGCGGCATGAAAGGCCGCGAACGCGACGAGCGACCAGCCGGCCATGAACACCGCGTAGGACGGCGTCCAGAGATTCTTGTTGATCGGCATGAGCAGCGCGTCCAGCGCGAACCCTGCGTAGAGCGCAAGGAGCCCCGCGCCGATCATCCAGGCCGTGCGCGTTCTCGAGTCTGCGTTGCGTGGCAGGCCGCGGCCGGCGATGAAGCCCGCGAGCAGGCTCGCTGCCGCGGGAAGCGTGCTCACCAGGCCTTCCGGGTCCCAGGTCTTCGACTTGGCCCACAGGTGGCCGTCGAGGAGCGCGCGGTCCACCCAGGCGCCGAAGTCGCGACCGGGCTCGAGCGCGCCGGCGGCGAACCGGCCATCGGGCCCAGGAACGCTGACGAGAAGCATGGGGACAGTGTAGGCGACCAGCAACGCGCCGATGGCCATCGCGGCGGCGCGCGTGCCACCGTACACCGCGATGGGCGCTGCGATCAGCAGGCACAGCGCGATCCGTTGCAGCACGCCCGGGATGCGCACCGTCGAGAAATCAAAGAAAGGAAACAGGTTCAGGAAGAGGCCGGCCGCGAACAGGATGGCAGCGCGCCGCGCGTGCCTGGCGAGCATGGTGGAGGGCGCCACCCCCATCGCGTGCTGACGCGAGGCGGCGAGCGCCATCGACACTCCGGCCACGAACAGGAAGAACGGAAAGACCATGTCGGTGAAGGTCCAGCCGTGCCAGTCCGCATGCCGCAGCGGAGCGTAGATGTGCCCCCAGTCGCCCGGGTTGTTGACCAGCACCATGCTCGCCACCGCAAAGCCGCGGAAGGCGTCGAGGCTGGCGAGGCGGTCCGCGTCTGGCGTCACGAGGCGGGCGCGGCCTTGCGACCGAAGGCCGGGTCGATGCGCAGGAACGCAGCGATGGCGACGGAGGGCAACGTCGCCACACAGGCCCAGATGAAGAACCCGGGGTATCCCAGCTGCGACTGAATCCATCCGCTCACCATGCCGGGCAGCATCATGCCAAGCGCCATGAAGCCGGTGCAGATGGCGTAGTGCGCCGTCTTTCGCGGCCCGTCGGCCACCATGATCATGAACAGCAGGTACGCCGCGAAGCCGAAGCCGTAGCCCAGTTGCTCGAGGGCGATTGCCGCGGCGACCAGCGCCTTGGCCGAGGACGGGTCGAGGGCGATCCACACATACAGCAGATTGGGCAGGTGTACGGCGGCGATCATCGGCCAGAGCCAGCGCTTGAGCCCGTGGCGCGAGATGGCGTAGCCGCCCGCGATGCCGCCGACGGTGAGCGCCGCCACGCCGAGCGTGCCGTAGAAAAGGCCCACGTCCGCGGTCGTCATGCCGAGGCCGCCGCTCGCACGCCCATCCAGCAGGAAGGGCGCCAGCAGCTTCACGATCTGCGCCTCGCCAGCGCGAAAGAGCAGCAGGAACGCGAGCACGACGACGATGTCGCGTCGGCGAAAGAATGACGCGAAGGTCTCGACGAAAGCGGCGAAGGGGCTTGTGCCGGCGGAAGCCGGCCCGTCGGTTGGGGGGCGTGGCAACACGGTCCGGTGCCAGGCGCCCAGCAGGACGAAGAGCGAGGCGAGCACGCCGAAGACCAGGGACCAGCCGAAGGCCACGTCGCCGGTGAATTCACCCAGCGTGCCGGCCAGGTACACGAGCCCACCCTGGCCCGCGATCATCGCTGCGCGGTAGAAGGCGCTGCGCACGCCGACGAAGGCCGCCTGGTCGCCCTCGTCGAGCGCATGCAGGTAAAACCCGTCCGCAGCGATGTCGTGGGTGGCGGAGCTGAACGCCATCAGCCAGAACAGCGCGAGCGAGAGCTGGAAGAAGCGGTCCATCGGTAGCGTAAGCGCCACCAGCGCGAGCGCCGCGCCGACCGCGAATTGCAGGGCGACGATCCAGCTGCGCTTGGTGCCGAAGAGGTCGACGAGTGGTGACCACAGCGGCTTGATCACCCATGGCAGGTAGAGCCAGCTGGTGTAGAGCGCGATATCGGTGTTGGAGATGCCCAGGTTCTTGTAGAGCACCACCGAGAGCGACATCACCGCCACGTAGGGCAGGCCCTGCCCGAAGTAGAGCGTCGGGATCCACGCCCAGGGAGTGCGGCGCGTGGCGCTCACTTCGCGATCGCTGCGCGCACGCTGCCGTGCACGGCGGCCAGACGCCGCCGGGCATCGTCGGCGGAGAGGCGGGCAGCCAGCATCACGATGGCGGTCTTCACCTCGTGCTCGCACTGGGCCAGCGCCTCGTGTGCGGCCGCCTCGCTCGCGCCGGTGGCGTGCACCGTCAGGCGAAGGGCGCGCGCCACCAGCTTGGCGTTGGTGGGCCGCACGTCGACCATGAGGTTGCCGTGGACCTTGTGCAGCCGAACCATGATTGCCGACGAGAGCGTGTTGAGCGCGATCTTCTGCGCCGTGCCCGCCTTGAGCCGCGTGCTGCCGGAGATCACCTCCGGCCCGGTGGCAAGCGTCACGCCGATTTCCGCCTGCTGCGCGAGCGGGGATCCTTGGTTGTTGGCGATGCCGATGGTGAGGGCGCCCGCGCCGCGCGCAGCGAGCAGGGCTCCCATCACGAACGGGGTGCGGCCCGACGCGGCGAGCAGGATCACCACGTCGTTACGAGTGACGCCCGCCTCGGCGATGGCTCGCCGTCCGGCTTCGTCGTCGTCTTCCGCGCCTTCGACCGCCGTGCGCACGGCCGTGTCGCCGCCTGCGAGAATCGCCACGCTTCGGTCCGAGGGCCACGAGAAGGTGGGATGAAGCTCGACGCTGTCCAGCAACCCGAGGCGCCCTGACGTGCCAGCGCCCACATAGACCAGCCGTCCGCCACGCTGCAGGCGAGGAACCGCGGCGTCCACCGCGCAGGCAATGGCTTCGAGTGCTGCGCGTACCGCCGAGGCCGCGTGCGCCTGGTCGCCGAGGAAGGCGTCAACCAAGTCGCGCGTGGGGTACTCGTCGAGCGTCGTGTGCGCCGGATGCGGCGATTCGGTGTCGGGAAGGCTCATGGCATCAGAGGGTGAGCGTGACCTTGGCGAGGTGGCGGGGCCGATCCGGGTCGAGCCCGCGAGCGCGCGCCACGGCTTCGGCAAGCGGATAGAAAGACTGGATGGCGCAGAGCGCGTCGAGAGCGGGCTCGCGTGATGCGGCGATGGCTAGCGTCGCGCCCGGCGTGCCGGTCGGCGCCGCGAGCAGAACGCGCGCGCCGCGCTGGGCGAGCGTTTCCGCCAGTGCCGTGAGGCCTGCGTGCGCCGGGCCGCGAGGCGCAAAGACGAGCACCGGTTGCCCGTCGTGCACGAGCGCCTGGGGCCCGTGCAGGACTTCGGCACCCGAGAAGGCCTCGGCATGCAGATCCGCGACCTCCTTGAGCTTGAGTGCGGCCTCCTGTGCGATCGCAAGCCCCGTGCCGCGCCCGATCACCAGTAGCCGCTGGGCGCGGCTCAGCACGTCGACTGCGCTCGACCAGTCCGCCCGGGCCGCAGCCGCCAGCGACTCCGGCAGCGACCGAAGCGCGTCGGTGAACGCCGTATCCGCCTGCCACGCCGCCACCAACCGCGCGCCAGCGGCCAGTTGCGCGATGAAACTCTTGGTGGCCGCCACGCTGCGCTCGTCGCCCGCATGCAGGTCGACGACGGTGCCGGCGCTGGCTGCAAGTGGCGAACCGACGTCGTTCACGAAGGCGACCGTTTCCGCGCCTCCCTCCGCGAACCAACGGGTTGCCTCGACCAGATCGGGGCTGCGCCCCGACTGCGAAAATGCGAGCACCGCGGACCCGGCGCGCGGCAGCGGCGCGTGCTCGAGGGTCACGAGCGAGGGCGGCAGCGAGGTCACCGGCTTGCCCAGCCGGCTCATCAGCAGGTAGGCGGTGAAGTGGGCGGCGTGGTCCGAGCTGCCGCGTGCCACCGTGAAGAGTCGTTGGGGCGGCGTGACGCGCCAGCGCGCTGCCAATCCCGCAACAGGGGCATCGCCCGCCGCGAGCTGCTGCGCCACGGCCTCGGGCGCCTCCAGCGCCTCTTCAAGCATCCGCGAGGGCAATCGCCTCTCCCTCGGCGTACACGGCGGTGAGTCGCAGGTCGCGATCGAAAACGGCGAGGTCGGCCCAGGCGCCCGCCTCGATGCGGCCGCGGTCCGTGGCCCCGAGAAAGTCAGCGGCGAAGGCCGACGTACGACGCGAGGCCTCGGCGAGCGACAGCCGGAGGTGGTCGACGAGGTTGCGAAACGCCTCATCCATCGTGAGCGTCGAGCCCGCCAGCGTGCCGTCGGGGAGTCGCACGCCGCCGAGGCACTTGTGCACGGCCTGGCGCCCGAGCCGGTATTCGCCGTCGGGCATGCCGGCGGCCGCCGTTGAGTCGGTGACGCAGAAGAGCCGCGGCACGCAGCGCAGCGCGGCGCGAATGGCGCCCGGATGGACGTGCAGCAAGTCCGGGATGATCTCGGCGTAGTCCGCGTGCGCGAGCGCCGCGCCCGCCAGCCCGGGCGCGCGATGGTGCAGCCCGCTCATGGCGTTGAAGAGGTGGGTGAAGCCGCTCGCACCTTTCGCCAGTGCGTCGACTCCCGCTTCATACGACGCCTCGCTATGGCCCAGCTGCACGCGCACGCCTAGCGCACTCAGCATCGCGATGGCCTCGCGGTTGGCGTCGACCTCTGGCGCCAGCGTCACGACGCGAATGGGTGCGATGCCGTGCAGCCGGCGAAACTCGGCCTCGTTGAAACCACGGGCGTAATCGGGCTGCGCGCCCAGCCTTTCAGCGCTGAGGTACGGCCCCTCGAGATGCACGCCGAGGATGCGCGCGCCACCTGCCGCGCGGGTGCGACAGTGTGGCGCGACGGCAGCGAAGGCGGACTCAAGGTCCGCCAGGGGCGCGGTCATCGTCGTGGCAAGCAGTGACGTCGTCCCGTGGCGGGCGTGCACCCGCGCGATCGTGGCAGCCGCGTCGCCCCCTTCCATCAGGTCGCGGCCACCGCCGCCGTGCACGTGCGTGTCGATGAAGCCCGGAACGATGATCGTGCCAGGCGAGTCGCGCGCTGCCGACTCCGGGATCGGCTCGCCCGCGACTGTGTCGATGCGCCCGTCGGCGCGCACGGCTATCGCTCCGCGGATGAAGCCGGAAGGGGTGAGCACATGGCCGGAAACGGATCGCACGGTGGCATCGAGTTTACCTTCGGGCGTGGCGCGCGTCGCCGCAACTGCCTACACTCTCGGCTGCCCCACGACTTAGAACCGGAGAGCCCCATGAACCGCGTCGCCGCCACCCTTGCCTGCCTGCTGGCCTTCGCCCTGCCGGCTTCCGCCAGCACCTTCCGCTGGGCCTCGCAGGGAGACATCGCCACCCAGGATCCGCACGCCCAGGACGAGGGCTTCACCAAGGCCAACAACGCGCTTGTCTACGAGCGCCTCGTGTCGCGCAGGAAAGACATGTCCGTGGGCCCGGGGCTTGCAACGGCGTGGAAGCGCACGGCGCCGAACCAGTGGGTGTTCACGCTCCGCAGGGGCGTGAAGTTTCACGACGGCTCGGCCTTCACGGCGGACGACGTCGTGTTCTCCTTCGAGCGGGCGGGCAAGAGCCGCCAGTTCCGCGCTTACGCCGGCCCGTCGGGCACGGTGCGCAAGGTGGATGACTTCACCGTCGAGTTCACGGCCCCGCAGCCCAATCCCCTTCAGGTGCTCTACATCGGCGAGGTGCCGATCATGAGCCGCGCGTGGAGCGAGAAGAATGGGGTGGTCGTGGCGCAGGACTTCGCGGCGAAGGAGATGACGTTCGCTTCCCGCAAGGCCATGGGCACCGGCCCGTTTCGTCTGGTCGCCTCCGAGCCCGGCGTTCGCACCATCCATGCGCGCAACCCCGACTGGTGGGGCCTCAAGGAAGGCATGATGGAAGGCAACATCGAGCGCATCGAATACCGCCCCATCGCCAACGCGGCCACGCGCATGGCAGCGCTCAAGTCGGGCGAGGTGGACTTCGTCCTCGACCCCTCGGTCCAGGACATCCCGCGCCTGCGTGACGACAAGGAGCTCAAGGTCTGGGAGGGCGACGAGACCCGCATCATCCTGTTCGCCTTCGACCAGGCGCGAGACGAGTTGCTCTTCTCCGACGTCAAGGGCAAGAACCCGTTCAAGGACCGGCGCGTGCGGCAGGCGCTTTATCAGGCGATTGACATCCAGGCGCTGCGCACGCAGGTGATGCGTGGGCTCGCCACCCCCACCGCCGTGCCGACGCCGAACCCGAGAGGCGAGGGCATTCCCGCCGAGCTCGATCAGCGCTATCCGTACGACCTGAGCGCCGCGAAGAAGCTGCTCGCCGAGGCGGGCTATCCCAACGGCTTCGGCTTCACGCTGCACTGCCCGAACGACCGCTATGTGAACGACGAGCGGATCTGTGTCGCAGTGGGGGCCATGTGGGCGAAGGCAGGCCTGAACGTGAAGGTCGAGACGATGCCGAAAGCCCAGTATTTCCAGCGCACGCCGAAGAAGGAGTTCAGCGCCTGCATGCAGGGGTGGGGCGACAACAATCGAGACGCCATGTTCACCCTGCGCCCCCTCTACCACTCGTGGGAAAAGGAAACCGGTCGCGGTGACACCAACTACGGGAACTTCAGGAACGCGGAGCTGGACGCGCTGATCCAGAAAGCGGAAACCGAGATGGACGCGGCAAAGCGCCAGGGCTTCATCAACGACGCCATCCGCTCCATGCACCGCGAGGTGAACGTGATCCCGCTGCACCGACAGGTGGTGCCGTGGGTGTCGCGCGCCAACGTGACGGTGACGCACCGCTCGGACAACTGGTTCTGGCCGCTGTGGGCGAGCGTGCGGTGAGCGCCGAGACCGGCGTGAGCTGAGGCACGCGCCGAGCCGTGTCCCTCAACGCCTTCTGGACTGCATTCATCCTCGTCGCCTTCGTGGCGACGACGGGCCAGCTCGTCCTCGGCGGCGATGTGGATGCGTTCAAGCGCGTGGTCGACGGGCTCTTCGACTCGGCGCGCGTGGCGGTGATGGAAATCGCGCTGCCGCTCGTGGGCGTGATGGCGTTCTGGCTTGGCATCCTCGCGGTGGCGGAGAAAGCGGGCGCGGTGGCCGCGCTCGCGCGGCTGATCCGCCCCTTCTTCGTGCGGATCTTCCCCGGAATCCCGCGCGACCACCCCGCGAGCGGCCACATCGTCATGAACTTCTCGGCCAATTTCCTGGGCCTGGACAACGCCGCCACGCCGTTCGGCCTGAAGGCCATGGAGACCCTGCAGCAGATCAACGCGAGGAAAGACGAGGCAAGCGACGCGATGATCATGTTTCTCGTCCTGCAGACTTCGGGCCTCACGCTGATCCCCATCTCGATCATGGCGCAGCGCGCGGTGCTGGGCGCGGCCGACCCGTCGGACGTGTTCCTGCCCATTTTGGTCGCGACCTATTGCTCGACGCTCGCAGGCTTCGTCGCCGTGGCGCTGCGCCAACGAATCAACCTGCTCGACCCGGTGATCCTCGCATGGGTGGGCGGCATCACGGCGTTCATCGGCGGGCTGGTGTGGCTCATCACCATCGGGCTCGACAAGCCGCAGGTGGCAGTGGTGTCGAAGGTGGTGGCGAATTTCGTCCTCTTTGCCCTCGTCGCCGCAACGCTGGTGGCAGCGCTGGTGCGCAAGGTGAACGTGTACGAGTCGTTCATCGAGGGCGCCAAGGGTGGCATGCAGACGGCGCTCCTCATCATTCCCTACCTCGTGGGCATGCTGGTGGCCATTGGCGCGCTGCGCAACTCCGGCGTGCTGCCTGCGATCGTGGGTGGCGTCGAGCGGCTTGTGCGCGCGATGGGCTTCGATGCGGCGTGGGTGGGTGCGTTGCCCACGGCGCTCATGAAGCCGGTGAGCGGCAGCGGCGCGCGCGCCATGATGATCGACGCCATGAAGACGGAGGGCGTGGATTCCTTCGTGGCGCGCCTCGCCTGCATCGTGCAGGGCTCGACCGACACGACGCTCTACGTGATTGCGCTGTATTTCGGGTCGGTGGCGATCGTGCGCACCCGATACGCGATCCCGTTTGGCCTGCTTGCCGACTTCGCGGGCATCGTTGCAGCCATTGCCATTGGCTACGCCGTCTTCGGCTGACTGCGAGGATGCAAGGCGAAGCGAAGGTGCGGGGAGGGTTTGGTGGTGGTAGATTGGCCCGTCCGCCAGCCAATCAAGGGAGGCCATCGTTGAAGCCGATTCTCGCTGCCGTCGTTACCACGCTGTTCGCCGCCACGGCTGCCCTCGCCCAGGCGCCCGCTCAAGTCGTGCCCGCTGCGCCAGGCCAGGCGCAGGCGGACCCTGCGCCCAACAACGCCGCGCCCAAGAAGGATGCCAAGGCCAAGAAGGACGGCAAGAAGAAAGGCAAGAAGGGCAAGAAGAAGGCGGCGAAGCCTGCCAAGCCCCAGTAAATCCGCTGCTCGGGGGCCTGCCGGCCGCCCGGCGCCTAGCTGGGCTTCACGATCTCGAACACCTTCACTACGCGGGTGACGCCAGCGGTTCCCCGCGCGATCTCCACGGCCGCATCGGCTTCGGTCTCGCTCACCAGCCCCAGCAGGAAGACCACCCCCGCCTCGGTGACCACCTTCACGTGGTTGGGGGAGAACTTCCCATTGCCAATCATCCTTGCCTTGACGTTCGAAGTGACCAGCGAGTCGTTGCCCCGCGCGGTCACCGAGGAGTTGGCGCCTACTGTGAGTTCATTGACGACTTCGCGCACGCTCGCGATGCCGCGGGCTGCTTCGGCAAGGGCGCCGCGGGCGCCCTCGTCGGAGACCTCGCCGGTTAGGAGCAAGCGGCGGTTGTAGCTGGTGGCATTCACGTGCGCCGAAGGGAAGCGCTCGCGTACCAGCGCCAGCGCCTTCCATTCGATGTTTTCGTCCTCGATGTAAACACCCGCCGTGCGGCGGTCGCCGGCAATCATCACGCTGGCACCGAGCCCGGCAGCGGCCATTCCGAAGCAGCCGGATAGCAGGGGTGCTGTAAGCAGCACAGCGACGAGGGCGAGGGCATTACGCATGGGCAGGGGCTCCGGGAAGAGTTTGGTCGACGAGGTCGCAAAGACAATGCAGCAGCAAGATGTGGACTTCCTGCACGCGCGCCGTTCGAGCCTCGGGGACGTTCAGGTGATGGTCGTTGGGCCCGAGGGCGCGGCCGATGGCGCCTCCATCACGGCCGGTGAGGGCGATGACGGGCATGGCGCGGCGGCGGGCGGCTTCGATCGCCGCAAGCACGTTGCGGGAGTTGCCGGAGGTTGACAGGGCGAGCAGAACGTCGCCGGGCTGGCCCAGCGCCTCGACCTGGCGCGAGAAGACCGCGTCGTAGGCGTAGTCATTGGCGATGGCCGTAAGGGCCGACGTGTCGACGGTGAGCGCGATGGCGGGCAGCCCGGCGCGCTCACGCTCGAACCGGCCCACCAATTCCGCCGCGAAGTGCTGGCAATCGGCTGCCGAGCCGCCGTTGCCACAGGCGAGGGCCTTGTGGCCGCGGCCGAGCGCGAGGGCGAGCGTTGCGCCGGCGCGAGCCACCGCCGGTGCCAGCCCATCGCGCACGCGCTGCTTGAGCGCGATGGCGTCATCAAAGTGGCGAAGCGCGATGGCGGTGGTGTCCATGACGGTGCGAAGGGGGAGGCTTGCCCGGATTGTAGCTAGGTGGCCTCGAAGGCGCCGCGAATCCAGGCTGGCTCCGGATGCTTGCCCTGCCATGCAATGACATCGAACCGGCAGGGAGGTTCACTGCCGAGGCGCAAGAGGTAGTGGCGCGCCGCGGCCGCGATGCGATGTTGCTTGGCGCGATCGACGCTCGCCGCTGCGCCGCCGAACGCGAGCGATCCGCGGGCGCGAACCTCGATGAACACGAGCGTGGCGCCATCCCGGGCGATGACGTCGACCTCCCCCTGGCGCGTCCGGTAGTTGCGCTGGAGGATGCAGAGCCCCTCGCGCTCGAGAAAGCGCACGGCTCTTTCCTCGGCTTCGGCCCCTCGTGCGGCGGTGCCCAGCCTCACCGCAGCGCCCTGATCGGCAGGGGTCGCCCCGCATCCATGCGGGCCGGGACCAGCGTTCGTTCGACGCGCCGGTCGCGCCCCAGGCGAAGCGACCCCGTGACCCCATCGATGGCTGACTCCCCGGGCTCGCCCCGCGCCACGACGAGCCCCACCCGGTAGGCGTCGATGCCGAATGCATAGAGGCGCTCCTGCTCCGGCGGCAGGGTGGTGGCGGGTGCGGGATAGGCCATCACGGCCGGGTGGTCGGGTTGAACGAACCAGGGCATGTCGACATAACGCACGCCCTCCAGGTCGACGTTGACAGCGGGGTCGGCGCGGACGTTTATGCTGTGGGACGTGGCGTAGACCGCCAATGTCCCGGAGATGTAGGGGCGCGCTGCCCGCGCTGCCTCGCTATCGAGCGCCAGGAACACGGCGGTGGCGCCGAGCTTGGCAAGTCGTTCGCGCAGCGCTGGAGCGTCGTCGGCACTGCCACCGAAAGCGATGCGAGTGGCGTCACCGCCCGCCTGCGCCCACGCGCGCTCAACCGCAGTGGCGAGCCGCCCCTCCAGCGCGGAAGGGCCGGTGATCACGGCGAGCGACTGGGCGCCCTCGGCCAGCGCCAGCGCGGCCGCCTGCCGCGCCTCGGCTTCAGCCGACAACGACAACGCGGTGAGCATCGGCGACAGCGGCCCAGAGCCGGGATCATTGAGGCTCAGGGCGGGTCGACGGGCGCACGGGCCCGTGGCGAGGGACGCGGCGCCTGCCCGCGTGAGGCCTGCGACGATCAGCACCGCACCGGCTTCGCGGGACCGCTCGCAGTCCACGGGGGAGACGAGGTCGTCGGATTGGTCGATGACGTGCACGGCCAGGCCGTCCCTTCCCGCCGCATCGGCGGCTGCCGCGAAGCCGTCGCGAAGGGAGGCGGCGAGCGCGCCGAGCGATTCCGACGCCGTGGGCAGGAAGATTGCGATATGGGGCCCCGCCGGTGGCGCGGGCCGGGATCCCGCCGCACGCTTTTCCGGTGCGGTTGTGTCGCGTGGCGGCTCAGCCGAGAATGCCGGCAGGGCCGCAACCGACGCGGCGAGGAGAACCGCCGTGAGGCGCGGGCGGAAAGAAAACAAGGAAGGCGGCTCCGAAGCGCTGTCGCAGGGGCGCGGAGAATCGTTGCCAGCGGGATTATATGTAGTGGCCACGCCGATCGGGAACCTGGGCGATATCACGGCGCGCGCCCTGGAGGTGCTGGCCCATGCCGACGTGGTCGCCGCCGAGGACACGCGCGTTTCGCGCGCGTTGCTGACGCATTTTGGGATCTCGGCGCGGCTGGTGTCTTTGCGGGAGCACAACGAGCGCGCCGCCGCAGCCGGGGTGATCGGCTGGCTCGGGCAGGGCCAGTCCGTGGCGCTGGTGAGCGATGCGGGAACGCCGGCCGTGAGCGACCCCGGCGCGCACCTGGTCGGGCAAGTGCGAGCGGCCGGCCATGCCGTGTTTCCCGTGCCGGGGCCGAGCGCCCTCACGGCAGCGTTGTCGGCAAGCGGCATCGTGGCCGACGGCGTGGTGTTCGCCGGCTTCCTGCCGGCGAAGGGTGCGGATCGACGGCGACGGCTGGCGGATCTGGCGGCGGGGCCGTGGGCGATGGCGTTGTTCGAGTCGCCGCATCGCGTGGCCACGACGCTTGTGGACTTGCACGCGGCGCTAGGCGATCGCGACGTGGTGATCGCGCGCGAGCTCACCAAGCGCTTCGAGTCGATCGTGCGCATGCCCTTGCGCGAGGCGGCTGCGTGGGTGGCCGCCGACGCGGACCGCAGTCGGGGCGAGTTCGTCCTGGTGATCGAGGGCCGCGAGCCCGCGCGCGGCGGTGTCGAAGCTGCCAAGGTGATCGCGGTGCTCGCTGAAGCACTGCCACCAAGCCAGGCCGCGGCGCTCGCCGCAAAAATCACCGGCGAGAGCCGGGGAGGCCTCTACCGCGCTGCGCTCGATCGCAGCGCGCGCAAGTCACGGCCAGTCAAGCCTCGGTAAGCGTCCCCGCCGCTATAATTTCAGCATGACCGACCGCCTGACGCTGCCCCGCCCGGACGATTGGCACGTCCACTTCCGCGACGGCGCGGCGATGCAGTCGGTGGTGAAGGCCACCGCGCGCCAGTTCGCTCGCGCGATCGTGATGCCGAACTTGCGCCCGCCGGTCGTTACCGTGGCTCAGGCCGCGGCTTACCGCGACCGCATCCTCGCCGCTACCGGCCCGGCCTTCGAGCCGCTGATGACGCTCTACCTCACGGACAACACCTCGCCCGACGAGATCGTGCGCGCGGCGAAGTCCGGCTTCGTGAAGGCGGTGAAGTACTACCCTGCCGGCGCCACCACCAATTCGGATTCCGGCGTGACCGACATCCGCCGCTGTGACGCCGTGTTCGAAGCGATGGCGGCGGTGGGCATGCCGCTGCTCGTGCACGGTGAAGTCACGAGCGCCGAGGTCGACATCTTCGACCGCGAGCGCGTCTTTATCGAGCAGGTGCTCGCTCCGCTCACGCACCGATTTCCGAGGCTTCGCGTCGTGCTCGAGCACATCACGACCTCGGACGCCGCGAGCTTCGTCGAGCGCGCCGGAGAAAACGTGGCTGCCACCATCACGGCCCACCACCTGCTGCTCAACCGCAATTCGATTTTTGCCGGCGGCATCCGCCCGCACCTCTATTGCCTGCCGGTGTTGAAGCGCGAGCCGCATCGCCAGGCGCTGGTGGCGGCGGCGACCTCGGGCAGCCCGCAGTTCTTCCTGGGCACCGACACGGCGCCCCATTCCCAGGGTTCGAAGGAAAGCTGTTGCGGCTCGGCCGGCATCTACACGGCGCACGCGGCGCTGGAGCTCTATGCCGAGGTGTTCGAGCGCGCTGGCGCGCTGGACAGGTTCGCGGGGTTCGCGAGCCGCCACGGCCCGGACTTCTACCGGCTGCCCCGCAACGACGGAACCGTCACGCTCGAGAAGTCGCCTTGGGAGGTGCCCGCGAACTATCCGCTCGGTGGCGAAGTGGTGATCCCGCTGCGCGCCGGCGAGCGCCTCGCCTGGCGGTTCGTCGACTGAGCCACGCGGCTCCGCCGCCTTGGCCGGCGGCGCATTCCCGGCTATCGCACCCCGCGTTCGCGCCGCTCGCTGGCGCCGTGGCTCGCCTGCCGCGCGACCGGTGGCCCACGCACGAGGCGCTCACGGCGCTCGCGGCCGACGTTGGCGTGTTGACCGCCTCGGGGCAGCCCGTTCGCTTCATGCCACCGCAACCCCAGAAGGCGCGCGATGGGCTGGGTTACGAGGCGCGCATCGCCCTCACGGGGCAAGTCGTCACGCGTGGCGAAAACTGGCACGACCTGCTCAACGCGCTCGCCTGGGTGTCGTTCCCGCGAGCGAAGGCGGCGCTCAGTGCCGCGCACGCGGAGAGGCTCAGTCAAGGCGGCACGGCGGAGGCGCGCCAGCGCAGCCCGGCGCGCGACGCGCTGACCCTCTTTGACGAGGGTGGCGTGGTGGTGATGGCGAGCGACCCTGCCTGGTTCGACCTCATCCGCGCCCATGCGTGGAAGCGCCTGTTCTGGGCGCGCCGCATCGACCTGCGGCGTGATGTGCGCGTGGTCGCGTTCGGCCACGCTCTGATGGAGTCGATGCTGACGCCATACGTCGGCATCACCGCGCGCGCGACCTTCCTGCCCGCCGACGCAGGGTTGATTGCCGCGGCCCCGGACGACCAGCGAACGGCGGC
>Ga0075471_10001259_pt1 | contig 16495 bp, 12 predicted proteins | sample DEB19_08_DNA_2_FD_74787 | JGI IMG/M metagenome (GOLD analysis project Ga0075471, IMG submission 74787) | Aqueous microbial communities from the Delaware River and Bay under freshwater to marine salinity gradient to study organic matter... | ecosystem: Environmental > Aquatic > Marine > Coastal ... | reverse complement strand
GTTCATCGTTCTGTGGCGGCGGTCTGCGACCGTCGCAAAACTTCATCTTTTTCCAGGCGGTCCGCCGCTGCAATCGCCTCCGTCAGGCGGAGCGCCGCGACCGTGGCCGCCACGTCGTGCGTGCGGAACATCTGCACGCCGGCGGCTCGCGCCAGAGTGGAGCAGGCCAGCGCCGCTGGCAAGCGTTCCGCCACCGGCGCGCCCGAAAAGGTCCCGAGGAACGATTTCCGCGAAACGCCGAGCAGCAGCGGGCGGTTGAGTTTTGTAAAGCTCCCCAGCCCCGCGAGCAACTGCAAATTCTGCTCCACTGTCTTGCCAAAACCGATGCCCACATCCAGCACCACCTGCTCCGCGCTGACGCCACAGCATTGCAGCCGCTGCAACCGCGCGGCGAAAAACGCGCCAACCTCCGCGACCACATCCGTGTAGCGCGGCTGCAGTTGCATCGTGGCCGGCGTGCCTTGCATGTGCATGCACACATAACCCGCGCCCGCTTCGGCCACGATGCGCCACAGCGCATCGTCCGCGCGATTCGCGGCGATGTCGTTGACGATGCTCGCGCCGGCCGCCAACGCCGCGCGGGCGACGGCGGGCTTCTGCGTGTCGATGGAGAGGGGGATTTGGGTCTGCGCCGCCAGCCGCTCGATGACGGGCAGGACGCGGCGCAATTCCTCCGCCTCGGTCACGGGCGTGGCGCCGGGCCGGGTGGATTCGCCGCCGATATCCAGGATGGCCGCGCCCTGCGCGACCAGCGCCAGCGCGTGTGCGACGGCGTGGTCGGGGTCGATGAATTGGCCCCCGTCGGAGAACGAATCCGGCGTGACGTTCACGATGCCCATGACCAGCGCGGGTCGCGGGAAAGTGAATTCAAAATGGCGGGCGCGAAAAAGCATCGGCGACAGCGGCGAGCTTACGGAACTTTGCAGTGCAATAAAGCTTTTCTGCGTGGCAGCCGCGGTGTTTGGCCCGGCGGTTTTGGCCGGTCGTTGACTTGCGGCGCGGCTTTGTTAGCGTGACCCCGCTCATGGTCACGCCTTTGCTCTCCCGCCTCAAACGCATCATCACCGGTGACACGGATGCGGATGCGGACGCGCCGTTGTTGGAGGCGGGGGTTTCCAAGCTGGAGCGGTTCGTCCACTTCTGGATGCTCGTGGGCAAGAGTTTCGTGCGCAACCGCTGTCCGGTGCGGGCTTCGGCGCTCTCGTATGCCACGCTGTTGGCGCTCATCCCCATGCTCGCAGTGGCGATGGGCGTGACGAGCAGCCTGCTCAAGACGGAGGGCACGGAGCAGATCGAGCGGTTTGTGGAGCGGTTGGTTTCCAGTGTGGTGCCGCCCGCCGCCGTCGAGACTGCCCCCGATTGGGACGTCTTGTGGGACGAGCCGGCGGAAATGACCGGGCCGTTCATCACGCCGCTGCCGCCGAGGAAGGACCTCGCGCCGACGAACCTCGTAACGGGGCTGGTCGCGACGAATGCCCCGCCCCCGACCACGGCGGAGAGCGTCCGATTGGTGGCGGCGCAGAAGCAGGCGGCGGAATCCATCCATGCTTTCATCCAGAACACCCAGAGCGGCGCGCTGGGGACGCTGGGCATGGTGTTACTGGTGTTGGTGGCGATCCGGATGCTGGCGAACATCGAGGAGACGTTCAATGACATCTGGGGCGTCACGCGCGGGCGGAACTGGTTTGTGCGCATCATCCAGTATTGGGCGGTGCTCACGCTGGGCCCGCTATTGCTGATTGGGGCGATGGGACTGGCCGGCGGGTCGCATCTGGAACTGACCCGGAGCGCGATCGCGGAGATGCCTTATGTCGGCGGCCTGGTGTTCCAATTGTTGCCGCTGGGGGTGGTGTGGCTGGCGTTTGCGCTGTTCTACCAGCTGGTGCCGAACACGAAGGTGCATTTCAGCGCGGCGGCGGTGGGCGGCGTCGTGGCCGGCTCGCTGTGGTTCCTAAACAATTATTTTGGCTTCCTCTACGTCTCGCGCGTGGTGAGCAACAGCAAGATCTACGGCAGCCTCGGCCTCGTGCCGGTGTTCATGGCGGGGCTGTATTTCTCGTGGTTCATCCTGCTGCTCGGCGCGCAGGTGGCGTATGCGTTCCAGAACCGCGCCGCTTACTTCGAGGACCGGCTGGCGGAGAACGTGAACCAGCGTGGGCGCGAATTCATCGCGCTGCGGCTGCTCACGGAGCTGGGCCGGCGCTTCCAACAGGGGTTGCCGCCGGCGACGATGCAGCACATTTCCACCGAGCTGGGCATCCCCAGCCGGCTCGCGCAACAGGTCCTGCGCCCCCTGCTCGCCGCGCGGCTCGTCACCGAAATCGCCGGGCGCGACCCCGCTTACTCGCCGGCGCGCCCGCTGGACGCCATCACCGCCCACCAGATCCTGCAGGCGATGCGTTGCGCCGGCGGCCAGACGCTCATCACGCGGGACGAACCGGCGCGGGCGGAGGTCTTCGGCGAATTCGCCCGCATCGAGGCCGCCGAAAAAGCCGCGGCGGCGGCGGTCACGCTGCGGGCCCTGGTGCACCGCGCCCACACCCAATTGGAACTTGCCGCGGCCGAGCCGGCAGCCGAACTGATTGCCGCCGCGCCCGCCGCGCCGCAAGTGGTGGAGGTCGAACCGCCCGCGCCAGAGCCGGCAGCGCGGTCAAAAGTCGCCGTCGCGAACGCCGTCCCGGACGACAAGCTGGATTTTCCGTTGTGACGCGCGGATGCGGAGTCAGCCGGAGCGGCCGTATTCACCCGGCAGGAATATCGACTTGTCCGCGAGCGCCAGTTGCTGGCCGATGAATTTGGACTCGCACTCCGGCAATTCCTCCAGCGTGTCTGGCAAGGGGTCGAACCAGGAGACTTCGTCCGGCGCGATGCGCAACTTCCCCGCCGCATGCGCCGCGCGCTGCAGTTCGATGACCCGCCGCGCCACCGCCACGCCGGCGTGATGATGCGAGTCGCTGGCCACGATCACCCGGGCCAATTCAACGGACGACTGCGGCCAGATGATGAACGCCTGCGGGTCGGTCGCCACGTCGGATTCGACGAGCCAGCGCTGGAGTTATTGCGCGGAAGTCTTGCCTTCCATCGCCATCGGAAATCCGGTGATGGCTTTGAGAATTGGATTTTCGCATCCGCAATCCTTGCCCGGCACGAGGCGGTCTTCGACGGTGGACTTGGCGGGTTCGCTGGCGGTGAGGGATTGTTGCACCAGCTCGCGGAATTCTTTGCGTTTGCCTGCGATGATGGCTTGGGTCAGGGGATGTAGTTCGCTGATAGTGTCCGCATCTTACTGCGGGTGCGGCCGGTCGTCTTGTAATCTGGGATGATTCTTTGTGATTGGGTGCTCTTTATCCATCCGGCTATTGTCGGGCAACGAATCTTGGGGTAAAACACCCGCGTCATGTTGCCCACTCTACTTGTCAACGAAGGGATCGTCCTGAAATCCGGAGGCGGGGCGTGAGCGCTCAAGTCCTGCTGGTCGAATGCGACGACCGCCGCGGCCTTGTCCATGCTATCACCGGCGTGCTGCTCCAGCAGGGTGTCAACGTCGTGGGCAACCAGGAATTCGTAGAGCGCGGCTCGGCGCGGTTTTTCATGCGCACGGAATTCGATGGCGCGGTGGACGCCGTCCGGCTCGAAGCCGAAGTGCGCCGCGCCCTGCCCGCCCAAGCCAGCGTCCGGCTCTCCGACCTGAAGCCCAAGCGCGTCGTGGTACTGGCCTCCAAGGAGCACCATTGCCTCGGCGACATCCTCATCCGCCACGCTTTCGGCGAACTAAACGCCCAGGTGCTCGCCGTGCTTTCCAACCACACCGCGCTCCAGCCGCTCATCGAAAAGTTCAACCTGCCGTTCCACCACATCAGCCACGAGAACCTCACCCGCGAGGCGCACGAGGCGGAACTGCTGAAGGTGATTGACCGCCTCCAGCCAGACTATCTCGTGCTGGCTAAGTATATGCGCGTGCTCACGCCCGAATTCGCGCACCGCTTTCCCGCCCGCCTGATCAACATCCATCACTCCTTCCTGCCCGCGTTCGTCGGCGCGAAGCCATATCAGCAGGCGTTCGACCGCGGCGTGAAAGTCATCGGTGCGTCCGCACATTTTGTCACCGAGCAGCTCGACGAAGGCCCGCTCATCGTGCAACAGGTCATCCCGGTGGACCACACGCACACCGCGCAGGCCCTCGCGCAGGCTGGCCGCGACGTGGAGCAAATGGTGCTCGCCCGCGCCCTGCGACTCGTGTTCGAGGATCGCGTCTTTCTCTGCGGCAACCGCACAGTGATTTTCGACTAGCCCTGCGCTAATGAACTCCACCCCGCTCCTCACAGGGTCTTGGTCCATTCCCCGCGGAGGGAGGACGCAGCCCGCTAGGACTCCACCTCAAGGAATGTGAGTTCCGTTTTAACCATCGCCGTGATAACCTGTATCAGTTGTCACTAAAAGAATTCAAAAACAGCCCGCTCAACTAGTCTTGAACCAATTCGGATTACCGCCATGCAGCTGATTTTCAGCAACAATGCCAATTTCGTGCACCGAGGGGCTTTCCTGATTGCTCGGATACTGTTCGGGTGTTTGGTCCTTACGGGGTTGGCGTCACCCGCGGAAATTGCTGTGCTTTCGATGGCCGTAGATGGCAAGGCGGTGCAGATATCATCTAATCGTCTGACGCAAATCGCTTACTCACCGGGATCAGTAGATATTAACTACGGATTGATTCAGCACGGCAAGCCGTTCTCGGATTCCATCCGAATCCGATGCAAGCTCGACGGGGTAGATGGCGGGTGGCGGGAGGGCGACTCCGGAGCATCTCAAATGCGACTCTCCATCGGATTTCTGGATGTTAGCGGCAATGAGGTAAAGCATGTGGATTTTCTTGTCTCGGGGCAAAGCCCGGGGTGGACGGGCAGTTTTGAGACCTCGCCCATGCAACATCGTCGTGAAAAAGTCGTGGTGCCCTTGGGGGCGGCCACCTTCTGGGTGGTGATTTCCTCTGCCGGCGGCCCCGAATCAATGGGCGTCTTCTTTGTCGCCAACCTTTCGGTGCAACGACTGGATTCGACTGATGGCGTTGCTGGGGATCTGTTGCAAACGAAATTAATAAGACCCGGACAGAATCCAGCAGGCTGGCGGCGGGACGGATTGCGCACCAGCATGGCCCAAGTTATCCAGATCGGGGGCGATCAGTCAAAAACCGGGCTGGCTGTCGTGGACGATTATCCTGACGGTCATGCTCAATGGAATACGCTAAGGGGGCAGGGCCCGCAGGTAAGACCGCTTGATCTCCTGGTGTTGGAATGGGATGAGATGTTTAGCGTAGGAGCGGCCACCCCGGCTGCCGTTTCATACAAGAATCTCGCGCCCGGATTCTATCGCTTAAATTTAAGCAGACTTTCACTAATGGGTGTGCCGACGGGGGACGAAGCCTCAATCGGATTTGAGGTACTCACTCCCTATTGGAGATCGCCTTGGTTCTGGGTTTCCGCCGCGCTATTGTCTGCCGGCATTGTGTTCGGAGGGTGGCGTTATCGCGAAGCGCGGCAGTTGCAATTGGAGAATGCCCGACTGGCACAGCAACGAGCCTTGGAAGCCGAGCGGTTTCGCATCGCCCGGGATATTCACGACGATGTCGGGGCGAGAGTGACTCAAATATCCCTGCTAAGTTCGGCATCCGAGCAGAAGCCGGGGTTGAGCCCTGAAATCCGGGCGGATTTTGCAGCGGTGTGCGAGATGAGCCGCAGCTTGGTCGGGGCGTTGTATGAGACGGTTTGGGCCATCAGTCCGGAGAATGATCATCTAGATTCAGTGGGAACCTACATCTGTCAAATGGCCAACCAAATGTGCAGGCAAGCCGGGCTGAAGTGCCGGCTCCAGGTCCCCGACTTGCCACACGAAGTGCCAATCACGAGTAGTATTCGGCACAATCTGGTGATGACGGTAAAGGAATCCATCCATAACGTCATCAAGCACGCCGAGGCAACCGAGGTGCAAATCAAGGTTCAATTCGAAAACGGACTGCTTGCCATTGAAGTGAAAGACAATGGAAAAGGCTTTGACCCCTCCAATCGGCAAAAGGGAAATGGACTTTTGAACATGGAGCGGCGAATGTCAGCCTCTGGCGGGCGTTGGGCGCAAAGCTCCCAACCCGGCGAGGGGACTTGCGTTCGACTTGATCTGAAATTACCGGGGAACGGTGGCTCGCAGAACGAACCCGGCACTGCCGCGATCAAAAAATGAGTCACAAAGCAAAAAAAAACCCCAAAGACCTGCGTCGCGTGGCCATCGTCGAGGACGACAGCGGACTGCGCCATCAGTTGGAAAAGATCCTCAAGCACGCCCAACATGCGACATGTGTCGGCAGTTACTGTTCGGCGGAGCAGGCTTTGGAAAAAATATACGAAGCCAAACCAGACGTTGTGCTGATGGACATCAATTTGCCTGGGATGTCCGGTATTGAGTGCGTGGCCCACCTGCGCAAGGCGTTGCCGGACGCCCATGTCATTATGCTGACGATTTACGAGGACAGTGATCGGATTTTCAGCGCCCTTCAAGCCGGGGCAGATGGCTACCTCGTGAAATCAAGCCCCACAGAAACGCTGCTTGAGGCGATTGAGGACGTCTATGTGGGCGGATCTCCCATGTCGAGCCACATTGCTCGTAAAGTTGTGCGCCAGTTTCGGGAGGCTGGTCCTGAGGCGAGTGACGCCGATAAGCTCGCCCCGCGAGAGCGGCAGGTGCTCGACTTTTTGGCTTCCGGTTATGTTTACAAGGAGATTGCTGACCAGATGGAAATCGGCACGGAAACCGTGAAAACTTACGTGAAGAGCATCTGCAAGAAACTGCATGTGCGCAACCGGCTCGAAGCGGTCGCGAAGTTTGGGCAACGGTAGCTTTGCTCAGTGCTGCAAACACCTTCTTAGCCAGGTGGAGTCCACGACGCCGCATTTCCGAAGAACTATCATGGAATCCTAGCAACATCATCCTGTGGATAACTCCCACCTTTGGGGGAGTAGGCATGGCCCATGGTGAAGAGTAGGCTTGCGCCGAATACGGTTCGCTGTTAGGAAATCAGGAACCTCAATCAATTGACCAGAAACGATCATGGCCTCAATCACCCCCTCCAGCACCTCTGTCACCACCAATAATGGCGCAAATTTTCGCGGACCATTCGCGATCATGACCAGCCTCTTTTTTCTCTGGGGCTTCATGACCGTGTTCAACGACATTCTGATTCCTCGGTTCAAGGAGGCCTTCACGCTGACCTATTTTCAGGCGATGCTGGTCCAGTTCGCTTTCTTTGGCGCCTACTTTGTCGGCTCGCTCCTTTACTTTCTCATTTCCGCCACGACCGGCGATCCCATTGCCAAGATTGGTTACAAGAATGGCGTCGTGATCGGCCTGCTCATCTCCGCCACGGGCAGCGCGCTGTTCTGGCCGGCGGCGGCGGCCATGTCCTATCCGATGTTTCTCATGGCGCTGTTCATTGTGGGCCTCGGTTTTGCCATGTTGCAAATCGCCGCCAATCCCTACGTCACTATTCTCGGCCCGGAAAAGACCGCTTCGTCCCGGTTGAATCTAGCCCAAGGTTTCAACTCCATCGGCACGACCATCGGGCCGATCATCGGTGGCTGGCTGATTTTTCAATACTTCGCCAAGACCGGCGCCCACGGGGCAGATTCGGTCAAGCTGCCCTATCTGGCCTTCTGTATCGTGTTCGTGGTGCTGGCGGTGATCTTCTTCTTCATCCACCTGCCGCATGTCGGTGAGGGGAAGATCGAGCGCGGCGCGGGCGCGTTGAAATTTCCGCACGTGGTGCTCGGCGTCATTGCCATCTTCATGTATGTGGGTGGCGAGGTCGCCGTCGGCAGCGCCATCATCAATTTCCTGGGGCAACCGAGCGTGGCCGGCTTATCAGAAGTGGATGCGAGCAAGTATGTCGCAATCTACTGGGGCGGCCTGATGATCGGGCGATTCATGGGCGCGGTGGAGCTCAGCGAGATGAAAAAAGTTAACAAACAAACGCTCCTCGTCGTCATCCCCTTGCTGGCGTATCTGCTGCTCTGGGCGGCGAAAAGCTGTCCGATGGAAGCTCTGCAAGGTAAGTCGGTCGGTGAAATCTTCACGCTGTGGGGTGAATCGTTCCGGGCGGACTGGGCGGTGTTCAAACTTTACCTGCCGTTTATCGGCCTGTGCTGGGTGCTGTTCCAGTTCGGCCGCGCGCAAGCCGCGCGCACACTGGTGATTTTCTCCTCGACGGTGGTGCTGCTGCTGCTGACGGCGATTCTGGCCGGGGGCAAGGTGGCGATGTGGTGCGTGGTCGCGGTGGGGTTGTTCACTTCGGTCGGCTGGTCCAACACCTTCTCGCTGGCGTTGGAGGGCACGGGCATCTACAAGAGCCAAGTCTCCTCGCTGCTGGTGATGGCAATCCTCGGCGGGGCGATTCTGCCGCCATTGCAAGGGTGGATCGCAGACGCAACCAAGAATCTTCAGATTTCCTTCATCGTCCCGATGCTTGCCTACGCCTATGTGGCGTTTTACGGAGCTAAAGGTCACCGCGTTGGGAGAGATGCTAATTGATTAAGCAAGCCCGGCCTCCGCTATGAGCAGAAAGATATTTATCGGCACGGATAGCGGCGCCACCACCACCAAACTCTGCGCCGTGTGGGACAACGGCGAGCCGGTGTCGAACAAAGTATTGCAGCGTTCCACCGCTTCGGAGAAGGGGCGTGAGGCGGTCGTCGGTTCGTGGATTGCCGGGGTGAATGATTTTCTGACCCAGAACCATTTGCAATGGTCGCAAATCGCCGGCGTCGGACTCGCCATTCCCGGGCCTTACGAGCGATATGGCGTGTTCAGCAAGACGCCGAATCTGCCGGCCAGTTTCTCCGGCTGGGATGTGTATTCTGATTACAGCGCGGCGCTTGCCCGCCAGGCCGGTCGCCCGTTGCCGCTCGTTGTCGGGAATGACGGCAACTACGGCGGCGTGGCCGAGGCCCGCCTCGCCCGCGGCAGCACGAAGGCGACCGTCGCGATGCTCATGCCGGGGTCAGGATTGGGCTGTGCCTACATCGGGGCAGACGGCCTGCCGCTGGAAGGCGACACCCTCGCGGGACTCGAAACCGGTCACGCGGCCGCTCCCGTTCACATGCTTGGTTTCACGGGCAAGCCCTTCACCTGCGGGTGCGGTCGTGATTGGGGCTGCTACGAGGCTTACACCACCATCTCCGGCCTGCCGCAACTTCTTGCTGAGAAGATCAAAAATCATCCGCAGCACGAGCTCGCCGCCTCCGCTGCGCCGATCAGGGAAAAAGTCCTTTCGCTTCGCACCCGGGCGCAACAGGGAGATCCGCTGGCCTTGGACATTTTCGATTTTCAAGCGCGCGTCATGGGCTTGATGGTCGCCAACCTCTCAATGACTTTGGACGCCGCCTTCGTGGTTATCGGCGGCGGGCTGATGGATCACGAGGCAACCACGCCGGAATTTCGCGACCGCTACATGGAAATCATCCGTAAAACTGCCATTCCATATCTGTGGTCGCCCCAGCGCGGCACGGTCAAGATCGTTCCGGCCGAACTGGGCGAGCTTTCCCAAGCCATCGGCGCCGCACTGGTCGCGATGTATCGGACCCAAGCCTCGCAGTGAAGCCGGCGCGACTACCTGTGACTTTTGAATAGCATGGAGTGGTATTCCGCCTCGGAGCATCACTCCAAACTGGCAGCGCGAGCAATAAAGGGATAGCTTCGCGTCCGATGAAAATGCTATCCACATTTCTCCTCAGCATCACATTGTTGGCGACGGCTTCAACACAGCTGCGCGCTGTTGAGCCGGGTGCGACGCATCCCAACATCCTGTTCATATACACTGATGACCAATCGCATGAGGCACTCTCGGTGGTTCAGAAAGAGTTGGGCGAACGAGGGCGGTTCCCCTGGCTGAAAACGCCGAACATGGACCGGATAGCGGCCGCAGGTGTGCGGTTTCGGAACGCGTTTGTGGTGAATTCACTGTGCTCGCCCAGCCGCGCCGTGAATTTGACCGGGCGCTACAACCACCTGAACGGCATCGCCTCCAACTTCCGCCCGTTTCCCACGAACAGTGTGACCTGTGCCACCCTGCTCCGCGCCGCAGGCTACACGACGGCCTACATTGGCAAGTGGCACATGGACGGCCAGCGGGCTCGCCCCGGGTTTGACTACCACGCCACTTACATCGGCCACGGGCGCTATGCGGATTGTTCGTTCATCGTGAACGGCAAGGACACGCCCACTGCGGGTTGGGTGGATGATGTGACCACCGATTACGCCGTCAATTTCATCCAAAAACAGAAAGGTTCAGATAAGCCATGGTTCATGATGCTCGGATTCAAAACACCCCATGAACCATGGCAGCCCCCGGCCCGAGCCAAGAATCTTTACGAAGGTGAAATGGCGCGGTCAGTGCCGAACCTGAACACGCCCCCGCCTTACGACGGGGAGAACAAGAAGGCCAGAGCGGGCGGCTCAGTGCCGGCCAAGGTCCCGACCAATCTGGATTATTTCCGGTGCGTGACGGCGGTGGATGATTGCGTGGGGCGTTTACTGGATGCGCTGGACGCGACACATTTTACCTCCAACACGATCGTGATCTTTACCACGGACAATGGGGTTTATCTCGGCGCACACGCCGCTGGCGACAAGCGCAGCGCATACGATGAAAGCATGCGTGTGCCGTTTCTTGTGCGCTGCCCAACGCTTGGTGCGGCGGCGCAAGGCAGAGTCGTGGATGAAATGGTGCTAAACCTCGATCTCGCACAAACCTTGCTGGATTTTGCCGGTCTGACCACACCCAAGGCAATGCAAGGCATGAGCTGGCGTCCTTTATTGACGGGCAAGCCTGAGTTCTGGCGGCAGAGTTGGTTCTACGAATACTTCGCAGAAAATCAGAAGAACACCCGCATCCCGGACATCACCGCAGTGCGCACCACGGACGCCAAGTTGATCCGGTATCGCGGTCATCGGGATTGGAATGAACTCTTCGACCTCAAGACGGACCCCTACGAAATGCACAATCTCTACCACGATCCGGCTCACGCTACCTTGCGGGAAAAGTTGCAAGCGGAGCACGACCGGCTGGCGAAAGCGGTTGGCTACCGCGTGCCCGCCTTTGTGGACCGCCCGCCCAATTGGGGCAAGCCAGGGAGTCTGGCGGGAGATCTGAACCATCCATGAAGGCCAAATCGCTGGATCCCCTGCGTTCCTGATGCTGTTCCCTGCAGCGGGGGGCGCGCTTTGCTGCTAAAAAGCGAGCACAAATTGATGCGGCCCGAAAAGCCGCTCCCCCATTTGGGGGAATAGCCGCAATGAGGTGGCTTCGTGTACGTTAAATTTCGGCAGGAAAGAATTCCAAAAAACCCCCATTGAGTCTGCTCACTGATTTCACAAAAAGATGTCACCATGTTGCAATGGAACAAATGACTACACCTCCAATTAATGGGCAGAAAGATTCAGTCCCTCCACAGGCTAGATTGCCGCGTGGCAGAATTGTCCTCAAGGTATGCGGCGCGATTCTCGCACTGGCAATGCTGTGCGCCCTCATCGTGTTCCGGATCTATGGAGTCGATACCCACCATGCGAGCAGAAGTGGTATCTGGTGGCCGGAGCGGGGCCGGAACCTGATCCCGCCGACCGCCACCGATATCACGCTGCGGCGGGACTTGCTCGACCACTACGCCAGCTACACGGTATCGGAGAAAGACCTCCATGCTTTCCTCGGCAAACGCTTCGCCCGCCCCGGGGAGAAGCTCGATTCTTTGAGCGAGCGATCGCCCGCGAAACCCGAAACGATTGGGAAAGCAATCGGGCTGCTTGGATTCGTGGTGACAAAGGACACCGTCGTGTATTCCTACTATGCGAGCAACGGAGGTGGTCACACTTACGTTCACGATACGAATACCGGACGGACTTATCAGCACTCCGCTTACTGGTAGTATTTCAATCATGCTACATAAACTGACCAGTTGTTTGATCGTTGTGACAAGCGTGGCGCTAAATCCAGCCCTAGCTGCCACAAAACATTCGGCCGCGTCGCAGTTCATGTCGTACGAAGGTCGCGTAATGTGCGGCTATCAGGGCTGGTTTCGGGCCAAGGGCGATCCCTCGGGCAACGGCTGGGTTCACTATACTCGGGATCCGCAGTTCAAAAATCCGACCGTGGATTTCTGGCCGGATGTTTCTGAATACGCCAAAACCTACGCCACCCCTTACAAGTTCGCCAATGGCTCAACCGCCCGCGTGTTCAGCTCCTACGACCAGAGCACGGTGGATCTGCATTTCCAATGGATGCGTGAATACGGCATTGACGGCGCATTCATGCAGCGATTCTTCGACGTAACCCGCGACCCGAAAAGCCGCCGCGAAGGACGGGTGATTCTGGAACATGCGCTCAAGGCATCGCAAAAGTCCGGGCGGGCGATTGCGGTGATGTATGACCTCTCAGGACTAAAAGCCGCTGGCGAGGACTGCTCATCCGTCATCCGAGATTGGAAGGAGTTGGTGGACCAGCTCAAGATCACCTCGCAGGGGACGAATCAGACTTACCTCTATCATCGCGGCAAACCGCTCGTGGTCATTTGGGGATTAGGCTTCCCCGACCGGCCCTACAACATTCGCAACATCGGCATGGAGCAGCTGATTGATTTTCTCAAGCATGATCCGCAATACGGCGGGTGCAGCGTGATGCTGGGAGTTCCTACCTATTTCCGGGAATTATCGAGCGACACGCTATCCGATCCGTATCTGCATCAAATTATGGCCAAAGCGGACGTCATCATGCCGTGGATGGTGGGGCGTTTTTCTTCGCTCAAACCCGGTGACTTAGATCGTTATGCGGAGCGTGTTGCCGGCGACCTCGCGTGGTGCGCAGAACGGAAGCTGGATTATGCGGCCTGCGTTTTTCCCGGCTTTAGTTGGCACAATCTCGCCAAGACCCGAACGGATTTGAGCAACGGAGCTTTGAATTCCAATCCGCGGCAAAAAGGTCGCTTCTATTGGGACATGATCAGCCAGGCGATCGCCGCGAAGAGCAAGATGCTTTACGTCGCCATGTTCGATGAGATGGACGAAGGCACGGCCATTTTCAAGTGCGCCAATGAACTCCCGGTCAATACCGGCGCGGCAAAATTCTTGAGCTACGAAGGCGTGTCCAGTGATCACTACCTCTGGTTGACAGGCCAGGCCGGGCGCTTGCTGCGCGGCGAAATTGCGCCCGATGCCAAAATGTATTTGCAGACTGACCGTAAAACCCTCAAAACCGTCCGCCGATGAATTATCTCCGCCTTTCCCTCCTCGTAATGCTCCTCGGGCCGTTGACCTTGCGCGCCGCTGAACCGGTGGATTGGGTTGACCCCACTATCGGCGGCGTGGGCCTGCTGCTCGAACCCACGCGGCCGACCGTGCATCTGCCCAACAGCATGGTGCGCGTTTATCCCGTGCGGAAAGACCAGTTGGACGACCAGATAAAATCGTTCCCGCTCACGATCATTTCGCATCGGCTGGGGGAATTGTTCGCCATCATGCCCGGCGCAACGGCCGCGCCCGCCGCGTGGGATCAGGAAGTCACCACGCCTTACTATTACTCGACGCGGTTTGATGAATCGCTCATCCGCACCGAGTTCACGCCGGCGGAGCGGAGCGGTTATTTCCGGTTCGCGTTCCCAGATGGCAAGGCTTCCGTGCATCTGGCCAACGTGCATCCCGGCGAACTGACGGCGCAAAGCGACCGGGCCGTGAGCGGCGAGGAACGCTTCAAGGACATGAAGGCGTATTTCTACGGCGAGTTCAGCGTGCCGGTGAAATGCACGGTAAGCGGTGGCGAGAAGAAACGCCTCGTCGTCCAGGCCGGCACAACTTCACTGGAATTCCGCTACGGCATTTCGTTCATCAGCGTCGAGCAGGCCAAGGCGAATTTGAAAAAAGAAATTCCGGCGTGGGGCTTCGAAAAGATCAAGTCCGCCGCGAAAGACCGTTGGAACAAAGTCCTGGGTCAGATCAAAGTCGAAGGCGGCACGGACGCGCAACGCCGCGTGTTCTACACGTCGCTCTATCGTTGTTACGAGCGCATGGTCAACATCACGGAGGACGGCCGCTACTACAGCGCGTTTGATCACAAGATTCACACGGACGCCCGCCCGTTCTATGTGGACAACTGGATCTGGGACACCTTCCGTGCGCTCGAGCCGCTGCATCTCTTGCTCAACCCCGCGATGGAAGCCGACCAGCTGCAATCCTATGTCCGCATGTATGAGCAAGGCGGCTGGATGCCGTCCTTCGCCGTGCTTTGGGGCGATTACGCCTGCATGAACGGCAATCACGCGGCGGGCTGGTTCGCGGACGCGTGGTTCAAGGGCGTGCGCGATTTCGATGTAGAGAAAGCCTACGCCGGCCTGCGCAAAAACTCCCTCGAAGCCACGCTGCTCCCCTGGCGCAACGGCCCGAAGTGCGCGCTGGATGATTTCTACGCCGAACACGGCTATTTTCCTTCGCGCTGGCCTGATGAAAAGGAGACCGAACCGCTGGTTCACCATTTCGAAAATCGCCAGTCTGTCGCCGTGACGCTCGGCACGGCGTATGACGATTGGTGCGTTGCCCAGCTCGCGAAGGCCACAAAAAAGGATTCGGACCACGACTTGTTCATGAAGCGCGCGGGCTTCTACAAGAACGTGTGGAACGCCAAGCAGGGTTTCATGTGGCCGAAGGACGCCAAGGGTCAATGGATTGAGCCGTTCGATCCAAAGTTCGGCGGCGGTCAGGGCGGGCGTGCTTACTACGACGAGAACAACGCCTACACTTACAACTGGGATGTGCTGCACGACTTCGCCGGACTGTTCGACTTGATGGGCGGCCGCAAGGCGGCGGAGGGTCGGCTGGATGAGATGTTCCGCGAAGGCTTGGGCCGCAGCAAATACGAATTCCTCGCGAAGTTTCCGGACTCCACCGCAATGGTGGGCCAGTTCGTGATGGCCAACGAACCCAGCTTCAGCACGCCATATCTTTACAACCGCGTCGCAGCGCCGTGGAAAACGCAGAAGCAGATGCGCAGCTTGCTGAATGCATTTTTTACCGACGAGTATCACGGCATCCCCGGCGACGAAGACGGCGGCGGGATGACGGCGTGGGTGGTGTTTTCGATGATGGGTTTCTACCCCGTCACACCCGGTGTGCCGACGTATGACCTTGGCAGCCCGGTGTTCCAGCGCGTGACCATCCGGTTGGAAAATGGTAAGACCTTTAACCTGATCGCGAAGGACAGTTCCGTGGACAACAAATACATCCAGAGCGTGAAGCTGAACGGCAAGCCGCTGAATCAAGTGTGGTTTCGCCACGCGGACATCGCCAATGGCGGCACGCTGGAATTGCAGATGGGCAACACGCCGAACCGCGCGCTCGGCGTTGCGCCGGAATCATTGCCGCCCAGTTCGGCCGCCATCAATCCTCAAACGCTATGCACTCCTTAAAAGCACAATTCAAACTGGCTGCCCGCGCAATCTTGCTGGCATTGCTGGTCGCGCATACACCGGCGTACGCCGTCACGCCGGTGCCCAAGGAAGTCGTTCCGGAGCGAAGCCCCGGCGCAAAGCCGCGCAATGTGGTGTTCATCCTGTCGGATGACCATCGCTACGACGCGATGAGTTTTCTCGGTCATCAATTTGCCAAAACACCCGTCATGGATTCGCTGGCGGCGAACGGTGCTTACATTAAGAACGCGCTGGTCACCACGTCGCTCTGTTCGCCCAGCCGCGCGTCCATTCTTACCGGGCTTTACACCTTTCGACATCGCGTGATTGACAACAACCGGCCCATTCCGAACGGCACGGTCTATTTTCCGCAATACCTCCAGAAAGCCGGTTACGCGACGTGCTTCATCGGCAAATGGCACATGGGCGGTGAGAGTGATGCGCCGCAGCCGGGCTGGAATCACTGGGTCAGTTTCCGTGGCCAGGGCGAATACCTTCCGCCCACCCCGGACTACACGCTCAATGTGGACGGCAACCGCGTGAAGCAGCAGGGATACATCACGACGGAGCTCACCGACTACGCGATTGAATGGCTGAAACAGCAAAAGCCTTCGGAAAAGCCATTCTTCCTCTACCTCTCGCACAAGGCCGTGCATGCGAACTTCACGCCCGAGCCAAAGTATGCCGGGAAGTTCAAAGGCCTGAAGTTTGAGCGTCCGGCGACGGAAGCCAGCACGCCGACCAACCGGCTGCAACCACGCTGGCTGCAGGACCAGCGCAATTCCTGGCACGGCGTGGACTTTCCGTATCACAGCGAACTCGACATCGAGGGCTACTACAAAAGGTACTGCGAAACGCTTTGCTCGGTGGACGACAGCATCGGCCGCGTGCTGCAACAGTTGAAGGACATGGGCGTTTACGACGACACGCTGGTGATTTACATGGGCGACAACGGCTTCATGTTCGGCGAGCATGGGCTGATTGACAAACGCGTGGCCTACGAGCCGTCC
>Ga0075471_10001258_pt1 | contig 16514 bp, 12 predicted proteins | sample DEB19_08_DNA_2_FD_74787 | JGI IMG/M metagenome (GOLD analysis project Ga0075471, IMG submission 74787) | Aqueous microbial communities from the Delaware River and Bay under freshwater to marine salinity gradient to study organic matter... | ecosystem: Environmental > Aquatic > Marine > Coastal ... | reverse complement strand
CCCGATCAAGCCGGGCCGAATTACGCTCGCACGTCTATCGCGCTCGCGCAATTCATTGAAGCTCGTGCTAGCGGGTGCCGAGGTGATTCGGGCACCGATGGCGTTCACCGGCTGTTCGGGAACGGTCCGTTTCGATAAGTCTGCAGCAGAGGTCAGTTCGCGCATTCTCGATGAGGCGCTCGAACATCACTTTGCATTGGCCTATGGGGATCACCGTGATGCCTTGCGCGCCTTGGCGCTTCGCTGGGGCATTCCTGTGCTGGAGCTGGCCTAAGCGCTTCTTTTCGAGAGGTGTCTATGCAAACGGTTCTTGATCCCGTCGCGCCTCACTGGGGCCGAATGGCGCCCGCGCGTGTCGAGGGCACGCCGACACTTTCGGCGGACGTACTCAATGTGCCGACGTCTCTCGGTGTCTTGCGGATTACGCTGCACGAGTACGGCATGCGTTTGCGCAGCCAAAAAGATGTTCGGGACTATGGCATTCTTTGCGGTGATGCGAGCCCTCTATCAACCACGCTGAGTCATCACGGCGAAGGTGATGGCGCGACCAGCCGTCTTGAAGCGGTCGCAGCCGATGGCGCTCGCCTCGTCGTCACGATCGGTCACGCGCCCTTCAATTTTGCTTTTCATCGCGATGGACGATTCATTCAAGGCTCACCGAGCGACGGGCACTTCGTAAGACGCTTCCGATTGCCGCCGCTCGCGCGTCATGACGATCGTTGGTTGCTGACGTTGGAGCTCGGGCCCTCGACATCGGTCTATGGACTCGGTGAAAAATCAGGTCAGCTCGATAGGCGAGGGCAATTGATTCGCTCCTATAACCGAGATGCACTTGGCCTCAATGCAGAGTGGAGCTACAAAAACGCACCGTTCGCTTGGAGCCCGGAGGGTTGGGGTGCATTCGTGCATACCCCTGCGCCGGTGACTCACGGCGTTGGCTTCGGCCCTTGGTCGCAACGTGCGTACGTGCTCGATATCGAAGACTCTGCGCTCGACGTATTTATCTTCTCGGGGTCAACAGGCGCCGATCAGCTCGCGCAATACACCTCGCTGACTGGTCGAGCACCGACTCCGCCTGATTGGAGTCTCGGCGTCATTCTCTCCAAGGCGTACTACAAAGATTCCGAAGAAATCTTATCGGTAGCGCGCGAGGTACGTCGTCGTGGCATGCCGTGCGAAGTCATCACTTTCGACGGCCGCGCCTGGCAAGACACCGATACGCGTTTTGCTTTCGAGTGGTGCCCTAAGCGCTACCCCGATCCGAGGCCGACCGTCGATGCATTACGGGAGATGGGTTTCCGTATCTGCGTATGGGAGTACCCGCTGATCTCGGTTCGAAATCCGCTGTTCAAAACTCTTGCGGACAAGGGCTGGCTGATTCGCGATTCGCGTACCGGCGAGGCGTATCGATATGCGTGGGACCCCGAGCCTTTCGGCGCCGTACTCACTCAACTTCCCGATTCGGGTTTGCTCGACTTCACGCATCCAGAGGCTTACGCGTGGTGGCGCGATCAACACAAGGCGCTCTTTGATCTCGGCATCGACATGATCAAGGCCGACTTCGGTGAACAAATCGAAGAGCACATGGTCGCAAGCGACGGGTCGAGCGGCGATGCGCTGCACAATATTTACGCGCTGCTCTACAACCGCTGCGTTTACGAAGCGGCTGAAAGATATTCTCGAAACGGACCTTTCTTGTTCAGTCGGGCAGGGTGGTCGGGCTCTCAGCGCTATCCCTCGCAGTGGGGCGGAGACCCGCAAGCGGACTGGGGCGGGCTCGCCGGTAACTTGCGCAGTGGCCTGTCCTGGGGTCTGACGGGTGCGCCGTTTTACGCCACCGACGTTGGTGGGTTTTACGGTGATCAACGTGACCCTGTTCTTTACGTGCGATGGCTGCAGGCTGCGGTGTTTTCAGCCCATCTGCGTTTGCACGGCATCGGCGCTCGCGAGCCTTGGAGCTATGGACCTGAAGCCGAGAAACTCGCGAGTCAGGCGCTCGATCTGCGTGAGCGTTTGCGGCCCTATCTTCAAACCGTCGTCGCGCAGGCCTCAGCCACAGGGTTGCCCGTTCAGAGGCCCATGGTGCTGGCGTGCCCCGAAGACAAACTCTCCTGGGCGTTCGAGGACCAATTTTTCTTCGGGGATGAGATCTTGGTCGCGCCTTGTCTCAATCCGGAGGGGCGAGTCACGGTCTACCTGCCACAGGGGCACTGGCAATGGCTCGATTCAGGCGAACACATCGCCGGGGGGCAAGTTCATGAGCTCCAATTGCCACTGGCGCGTATTGCTGCATTCCGGCGCGCGTAGTCCGATGTCTTATATAAGGGTTGTATGACATAAAAATCTTTGTTAGCGTCAGGGCGATTAAGTGCGCCGGGGCAGCTGTGGCGCTAAAGCAACAACGAAGGGGACAACTCATGCTGAAGTTGAATAGCAAGAAGATCATCGCGAGAGCCGTGGCGGTCGCCACGTGTGCCGCTGTTTTTCCGTTGGCGTCACTGGCTCAAGACGAAGGTCGTCTCGATGAAATCGTCGTCACCGCGCAGAAGCGCGAACAGCGACTGCAAGACGTACCCATCGCCGTATCGGTGGTGACCGGTGATCTCGCCGAAGCCTCCGGCAGCTTCAATATCGAAGCGCTGCGTACGCTCGTCCCCTCACTGAACATCCGTAAGACCAACACGTCGCTCAACCAGTCGTTGTTCCTGCGCGGCGTCGGTACCATCAACTTCGCCATCGCTGCTCAGCCGAGTGTCGCGACAGTGCTCGACGGTGTCGTCCTGTCGTCTGCGGGTGAGGCCTTCGGCGACCTGTACGACATCGAGCGCATCGAGGTGCTGCGTGGTCCGCAGGGCACGCTGTTCGGTAAGAACGCGTCGGCCGGCGTCGTGAACATCGTCACTAAGCGTCCTGGCAAAACCCTCAGCGGTTATGTCGACGTCAGTTGGTTCGAGGGTAACGAGATGCGCATCAAGGCCGCATACGACTCGCCCATCACCGATTCGATCCGTTCGCGAACCGTCATCATGAAAAGCGAGTTCGATGGCTACATCGACAACGTTTCTTCGACGGCTGCGGGTGGCGACCTTAACGGCTACAAGCGTCAAGGCGTGCGTACCGTATGGGAGTTCGACGGCGACAACAGCAACTGGGTCTTCTCTGGCGACTTCCGTAGCTCTGACGACAATTGCTGCGTCGAAGTCATCGGTACCGCGCCGACGGGTGCGACCGCGCTCGCCTACGCTTCGATCTACAGTGGCGTGACGTTCGCGGGTGACGATACGCGTCAGGTCAAACAAGATCTGCAGATGCGCTCCACTGAACAGGCTTGGGGTATGTCGCTGCAAGGCGATATCGACGTCGGTTCCGGAACGATCACGACGATCACCGCCTACCGTACGTGGGATGCCACCGAGATCCGCGAAGGCGATTGGATCGACTCACTGGCCCCGTACGTGGGCAACGGCTTCGCTCAGTTGCACGACTTTGGTCCGCAAAAGACCAAGACGTTCTCGCAAGAGATGCGCTACGCCTCGAAGGGTGGCGAGACCGTCGATTACGTCCTCGGCATGTACTTCTCGAAGACGGACGCCGAGCGGTTCTTCCAGCGTAATGTGTTCAACTGTACGGCGAGCACTCTGGCTGTCGATGCCACGGGCCAGCGACCCTGCCGTGCCGGCTCCTCGACTTACGTCAGTACGTTCTCCAACGCCACGTTTGGCGCAGACTTCAAAAATCTTGCGGTGTTCGCTGACGGTACTTTCAACGCCTCCGACCGACTTCGTCTGATCGCAGGCGCTCGTTGGACGTCGGACGATCTCAGCTACTTCCACAACCGAGTACCCACCACGTTCTCCGGTCAGCCTGGCATCCGCACCGATACCTCCGGGTTTACCGGCCGCAACAGCTCCGATAACGCTTCGGGTCGTGCTGGTGTGCAGTTCGATATGTCAGATGACGTGATGGTTTACGCGTCGTACGCGCGTGGCTACAAGGGCCCGGCCTACAACGTGTTCTTCAATATGACCGTGAACAACACGCCGCTCATCGAAGCTGAGACCGCCGACTCTTACGAGGCGGGCATCAAGAGCACTCTGATGGACGGCCGCGTTCTCGTGAACGCCGCGATCTATGATGCGAAGTACGACGACTTCCAGGCCAACAACTTCACGTTCCTCAACGGCACGTTGATCACGACGCTGACGAATGCCGGTGAAGTGTCTTCAAGCGGTTGGGAGCTCGACATTCAGGCGCGTCCGAATAGCATGCTCACGCTCGGAGCGGGGTTGTCCTACAACGACGCGAAGGTCGACAAGTTCTTCACGCCGCCGGGCTCAACGCCTTCGGTGCGTTCAGGAACGAAGTTGCCGCTCGCGCCGGAGTGGAAGGCTTCGTTGGTCGGTGAGCTCACCATTCCGGTCGGCTCGTTCACGTTATCGCCCAACGTCGTCGTTGCTTACCAGGACGACAGCTTCTCCGATCTCAACGAGCCCACTGCGCTTAAGATCCCGTCGTACACCACTGTCGACTTGTCTGTTGCGCTCACCGATGCCAATGATCGCTTCCGGGTCGCGCTGATCGGCCGTAACCTCACGGATGAGAGCTACACGGTCCTCAAGACGAGTGGTGGCCCGGGTGGCGCAGTCCGTCTGCAGATCCCGCGAGATGCCGATCGCTATTTCGGTATTCAGGCTCGCTATAACTTCGGGACTAAATAAGATCTCGAGATCGTGCTGAGACTTATCGACCTCGCGTCGCGAGGTCTCGAAAAACTGAATGCCCCCATCGCAAGATGGGGGCTTTCTGTTTCCGCGATCTTGCTAGCGTTGATGCTGGCGGTCGCGCTCGCTCAGATTCTCTCGCGCGCATTCTTCAACCATACGCTTGATTGGGCCGAGGAGGCTGCGCGTATGGCGCTCGTATGGTCTGCCTTGCTTGCGGCGCCGATGGGATATCGCGCTGCAGGGCATGTAGCCATCACGGCTTTTATTGAAGGTCTGCCCCCCAAAGCACTCCAAATCGTCGGCATTGTAGTCAATGCTTTAGTGGGCTGGCTTTGTGTGGTGTTCCTGCTCGAGAGCGTCGACTTCGTGGCTCGCGGCTCGACCATCATGTCGACGGGGCTCGGTATCCCGATGTCCTACGTGTACGTTATCGTGCCGATAGCGCTCGGCGCTTTGTTGTTCGTCGCGATCGAGGCGACGCTACGATTGGTACGCGCGCTGCTCACCGAGAACGCCTCAGAGATTCTGGTCGGTGTCGTGCCTGTCATGCAGAAGGACGGGGAGGGCTGATCGATGTCCGCCGCCTTCTTCTGGTTTCTGGTCCTGCTCATGGCCTTCGGCACTCCGGTCGTGTTCGCATTGTTGCTCGGTCCCGGGTTGAGTCTTCTGATCGACGGCGAGACCCAGTATTTTCCAGCGCTCCTCGCTCGTTTTTATAACGGCATAGACAGCTTCCCGCTGCTCGCAGTCCCGTTCTTCATTCTTGCCGGCGAAATCATGAATGCCGGAGGCATCACCGCGTCGATCGTACGATTCGCGCAGTCGCTGGTGGGTCACGTGCGCGGTGGGCTGGCGCAGGTCAACGTCTTGTCTTCAATGATTTTTGCCGGCATATCCGGTTCGGCCGTGGCTGATGCTTCGGCGATCGGCAAGATGATGATTCCGGCAATGGAGCGTGAGGGTTATCCGCGCCCCTTCGCTGCTGCAGTGACCGCTGCGGCTGCGGTGGTGGGCCCCATCATTCCACCTTCAGGAATCATGGTGCTTTACGGATTCGTCATGAACGTGTCCGTCGGGGCACTGTTTGCTGCCGGCGTGGTGCCCGGCCTTCTGATTGGACTCGCGCTCATGGGGACCATCAGACTCCTTGCCAAGCGATACAACCTGCCCCTCGCGCGGCCGCGAGCGAGCTGGACGGAGCGCGGAGCGGCATTCAAAAGCGCTTGGCTCGCCATGCTGCTGCCGGTCGTGCTTCTCGGCGGAATGTTGAGCGGGGTATTCACGGCCACTGAGGCTGCCTGTGTCGCGGTGGCGTATGCCCTCTTCGTCACGATATTTGTGACGCGAAATGTAGGCAAGACTGAACTCGCCTCGATCTTCAAAGCGACAGCGCTGCAATCGGGTGTGATTTTGCTGCTCGTCGGCGCGGCTGTGACGTTGGGTTGGCTCGTCACCGTATCGGGGCTCGCACAGAATATCGCCGACACGATGCTGAAGATCACTGACGATATTTATTTATTGCTGTTTCTTCTCAACCTACTCTTGTTCATCGTCGGTATGTTTCTCGATGCGGGTCCGGCCATTCTCATTTTGGGCCCGGTTCTCTCTCCGGTGTTCATCGGACTAGGTGTCGACCCCGTGCATTTTGCGCTCATCATGTGCGTCAATTTGACCATCGGTCTTGCGACGCCCCCGATGGGTTTGCTGCTGTTCGTGACGGCATCGGTGGCGAAGGAAAGCGTCGAAAGCATCGTGAGGGCGCTTGTCCCGTTTCTGGCCGTCGAAGTTCTGGTGATTTTCGTGATCACCTACTTCCCTTCTCTCGTTCTGACGCTGCCGCGCATGCTCGATCTGATGTGAGTCACTAAGCATGACATCGGGATTGCGTAACATCTTGCTCGCGTTGATCACGATTGGTTGCGTGATCGGAATTCTCAACTCCAGAGCCGAACAGTCCGAGTTCACTATTCGTGTGGCTTTCCTGGCGTCTCAGGATGACGAAGACTACATCGGTGCGGTCGCGTTTCGAGAGTCGCTCAAACGACAACTCGGAAATCGGGTGGACGTGCAGATCTACCCATCAGGGCAGTTTTGCGGAAATGAGCGCGAGTGTATGGAGGCGCTGCAAAGTGGGATCCTCGAAGTTCATCAGACGACCATCGGGGGGCTCGCGGGGCTTTACGGTCCTGCGCAGGTGCTAGACCTGCCTTATCTCTTTGCGAACGACGACATCGCCGAATGTGTGATGGATGGGCCTGTTCCAAAAGCGATGGGTGAGGCGATCCTGAACGACGGCCTGGGTCTTCGTCTTATGGCAGTGGGCAATACGGGTGGTTGGCGAAGTTTCGCGATGACCGAGCGTCGTATTACATCGGTGAGGGATCTCGAGGGGATGCGCATCCGAACCTTACCGTCAGCGCTCGAGCAGGAAATGGTTCGCGAGCTGGGTGGTAGCCCGATGGCCTTACCATTTTCTGAAATCTACTCAGCTCTTGGCGCCGGGATGCTCGCGGGAACCAAAAACAGCATTCAAGATGTCATGGGGATGAAGTTCGACGATCACATCAAGCATGTATTCGTTGATCGTCACAGCTATATGTCGGCAATCTGGTGGTACTCGGCAAAAGCTTGGGAGCGGCTGCCTCCTGACGTGCAGGCTGCAGTGACCATCGCCTACGGCGAACTTGCCGCGGCGACTCGACAGGCTGCCAAAGATCGCGAGCGTCCCGCAATTGAGAAATTCATCGCTGGCGGTGGCACTCTCGATTACGCCACTGACGCGCAGAGGGCCGAGTTCCGCGCCGCCACGGCGCCGTTACGCGATTGGTATCGAAAAAAATATCCCGGTGACTGGTTAGATCGAGTCGACGCCGCTGTCCGCCGATGTGAAACAGAGTCATTAAAGTCCAAGCCTTCGTAGGAGCTCGTTCGTGAAAGTGTTATTCGTTGATGCTGGAAATTACTGTCGCTCACCCGCAGCCGAAATCGTCGCGCGAACGATGGCCACTCAGATCGGAGCAGCGGGTTGGCAGTTCAGCTCCGCTGGGCTGAAAGATAAGCACGTCGGCGATACCGCAGACCCTCGATCTATCGAAGCCTGTGCGACTCGTGGGTATGATTTGACCGCGTTTCGATGCCGTGAGATCACGGATCACGACTACCGTACTCACGATGTCATCCTGGCGATGGATCGCGACAACGCGTCCCAGCTTGAGGCCCGTCGACCTTTCGGCAATACGACTCCCGTTCGGCTTTTCTTAGGTAGCCGTGAAGTGCCAGACCCCTATTACGGTGAGTCCGACGGATTTTCTTTGATGATGTCGCAGATCGAAGAGGGCGTCCGAGTGCTCTTATCGAGGGGTCAAGGCTAGAAACTCCCAAAACAGAATAGTTTCTTGGGGGTGACGGGGCGGATTGCCGATGTAACTCTTTCGGTAATTCGCGAAGGCGGTTACTAATCTTCCCGTGACATCCCCCAGCGCTCCCGCCGATTGGTCCGATCTGCAGCGGCTCCTCGAGGCGGGGTTAATGCTGCCTCTTGAAGAGCGCCCCGCATGGCTTGCAGCGCTTCCGCCTCAGTTTGAGCTTCTTCGCGAGCCTCTGCGGCGTCTGCTCGAAGTGCAGGCGGGCGTGCAGACGCGCCCCTTCCTCGATGCATTTACGAGCGGTATCGAAGGGCTGACGCCTCCCGCAACGGTCATTGTTGGCGACCTTGTTGGGCCTTACCGGTTGTTGCAACAGCTCGGCGACGGGGGCATGGGCTCGGTTTGGCTCGCCGAGCGCGCCGATGGCACTCTAAAAAGACGGGTCGCGCTGAAGTTACCGCGAATGGTATGGGCGCGTGATCTATCGGTCCGCATGGCTCGCGAGCGCGACATTCTCGGGTCCCTCGAGCATCCAAACCTCGCAAGACTTTATGACGCTGGCGTCGATCAGCTCGGCCGACCCTTTCTGGCACTCGAGTATGTCGAAGGGCAACGTATCGATGAGTACTGCGACGAAAACAGGCTCTCAATTTCCGCGCGAATTCGTCTCTTTCGCCAGGTGCTCGATGCGGTCGATTACGCTCACGTCAATCTCGTTCTTCATCGCGATCTAAAGCCCGGAAACGTGCTCGTCAATCAAAGGGGTGAGGTAAGGCTGCTCGACTTTGGAATTGCCAAATTGATGAGCGACGAGGAAAGCCTGACGCCGATCGACCAAAACTCACGGACGTCGGCGCGAGCCATGACTCCGCGTTACGCAAGCCCGGAGCAAATTCAGCATTTGCGGCTTACCCTTGCATCTGATGTCTATTCCCTTGGGGTAATGCTCTATGAGCTCTTGGTCGGGGCCTCGCCGCTCATTATTCAGAAAGCGTCGAGAGCGGAGATCGAGACGGCGATTATCGAGGGGCATCTGAAGACTCCGAGCCGTGCGAAGATCGAGGCCTCCACCGCGGAAAAGCGCGCAACGACACCATCCCGCATTTCACGTGTTTTACGCGGCGATCTCGATGCCGTGCTACTCAAGGCGCTCGCGAGGAATACGACCGACCGATACCCCGCGGTAGAGGCACTGCGAGCGGATCTTGTTCGGTGGCTTGAGGAGCGCCCAGTTTTAGCAAAGCCTCCGTCGAGATTCTCCATCGTCAAAAAGTTCGTTGCCAGAAACACTCTTGCCGTATCTCTTGGCAGTGCCGCAACGTGCGCCGTCCTCACCGCAACGATAATCGCCATCTTGCAGGCGCATGAGGCAAAAATAGAGTCCCGACGTGCAGCTGCCACTCGTGATTTCTTGATCGGACTATTCGAGAACGCTAACCCTGAGTTGCATGGAGGGAGGGATGTATCCGTTCAGGAGATACTGATCGCAGGCGGAGAGCGTCTATCAGGCGACTTTGAAGCCGAACCTGAGATCGCAGCCGAGATAGCGTTGTCGATTGGTAACGCATGGGCGCGACTTGGAAACTATGAGCAACAAGCGAAACTATCGGCGATACGCTCAAGAATTCTCTCTCAGATACCCGAAAGCCCCGGTTACGCAGAGGCCCTTATTTCAGAAGCGCAGTTAGCTAGTCACTTTAGTGACATAGAGTCAGTGCGTCAGAGTCTTTTAAAGATTGAGTTACTTGGCGACATAGCCCGACTGCCTCTTCCCATACAGTCGGACTACTACTGGCTAAGCGCTTGGTATGCGAAGTCGAATGAAGAGCCTCTTCAAGCAATTGAATTATTCGAACAGGCAGAAAAGATAGCGCATCAGGGGAAGGATGGTAGCCGAGAGATTGGAGCGATCTATGGACTGATGTCTGCTCAGTTTGCATCGGGAGACTGGCCTAATGCATTAATGTCATTTCATAGGGCAGTACGAGCGCTAGAACGCAGCTCAATTTCGGAGGGCGAGCGTATAAGGCGCTCTCTTGAATTGCACGGCGCTCTTTTCGAAGCGGGCGCTTACGACGCTGGATGGTCAACGCTAAAAGCGCTGATTGGTAGGGTAGAGGAGAATTTCGGCGGAGTCTCTGTAGTCAGTGAGCGTCTATATGTGTTAGCAGCGAACTGGGCCATCCGAGTTGGCGAGTTGCGCACCGCACGAGAGTTTCTCAACCGACTGCGGGAATACCAAAGCACCACCCGACCAAGAAGCGGAAAGTACTTTGAGTGGGACCTAGCGTTGATTGAGGCAAGAGTCGCGCTTGCATCTGGAGACTATCCGACGACATCAACCATTGCTCGTCGTAATTTCAGTGATGCAACTGAAAAGAATCATAGGTTTTCGATGGCTCTATTGTTAGCCGAGGCGCTCATAAGAGAGGGAGATCCGATCGGGGCGCTTAAGATACTTGCTAGTGACGATTGGAGCTCTTTAGCGCTTAAGTCGGAGAGTGAGTCCTCCGAAGACCAGATTTTCCTGCTTTGGGTTCGCGGAGTGGCGCTTGAAAAGATAGGAGACAGTAATGGAGCGATCGAAGCCCTGAGGGAAGCTAAAAGATTATCGCTTTACAAATTTAAGTATTGGCATCCCATAACCGCAACGGTAACTAATGCACTAATCCTGAGCGAGTTAAGATCTTCGCGGAAGATTGTTGCTCGAGAGGCGTTATTAAAGGATGCCGAACGGGCGACAAGTGTTTTGAAGAGGGCTTATCCGCATGGTCATTCGACGCTTGAAGCCGCGTCGGTGATTCTCTCAATGCTCGGGACGAGCGAATCGGATATCGATAAAGAAACTTTAGTTAGATTAAGCAAGGAAGCGCCGTTTCTGTAGAAACTAGGGAGAAATAGATATCATTTAGTTATCGGATTTTCGCCTAGTGTTCGCCTCGGTGTGGAAAACGTCATTTACTCCGGAGGCGGATATGCATCTAGAAAGATCAAAAGTTAGCGTAAAAGTAGCGCTGGTTATTCTCTCTGCTCTCATGACAGCAATGTCGGTTAAGCCTGCCGTCGCGGGATCATTTATCGAGATTGAGGGGCGCTTTATCATCATTATGGGAAGAGCATTTTGTTTGTTTAATTGCGACGAATTAAAATCACCACCAATGATAGTTCGTCAGCCGGCGATCCTGCCTCCAAAGCCGCGTTGATTCAGTTGCGTATAGACTATCCTTCACCCGTATCAGCGGGTGGAGGATTTTCTGATGACTTCAGGCCCAACGGAAGTAGAGCGGAACCCGACGATCGATAAGATCCTCAATCGGAGTTCAACCAAGAAATTCGCTGATACACCGGTTTCTCGGGAGCAGTTGGAGTTAGTGCTGACGGCCGCTGTTCGCGCGCCTGATCATGGACTTCTCGCGCCTTGGCGGTTCACGGTCTTGGAAGGTGAGCGACGAACTCTACTCGGAAATGCGATGGCTGCGGCACTTCGCGAGAAGTCACCTGATGCGGATCGTGAGGCACTCGATCGCGAGGCTTCGAAGGCCATGAGATCGCCGACGTTATTAGTGGTTTCGGCGGTCGCTCAGTCTCACCCGAAGGTGCCTGAGATAGAACAGTGGGTCGCTGTGGGCGCAGCCATTCAGAATCTGTGGATCGCTGCAGAGTCTTTGGGTTTAGGGGTAGCTTGGAAAACCGGCTCGCATGCTTACAGCTCGTTGGTCAAACACGCTTTGGGCCTCTCTTCCGACGAGCGCATCATCGGGTTTATCCACTTGGGTGCGCCGATGAGCAAAGGGCCTGTACGTCCTGCGGACGTTACCAGTCGAACCCGCTGGCTTTAGCGCGAGAGCTATTCGATTGGCGTGGCGCTCAAAATCACGCCATTCTCGTCGGCATAGAGCCAGTCGCCGGGCGAGATAGTCACCCCGGCGAACGATACGATCACATCGCGCTCGCCAGTGCCGTCTTTGCGAGGAGGAACAGGGCAGACTGCAAGAGCGCGAACTGCCAGGGGCATGGTCTTGAGAAATTCCACGTCTCTTACCGCGCCGTTGATGAGAATCCCTGCCCAGCCATTTTTGATGAGGATGGAACCCAAATTGTCCCCGAATAGCGCGCGTTCGAGTGAGCCGCCGCCATCCACCACCATGACCCGGCCGGCGCCTGGAGTCCCCAGTGTGGTTTTGAGAAGGGCGTTGTCCTCTCGGCAGTGGATGGTCGTGACCTGTCCGTGGAACTTCGTAATCATTCCGAAATCACGGAACACGGGCTGGATCACCCGAATCCGGGCGCCGTGGTCGTCTGCGAGATCACAAATGCTTCGGGGCATACTGGTTACCGTGGGTTCGTAAATGTTTCCTTAATGCATTATGCCCGACAAAAATCGCTCTCAAACGTCACCGACTGGCGACACCGATAATCACCAAGCCGATATGGGGCTGGTGCTTCGTGCAGCGCGTTTCGCTGCATGGAAGCACCGGGATCAGCGCCGCAAAGGGCGTGGAGCCTTGCCTTATATCAACCACCCGCTCGATCTGGCGCACGCTCTGTGGTTTGAGGGCGGCGTGACAGACCCAGTGATCTTGGCGGCAGCGCTCTTACACGACACTCTCGAAGACACTCAGACGACCGTACAAGAGCTCCAAGGGGAGTTCGGAGAGCGGGTAGCTGCGATCGTCATGGAGGTGACTGACGAACCCACCATCGCATGGCGTGCGAGAAAAAAACTCCAGATCTCGAGAGCGAGACTGGCTTCGATCGAGGCGAAGCAAGTAAAGCTTGCCGACAAAATCTGCAATCTGCGCAGCATGATATCGAGCCCGCCCAACGGCTGGACGGTTGAGCGCCAGCGCGCCTACTTCGATTGGTCGAAAGAGGTGATTGATCAGCTAAGAGGCGTTAACCCCGAACTCGAGCAACGCTTTGACCAGATATGGAAACGCCGACCCTGAGGCCGGCGTTTCTGATGACACACGAATAGTGAACTGATCAGGCGGCGTAGCGCTTGGCCATGTCCTCGAGCGGTACGATTTTGATCTTCGAGGCTTTGCCTGCGCATCCGAAGGCTTCGTAACGCGCCACACAGATCTCGCGTGCTGCGAGCATCGCTTCTTTCATGTATTTACGCGGGTCGAATTCCGCAGGATCTTTATTCATTGCGCGACGAATGGCGCCTGTCATCGCCAGTCGGATATCGGTATCGATATTGATTTTGCGCACGCCGTGTTTGATGCCCTCGAGAATTTCTTCGACGGGCACGCCGTAGGTTTCGCGGAGTTTGCCGCCGTTTTCACGGATGATTTGCAGCCACTCTTGCGGGACGGAAGAAGAGCCGTGCATCACGAGGTGCGTGTTCGGAATCTTAGCGTTGATCTCGCGGATACGCTGGATGGCGAGAATATCGCCAGTGGGTTTGCGCGAGAACTTATACGCACCGTGCGATGTGCCGATGGCGATAGCCAGGGCATCGACCCCTGTCTTAGCTACGAAATCCGCGGCCTGATCGGGGTCGGTCAGTAGTTGGTCGTGCGAGAGATGGCCCTCGGCGCCATGACCATCTTCTTCGCCGGCTTTGCCAGATTCGAGGGAACCGAGACAGCCGAGCTCACCCTCGACCGACACACCCACCGCGTGCGCGATGCGCACGACATGACGCGTGACATCGACGTTGTAGTCGTACGGTGCAGGGGTCTTGCCATCTTCTTTGAGAGAGCCGTCCATCATGACGCTCGAGAACCCTGAGCGGATGGACTGCACGCAGACCGACGGACTCGCGCCGTGATCTTGGTGCATCACGATCGGGATGTGGGGATAGCTTTCGATGGCCGCTTCGATGAGGTGCCGCAAGAACGGCTCGCCTGCGTACTTACGGGCGCCGGCCGACGCCTGCATGATCACAGGACTGTCGGTCTTGTCGGCGGCCTGCATGATCGCCTGAACCTGCTCGAGGTTATTGACGTTGAAAGCTGGAACTCCGTAGTGGTGTTCGGCAGCGTGGTCGAGCAACTGTCGCATCGAGATCAGGGCCATGTGGCGATCCTCTTAACGAATTTGTTGATGTCCGTAGTCTATCAGTCCTCGATCAAGAAGCTTCGCAGCTGCTCTGATCGGCTGGGATGACGTAGCTTGCGGAGTGCTTTAGCTTCGATCTGACGAATGCGCTCACGTGTGACATCGAACTGTTTGCCGACTTCCTCGAGGGTATGGTCGGTGTTGAGGTCGATTCCGAAGCGCATGCGCAGCACCTTCGCCTCGCGCGGCGTGAGCTGCGAGAGAACGGCGTGAGTCGTTTCTCGCAGGGACTCGGCCGTCGCTTGGTCGATCGGCGAGGCGACCGAGGTGTCTTCAATGAAATCGCCAAGATGTGAATCTTCGTCGTCGCCGATCGGCGTCTCCATGGAGATCGGTTCTTTGGCGATTTTGAGCACCTTGCGAACCTTGTCTTCGGGCATCTCCATTCGCACGGCAAGCTCTTCAGGCGTGGGCTCGCGACCCATCTCCTGAAGCATTTGTCGCGAAATGCGGTTGAGCTTGTTGATCGTCTCGATCATGTGGACCGGAATGCGGATCGTTCGTGCCTGGTCGGCGATCGAGCGCGTGATGGCCTGGCGGATCCACCACGTTGCATAGGTCGAGAACTTGTAACCGCGACGGTATTCGAACTTATCGACAGCCTTCATGAGGCCGATGTTGCCTTCTTGAATGAGGTCGAGGAACTGAAGTCCGCGGTTCGTATATTTCTTGGCGATAGAAATCACGAGGCGCAGGTTCGCCTCCACCATCTCTTTTTTGGCTCGACGAGCCTTGGCTTCGCCGATCGAGACTTCGCGATTGATTTCCTTGATCTCGATGATCGAAAGATGGCGGATCTTCTCGATCTCTCGAAGCACGCTTTGTTTGGCGCGAATATCGTCGGCGAAGCGACCAAGGGGCGCAGACCACTTCTTGCCAGCTTTGATGTGCTTGGCAGCCCAGCGATCATTGGTCTCGTTACGCGGGAAGGTCGCGATGAATTCTTTACGCGGCATTCCGGCATCGCGAACGGCGATGACCATGATTTCTTTTTCGAGCTGACGAATTTCGTTGATATTGGAGCGCAGGTTGTCGATCAGCGCATCGAACATGCGCGGCGACAGCTTGAGTTCCATGAACTCGCTCGCAAGCTTCTTGCGGATTTTCTGAGTCTTGGGATCTTCGACGCCTACCTTGGCCATCGAATTGAGCATCTGCGTGTGCAGCTTGATCATCGAGGCGAAACGATTTGCGGTCTCGACCGGATCGGGTCCGGTATCGACGGCTTCTTCACTATCGTCACCGTCCTCGGATTCCGATTCTTCTTCGGCGGGTGCAGAGGCGTCGACCTTCGTCGGATTCTGAGGTTGCGCGATGACATCAGGCGCATTGGGATCGATAAAGCCCACGAGGATGTCTGCGAGACGTCCTGTGCCACCCTTTACGTTTTCATAAACCTTGAAGAGGAAGTCGAAGGTCGGCGGATACGTTGCGAGCTGTCCGCGGACCGAATTCAGACCCTCTTCGATGCGCTTGGCGATGCTGATCTCGCCTTCGCGAGTCAGCAGTTCGACGGTGCCCATCTCGCGCATGTACATGCGCACGGGGTCGGTGGTGCGACCCAGTTCTGCATCGAGCGCCGCGAGCGCTGCAGCAGCTTCTTCGATTGCTTCTTCGTCGGAGGGCGCCGTGGTCTCCGGTGCCAACAACGATTCACTCTCCGGCGCCTTTTCGTAGACCGGAATGCCCATATCGTTGATGGTGTTGACGATCTCTTCGATCTGTTCGGGATCAACGATTTCGGAAGGCAGGTAGTCGTTCACCTGAGAGTAGGTGAGATAGCTCTGCTCCTTACCGAGTGCGATAAGTTGCTTGAGTTGCGACTGACGCTCTTCTGGCAGCGCGAGCGGACGACGCTCGGGGAGCGCCAAGATTTTGCTGCCTTCGTTCGCGGCAGCCTTTGCCGCCTTCGACGAGCTCTTCGGTTTGCTCTCGGCGACTTTCGATTCTGCGGCCGGCGCAGTCGGCTTAACGGCGCCCTTCGCGTTGGCGGCGGGCTTGGCAGCGGCGGGCGCTTTCGCCACGGCGGCGGCTTTTTCAGGCGGGGCTACTTTCGCAGGCACAGCCGCCTTTGCAGGGGCGGTTGCCTTTGGCGCAGCGACCGACTTCGCGGCCGGCGCGCCTTTTCCTTTGGCGGCAGGCTTTTGGGCGGGAGCCGCGGGTGCGGCCTTGATCGCAGATTTGGGAGCGGGTTTCGCGGCCACACTCGCCTTCGGAGCGGGCTTGGCAGCTTTCGGCGTCGGCTTGGCGGTTTTGGCCGCTGATTTCACTGCCGGTTTGGCAGCAGCCGGGCGCACGGGTTTCTTGCCAGGGGAAGCCTTGGGTTTCTTGCTCATTTGGATGCCTGCCGGGTCGG